>Ga0114931_10008286_pt1 | contig 12605 bp, 9 predicted proteins | sample 2SBtaG_FD_89579 | JGI IMG/M metagenome (GOLD analysis project Ga0114931, IMG submission 89579) | Deep subsurface microbial communities from Kolumbo volcano to uncover new lineages of life (NeLLi) - 2SBTROV14_V59a metaG | ecosystem: Environmental > Aquatic > Marine > Volcanic | place: Kolumbo...
ACGCATTCCGGAAAAATCCGAAAAGTGTTCATCTTGAACCAGAATGACTGTTCACGTTCCGCCAGAATCGGTGTTCACGTTGAACCAGAATGAGTGTTCATGATGGGCCGGAATATGCACATGCACGTCAGCCGGAGGAAGCGAACAAAGCAACCATCGAATGGGGTCAGACTGAAACCAGAAAAATGTTACAAACCTTAAATGATCATTACCTGGGACAGAACCACAATTATCTCTGTGGCGACACGATTACACTTGCTGATTATTTCGGGGCGGCATTAATGACATTGGGAGAAATAATTGGCAACGATTTTTCGGATTATGCCAATATCGAAAGCTGGTTGAAAACAATCAAGGCCATGCCTTCCTGGTCGACAGTGAATGAAATCCACAATGATTTTGCCGCCTCGATGAAAGAAAAGACTTTTATGACGTTAGTTTAAAAGTGACTGTTTCAGTATCAAGCATTTTTCTTTTTATCGCTATCAAAGCCATATGCAAACATTGGTACATATACCAGTGTCAACAGGGTGCCGACGATAAGGCCACCGACGGCAACATCTGCGAGTGGTGATAGACGCTCCAGCCCGACAGCCTGTTCCAGTGCGATCGGAATCATGCCAGCGATGGTACCGAAGGCGGTCATCATCACCGGTCGAAAACGCACACGTACGCTTTCAACAGCACTTGGGAAGGGAGATTCGCGCCGTCGGAAGTCCTGATAGAAATCCACCAGTAGCACCGCATTTTTAATAATGATGCCAAACAGTAGAAGGATACCTACCAGGCTTGGCATGCAACTGGGTTTGTCAAACAGCAGCATTGCCCATGAAGCACCGATCATCGATAGGGGTAATACCACGATCATGATAAGGCCCAGTCTGACTGAGCGATAAATAACAATCAAGGTTAAGGTCAGGATGACAATACCGATGCCGATAGCTTTGGTCATGCGATTGAAGCTGTCATCGAGTGACACGATATCGCCTTCCTGGGTGACGATAAAGCCGGCGGTGTCTACCTGTTTAAGTGCCTCGTTGGCATCATCAGTCAGGTGCGTGACCGGGCGGGTAGAGCGGTATCCATTAACATCGACACTGTATAGCATCTGGTCACGTTCGATCTTTGCCTGTGTCAGATTATTACTGATACTGGCCAGTGCTGTCAGCGGTAACTCTTCGCCATTTGGTGTTTTAATCAGCATCGATTTCAGGCTCTGGATGTCCTCCCCGAAACTGCCCTTAAGATACAGGCGCACATATTGCGTGCTCATCGATGACAGGTTGCCGCTCAACGACAGTATCTGTCCGTGGATCGGAATCTGCTGTGCGATGGCCGCCGGCGTCAAACCATAGCTGAGTGCTTTATTGGTATCGATATCGACTTTGATCTCATTAAAGTCACTGTCCCAGCTTTGTGAGATGCTGGTCAGGCCTTTGATCGGCGCTAATACTTTGGCAATTTTCTGTGCGACTTCTGGCAGGTTGTCAAAATCACTGGATTTAATGCGTACGTCCAGAGGTGCCTTGATCGAGCTCATTGCGGTGGCTCCAAAATCATATACATCGGCGAATTTAACGCCAGGTAATTTGTGTAACTGGTCACGCATTTCATCTTCAATGACCCACACTGATTTTTCACGTTCAAATCGATTGACGCAGTTTACCGTGATGGTAGCTTCACTGGGCAGGTTGCCACTACCTAATGACAGAACGCCCGCTTCAGAGCCAAAAGCGACCGAACTCATAGTGACTTCGGGCTGCTGATGCAACCACCTCAGGAAGGGTTTTATTTTTGCTTCGGCATCTTCCACCCGGTCATTGGCACTGAATACCACATGCGCCTTGATGATGCCGGTATCCATCGGTGGCATGGTGTCCTTACCGATAATCGGCATGATGGTTTTAACGCTGATAATAAGCAGGGCGAGAACCCCGGCGGTGAGCAGCAGTTTGCGCCAGATAGAATAACGGCCGTTGGTAAACTGCAAGATGCCAACATAGGGAGCGACCAGACGTCCAAACGTTTGCTGATAAAGTCGTTCGAATAGTTTTTCGATTCGATTTTTTTCGGTTCCGTTTTTATACAGATACAGCGACAGTTTCGGGATAAACGTAATCGACAGGAAATAGGATACCAGCAGGGCGATGATCAGGGTCGAAATCAGGGGCCGAAAAATATGCTGTGGGAAGTCGCCGACGAACATCAGCGGGAACATGATGACGATGGTCGCGATGGTGCCGAATAATATCGGCGACAGCACTTCCCTTGTGCCTTCCTCGATAGCGGTATTTAAATCTTCTTTCATCTCGCCCAGATGGCGTTCGATATTTTCCAGTACAACAACCGCGTCATCGACCAGCATACCCAGCGCCAGTATGATCGCGGTATATACCACGATATTCAGTTCGCCACCGAATAGATAAATTACCGCCATGGTGCCGAAAAAAACCATTGGGATAGATAAGCCGGCGGCAATAATCGCGCGGAAGTTGCCGAGGAAAAACATCAGCACGATCAGGGTATAGATGATCGCATCACGTAACGCTTGCAGCATATTTTCGTTAGCGGTTTCGATCAGGTCGCGCTGTGTATCGCTGATATGAAACTCGATATTGGGGTATTGTGCTTTCAATACTTCCAGTTCGGCACGTGCGGCCTTGCTGACGTCAAGCACGCTGCCACCGGGCGCACGCTGTATCGCCATGGCGATACCTTCTTTACCGTTACCCATGTAGCCGCTGAAACGTTTCTGGTAACCCCAGTTGACATCAGCGACATCCTCCAGATGGACATTGGGTGCGACCACGAGATGTTTGAGGCCATTGACGTCAGCGCGATCACCGTAATAGGTGAGTGTGAAAAAACCGTTTTTGCCTTTGAGGAAACCCAGCGGCATGTCTTTGTTGGTGCCACTGATGACATTGGCGATTTTGTTAAAATCCAGCCCGTATTTTTTTGCCTTGAGTGGATCCAGCGCAATATTAATTGCGCTCTGATAACCGCCAAAGACTTCAACATTACCGATTACCGGTTTACTCAATAAATAGGGTTTAATGAAGCTGTCGGCAATCTTGCGTAAATCTGGCAGGCTAAGACTGCTTTCTTTTGGGGTCAGCGATATGACTTCGACCGGCAGGGTGAAAGCTCCCGAGGTATAGATGGCAGGGTTTGCATTGGCCGGTAATTTACTACGTGCGATCGACAGTGCGTTATTGACATCGACGGCTGCAGCATCCAGTCCTTTCCTGTATTCGAATTCAGCCTTGACGATTGAGAAGTTAGCGACGTTAATCGAGCTGACATCACGGACTAAACCCAGACGTGAAATCTCTTCTTCAATCGGTTTGGAAACGGTCGCTGCTGCGACTTTCGCTGTTGCTCCCGGAATCTGTGTGATGACGATAACGGTCGGGCGTTCAGAGTCTGGGAACAGGTTTTTGGGCATCGCGATCAGTCCCATGATACCAATGATAAAAAAAGCAGCGATCAGGGCAAAGGTCAGGTACGGGCGATTATAGAAATAATTAAACATGGTTCCGCCCCGTTAAGAACCTGACCGGATGACAGTTACCCCGGTCAGTAATTTAAGCAGGATATCAGGCTTGGCCACCACGTACTCATCGCCGGCCTTTATGCCATCAACCAGCAGGCCTTCACTGCCCTCAGCGGTGATACTTACCTGCCGCGGAATCGCTTTGTCACCATCGACCAGTAACACATATTGTTTAGCATTTATCTGCAGTACTGCGTTCGATGGCAGCAGTATATTCTCTCCACGGTAGACGATGAGCTTCACTTCGACCCGGTTGCCTGCTGACAGGGTAGATTGTATCTGGCAGCTGTATTCATTTAGACCGTTGTAGGTACTGTTGAGCGAATGTAACGGGCAGTTATTATCGGCGTACAATAAAGCGCTGGGTTTGATGTTATCGGAGACACGCACCAAAAACTGTTTGCTGTCGCCGCCGGATAAACTCAGCAGTGGTTTGCCGCCACTGGCGATGCCGCCCTCGGCGACAAAGGTTTTGCTGACCACACCGTCCAGCGGTGATTTTATCGTGGTGTAGCTCAGGGTATCGTCAATTTCTTCGATGTTCTGATTCAGCGAGGCAGAGTTATTTTTCATACCTTCGATGGTTGATTTTAAACTGACGATCGCGGATCTCTCGGTATCAATTTTTTCCTGTGAGACAGCCTGGATATCGAGTAATTTTTTATTCCGCCGGTGTGTGTTCATCAGGCTCTCGAGGTCGGCCTGCTTCGCTTTGATCTGATCGCTCATCTCTTTGATCTTTAGTTGCAGGGATTTCTTCTTCGCCAGTAGATCACCAGCATCAAGTTTTACCAGTACATCACCCTGCTTTACCCGGGTACCGCTGGTTACGATCATGTTTACCCGGGAGGTAACTTTAGACGCCAGGTTAACATCGGTATCACTTTGCACTTCGGAAAGGTAGGGCACGGTCAGCTGTACTTCGGAGATACTGGCAGTTTCTACGGGTACGACGAGTCCGTAGGTTTTGGCTGGTTTGATGGTTTGCATCGAGGCTTTCTTGTGCTTGATGATCTGGACCCCGGCGATAATCAGTATGATGGCAGCGACGAGTGTTACAGTGGTTTTCAGTGGTATCTTTTTCATATTTTTATGCCGTGCTAATAGGGTGGGTCGGGTATCGCCAGAGATAATCGGATCATGCTAGCATAGCCTGTAGTTTTTTGCATTGACGCATATCAACCTGCGGTTGCGAAATGGCTGACTGGCTTTAGTGTATAGCAGCCAGTACCTGGCTACTATGGGCGAGGATAATCATTTTTTCAGCCAGCTTTCAACCAGTTTTCGGTCAGGAAGACCGCCGGCATGTACCACGGTGCCTTCAATAACCACACCCGGTGTACTTATGACACCATACGACATGATGTCGCCGATATCTTCGATTTTTTCAAGTTCGATCTCGATACCTGCATTTTTCGTGGCATCGACGATGAGCTTCAGTGTTGCTTTACAATTGGCACAGCCTGAGCCAAGCACTTTTATATTTTTCATTGTTTACCTCGTTGATAGATAGTTAACAGCAACTCTGGCCACCGGCTGTTGGTGTACAGCCGCAGCTTTCTTTTATAACAGGTTCGTAATCGGATGTGCTGCAGCTTTTACTGTCTTCAGTCCCAGCCTCAACAATGGCTGTTTTGCATTGCGCATTTTCATCAAATGCTACATCCACTTTTCCAGAGACCTCATCCCGGATGTGACGGGCAATTTCTAAAAGGCATTAATCTGGTGATCGGGTATGCCGATATTTCGCAGGCGTTCAAGCTGGCAAAGCCCCATATTGGGGTGCCTTGAAGCGATGCCGGATGCCAGTGAGATCATGGCGACCATGGATGAATGTAATGGGGGTTGGACTGTTAGAAATAACTCCATTCTTTTTGTTTGTATTAATCTTCAGTCGGTGCTTCCAGTACGGATGCTTTAAAGCCAGCTTCTTCAATGACGTGAATAATATCGCTGTCCTTTGGCTCGCCATCAACTGTAGCGATACAGGTTTTCAGATCGAATTTAGCATCGTCAACACCGCTGACAGCTTTCAATTTTTTCTGAATTTTAACCACGCCCATGGCACAATAAATACCGTCTATCTTGTATGTTTTTGTCATTATCATTTACCTCTTTGGTTTGTTGTTAGAAACAATCAGTTCAAGTAATCAGGTTAAAAGCCCAGCCGACCAGGATGAAAGCAACAGCCAGAACAGTCGCATAGATGACTAATGCCGGCCAGCGGATAACTTTGCGCAGGACCAGCATCTCAGGTAGCGACAGGGCAGCGATGCTCATCATCAATGCCAGCGTGGTACCGATAGAGAAAGTCACGGGGTCAGGTCTAGCTTTTAGCCAGAGAAAATCACGGGGTCAGGTCTAGCTTTTAGCCAGCTTTCATAAATCCCCCTCTGCGCCTCAGAGGCTTTGCGACAAAGCTTTTAACTCATGCCACAGTGTTAAAGGGCCCTGACCCGAATGGCGTTGATAACTATCGCCTTGTTGACACGAAATGACTTATGGGCGTTACCTTATTGTCGATATTTACATGTAAAACATGACACAAGCAATAAGATAGAATAAGCAATGATATATATACACAGCTCTGTAGCATTTTGTAACACAATCCCAATCAATATCCCAACAACACCTAAAATAACAGGGAAAATATATTTATTTTTACTATTATTACGAACCTTGCGGATAGAGGAAAAAGAAAATATAAGGAGCGGTATAGTAACGACAAAAGACATTGCAATAAATAATCCACCAAGAAAAGACCAGCCGTCTCCAAGAAGATATTGTACTACTTCATTTCCGATATACAGATTCAGTAATAATAAAATGGCAAAAGAAGCCACAGACATGATTAATAAGAGCCAGCACTTTTGTGCGCCTTTCTTAAAAACTCTTTCTTTCCCTTCAATATTAATCTGCATTATATGATTTCGCCTGTTTAATATACATTTCGAACAGTGTCATCTGAATAGCACTTAAGGACACCTTTATTAATTATTAATGATAGACTCGAGATTCAGTGTTGCGACTTTACCCGTTGAAGTATTCAGAAAATTCAGTAATTGCTGGCCATTACTGCTTTCAAAATCGTAGAGCTCGCCAAAGTTCTGTCCTAACTGTGCAGTTGTGAACTTCATTTTTTTCCAGGTGTTATAAAGAACATACTGAGTCTCTGTACGAGTTCCAGTGGTATCGGCCGGCATTATAATGGCGATCAACCATTGTTTATCCTGGGTTGTATCTATGATCTGAAATACAGCTGATTCGTCCTTATCCAGCACGATACTTTTTTTCTTATCAGTATCTATTAGCAGTGCATTTTCCCTGTTATTCAGATAAATATTTTTGACCAGTGGATGAGACTCTATGATTTTTATTTCCGAGATACATGTGTCGTTATATTTAGTGCCCGTATATGTATCAATAAGCGTAAAACGCAAAATATACTCTGTCTGTAGCTTTATCGAATGTTCATTCGAATATTGCTGAACTAATGCTCGTGCTTTCTCTTTGATACTGTCCCAGTCAAGCTGCAGGTCTAGTGATTGCATTCCCATCTTATCCTGTAGTGTCAGAACTCTTTCATCATCCAGCGGTATTACATGAAATAGACTACTGGTTTCAGTTACTTCACCTTCCTTATTTATACCCAGTAGCAGTTGCCTCTTTAGCTTTTTAACCCGGTTATTAGCAGCAAACAGTTTTGTCGATTTTTGATGGCCATTAGCAATATTCAAACTAGCTGTATTTTCCGGAATATTAAATTCTAATATTTGTCCCTGACCATTATCATCCGCGCCTTCCGTCCAACAGGTATCCAGCTGTTGATCAAACAAGTTGAATGGCGCATAACGACCAGACGTTGCATTCTTTGATGGCGCGGGCTTTAATTGTGAACTGGCGTGAAAAAGATGCCCTTCCTGATCCTGCAGTAATAGCTTTTTCCATTCAGATGGGTCTATCGATGATGTAGATATTTTTTTGGCCGGCAGACAATTTACAGGCTTAAGACAGATACGAATATTATGCAGATATAGCTTTTTCCTCTCTCGACGTGAAGGATGATTTTCGTCAGGCCAACTGGCAATAACAATATTATCATCAAGCCGACTCAGGTCATCAACAACCGCAAGCACCATGGCGGAGGCACGTACTTCTGACGGGTTCGCAGGATTCCATCCGCTATAGACAATGGTCTGCCCTACCTTAAGAAGCTCCTTGCGCGCCGGAATAGATTTTTCTATGGCCCAGGGGCTACGGAACAACCGATCTTTTTCCCAGTCTGGCGTAGTGATAGAAACTCTCCCTTCCCAGTATCTGTCTTTGCTTTCTTCAGGGCGATGCTCTAATCTGGCGATTGCGTATACACCATTAAACAAGCTGGGGTCATAAGGGTCGGCGGGTGGATTAGCCGGTGGTGAACCAATCAATATCTCATCTAGATAGATATAATCAGTTACCGTTACCACACGGCTATAGACTCTTGACGGCGTCCCTTTTTTAGTGAAAGCCTGAAATCGAAACACATAGTCACCCTGTTCATACAGCGTCACTTTGTATTCATCTTCTGCATGCAAGTCTTTGCTATCCAGTACTGCCTTACCTACATTGATAAACTTGATTTTGTAATCCAGGTCATCCTCTGCAGCCGACCATTGAAAGCTAATGGTCATGCCCGGCGTTGCTACACGATCAGAGGCTTTCAGATAACGAATATGAGGCGGGCGTGGTTTGATGTTAAGCAATGTTGATTTTACAGGCGACACGTCTCCTGCTTTATTTTTCGCCCGAACACTAAAAACATAATGGCCTTCATCATAAAGCGTATAAGTAAAACTATAGCTATCTTTATGCCAGTCGCCCCAATCGGGTTTCTTGCCAGCTAATGTTAAACTGTGTTGATATTCCAGCCCACCCTGATTACTTCGCCAGTAAAGATGCAGCTCATCTCCAGCAAATAGTGACGTTTTTCCTACTACCCTCCAGATAACTGGTTTAACTGGCATGGCAACTACTTCAGGTTTTGCCGGCTTTGAATGGGGCATGGTTTTCAAAGCAATATCAAGAACCCAATTTGCATATTTTTGTGGCATATCAGGTGAATGATAGGCAACCGCACTATCGTATTGATCAAAAGGTGCATGCTTGCTCGTATCGCCATGAAATAAAGCACATATATCTTCTGTTTTACACGGTGAAAGAGCACCATCAATGGCCGAGCCAATGGGTTTACCAAACTGTCCACCAGCCAGGCTAAATAAACCTTGTCGCTGAAAAACGTTATAAGCAGGCACCCTGGGATTCTTCAATACTGGAAAATAATGTAGAGGTTTTAAAAACGCGGGTAGTTTTTTATGTGTTAACGCCCACTCGCCGTCACGGCGTTTGTAGTGAGCTGTTGAGACCACGTTACGAGCATCTGATGAAAGCGGATTGATGACAGGGTCTATCGTTACCAGCGCCCTGATAGTAGCCTCATCCTTAAGATCCTGCGCCAGCTTATAGGCAAGCAGGCCACCACGACTAAAACCTGAGATAAACAGATTAATCCTGGAAGACTGGCTTTGCAGTAACTCATGGATGATGCCACGCAAATAATGCTCGGTCTGTTTTTTTAATGCATCTGTATGCCTCCAGTTATATTTTGGGTTTAACACATCAATGATGATTGAGTCTTCACCATAGCGATCGAACAATGCACCCGCCAGACTATTGTGTACGTGCGACAGGTAAACCTGATAGCTTCCACCACCAGTACGGTGTCCTCCCGTAAGTCGACGCCCGAAAAGTTTGTCACTTTTCTCACCACTACAGACTTGACCACAGGGTTCCTGTTGGCCATTGATGATCACAAAAATATTCTTAATGTTTTTCCTGCGTTTTACAGCAGCCAGATCAAACCCTGAGGTTATTCCCAGCACGGTAAAAGTGCTATTGGTTTTGCTGCGGTTATCGTTGTTATATATCTTCGAAGGGAAATAATCAGCACATTGACCCGCAACCGACCAGCCAAGTAACAACAACAACATTATCCTGAATATTAGCGCGGTAACATTCATTTATTTTTTCCAGTCCGGGAGTTTGTCGGATTTAGGGAGAATCTACTGCGTCGATGGGAAATGCACCCATTTCCACTCAACTCGCTACGATTACCTAAACCCGACAGACTCCTCGTTATTTATAAGGAAGCTCTGATTAATTCATCCTTGAATTATCAGAGCACGAAAAAGGTAAAATGCGATTTTTACCTTTTTCTTCATAATCAATGGCTTAACAGCCATTGATTATGGCAGCACATCCTTGTGCTGCGGAAACTCTGAATTAATCAGAGTTTCCATAATTACTGTTTTTGATAACGCGCTACGTATACGTTATCTGCGTCTGCCCTTTCGACCAGATAATGGCCTTCCAGCTGAAACGTTCTCGCTATTGTTGTATTTTTTAGCACCTTAACCTGGTCATTTTCTATTTTATAATTTCCAGCAAACACGGGATGATCCATCGTGAAGTATTTATTCAGAAATTTATTCTCTTCGGTGAAGATCAGGACTGGCAGGTTAGCAAGAAGAAAATCAGGTGTCTTATCACCATTTGAGTCAATCTGTTCTACTATTTTCCAGGTACCTACTATATCAGCTTTAACAATATGTTCAGGAGTAACGCTTTGTTCTTTTGTATTAACGCCTCTGTCCGGCTCATCAGACGACGAACATGCGATAAAATTTAAAATTAACAACATCAGCATTATTGAACGAACACCATATATTTTCATAACATTCACCTATCTCACAAAACTATCACCCCGAGTGTAGGTCATTCAGAAAATACCTAGTTTGATATAAATCAAAACATTCACATGGATGTGCGCATAACGAATATTGAGGTCAGAGTAAAAACTCTGCATGTCAGTTCTACACGTATATTCCTGCTAACTGCTCGTGCCCCCTCGGAGCCCCCACACCGCCGGTGGCGCCGCGCTGTCGCGCAGCTAACAAGGATGCCATACTGAAAGAGGCGCGCGAGCGATAAAGGCCTTTCAGTCACTAGTGTGCTTGCACCCGTCTAGGAGAGTGGCCCGCACGGTATCGGCGTGGAGTCGTTGATGGCGCGGCATAGCCGTGACCTCGTATCAGAGAGTGAATCCATTCGCCGCCGTGCTGCCCGCCCGCCACACTATCAATCTTGAGGGTTATAGCGATGACATGCAAGAGCAAGAAGCAACGGTTAGAAATCATTCACCCTCATCGCGCGGACATTGATGTCGGCAGCCAAGAACACAGGGGAGCCGACGATCACTGATGGCATTATTACAACAAAAGAATTTGGACCGCCCGCCCGATATGCAGCTACGATTATCACTGGTGCGGGATTAAGTGGGACAGCAGTGAGTCAGAGCCCTTTAACACTGGGAATTCCCGCCCAAGCATGAAAAGGGTGAAGCGCTTGATTGCAAGACCTGAGCCCGTTACTTATTATCGATTCACAGCACAAGACCTGTCCTCGTTTTGCCGTGGAAAGAATATGACTTACAGATGCTGGAGTGGTGTGAATATATGCAGACACCGGTGCATGTGTTACTGACGAAAGCAGATAAATTAATGCGGAGTGCGGCGAGCAAGCAGCTGTTGATGGTTAATAAAGCCATACAGATAGCGGGTTATGAATCCACAGTACAGATGTTTTCTGCATTGAATAGATCCGGTTGAAAGAACTGCAGCAATTCCTGGATGAATGGTTTGAGCTTAGTGATCAGGAAACTTCAGCGTAAAATATTTGTCATGCTTATGTAATACTCTACCATTTAGATGGTAATTTTAAAAATTTCAGGCAGTAAATGAATATAAAAAATCAATCTTAAGCTTGGCCGTTGTGTCAGCAATGGTATCAGGTAGTGCTTTTGCTGGCACTAAAGTGTATGACGAAGCGTCTCTTCAGGCAGCATTTGCTGATGCAAATGTTGATTCAAGCATTGAAGAAATTGTTTTTGCAAAAAATGCATACATCAAATTAACAGCCCCTGTTGTTTACACAGGCACACAGGACTTAACATTGGTTGGTCGTGATGCAGTTATCGATGGTTCAGATGCAGGTAGTTTTGTATTAGACGATGATCTGACGGCGGTAACAGAAGATGGCACGTTGGTATTTAATACCGCGGCTAACTTAAGCTTTAAAAAATTAACCATATCTAACAGTGCAACCCGCGGCATTGTTGTAAATATTCCAACAGATGCGACAGGCGATGATATTTCCGTATCAATGAACAATGTTCATGTGCTTAATTCAGCACTTTATGGCGTACATATTGATGATAATGCAGATGAATTTGACGATGGTGTAACCGGTTCTGCAATCGGCATTGATCTGCGTATCAATAACTCAACATTTATCGGTAACGGTACTGGCGCAATTGACTTCGACGGTGTACGTGTTGATGAGCGTGCAGAAGGCGATATCGAAGCATTTATCACAAATACCCATATTGATATGAACGGTGGTGACGGCATTGAGCTGGATGAAGCCGGTGATGGCGATGTTGATGCAACCATGCGCAATGTATCAGTCAGCTATATCGGTTTCTTCAATGAAGAAGATCTGGATGACGGTTTTGACATTGATGAAGCGAACGACGGCAATGTCTCAGTTAAGTTAGTTCGTGTAACGGTTAACTCAAACATGGATGAAGGCCTGGACTTTGATGAAGAAGGTGAAGGCAACTTGAATATGGCATTACGCCGTGTTGAAGCGATGGGTAACACAGACGAAGGTATCAAAGCAGATGAAGAAGATGCGGGTGATATAGAAGCTAACATGAAGAAAATCAATGTTGCTCATAACGGTGATGACGGTGTCCAATTCACAGAGCTGGGCGAAGGCGCAATCGAAGCTAAACTGAACCACATTAATGCTATTGCTAACAAGAAGTACGGCATTAAGATGGAACAGTGGGTTGAAGAAGATGAAGATGCTGGTTCACTTAAAGTTAAAAATACTTACCTGAGTGAAAATGGTAAAGGTGACGAAATTAAAGTTAACAATATTATTATTG
>Ga0114931_10008287_pt1 | contig 12604 bp, 23 predicted proteins | sample 2SBtaG_FD_89579 | JGI IMG/M metagenome (GOLD analysis project Ga0114931, IMG submission 89579) | Deep subsurface microbial communities from Kolumbo volcano to uncover new lineages of life (NeLLi) - 2SBTROV14_V59a metaG | ecosystem: Environmental > Aquatic > Marine > Volcanic | place: Kolumbo...
GAGCAAGACCGGCGGGCGAAACAACACTGGCCGCGTCACCGTGTGGTCGCGCGGCGGCGGCCACAAGCGGCGCTATCGGGTGATCGACTTCAAGCGGCGCAAGTTCGACGTTCCGGCGACGGTCGAGCGCCTCGAGTACGACCCCAACCGCTCGGCCTTCATCGCGTTGCTGCGCTATGCCGACGGCGAGCTCGCCTACATCCTGGCGCCCCAGAGGCTGGCCCCGGGGGCGCGCGTGATCTCGGGCGAGCGGGTCGACGTGGTTCCGGGCAACGCCATGCCGATGCAGAACATCCCGGTCGGCACCATCATCCACAACGTCGAGATGAAGCCGGGCAAGGGCGGCCAGATCGCGCGCGCCGCCGGGACCTATGTCCAGCTCGTGGGCAAGGACGCGGGCTATGCCTTGCTGCGCCTGAATTCGGGCGAGCAGCGGATGGTCCGGGCCGAGTGCATGGCGACCATCGGCGCGGTCTCCAACCCCGACCACCAGAACATCAACCTGGGCAAGGCCGGGCGCAGCCGCTGGCTGGGCCGCCGCCCGGTGGTCCGCGGGGTGGCGATGAACCCGGTCGATCACCCGCACGGCGGCGGCGAGGGCCGGACCTCGGGCGGCCGTCACCCGGTGACCCCGTGGGGTCAGCCGACCAAGGGCAAGCGGACTCGCTCGAACAAGGCGACCGACAAGTACATCCTGCGGCGTCGCCGCAAGAAGAAGTAAAGGAAACGAGACGTGGCACGATCCGTCTGGAAAGGTCCGTTCGTCGACGGCTATCTCTTGAAGAAGGCCGACCGGGCGCGCGACAGCGGCCGCAAGGAGATGATCCGAACCTGGTCGCGGCGCTCGACCATCCTGCCGCAGTTCGTCGGCATGACGTTCGGGGTCCACAACGGGCGCAAGTTCATCCCCGTCCTGGTCACCGAGAACATGGTCGGGCACAAGCTGGGCGAGTTCGCACCGACCCGCACCTACCACGGCCACGCCGGCGACAAGAAGGCGCGGAGGAGATAAGGCCATGGGCAAGCAGACGGCCGAGCGGCGGCTGGGCGACAACGAGGCGATGGCGAAGGTGCGCCTTCTCCGGGTCAGCCCGCGCAAGCTCAACCTGGTGGCGCAGAGCATCCGCGGCCTCGCCGTGGGGGATGCCTTGAGCGCGCTGGCGTTCTCCAAGCGTCGGATCGCCCGCGACGTGCGCAAGGCGGTGCAGTCGGCGATCGCCAACGCCGAGAACAACCACGACCTCGACGTCGACCGCCTCGTCGTCGCCGAGGCCAGCGTCGGCAAGAGCATGGTGATGAAGCGCTGGCGGGCCCGGGCGCGGGGCCGTGTCGCCAGCATCAGGAAGCCGTTCAGCAATCTCACCGTCGTCGTCCGCGAGCGCGAGGAGCACGCCTAATGGGCCAGAAGGTCAATCCCGTCGGTCTTCGTCTCGGGATCAACCGAACCTGGGATTCGCGCTGGTACGCCGATGGCGAGTACGGCGATCTGCTGCACGAGGACATCCGGCTCAGGCGCTATCTCAAGAAGCGGCTCTCCCAGGCCGGGGTCAGCCGGATCGTCATCGAGCGCCCGGCCAAGAAGGCGCGGATCAGCATTCACACCGCGCGGCCCGGCGTGGTGATCGGCAAGAAGGGCGCCGACATCGAGCGGCTGCGCACCGATCTGGCGGCGATGACCAAATCCGACGTGCACCTCAACATCGTCGAGATCCGCAAGCCCGAGATCGACGCCAAGCTGGTCTCCGAGAACATCGCCCAGCAGCTCGAGCGCCGGATCGGCTTTCGCCGGGCGATGAAGCGGGCGGTGCAGTCGGCCATGCGCCTCGGCGCCCAAGGCATCCGCATCACCTGCGCGGGCCGCCTCGGGGGGGCCGAGATCGCCCGCACCGAGTGGTATCGCGAGGGCCGGGTGCCGCTGCACACCCTGCGCGCCGACGTCGATTACGGCGCCACCACCGCGGTCACCGCCTATGGTACCTGCGGGGTCAAGGTCTGGGTCTTCAAGGGCGAGATTCTGGCCCACGACCCGATGGCCCAGGACAAGCGCCTGACCGAGCAGCAGTCGGGCGCCCGGGGCTGATCGGCGCGGAGGAGGATTGGCGATGCTCAGCCCCAAGAGAACCAAGTACCGCAAGCAGCAGAAGGGCCGGCTGCACGGCCTGGCCAAGGGCGGTACCGAGCTCAACTTCGGCGCCTTCGGGCTCAAGGCGGTGACCCCGGGTCGGGTGACCGCGCGCCAGATCGAGGCCGCGCGCCGCGCCATCACCCGCCATCTCAAGCGCGCCGGGCGGATGTGGATCCGGGTCTTCCCCGACGTTCCCGTCAGCACCAAGCCGACCGAGGTGCGGATGGGCAAGGGCAAGGGCTCGCCCGAGTTCTGGATGTGCCGGGTCAAGCCCGGACGGGTGATGTTCGAGATCGACGGGGTCGCGCCGGCGCTTGCCGCGGCCGCCTTCGAGCGCGCCGCGGCCAAGCTTCCGCTGCGCACCCGCGTGATCGTCCGCGAGGAGGTCTGAGGATGAAACCCGAGGACGTGCGCGCCAAGAGCGACGACGAGCTCAAGGCGATGGTGATCGATCTCAAGAAGGAGGCCTTCAACCTGCGCTTCCAGAAGGCCACCGGGCAGCTCGAGAACACCGCCCGGATGCGCGAGGTCCGGCGCGACATCGCCCGCGCCAAGACCATCGTCACCGACCGTCGGCGCGCCGCGTCACAACAGGGAAAGGACTGAACGATGCCGAGGCGCGTGCTGCAGGGCCGGGTGGTCAGCAAGGCCGGGGACAAGTCCGTGGTGGTGCTGGTCGAACGCCGGGTGATGCACCCCGTTTACAAGAAGTTCGTACGCCGCTCGAAGAAGTTCGCGGTCCACGATCAAGACAACCGCTGCACCGTGGGTGACTTCGTTCGCATCCAGGAATCGCGGCCCCATTCGAAATCGAAGCACTGGGAAGTGCTGGTGGACGTCGCCTGAGACGCCGGCCGTTGCGACGAGAGGCTCGACACCATGATCCAAATGCAGACCAACCTGGACGTCGCCGACAACTCGGGCGCGCGCCGCGTCCAGTGCATCAAGGTGCTCGGCGGCTCGAAGCGGACGACCGCTTCCATCGGCGACATCATCGTCGTCTCGGTCAAGGACGCTATCCCGCGGGGCCGGGTCAAGAAGGGCGACGTGCACCGCGCCGTGATCGTGCGCACGGCCAAGGAGATCCATCGCCCCGACGGCACCTCGATCCGCTTCGACCGCAACGCCGCGGTCCTCATCAGCAACCAGAACGAGCCCATCGGGACGCGCATCTTCGGCCCCGTCACGCGTGAGCTTCGGGCCAAGCGGTTCATGAAGATCATCTCTTTGGCGCCGGAGGTTCTCTGATGGGGCGCAAGTTTCGCATCAAGAAGGGCGACGAGGTGGTGGTCGTCAGCGGCCGCGACGCCGGGCTCAAGGGCAGCGTGCTCAAGGTCCTGCGCAAGGACGAACGGGTGCTGGTGCAGGGCGTCAACATGGTCAAGCGCCATGCCAAGCCCTCGGCGGCCGGTCCCGGCGGCATCGTCGAGAAGGAGGCGCCGCTGCAGATCTCCAACGTCGCCCTGGTCGACCCCAAGACCGGGCGGGCGACCCGGGTCGGCTACAAGGTGCTCGAGGACGGGCGCAAGGTCCGCTACGCCAAGCGCTCGGGAGAGGTGATCGATGTCTGAGGGCGGGCACAACGGGGCCTATCGGCCGCGGCTGCGCGAGCAATACGACGGCGTGCTCCGGGCCGAGCTCCAGGAGCGTTTCGGCTATGCCAACCCGCTCCAGGTTCCCAAGCTGGAGAAGATCGTGGTCAACATGGGGGTCGGCGAGGCGGTCGCCGAGCCCAAGGTGATGGCCGCCGCGGTCGCCGATCTGGCCTTGATCACCGGGCAGAAGCCGCTGGTGATCCGGGCGCGGAAGTCGGTCGCCACCTACAAGCTGCGCCAGGGCATGCCGGTGGGCTGCAAGGTGACGCTGAGGGGCGCCCGGATGTACGAGTTCCTCGACCGCCTGGTCACCGTCGCCCTGCCGCGGGTGCGCGACTTCCGGGGGGTCCCGGCGACCAGCTTCGACGGCCGGGGCAACTATGCGATGGGCTTGAAGGAGCAGATCGTGTTTCCCGAGATCGACTACGACCAGGTCGACCAGGTACGGGGCATGGACATCATCATCGTCACCACGGCGAAGACCGACGAGGAAGCCAAGGCGTTGCTCGCGGGCTTCCAGATGCCCTTCGCCGGCTGAGCGTTCAGAAAGAAGGAGCAAAGGTCGCAATCCATGGCGAAGACCAGCGCGATCGAGAAGAACAAGCGCCGTGCCCGGCTGGTGCAGAAGCACGCGGCCAGGCGCGCGGCCTTGTCGGCGATGGCCAACGACGAGAGCCTGCCGCAGGAGGAGCGCTTCGCGGCGCGGCTCAAGCTCGCCGCGATGCCGCGCAACGGCGCCAAGGTGCGGCTGCGCAACCGCTGCGAGGTCACCGGCCGGCCGCGCGGCTATTACCGCAAGTTCCGGATGTCGCGGATCGCGCTTCGTGAACTGGCGTCGACGGGGCACATCCCCGGCGTCCTGAAGTCGAGCTGGTGAGGGCGCGGCGATGGCGATGACCGATCCCCTCGGGGACATGCTGACCCGCATCCGCAACGGCCAACGGGCGCAGAAGACCACCGTGCTCTCGCCATCGTCGAGGCTGCGCATGCGGGTCCTCGACGTGCTCGCGCGGGAGGGCTATATCCGGGGCTATGCCGAGCGTGAGATCGGCCGCGGCAAGCGCGAGATCGAGGTCGAGCTCAAGTACCACGAGGGGACCCCGGTGATCCGTCGGATCGCGCGGGTCTCCAAGCCCGGGCGGCGGGTCTACACCTCGGTCAAGGCGCTGCCGCAGGTCTATGGCGGCCTCGGCATCTCGATTCTGTCGACGCCGCGGGGCGTCATGTCGGACCACGACGCCCGCGCCGCCAATGTCGGCGGCGAGGTTCTGTGCATGGTGTTCTAGGAGGGCGGCGATGTCGCGCGTAGGCAAGCATCCGGTTCCCCTGCCCGAGGGTGTCGAGGTCGCTCTCGGCGAGGGAAGCGTCGCCGTCAAGGGAAGCCGCGGCGCGCTCGATCTGCGCCTGGTGCCCGAGGTCACGGTGAGCCTCGAGGAGGGCGCCGTGCGGGTGCGCCCGCGCGACGAGAGCCCGCGTGCGCGCGCCATGTGGGGCACCTACCGCAGCCTCATCGACAGCATGGTGGTCGGGGTCTCGCGCGGGTTCACCAAGGATCTGGTGATCTCGGGCGTCGGCTACCGCGCCGCCTGCGACGGCAAGACCTTGACGCTGCAGCTCGGCTACAGCCACGAGATCGTCTATCCGGTGCCCGACGGCATCACCATCACCTGTTCGCGCCCGACCACGATCGCGATCGGCGGCGCCGACCGCCAGAGGGTGGGGCAGGTGGCGGCCGAGATTCGCGGGTTCCGCCGGCCCGAGCCCTATAAGGGCAAGGGTATCCGCTATGCCGGCGAGAAGATTCGCCGCAAGGAAGGAAAGAAGAAGTAGGTAATGCGGCCATGAGCAAGACCAAGGGACTGTTCGCACGGCGCCGCAAGCGCGTGCGCAAGCACATCGCGGCGGTGGCCAAGGGCTCGCGGTTGCGTTTGTCCGTGTTTCGCTCGAGCAAGGGCATCTATGCGCAGGTCATCGACGACGGCCGCGGGGTGACGGTCGCCGCCGCCTCGACGCTCGACAAGGGCCTGCGCGGCGCCCTCGGGACCGGTGCCGACAAGGCCGCGGCCGAGCGGGTCGGCACCCTGATCGCCGAGCGCGCCAAGGCGGCCGGGGTCGAGACCGTGGTCTTCGACCGCGGCGGCTATAAGTATCACGGCCGGATCAAGGCGCTCGCGGATGCGGCGCGGGCCGGCGGATTGTCGTTTTAGGAACGGTTGAGGGCGATGGCACATTACGAAGGTCGCGGCAGCGATGACGGCGAGCTGGTAGACAAGCTGGTCAGCATCAATCGGGTCGCCAAGGTGGTGAAGGGGGGGCGCCGCTTCGGCTTCGCCGCCGTCGTCGTCGTCGGCGACACCCGGGGTCGGGTCGGCTTCGGGACCGGCAAGGCGCGCGAGGTTCCGGAAGCCATCCGCAAGGCCACCGAATCGGCCAAGCGATCGCTGATCCGCGTGCCTTTGCGCGACAACCGCACCCTCCATCACGACGTGGTCGGGCGCTTTGGCGCCGGCCGGGTGGTGCTCAGGGCGGCCCCGGCGGGCACCGGCATCATCGCCGGCGGCCCGATGCGCGCGGTGTTCGAGACCCTCGGGGTCCACGATGTGGTCAGCAAGTCGATCGGCACCTCCAACCCGCACAACATGATCCGCGCCACCTTCGACGGGCTCACGCGCCTCGCCTCGCCGCGCGCGGTGGCGGCGCGCCGGGGCAAGAAGGTGGCCGAGATCCTGGGCCGGCGGCGGCCCAAGCCGGCGCCGGCGCAAGCGAGCGAGGGCTAGGCCATGACCGGGGCCAACATGACCGGGGCCAAGCGGTTGCGGGTGACCCAGATCGCCAGCCCGATCCGCCGTCGCGCCGATCAGCGCCAGACCCTGATCGGCCTCGGCCTGAACAAGATGCACCGAAGCCGCGAGCTCGAGGACACGCCCTCGGTGCGCGGCATGATCAACAAGATCCCGCACCTGGTGCGGGTCGAGAACGTCGATTAGAGCCCCTCGGGGCCGCTTGCGGAGCGCGAAGCGATGAAGCTGAACGAGCTTTCCGACAACCCCGGGGCACGGCGGCCGCGCACCCGGGTGGGCCGCGGCATCGGTTCGGGCAAGGGCAAGACCTCGGGCCGCGGCCACAAGGGTCAGAAGTCTCGCGCCGGCTCGGCCATCAACGGGTTCGAGGGCGGGCAGATGCCGCTTTACCGGCGCCTGCCCAAGCGCGGCTTCAAGAACCTTTTCCGCGTCCGCTACGAGGTCGTCAACCTCGACCGGCTGCAGGCGGCGATCGACCGCGGCCGGCTGGATGCGAAGAAGCCGGTGGACCGCGCCGCCCTGGTGGCGGCGGGGCTGGTGCGCGCCGGCAAGGCCCCGGTGCGCCTGCTCGGTCGCGGCACCCTCGAGGCCAAGCTCGCGATCACCGTCGATGGGGCCTCGAAGACGGCCGCGGCGGCGGTGGCGAAGGCGGGCGGCACCCTGGCGCTCCCGGCGGCCAAGGAACCGGCGGCCAAGGAAGAAGCTGCGGCCAAGCCCGCGGCCGACGCCTAGGGGCGGCCGATGGCGTCGGCAGCCGAGCAGCTCGCGGCCAACCTCAACTTCGGCGCCCTCAGCAAGGCGACCGAGCTCAAGAAGCGGCTGTGGTTCACCCTCGGCGCCTTGGTGATCTATCGCCTCGGCACCTACATCCCGATTCCCGGGGTCGACCCGGCGATCCTCGAGGACGTGTTCAACCAGAACGCCGGCGGCATCCTCGGCATGTTCAACATGCTCGCCGGCGGGGCGCTGAGGCGGATGACCATCTTCGCCCTCAACATCATGCCCTACATCTCGGCGTCGATCATCATCCAGCTCCTGACCACCGTCTCGCCGCACCTCGAGCAGCTCAAGAAGGAGGGGGAGTCAGGGCGCAAGAAGATCAATCAATACACGCGCTACGGAACCGTTCTTCTGGCGACACTCCAAGGGTACGGCATCGCCGTCGGGCTCGAGGGCATGACCGGCTCCCAGGGCAGCGCGGTGATCGATCCGGGGCTCTTCTTCCGCGTGACCACGGTCATCACCCTGGTCGGCGGCACCGTCTTCCTGATGTGGCTTGGCGAGCAGATCACCGCCCGCGGGGTCGGCAACGGGATCTCGCTGATCATCCTTTCCGGCATCGTCGCCGGGCTCCCGGGGGCGCTGGTGGGGACCCTCGAGCTCGGCCGCACCGGGGCGCTCTCGCCCTATCTGATCATCGCCATCATGGTCATGGTGGTGGGGGTGATCACCGGGATCGTGTTCGTCGAACGGGCTCAGCGCCGGATCGTGGTCCAATACCCCAAACGCCAGGTGGGCCAGCGGATGTTCGGCGGTGAGAGCACCCATCTCCCGCTCAAGCTCAACACCTCGGGCGTCATCCCGCCGATCTTCGCCAGCTCGATTCTTCTCTTGCCGGTGACGGTGGCGGGCTTCAACGCGGGGCAGGGGCCCGCCTGGCTCGACATGCTGACCACCTATCTGGGGCGCGGACAGCCGCTGTTCATGCTGCTCTACGCCCTCGGCATCGCCTTCTTCTGCTTCTTCTACACCTCGGTCATCTTCAACCCGGCCGACACCGCCGACAACCTCAAGAAGTACGGCGGCTTCATCCCCGGCATTCGCCCCGGCAAGAACACCGCGGCCTATCTCGACCACGTGCTGACCCGGCTCACCGTGATCGGGGCCACCTACCTGGTCGCGGTATGTCTCCTGCCCGAGTTCCTGATCGCCGAGTTCTCGCTGCCCTTCTACTTCGGCGGCACCTCGCTCCTGATCGTCATCACCGTCACCATGGACACGGTGGCGCAGATCCACTCCCACCTTCTCGCCCATCAGTACGAAGGACTGATCAAGAAGGCCAAGCTCAGGGGCCGGCGCGGGTGAAGCTGATTCTTCTGGGGCCGCCCGGCGCCGGCAAGGGCACCCAGGCCAAGCGCATCGAGGCGCGCTATGGCCTGGTCCAGCTCTCGACCGGTGACATGCTGCGCGCCGCGGTGGCGGCGGGCAGCGAGGTCGGGCGCAAGGCCAAGGCGATCATGGACGCCGGCGCCCTGGTGCCCGACGACGTGGTGGTCGCCATCATCGCCGCCCGGATCAATGAGCCCGATTGCGCCAACGGCTTCATCCTCGACGGCTTCCCGCGCACCATCGCCCAGGCCGAGGCGCTCGACGCGATGCTCGCCGAGGGGAACGCGCGGATCGACCATGTGATCGAGCTCGCGGTCGACGATGCCGCCCTGATCGAGCGCATCTCGGGGCGCTTCAGTTGCGCCCGCTGTGGCGCCGTCTATCACGACACCTTCAAGCGCCCCAAGGTCGAGGGGGTCTGCGATGTCTGCGGCGGGACCGAGTTCATCCGCCGCGATGACGACCGTGCCGAGGCGGTGAAGGCCCGGCTCGAGGCCTTCCACGCCCAGACCGCGCCGCTTCTGCCCTACTACCGCGCCAAGGGGGTGTTGGCGACGGTCGACGGCATGGCGCCGATCGACGCGGTGAGCCGCCAGATCTTCGCCGTCCTCGACAAGACGGGGGGGAATTGACTATATGTACGGCGACCCTATAATCCGGCGCCGCCTCGGCCGGCCCTTTGGTGTGCCGGGGGGGTCGCCCGACCCGAACATCACAAACCTGTTCCTGAGCTAGGGAGACCTTGCCGTGGCCCGCATTGCCGGAGTCAACATACCCACCGGGAAGCGCACCGAGATCGCGCTGACCTACATCCACGGGATCGGCCGCACCAAGGCGCGGGAGATTTGCGCCAAGGCCGGGATTCCCGCACCGCGGCGGGTCAACGAGCTCTCCGAGGACGAGGTCATGCGGGTCCGCGAGATCATCGACCACGACTACACGGTCGAGGGCGATCTCAGGCGCACGGTGGCGATGAACATAAAGCGGCTGATGGACATGGGCTGCTATCGCGGCCTCAGGCACCGCCGCGGACTGCCGGTCCGCGGCCAGCGGACCCACACCAACGCGCGGACCCGCAAGGGCAAGGCGCGGCCCATCGCGGGGAAGAAGAAATAAGCCATGGCACGCACCACGACCACCCGCGTTCGCCGCCGCGAGCGCAAGAACATCACCTCAGGCGTGGCTCATGTCAGCGCCACCTTCAACAACACCATCATCACCATCACCGACGCCCAGGGCAACGCCATCGCCTGGGCCTCGGCGGGCTCGCAGGGCTTCAAGGGCTCGCGCAAGTCGACGCCCTTCGCCGCCCAGATGGCGGCCGAATCGGCCGGGCGCAAGGCCCAGGAGCACGGCATGCGCACCCTCGAGGTCGAAGTGAGGGGCCCCGGGTCGGGTCGCGAATCGGCGCTCAGGGCGCTCCAGGCGGTGGGCTTCACCATCACCGCCATCCGCGACGTGAGCCCGATCCCCCACAACGGCTGCCGTCCGCCCAAGCGGCGACGGGTCTGAGTGCCGGCAGATGGGCGCCGGCGTCACCGCGGAAAGGCCTTCCGCTCACATGGGTGAGGATTCTTTCGTGATCCACAAGAACTGGCAGGAACTGATCAAGCCCTCGACGCTGAAGGTCGAGGCCGGCGCCGACGCCAAACGCCGGGCGACCATCGTCGCCGAGCCGCTCGAGCGCGGCTTCGGCCTGACGCTCGGCAACGCGCTCAGAAGAGTGCTGTTGTCGTCGCTTCAGGGGGCGGCGGTGACCTCGGTCCAGATCGACGGCGTGCTGCACGAGTTTTCGTCGATCCCCGGGGTCCGCGAGGACGTGACCGACATCGTCCTCAACATCAAGTCGATGGGGCTGCGGATGCACGGCGAGGGGGCCAAGCGGATGACGCTGAAGGCCGCCGGCCCGGCCGAGGTGACGGCCTCGATGATCGAGACCGGCCATGACATCGAGGTCATGGACCCCGGCCACTTCATCTGCCACTTGGACGAGGGCGCCAAGCTCAGCATGGAGCTGACCGTCGAGCGGGGCCGCGGCTATGTCGCGGCGGCGCAGAACCGCGACGAGGACGCCCCCATCGGCCTGATCCCGGTGGACGCTCTCTACAGCCCCGTCCGCAAGGTCGGCTACCGGGTCGAGAACACCCGGGTCGGCCAGGTCACCGACTATGACAAGCTCTCGGTCGACGTCGAGACCAACGGCGCGGTCACGCCCGAGGATGCGGTGGCGCTGGCGGCGCGCATCCTGCAAGAGCAGCTCCAGCTCTTCATCAACTTCGAGGAGCCGCGCGCCCAGGTGGCAGAGGAGCGGGTGACCGAGCCCGCCTTCAATCCCAACCTCCTGCGCAAGGTCGACGAGCTCGAGCTCTCGGTGCGCTCGGCCAACTGCCTCAAGAACGACAACATCGTCTACATCGGCGATCTGGTGCAGAAGACCGAGCAGGAGATGCTGCGGACCCCCAACTTCGGCCGCAAGTCGCTGACCGAGATCAAGGAGGTGCTGGCGCAGATGGGCCTGCATCTGGGCATGGAGGTGATCAACTGGCCGCCCGAGAACGTCGAGGAGCTGGCCAAGCGGCTCGAGGAGCCTTACTGAAGCGTCGCCGACGGCGGGCGGCGATCGCCCGGCCGCCGAGAATGAGGAGCAGATCATGCGTCACGGGGTCGCCGGCCGCAAGCTGGGCCGGACCACCAGCCACCGCAAGGCGATGTTCGCCAACATGGCGAGCGCGCTGATCAAGCACGAGCAGATCCGCACCACGCTGCCCAAGGCCAAGGAGCTCAGGCCCTTCGTCGAGAAGCTGGTGACGCTCGGCAAACGCGGCGATCTTCACGCCCGCCGCCAAGTGCTGGCACGGCTGCGCGACGAGGCCACCACGCGCAAGCTGTTCTCGACCTTGGCCGAGCGCTATGCCGAGCGCAAGGGCGGCTACATCCGCGTGCTCAAGGCCGGGTTCCGTTATGGCGATGCGGCGCCGATGGCGGTCATCGAGTTCGTCGATCGCGATCCCGAGGCCAAGGGCCAGGATTCGGGGCCGCTGCTGGCCGCGGACGGCGAGGACGAAGAATAGCGCTCGGCGCCCCGTGCGCGGCGCCGGCGCACCTGCGATGACCACGCTTTTCGAGGCCCAGGCGCCACGCCCCTTGGCCGACCGCCTGCGCCCCAAGAGCCTCGCCGAGGTGGTGGGCCAGGATCACCTCCTTGGCGCCGGTGGCCCGATCGGGCGGATGCTGGCCGAGCGCCGGCTCGCCTCGATGATCCTCTGGGGGCCGCCGGGCTCGGGCAAAACGACCATCGCGCGCTTGCTCGCCGAGTGCTCCGATCTTGTCTTCGAGCCTTTGTCGGCGGTCTTCTCAGGCGTCGCCGATCTGCGCAAGGTGTTCGCCCGCGCCGCCGACCGCCGCGCCGAGGGCCAGGGCACGCTGCTGTTCGTCGACGAGATCCACCGCTTCAACCGGGCCCAGCAGGACGCCCTCCTTCCTTACGTCGAGGACGGCACCGTGATCCTGGTGGGGGCGACCACCGAGAACCCCTCGTTCGAGGTCATCGGGGCGCTCTTGTCGCGCTGCCAGGTCTTCGTCCTCGAGCGCCTCGACGACGGCGCGCTGGAGACCCTTCTCGCCCGCGCCGAGGTCGAGGAGGGGCGCACTCTTGCGCTCGACGACGACGCCCGGGCGGCGCTCCGCGAGATGGCCGACGGCGACGGGCGCTATCTTCTCAACCTGGCCGAGGAGCTCTTTCTCCTGCCGCCCGGCAGCGCGCTCGACCGCGCCCGTCTCGCCGAGACGGTGCAGAAGCGCGTCCCCCTCTACGACAAGGCGCAGGAGGGTCACTACAACCTCATCAGCGCGCTCCACAAGTCGCTGCGCGGCTCCGACGCCGACGCCGCCCTCTATTGGCTGGCGCGGATGCTGGCGGCCGGCGAGGACCCGCTCTATATCGTTCGCCGCCTGGTGCGCTTCGCCTCCGAGGA
>Ga0114931_10008288_pt1 | contig 12602 bp, 12 predicted proteins | sample 2SBtaG_FD_89579 | JGI IMG/M metagenome (GOLD analysis project Ga0114931, IMG submission 89579) | Deep subsurface microbial communities from Kolumbo volcano to uncover new lineages of life (NeLLi) - 2SBTROV14_V59a metaG | ecosystem: Environmental > Aquatic > Marine > Volcanic | place: Kolumbo...
ACTTTCCAGCCTTCGATTCCAGGCCTTAAAGCTTTGGCAGCGAGTTGAATCGAATCACGAATCGTTTCAAATCCACGCTGCACCTCAGGGGGTGCTTCTTTTTCTCCGGGGCGCATAAAATACCACGTTCGCTGCAAATCCGAAACATACTCATTCTTGCGAACACCAAAGTCAATGTTCATAATATGGCCGGGCTGAATTGTTCTTCCGGTGGGGCCGGCATGCGCTCCGGCGGTATCCGGGCCGGTGAAAACAGCAGGACAGTGCGCGGGGTCCCAGGCCAGTCCGAGACCTTGTTTTTCAACTTCATTCAGCATAAAATCGGCAACCTGTTTTTCACTGAGACCGGTATGTACATATTCCGTTACTTTGTCGAAAATCTTTAATGTTTCGTCAATGGCGTCTTTGATGAGCTTGATTTCCGTTTGCGATTTTCGTCCGCGCAAAGCGGCAATGATGGCTTCACTGGATTCAAGTCGATTAAGAAAAGGTGTTTCTTTGAGATAATCCACAAGCGTAAGGTACATGCCGTGCGTCAGTCCGTCGGCCATGACGTCGCTTTCGGAAAAATTGATCGCGATTCGTTGCGGATCAATTCTGGAGAGAACTTGCAACAAGTCATTTTTTATGGAATCCACATAGCCAACAACCTCATAGTTTGCATGGTCCTTGATGTTCTGTGCATCCAAACTGCCAACGATGGCAATGGCTTTCCCTGATGATGTAATGATGAAAGCAGACTGCCAGGTGCACGATGTTCCGAGGATCAAGTCCAGCATGGGATCCGGCGTGGATGAAGTTTCGCGCGCGAATGTCAGCCACAGATCGACATTCTTTTCTTGTAAAATTTTAATTGCCTGGTTAATTTTCTCGTTTATCATTGTTAGCCTCTTTTAAAAATGGAACTGTTCCTTTCTCGCCAGACACCCGGAGCCCCTAGCGGGGCATCCGGGGTCTTTGTACCTGTTAAAAATTTCAGGCTATAAAAAAGGAATGGCGAGTCAAAAAGTCATTTTTGAACTCGCCATTACCTGGAGGTCGTACAGGAGGGAGGCTACATGCACGACCCCAAAATCACTGAAAACAAGCAATCGCTTGTTTTCTCTTATTATTCCGGTTAACATTTAATGACCTGGTTTTATTCCAATCAATATTAAAACATCATTTTTTCTGCAAAAATATCCTGAAAATCCGGATCAGTAGAAATTTCAATATACTTGGTACTCTCGGCCATTTTCTCTGCTTTCATCCTCTCTCCTTTTGAGACAAGGGCCAATTCAGCACCAGCGCACGCGGCATTGCCGATAAAATGGATTTTTTCCAACGGTACCTTCGGAAGTAAGCCAATGGCAACCGCCATGTCCCGGCGAATAAATTGTCCGAATGCCCCGGCTAAATAAACAGCATCCAAATCTGCGGCTGTTAATCCTGCATTTTTCAGCAATATCTCAATCCCGGCTGCAATGGCCCCTTTTGCCAATTGAATCTCGCGGACATCTCTTTGGCTTAAAGTAAATTCCTTTTTTTCATTTTCCGCAAGAATGAGGTAGCGCTCATTGCCTTCCGTTTTTACCAAGTCCCTGGCAAATTCTTTCGTCCCCTCCCCTATCTCATCGCCAACAACGATCCGTCCTGTCTCGTTTATCAGTCCGAGTTGACGGAAAGAACCGATTGCATCAATCAAGCCGGAGCCGCAAACGCCGGTTGGTTTGCTCTCTCCGATAACCTGAATATGCAATCCTGTCTGATCAACGTTCACACGGGAAACGGCACCATTTGTCGCCCGCATACCGCAACTGATATGGGCGCCTTCGAAAGCCGGACCTGCTGCAGTCGAGCAACTCGTCAAGTGCCCATTATGCGCTAAAACCATTTCACCGTTTGTGCCGATATCCACAGCCAGCCAGGTCTTATCCAAATCATCGGCAAGAGTGAGCAGCATGGAAGAAGTATCTCCGCCAACGTAACGGCCAATAACAGGAAAAGTATAAATGTTCCCTTGCCCATTAATATTTATTCCCATTTCCGAAGCGCGGACAGAAAAAGATTTCTTGAAAACCGGAACATAAGGCAATTCGGCAAGATAGTGCGGTGATACGCCGAGCAGCAAATGTTCCATGACCGAGTTACCGGCAACAACCATTTCACAAATTGAATTTGCATCGATTGCAGCTTCTTTGGCAATTTCGGCGAGCATCTCATTCAACTGGTCGACAATTGCTTTTTGCAGCACCACCAATCCACCGTCATGTTCGATTGTGTAGGATATCCGCGAAATGACATCCTCGCCGTAAAATCGTTGTGCATTCATCCTGGAACTTGTGGCGAGTACCTCGCCGGAATTTAAATTGACAAGTTTGCACACAACCGTGGTTGTTCCAAGATCAACAGCAACTCCAAAAAGAGATTTTGTTGTATCACCCGCTTCAAAACCGATAATATGATTTTCATCAAAAGTGATAGTCCCGCTGAAATTGGCCTCGCGAATTTTTTGCGGTAAATTCGCAAGGAATTTTCTGGGCACTGTAACTTTCTTTACATCCAATCCGGCGGCATCGAGCAACAGTTCCAGGTCGGAAGGATTCTCCGCCAAAGTGGGTTCCGGTATTTTTAAGAATTTTTTATGAACAAAGGGAGCCAATTCCACGGCATGGCTTTTACCGGCCGTCAGGACTTCTGTCGCTGCTTCCACTTCTTCTTCAAGTGCCCGAACGGTGCAATCCTCAGTTATAAAATGTGTACAGGCAAGGCGAACGCCACGCTCAATCTCCTCCGGCTGCAGCCATTCACGATCACTCTCACCGGGTGGAACATTGCCTTTAACAATTTCAATTTTGCACTTGCCACATAGTCCGCTACCGCCGCACAACGCCGGTACAGGGACACCCAGCTTTTGTGCGGCATCGAGAAACGTTTGTCCGGAATGAAAAAGGCCGGATTTGTTGTGCGAAGAAAACTTTACTTTATATTTACTATTCAATTTTTCTCTTTCTTCCTTTCAAATGTAACCTAAAATTCAAAAACCAATTATTTCCACTGCTTATAGGTTTTCTAGCAATGATATGTTGAATTAATGATAATAATACCTGAATTTACGAAATAGATTCATTTTGCAATTATTGACTTTTCGTAGCTATTCAGGTCAAATAATAAGGCAAGACTATTTGGGGCAAAACAATTAATTTAAAAAGAAATGAACAAATGCTAGTGATTCTGTTCAAGATTTATTTGAAGCAATATTAAAATCAACAGCTAACCTGAAAATGCATTAACCGCAAGGACGCAAAATTATGAATATTTAAGTTGCTGCTATAATCCCGGCAGAACAAGTTCGCTTTTTAACAATTCATAGCTTTTAAAAACAATTTGCTGTCATACAGATTCTTTGCGTCTTCGCGGCTCTGCGGCAAGTTTTTGTGAATAACGCAGGCTACATGATAGATTTTATAATAGTCTTGACGATAATCGTTTTGTCCAAAATGGTTTTGCCTGTAATTATTTTGTCCTTAATTATTTTGTCCTTTTCTTGTTGGCAGAATCAAGTTTCTTAAAAGTGCCAAAGGTTCGTCAAAAAGCAACGAACCTGATTTATATGAGAAACTTGACGACAATGTTTTGTCATGCTCAGCCTGTCCCTTTGGAAAATGCTTTTATCGGGAATCCATTTTTTCAGGATTTAATAGATTCCCGCTAAGAACATGCGGGAATGACACCTTTAGCAGGCGCAGAATTTCAAGTTTCTTAAGAGTTACGACTTTTTTAAATTATGGAAATGATATGATTTTCAATTTAGAAATTCAGGTGCAGCTCTTATTTTTCGCTCTGATCTTCATTTCCTCCAAATACTCCAAAGGGACGGGAAATCTGCCGATCATTCCTCCATCGTCATAAATGCCATGACAATCTGATCCGCCGGATTTCAGCACACCAAATTGCTGCGCCAGGTCGCTGAAATGTTTAACCTGCGAGGATGTGTGTCTGGGATGATAAACTTCGATGCCATCCAAACCTAAATCAACAAGGCGGGCAATCAAATCATCGCTAATGTTGATGGCGGGATGAGCAACGCATGTTACGCCTCCGGCATCTTTAACGATTTTTATCGCATGTTGCGGATGGATGTTCAACTTGGGGACAAATGCAGGTTTCTCATCGCCAAGATATTTTTGGAACGCTTCTGCAAAAGAAAATACATGTCCTTCTTCAACAAGAACATCGGCTATGTGGGGACGTCCATAATTTCCATTCAGGGATTTAGCTTTGACCAGGGCAAAGGGTACACGAATTCCGAGTTTTGCAAGGCGCTTCACAATTGCTTTAGCCCGCTTTTCCCGGTAGACCTTTTGAATTTTGACATATTGCTGAATCTCGGGATCATTCGGATCGAACAAATATCCGAGGAGATGAATTTCATATCCATCTAAAATGGTACTTAATTCAATGCCGGGAATGACCTCAACACCGTACTGATCCTGAACAGATTGGGCCTCAAAAAAGGCTGAAACCTGATCATGATCAGTGATGGCAATTGCGGTCAACTTACGTTCGGCAGCTCGTCTCACAATTTTAATCGGATCAAACGAGCCGTCCGAATGCGTTGAATGAATATGAAGATCAATGTATTTTAAAGAGCTAGTAATCAATTATCACTTTCAGCTTCTGTCTTCTTTTCTTTCCTTTTCACAGCCCTTGAAACCCAGATACTGATTTCATACAAAATGATGAGCGGCACGGCGAGCATAAGCTGGGTAAAAATATCCGGCGGCGTTAAAACTGCAGCCATAATAAATATAATCACAACTCCGTATCGCCGCTTGCTGCTCAAAAACTCTGGAGTCAGTATGCCGATCTTGGTCAGGAAATAAGAAAGCACGGGGAGTTCAAAAACCACGCCGAAAATGAGAACAAGAGTCACTACAAAACCCAGGTACTTGCCGATAGTGATTGTTGCTTCCAAAAAGTCCGTTTGAAAACTGAGCAAAAATTTCAAACCAAAAGGAATGATAACAAAATAGGCAAACGCCGCGCCTGTTAGAAAACACAGTGTTGTAAACATGGCAATCGGCGGAACGATCTTTTTTTCCTTTTCCAACAACCCAGGAACAATGAATTTCCAAAACTGATAAAAAACATAAGGGAGAGCAAGAACCAGTCCGGCAAATATAGAGACTTTGATGTAAATCATAAAACCTTCTGTCGGTCCCAGGAAAATCAACTTCAAGTTTTCAGGCCCTGGTCTGCGCAAAAATTCCACGATTTGCTTGGAAAACACATAGCTGCCAATAGCAGCAATAACGATAGCGATCAAACTTCTTAAAATTGTCCAGCGCAGTTCTTCGAGATGATCGAGAAAGGGCATTTTCTTCTCATTGTTATCACCGTCTTCCTCATCTTCGTGAGACTCGTCCACGTCTGAATCGCTCTTTTTATCTTTCTGGTTGGAATCTTTCTTAGCGGTCCTCTTTTTCGCTTTGCCCTTCTTTTTAACAGATTCATCGCCGGCATCATAATCCCTTGAAGGAGTTATTTCGCCGGCTTCGGAGTCATCCTGTTCATCTTCCATCTCGCTTTCCTGATCATCTTCAGGATAAGGATAAGAATCATAATCGACATTATCGCTCATATCATCATTTTCATAATATTCTTCGTGATAACCTTCGGGCTCAGCGCTGTCGGGGACTTGCTTTTCAGAATCTTCTTTTTTCTTCGCATCATCTTTCGGCTTTATATTTTTTTTCGGCTTTTTAACCGATTGTTTCTCATCTTTATCTTTTTTCGGATTTTTCTTCTTTTCGTCCATGGAATTTACTTCTCATTTTAGATTATTAACCATCTATTAAAACAAATGCCTCTCGAATACACGAGAGGCAAAAGTATTAAAACTGGCATTAAAAAACAAGTAAAAGTCTCAGCCGGTCCTTTTCCTTAAAGATTATTTCCGGCTCACATTCCCAATTTGAGGCCGGAAAAGCCCAGAAACGCGATGGCCATAAGACCGGCAGTTATAAATGCAATCGGAATTCCCTGCATTGCTTTGGGTACATCCGCCAAATCCAATTTTTCCCTGATGCCTGCCATCAGAAAAAGTGCCAGGGTAAATCCAACTCCGGCTGCAAAACCGTTGACAATCGCTTCGATAAAACGATAATTCTCATCGATATTTAATAGCGTCACACCGAGGATGGCACAGTTTGTCGTGATAAGCGGTAGGTAAATGCCGAGCGATTTGTACAATGCCGGACTGACTTTTTGTATTACCATTTCCACAAATTGCACCAGCGATGCAATAACGAGAATAAATGCGATGGTTTTGAGAAACGTCAAATCCGGCGGCTCTTTCAAAGAAAATAAATGATAAAACAGATTGGTCTGAGCCGGGAGGAGCAAATAAGTATAAACAAGCCATGTCACCGTCGACGCAAGCGTCATGACAAAAACAACCGCAGCTCCCATACCCACGGCAGAATCCAGTTGCTTGGAAACGCCAATGTAAGGGCAAAGTCCCAAAAACCGGGAAAAGATAAAGTTATTGATAAAAATTGCGCTGATCGAAATGATGAAAAGCATTCTTATTTCCATACCAACCTCATATAAATTCACTTTTTCAACGTTCAACAAAAATCATGCATGAGAGGCCTTGCGGTTCTCCAGCCATTTGAAAAAAGCCATAACAAAACCAATGGTCAGGAAAGCGCCGGGCGGGAGGATCATAATGAGCATAGGCTCAAAAGATGCACCGGCCACAGGAATACCAAAAAAACTGCCGTTGCCCAGCAACTCGCGAATGGTTCCAAGAATGAGCAACGCCATTGTAAAGCCAAGCCCCATTCCCAAACCATCGAGAAAGGATAAACCGACACTGTTTTTTCCGGCGAAAGCTTCGGCACGTCCCAGGATAATGCAGTTTACAACAATAAGAGGGACAAAAATACCGAGCGCTTTGTGCAGTCCGGGGAAAAATCCCGCCATTGACAAATCCACAACTGTTACAAAAGATGCAATAATAACAATATAAATGGGAATTCGTATTTTGGCCGGAACGGCTTTTCTGATGAGCGAGACGAGAACGTTTGAGCTTATCAATACAAAAGTCGCTGCCAACCCCATTCCTATGCCGTTCTGGACAGAGTTGGACACGGCAAGCGTAGGGCATAATCCCAGCGCTTGCTTAAAAACCGGGTTTTGCGAGTATAAACCTTTTGTAAATTCTTTTATTGCTGACATCTTTTCCTCAGAGATGATAAAACTAACAGTCAGGAATCGATATGAACTGTACTGTTTTTTAATTCTGACTGATTTCTTTTTTTAAAAGTTTGTATCCTGCGACAATGGATTTCGTGAGAGCGCGTGAAGAAATGGTCGCACCGGTAATACTTTGAATTTCCCCCCCGTCTTTATCCACAGCCAGTTTTTCAGCTTTGCGATTGCGGAACTGATCCTGAAACCAGGGGGTTTTAGCACCATGCTTGATTTGCTCAACACGGGAACCCAGGCCGGGAGTTTCCGTTTGCGACATCACCTTGAGTCCAATAATTTTCCCGGTCGAATCCACGCCTACCATCGTTTCAATGACACTGGAATATCCCGGCCCATGTGCAACAAAAGCGTATCCGACGAATTTTGTTGTATCCGGGTTAGCATAACCCTTATAGTAAAGGATTTGATCACCCTTTTTCACAGGTACAATAGCGGTTTTATCCGCTCCGGGCAACGCAAGGAGAAGGGCACGTTCCAGCACCAACCTTTTTTGTTCAAGAATCCGCGGTTTGGTGACTTTATAGACAGCGGCAAGAGCAGTTGCAGCAATGACAGTGATGAGCATGAGCAAACCGCCGAGTTTGACCATATCTTTCATGATTTCTTGTTACCTCCAAAAACTTTCGGCTTTGTCCAGCGATCCAGAACCGGGGTCAGCAAATTCATCAGCAAAATTGAATAAGATACACCTTCCGGGTAGCCTCCGATTAAGCGGATGACAACGGTAATTATGCCGCAGCCGATGCCAAAATAAATTCTGCCCTTAAAGGTTACAGGTGAAGTCACCATATCTGTTGCCATGAAAAAGGCACCGAGAATAAGCCCACCTGAAAAAAGGTGAAAAATAATATTACCGCTGAAAAGACCTTCAGTCCCACCAAAAACCCAACTGAGCAGAGCGACTGTGCCGATATAGCTAAAAGGAATTTTCCAGCCGATGTAGCGCTTGTACATTAAAAAAGCAGCACCGAGCAATAATGCGAGAACAGATGTTTCACCAAGGCAGCCGCCGACCTGGCCCATAAAAAGATGGCCGAATGAGTCATAAAGCTTTCCGATAGCATCATGAGCCTGTGTCACCTGAGCTATGGGATACTCTGAAGCGTGGGAGAGAATCTCTTTGGATTGCTTAAGCACGTTGAGAGGCGTTGCGCCGGTCATAATGTCAATACCGGAAACAGTCCCGCCGCGCGGTACGGCACCGGAAAACACCGTCATGTGCGTCGGCCATGAGGCCAGAAGAAAGGCACGACCAAGCAAGGCGGGATTCATGGGATTGTAACCCAATCCGCCAAAAACCTGTTTGCCGACAATAATCGCAAAAAATGATCCAACGGCCGGCATCCACAACGGTACGTCGGCTGAAACATTGTACGCCAGCAGCAGACCCGTGAGAAGGGCACTGCCATCAGAAATCGTTATCGGGCGCTTCATCATTTTCTGAGCAAGCGCTTCACCAATAATTGCCGAAGCGACGCTTATCAGCATAACCCAGAGAGCGTGCAATCCGAAAAAATACACCGCGGCAATTCCGGCAGGGACAAGTGAAGCCGTGACCGAGTACATAATTTTTGTCACAGATTCCTGATCGGCAATGTGCGGCGAGCTTGAAATGAAAAGTTTCTTATCCATTAAATCTTTTCTACCGTTTTATGATCTTCCTCAACTTGCTTTTTTGCGTTTTTTGATAACCTCGCTCTTTCCGAAACGAATCAAATGCACCAAATTAATATGTGCGGGGCAAACATAGGAACAGGAACCGCATTCTATACAATCCAAAACATGGTAGGCTTCAGCATCATCAAAACGATTGTGTTTGACAAAAGCACCGAGCATTTTCGGCATAAGCCCCATGGGACAAACATCGATACAGCGAGCACAGGAAATGCAAGTCGTCTCCTGTCTGCGTCTACTTTCTTTTTCATTGAGCACCAAAAGTCCGGACGTTCCTTTTATAACAGGCACATCAACGGAACTTTGCGCCAGGCCCATCATCGGTCCACCCATAATAATTTTGCCCACGTCATCGCCAAGGCCGCCGCAATACTCAAAAACATCAGAGTAAAGAGTGCCAATTCGTACGAGAACATTCTTCGGCTCGTTGATGCCATCGCCCGTCACGGTAACCACTCGTTCGATCAACGGACGTTTGTATGCAACAGCATCATAAACGGCCGCGGCAGTTCCCACATTCTGAACAACAGTACCTACATCCATTGGCAATTTTCCGGCAGGAACCGTTCTGTCGGCAACAGCTTTTATCAGTTGTTTCTCAGCACCCTGAGGATATTTTACGTGAAGGGGGAAAACTTTGAAAGGCAATTTTAATTCGGAAATAACGCGACGAAACATTTCAATCGCATCGGGCTTGTTGTTTTCGATGCCGATAGCACCGACTTTTGCATTCAATATCTTGAAGATAATTTGCATGCCCAAAAGAATCTTTTTCGGTTCTTCCAGCATCAATCGGTGATCGGATGTCAAATAAGGTTCGCACTCAACGCCATTGAGGATAAGTGTATCAATTGGCTTGTCGGGAGGTGGACTCAATTTCACATGTGTCGGAAAAGTCGCCCCGCCCATGCCCGCTAATCCCGCGCTTTGAATTCTGTTGAGCATTTCTTTTACATCGAGTTCAAGATAATCTTCCTGATAGCCAATGTCAGGATTCCATGACTCTTCGCCGTCACCGTCAATAACCACAGATAAACTATTCAGCCCTAAAGGATGAGGACGCTTTTCTATTTTGCTGACTGTCCCTGATATGGTAGCGTGAACAGGAACAGAAACAAATCCTGCGCTTTCACTGAGAGGATCACCAACGCGAACCTGAGTTCCTTTCTCAACAATGGGCTTTGAGGGAGCACCAATATGTTGCTGCAAAGGAACGATGACCTGCGACGGCAAGGGCAACTTTTCGATTGGTTTTTTGTTTGTTAAACTTTTACTATCAGATGGATGAACACCCCCGGAAAATGACCGCGCACTGAATAATCCCAAAACTCACTCCGTAAACATTACTTTAACTGTTTCAATTCGCTCAGGAACTCTTCTTTCGCTTGAAAATTTCGATAAACTGATGCAAACCTCACGTAAGCAATTTCGTCCAATTCCTTCAGTTCCCGCATCACAAATTCACCGATTGTATGTGAATCAACTTCTTCCTTGCTAATATCCCGCAATTCGTATTCTAATCTATTGACAATTTGCTCAATAGTTGCCATGGAAACCGGACGCTTGGCGCACGCAACCTGGATGGCACGATGAATTTTTTGGCGATCAAACTCTTCCCGCCTGCCGTCCTGTTTGATAATCCACAGAGGCACTTCATCCAATTGCTCGCGAGTAGTGAATCTTCTGCGGCATTTGAGACATTCACGCCGCCTCCGAATGGTTCTGCCACCATCGCGGGTACGTGAGTCAATAACCTTCGTATCACTATAATTACAAAATGGGCATCTCATAATAAATCAAAGTTTAATCAGATACGAAAAATATCTTTATTCGGCAATACTATCAGAATAAAGGGGAAATCCTGAGCAAAGATCGGAAACCTGTTTTGCAACTTTTGTCCGGGTTGCTTCGCTGTCAATATCGAGAATAACCCTATCAATCATCTCAGCGATCAGTTTCATTTCGTTCTCGCGCATACCGCGTGTCGTCAATGCCGGTGTGCCCAAACGGATTCCACTGGTGACAAAAGGACTTTTATCATCGAGCGGAACCATATTTTTATTCACAGTAATTCCGGCAGCTTCCAGTGCCTTTTCCGTTTGCTTGCCGGTTACATTATGATTGCGAAGATCCACAAGCATTAAATGTGTATCCGTTCCTCCTGAAACAACTTTGTACCCACGATTCATCAATTCACCAGCGAGGGTCTGGGCATTTTTGATAATTTGTTTCTGATAATCAACAAAATCCGGCTGGAGCGCCTCCTGAAAAGCAACAGCTTTCGCAGCAATGACATGCATTAAAGGCCCGCCCTGAAAACCCGGAAAGACATTAAAATCGACAATTTCAGAGACAAGTTTCACTCGTCCCTTTGGCGTTTTAATTCCCATATCATTCTCACCATTTTTACCTACGAGAATCAGGCCGCCGCGGGGGCCTCGCAGTGTTTTGTGCGTTGTGGATGTTACAATATGACAATGTTCAATGGGACTGGGAATGAGCCCCGCTGCGATCAGACCTGCAGGATGGGCAATATCAGCCACAAGCTTTGCATTGACTTTGTCTGCAATTTCACGAAAAGCTTTATAGTCAATTTTTCGGGAATAGGCGCTGGCTCCGGCGATGATCAGTTTAGGTTTTTCTTTTAAGGCAATTTGCTCGACCTGGTTCATATCAATTATGCCGTTTTCATTAACACCATAGTGCACCATGTTGAAAAAACGGCCGGAAAAATTAACGGGGCTGCCATGGGTCAAATGCCCGCCGTCGGACAGAGCCATACCCATAACCGTATCGCCATAGTTAACGAAACTGAAATAGGCCGCAATATTTGCCTGCGAACCGGAATGCGGTTGTACATTTGCATGTTCTGCATGAAAGAGTTTTTCAGCTCTCTCGCGTGCCAAATCTTCGGCAACATCGACGAACTCGCAGCCGCCGTAGTATCGTTTTGCCGGATACCCCTCGGCGTATTTGTTGGTCATCACCTGTCCCATTGCCTGCAAAACAGCCCTGCTGACAAAGTTCTCCGACGCAATGAGTTCCAGTTTATTGTTTTGCCGTCCAATTTCATGATGAATGGCATCGAAAATTTCCGGGTCAACTTTATGCAAAGAGTTCATATTTCAGCCAAAATTCATTTTTAATATTACAAATTAACACCCGCTCACGCTGTGTATCTTTTCAATCCGTTTCTGATGCCGGCCTCCTTCAAAATCATTTTCCAAAAAGGCATCAAGGATTTTTATAGCATCCTCCGGCGCTGTGATTCTTCCACCCATGGCGAGAACATTCGCATCATTATGTTTTCTGGCCATTTCTGCCATGTATTCACTACAACATAAAGCGGCGCGAATGCCTTTTACTTTATTTGCTGTAATTGAAACACCAATACCGGAACCACAAACGACGAGACCAAACTGATATTTCCCGGCAGAGACAGCTTGCGCTACTTTGAAAGCAAAATCAGGATAATCAACACGTTCTTCGCCAAAAGTACCAAAATCAAAATATTCAATATTCTTTTCAGATAAATGTGCCACGAGCTTTTCCTTGAGCCTGAAACCCGCATGATCCGAACCCACAGCGATTGACATGCACTTACTCCTTCACGCGACTATAATCATGAGGTTGTAACACACTGCAAAACGGGAGAGGAAAACCTCTCCCGC
>Ga0114931_10008289_pt1 | contig 12602 bp, 11 predicted proteins | sample 2SBtaG_FD_89579 | JGI IMG/M metagenome (GOLD analysis project Ga0114931, IMG submission 89579) | Deep subsurface microbial communities from Kolumbo volcano to uncover new lineages of life (NeLLi) - 2SBTROV14_V59a metaG | ecosystem: Environmental > Aquatic > Marine > Volcanic | place: Kolumbo...
CAGACCGCTGATCCGGGTCGAGCTTCGCGCCTCCTTGGTGAGTGTCTCGGTCAAATCACTCATCGCCGGCCCCAGGTAGAGCGACAGAAAACCGGATATCACCGACGCCGCCATTCCCAGCCAGAACACGTTGAGCGCGATCCGTCCCAGCCCGTAGCCGCCCGCGCCGAGGGCGACGATCTCGCTGTCGCGGTGCAGGCGGCCCAATGCCAGCAGCACCGCGACGTAGAGAGCCAACGGGATCAGGATCCCGGAGACCACGATGATCTTGAGCCCGACAAGCTGCACAATCGCCTCGCTCGCCAGCCTCCCGGCTGCCGCCTCCGCAAAGAACCGTACGAAACGAAAGCTCGTATAGACGAGCAAGAGCACGAGCATGACGGCGGCAAACGACCGCGAGATCTCCGCCCACAGGTACCTGCGAACGATCAAAGGATCTCCGGGTTCCCGGGGACGCAGAACACCGCCAGCGACGGCTCCCGGACTCGCGACCCGAAGCGCCCGGCGCCCCAATCCGGCAATCGGAGTCCCACCGAGCGGACAGAAGAATGCATGGTAGCGGATCGCCCCCCCGGAGCCCGCTGCTCGCGAAACGTTACCCATCGAGAGGTCCGAAGGGGATCCGCCGCCGCATTCACCGGCGCTCCGAGACGGGCGAGCGCGTCGTGCCGGCGGCCCGCACGACCGTGGCGTGCCTCCATTCCCAGATCTCCCCCGAATCACGAAGTCAAAGTGTATCGCTTCCGGATGCCGACTTTGCGGCCGTTTTCGGTACGGAATACACTGCCCGGCGTTTTACTGCCCCGTCCCGCCTCCGGCACGACGGATACGGCAAGGAGAAGGACGAAAGCGATGGAGTTTACCGCAAGGCTGGTCGCCCCCGAACGGTTCCGGGCGGGCTGCGTGGCCGTCGGGATCTATGACGGGCGCAAGCTCACCGCTACCGCCGAGCAGCTCAACGGCGAGTCGGGTGGCGCGCTCGTGAAGGCGCTGGGACGAGGTGATCTCGGCGCCGATGCGGGCTCTACCCTGCTCCTGCAGGACGTTGCGAATCTCCGGACGCCCAGGCTACTGCTGATCCGTCTCGGCGCGGCGCGCGACCTCGATGCGGCCACCTTTCGCCGGGCGGCACGTGGGACGGCTGCCGCCATTGCCGGGACCGGGGCAAGAGATGCCTTGATCGCCCTCTCCGAGGTGGACGTGCAGGGCTGCGATCTCCCATCGCGGCTCCGGATCCTCGTCGAGGTCATCGCCGACCGGACCTATCAGTTCTCTGAAACGAAGAGCAAGAAGCCCCCCGGTAGGACATGGAAGCGAGCCGCCCTCGCCATCGCGGACCGGGGCGATCTGCGGCGCGCGGAAACGGCAGTCTCGCAAGGCGCCGCGATTGCCGCCGGAAAGGCGCTGGCCAAGGACCTCGGCAACCTGCCGGGTAATCTCTGCACGCCCACCTATCTCGCCCAACGAGCGCAGAAGCTCGCTCGAGGAGAGAGCAAGGTCACCACCCGGATCCTCGACGAGGCCCGAATGCGCCGTCTCGGAATGGGGGCCTTGCTCGCGGTCGCGGCCGGGACGCGGGAGCCGGCCAAGCTGATTGTCGTCGAGTACCGGGGCGGGCGCTCCGACCGACGCCCGGTGGTGCTGGTGGGCAAGGGCGTGACGTTCGACTCCGGAGGCGTGTCTCTCAAGCCGAGCGGATCGATGGACGAGATGAAGTTCGACATGTGCGGCGCGGCAAGCGTGCTGGGGACGGTGCGAGCCGCCTCGCTGCTCCAGCTCCCGATCAACGTGGTGGGGATCATTCCAGCGACCGAGAACTTACCCGGGGGAAATGCCACCAAGCCAGGTGACATCGTCACCAGCGCCTCGGGGCAGACCATAGAGATCCTGAACACCGATGCCGAGGGCCGCCTGATTCTGTGTGACGCGCTGACCTACGCGCGGCGGTTCGAGCCCGATGTCGTCATCGACATCGCGACCCTCACCGGCGCATGCGTGGTCGCTCTCGGACATCACCCGACAGGCCTGTTCTCCAACCACCCCGAGCTCTCCCGCGATCTCGAGACCTGCGGAACGAGCACCGGAGACCGTGTCTGGCCCATGCCCCTGTGGAAGGACTACCAAGACCAGCTCAAGAGTAATTTCGCGGACATGGCGAACGTCGGGGGGCGTAACGGCGGCGCCATCACCGCTGCGTGCTTCCTCGCCCGCTTCACCGAAGACTGCCGCTGGGCTCATCTGGACATCGCCGGCACGGCCTGGGAGAGTGGCGACCGGAAAGGGGCGACCGGACGTCCAGTGCCGCTGTTGACCCAATACCTGATCGAAAAGAGTCGCTCGGGCACGCGCCGGCAAAGCGCCGCCAAGACATAGACGGCACGGTGGAATACCGGATCCACCCGAGCGGCACGGTGCAGCGGTGGGCGCGGTGATGCCCTCCAGCCGCACCACCCCGGAGGGCCATGACACGGGGGCATCGGAGCGGACGCCCCCCAGGGTAGATTTCTACGTGCTCGAAGCCGTGTCCTCCTCCGGCCGGACGCTCGCCGCGTGCCGGCTGGCGGAGAAGGCCTGGCGAACGGGTCATCGAGTGCACCTGCTGACCACCAGCGTGAGCGAGACCCGTGAGCTCGACGATTTGTTATGGACCTTCCGGCAAGCGAGCTTCGTTCCCCATGCCCCCTCACCGGGAGGCAGCTTGCCTTCGGAGTTCGAGATTCAGAGCACCCCGGTTTGGGTGAGCGAGATGCCAATCCCTGGGGCTCGCGCCGACGTATTGATAAACTTGACCGACCACGTACCCTTGGAATTCCGAGACTTCCGCAGGGTCGCGGAGATCATCGACGGTACCGGCGAAGGCCGACACAGCGGCCGAAAGCGCTTCCGGGAATATCGGGGAAACGGGTGCGAGGTGCACACGCACGAGATCTAAGGCCCGGATGGCGCCCGGCTTTCACGGAACGGAAGACACTGTCGGTGTCGCCGACAGCGGTGGCGATCAGCCGAGAAGAGAGGGCATCGACGGATGACCCAACCGAATGAGCCTGGCGGCAAGGCGCCGGCGCCACAGCGATATTCCCGAGCGCCGACGGAGAGGGTTGCTGGCGACGCCGTTGGCGAGCCGGTCCAACCGACACCGCGGAGCCCGCCGTCCGAGCCGGAAACCGGTAGCGATGCCACCGAGGAGCTCAATGCGGCAATTGGTGCGCTGGAGGAAGTCCTGAGCGAGCGTCACGGCGTCGAGTCCGACGCCCCGCCCAGCGCGGGAGCTTCCGCCGGAGCCGGGGAAGAGGGCCGGAGCGAACCCGGGGGATCCGAGGAGGCCGAGCCCGGGGATCCATACACGATCCCCCTGCTCGAGGAAGTGGTTCATCCGCGCCGGGCGCTGCCCGACCCCCCGAGCGCCCCGCTGCCCAAGCCCGCCACGGCTGTACCGGTCACATTGCTTGATTCGGGGCGGGGCGACCGGGGCGGGAGCGCCTCGAGTCAGGACGATCTGCCCTGGCTCGAACCGGGCGCTGGCCCGGCGCACGGGCAGTCCGGGCACCCTGCGCCGCCGGCCAGGATGGGGAAGGGCGCTGCCGGTGAAATGCCACCATGGCATGCGCCAGGCTCCGACCCCGGCGATCTGCACGCAACGGCCGCCGTCGCGCGACTCGCGAGCGAGATCGACGTGATCGTGCAAACGAGCGTGGAGGCGGCGCTCAAGGAGGCCGGAAAGAAAGCGAGGCGCCGGATCCGGGAGCACATGGAGATCGTTCTGCCCGAAATCCTCGAGGAGCTCGCAAGGCTTCGAAGCGAACGCTAGCCCCTGCCTCGAAAGGGCGGCGGGGGGGGAACATCGAACTATGACCAGACCGACAGAATGGAAAAGACATACGACACAACGAAGATAGAGACCCTCTGGTATCGGGCCTGGGAACGATCGGGTTACTTCGCACCCGGTGACGAAGGGCCCTCGTACTGCATCATGATCCCGCCGCCGAACGTCACCGGCAGCCTGCACATGGGCCATGCGTTCCAGGACACGATCATGGACGCGCTGACCCGATTCAAGCGCATGGACGGGCGTTCGGCGCTCTGGCAACCCGGGTCGGACCACGCCGGCATCGCGACCCAGATGGTCGTCGAGCGGCAGCTTCAGTCTCAGGGGCTCGACCGGAAAGCGCTGGGGCGCGAGGCGTTCGTCGAGCGGGTCTGGGAGTGGAAGGAGCGCTCCGGGGGCACCATCAGCCGGCAGCTGAGGCGGCTCGGTGCATCGCTCGACTGGGAGCACGAACGCTTCACGATGGACCCGGGGCTCTCGGCGGCCGTGCTCGAGACCTTCGTGCGCCTCTACGAGAAAGGCCTCATCTACCGGGGCAAACGCCTGGTCAATTGGGATCCGGTCCTGCTCACCGCCATCTCCGATCTCGAGGTCGCTTCAGAGGAGGAGGACGGCTTTCTCTGGCACATCCGATATCCAGTGGCCGGAGAGAAGAACGGGCACGTCACGGTTGCGACGACCCGCCCGGAGACCCTGCTGGGCGACACTGCGGTCGCAGTTCACCCCGATGACGAGCGCTATCGGCACCTGCGTGGCAAGCAGCTGGAGCTTCCGCTTACCGGACGGCTGATCCCAGTAATCAGCGACGAGCATGTCGATCCGGAGTTTGGCAGCGGGTGCGTGAAGATCACCCCTGCTCACGACTTCAACGATTACGCCGTGGGACAACGGCACGGGTTGTCGCTGATCAACATCTTCACCCCGGACGCGCACATCAACGACAACGCCCCGGGGCCCTACCGCGGGCTCGACCGCTTCGAGGCCCGAGAGCGGGTTCTCGCTGATCTGGCGCAACGGGGTCTTCTCGAGCGCCGCGAGAAACACAAGCTCATGGTTCCGCGCGGTGATCGAAGCCACAGCGTGATCGAACCGTACTTGACGGACCAGTGGTTCGTCCGGACCGAGCCGCTCGCCAGACCCGCCATCGAGGCCGTGGAGAGCGGGCGAGTCCGGTTCGTCCCCGAGAGCTGGGCGAAGACCTACTACGAGTGGATGCACAACATCGAAGACTGGTGCATCAGTCGTCAGCTCTGGTGGGGACACCGTATTCCTGCCTGGTACGACCGGGAGGGAAACACGTATGTGGGCCGTTCCGAGGCGCAGGTCCGAGAGAAACACGGGCTGGAGGCAAGCGTTCCGCTCACGCAGGACGAGGATGTGCTCGACACGTGGTTCTCCTCCCAGCTCTGGCCGTTCTCCACCCTCGGCTGGCCGGCGCACACCGACCGGCTGGACCGTTTCTACCCGACCAGCGTCCTGGTCACCGGCTTCGATATCATTTTCTTCTGGGTCGCGCGGATGATAATGATGGGCCTGGAGTTCATGGGCGATGTCCCCTTTCGGGAGGTCTACATCCACGGTCTGGTGCGAGACGCTGATGGGGCCAAGATGTCGAAGTCCAAAGGGAATATCCTCGACCCGCTCGACCTCATCGACGGCATCGGCCTGGATGCCCTGCTCGAGAAGCGCACTACCGGATTGATGCAGCCCGAGCTCGCGCCTCGGATCCACGAGGCCACCATCCGCCAGTTCCCGAACGGGATCCCCGCTTTCGGCACCGATGCACTGCGCTTCACTTTTTGTTCGCTTGCCACCACCGGACGCGATATCCGATTCGACCTCGGGCGGATCGAAGGGTACCGAAACTTCTGTAACAAGCTGTGGAACGCGGCGCGCTTCGTGGTGATGAACACCGAGGACGGGGGTCGGTCCGGCGACGCCGGACTGGACCACGGGGCAGCGGCGGGACCCGGGGCGGAACCCCGAGTGGAACCGGAAGCTCAATCGGCCGTGTCGCTCGGGGTCGCCGACCGTTGGATACGCTCCAGGCTGAACGCGACCGTCGCGGCGGTACGAGAGGCGTTCGACGCCTACCGCTTCGACCGTGCCGCTCACGCGATCTACGAGTTCACCTGGAACCAGTATTGCGACTGGTATCTGGAGCTCGTCAAGGCGACCTTGGCCGACGGCGCCGTCGATTCCGCGGCCCGGCTGGGCGCACGCCGCACGCTGCTCGACGTCCTGGAGACCCTGCTGCGACTCGCTCATCCGTTGATGCCGTTCATCACCGAGGAGATCTGGCAGCGGGTCGCCCCGGCCATCGGGCGCGGCGGAAAGACCATCATGCTGGCGCCGTTTCCGGTCTACCGGAAGGGATGGGAAGACGCTGATGCGGAATCGGAGATCGCATGGGTGCAGGGCTTGGTTCTCGGCATCCGGCAGATCCGTGGAGAGATGAACATCTCACCTTCGAAACGTCTGCGAGTGCTTCTTCAGGGCCCGCCCGCGATCCCGGGCACGCTCGAGCGCTGCGGAGCCTCGATCCTCAGTCTCGGCCGCCTGGAATCCATCGAGTGGGTCAACGGAGACGAGGCGCCCCGGCACAGCGCGCTGGCCTTGCATGGCGAGGTCAAGATTCTCGTCCCGCTCGAAGGTCTGATCGACGTTGCCGGGGAGACCGCCCGGCTTCGCCGGGAGCTGGAGAAGCAGAGCACGGATCTCGACCGCTGCCGCGCGAAGCTCGCGAACGAGAAGTTCGTCTCCCGCGCACCGGCGCCGGTCGTGGCCAAGGAACGCGCGCGGCTCGAGAGCATCACGAGCGCCATCGTCCAGCTCGAGGGACAGCTCGCCCGCCTCGAGCAGCCGTAGGCGCATCGGCGGCGAGGTCCGTCGCGGACATGGCGGCCTTTACTTGACGAAATTACTCGGATATGTGAGCCTCGCTCTCACTGACACCGGGGCGGGTTCTCGTGGGCCCCTCCGGTCGAGTCGGATGTCACCGCGGCGCATCCGTGCTCCGGCCGGAGGGGGAGCGAGTTCGAGCGGTTCCGCGTTCGTCCGGCCGCCCGAGCCGAGACCGTCTCGGGGTCCGCCGTCGAGAGGCCAATATGCGCTTGACCACCAAGGGCCGTTACGCGGTAACCGCCATGCTGGACCTGGCTCTGCACGAGGGCCGTGGGCCGGTACCCCTATCGGAGATCGCGCGACGGCAAGGTATATCGCTTTCGTATCTGGAGCAGCTGTTCGCGTCGTTGCGCAAACGGCGCCTGGTGCAGAGTACCCGGGGCCCGGGGGGCGGGTATCGGCTGGCGATACCGGCTTGCTCCATTGCCGTCTCTGACGTCATCAGTGCCGTGGACGAGTCGGTGGATGCAACCCGCTGCGGCGGAAAGGAGAACTGCCAGGGTACTGAACGATGCCTCACCCACGACTTGTGGGATGACCTGAGCGCCCGCATATACGAGTTTCTGAGCGAAATAGATCTGGCCGAGCTCGTGGAGCGCCGCCGGGTCCGAGAGGTGGCCGAACGGCAGGACGGAGTAGCGGTGTCGGCGCCCCAGACCGGCTAGAGGCAAGTGCGTCGTCAACGTTCGAGCGGCATCGAGCGCACCATGGGATTCACGCTGGGGAAAATCCGAACCCCACCCTGGTACCGAGTCGGGGTCGGGCAGGATTGCCGGGCCCCGCGGGCCTGGCTCTGGAATTCTGCAACATCGGGAGACCTCGAGACATCATGGCCGTCACACTGACCGAAACCGCTGCCGACCGGGTGAAGACCTTTCTGGCCGCGAAGGAAAATGCCGTAGCCTTACGGGTGGGTGTCAAGGCGAATGGTTGCTCCGGATACGCCTACATCGTCGAACTCGTAGGCAAGATCGGCGAGGACGATGCGGTGTACGAGAGTCACGGGGTCAAGATAGTGGTGGATGGAAGCAGCCTTCCTCTTCTCGACGGAACCGAGATTCACTACACGCGTGAAGGACTCAACGAAACGTTTGCGTACCGCAATCCGAACGTAAGACATCAGTGCGGCTGCGGGGAGAGCTTCGGGGTCTGAGAGCCCCGCTCACGGACCCACCGCGCCGAGCTTCCGAAGAGGGCCCGAAGGTCGCGCCGTCCGGCTCGCGAGATCAGGTTGAGGTTCGTGTAAAAAGACCGGCCCGGCACGGAGACGTCCATGACAGTAGAACGAACCCTGTCCATCATCAAGCCCGATGCGGTGGCCAAGGACAAGATCGGCGCAATCTATTCCAGGTTCGAGGAAGCGGGACTGCGTATCGTCGCGGCGAGGATGCTCCATCTGAAACGGGAACAGGCCGAGGAATTCTACGCAGTGCATCGCGAGCGCCCGTTCTTCGATTCCCTGGTGTCGTTTATGATCTCCGGCCCGGTGGTCGTTCAAGTTCTCGAGGGCGAAAATGCGATAGAGGAAAACCGGCGGATCATGGGGGCGACGAACCCGGCGGAGGCCGCGCCGGGCACGATCCGTGCGACTTTTGCGGATTCATTGGAAGCGAACGCCGTACACGGCTCGGACGGCCCGGACACCGCATCCGAGGAGATCGCCTTCTTCTTCGAGCCGGACGATCTGCACCCGAGAGCCTGAGGGTGGGCCACCTCGTCGACAAGGGCTCGCCGGGGACGGTTTCCCCACGGCACTCATCTTGAGCGCGCACCGCCCACTCACCCGCCCTTTCGATTCGCCCTCCGCGGCAACCGGGATCGCTGGATCCCCCGCAAGCCAGGGCCGGGCCCCCCTTGCGCCGGGGTCGTCTCCGCCTGTCCGGTTCACCAACCTGCTTGGCATGCCTCGGAGCCGTATGGAGTCGTTCTTTGCGGAGCTCGAAGAGAAGCGGTTTCGAGCGCAGCAGACGTTCAAGTGGATACATCAGCTCGGCGTCGTCGACTTCGAATCCATGACGAACATCCCCCGGGACCTACGCTTGCGCTTGTCCGAGATCGCACGCGTCCACCCACCGGCCGTTGAAGACGAGCAGCTTTCCTGCGACGGCACCCGGAAGTGGCTGCTGGGCGTCGAGGGCGGCAGCTCAGTGGAAACGGTATTCATCCCGGAGCCGGGCCGGGGCACGCTATGCGTCTCATCACAAGCCGGCTGCGCCCTGAATTGCGCTTTCTGCTCCACTGCCCGGCAAGGATTCAATCGCAATCTCGACGCCTCGGAGATCGTCGGTCAGCTCTGGCTTGCCGCCAAGCGGCTCGTCGCGAGAGCCGACGTCTCGTCACGACGAGACAGGATCACGAACGTCGTCCTGATGGGTATGGGGGAGCCGCTGTTGAATTTCGACGCGGTCACCGAGGCGATCGACATCATGCTCGACGACTGCGCTTACGGGCTGTCGCGTCGCCGAGTGACCCTCAGCACGGCGGGACTCGTACCGGGGATCGACCGCCTGGCCGAACGTGCACCGGTCAGTCTGGCAGTCTCCCTGCACGCCACCACCGATACCCTGCGCGACCGGCTCGTCCCGGTCAATCGGAAATATCCGCTGGCCACTTTACTCGACGCTTGCCGTCGTTACGCCAGGGTCAATCCGAAGGGACGTATCACGTTCGAGTACGTCATGCTTGCTGGGGTGAACGACGCCGTCGAGGATGCGGAACGGCTCGTCGCCCTGGTGGCCAACGTGCCCGCCAAGATCAACTTGATCCCGTTCAATCCGTTTCCAGGTGCCCCGTTCCAGCGTTCCCAGCCGCAACACATTCAACGGTTTCGCGAGAAGCTCCAATCCGCCGGCCTGCTCACCACCACCCGAAGACCACGCGGTGACGACATAGATGCCGCGTGCGGCCAGCTCGCTGGCCGTATCCTGCCGCGGCCCCGCCGCGCGACCGGGCGCCGGAACGCTTGAAGGAGCGCCGGACGAAGCCGCGGCTGGGACCGGCTATCCGCGTCATGCTCCGATCCGGATGTCCTTGACAAAACCGGGAGTTGGGCGATGATTCGCAAGCGATATTTCACTAGAGCTGGGAGTTTGGATGGAGTCGATCCGGCAGTGGCGCCAATCGGAACGGCTCCCCATGCCAGCCACTGAGCGCGGGCGGCCCGCCAGGCGCGCGCCGGTTTGCGCGAGGCCCCGCTGTGCTGTTTTTCGGCGACTTTTCACCGTCTCCGTGTGCCTGCTGGCTGCGACCCTGGTCGGGTGCCAGTCGATCGGCAATCCGATCGCACCCACCGACACGCGAGCAAAGCGCGCCGATCGTACCCGCGCGGAGCTACAGACGCGGCTCGGTGTCGGCTACTTGCAGCGCGGGCAGTGGGACGCCGCTCGAAAGCGTCTCGCGTCCGCGGTCGAGGCGGACCCCGACTACGCACCCGCCCACAACGCCCTGGGAGCGCTGAATGAGCGCCTGCACCGGAACGAAACGGCGGGGGTGGAGTACCACAAGGCGACCGATCTCGATCCGACCTTCGGCCCCGCCCGCAACAACTATGGTGGATGGCTGTGCCGAAACGGCCGATACGACGAGGCAGATCGGGAATTCCAGGACGCAGCCAGAAACCCGGGCTACGGTACTCCGCAGCTCGCCTACTTCAACGCGGGTATCTGTAAAGAGAAGCGTGGCGACACCCAAGGGGCGGTCGCATACTTCAAGAAATCTCTCGATCTGGATCCGAAGTTTCCGCTGTCATTGTTCGCCATGTCGGAATCGAACTACCGGGCCAGACGGTACCTCTCCGCAAGAGCTTACTTGCAGCGCTATCATGCCGTAGAGAAGCAGACCGCAAAGACCCTTTGGCTAGGGGTCCGTATCGAGCGCCAGCTCAAGGACCGAAAGACGGCGGCGAGCTACGCCGCCGTGCTCCGCTCCAAGTTCCCGGAGGCTCCCGAAACTCAGAAGCTGCTGGCGATGGACAACAAGTGAACGCTTCATCGGACGACATCAAGCTTGGCGCCGTCGGCCCCGACGAGGGCCCCGGAGAGCAGCTGCGGAGGGCGCGAGAGCGGGCTGGACATTCGCTCGAGGACATCTCTGCCCGGTTGCATCTCGACAAACGAACACTGGAATCCCTGGAGTCCGACGATTTCGAGAATCTGCCGGCGCCTACATTCGTGCGCGGCTATCTGCGAAGCTACGCTCGACTCTTGCAGCTTGCGCCCGAGCCCGTGGTCCACGCCTTCGACCGGCGCGGATTTTCTCCTCCCGCACTGATCGCCGACATCGCCACCCGAACCGAGGCTCGGAGCAGCGACTGGTGGGTCGTGGCGACCACCGTCGGCATCGCGGGTGTGCTGGTGGTCCTGGCGGTGATCTGGTTCCAAGCTCAGCGCTCCGAGCTGCCTGGCGACCGCACGCTCGATACGGTGGCGTCTTCCCCCCGCTTGGCGGGGACAGACACGAACGACGAGACCTTGGCTCCGGGCGCCGAGTCCCCTCCGGAGAAAGGCCCGATCAGCGCGGTGCGGGACGCAGACACCGTGGCGAGAGACCACGCTGCCGGCCGGGGTCCGGGGACCCTCGTCGGACAGGGATTGGAGGGCCCTGCCGCGAGAAGCAGCGACGGCGAAACCCCGGCAGCGGGATCCAGCCCGCTGGGGGCAGGACAGGGCACCGCTCCTCGACCTGCTGTCGAGGCAAATCCGGCCGAATCGACCGCAACCGGCCCGTCAACGGCCCCGGCGAGGACCGCGGCGTCGAGCGGCGCGCCCGGCCAGGCCAGCGCGGAGAGTCCCGGCGGCACCTCCGCCGAGGTCCAATCGGATACATCCGAAACCCCGGAGAGACCCATCCGTGCAGGGTCCGGGGCCCGATCCGCTCTCGACAATGTCAAGCTAGAGCTCGGGCGACGCACCTGGGTCGAGCTCTACGACGGCACCGGCAAACGGCTCTACTACAACCTTGCCGAGGCAGGCGACATCATCGCCGTCAAGGGGAAACCACCGATCCGGGCCGTCCTCGGATACGTCAAAGGCGTCCGGGTGGAATACAATGGCGCCCCGTACGACTTCTCGAAGTACGTGAGGAAAGGTCTCGCGCGGTTCGAGTTCCGGCGCTGACGCCGACACGGCAGCTCGGCAGCAGCGTCTTCCGTCCGCCGCCTGACCGAGCCAACCGGCATCTTTCCGGTGGCTGGAAGGGCCGGCCGTATGGCCACCTGCCTTCCGACTCGTCCTTTCGCACCACAGCCCCCTCGGATCGAGCGCCGAGAAGACGTCCTTTCGCGGTTTGGAACCCCCGCGGGGAGTAGAGGGCCCCGTACGCCCCCGTACGCTGAGTGAGACACGACGATTTTCGGGAAAGAGGCACGAATCGGAGAGCACGACGACGATGAACGAACTTCGCTCCGTACGCGGCATGAACGATCTGCTCCCCGGCGAGACGGCAACCTGGCAGCAGTTCGAAACCGCGGCCCGCAGAGCGCTTCGACAATACGGGTTCGAGGAGATCCGAACACCCATCCTGGAGAAGACCGAGCTGTTTGCCCGCTCCATCGGTGAGGTGACCGACATCGTCGAGAAAGAGATGTACACCTTCGAGGACCGCAACGGCGAAAGTCTGACACTTCGCCCGGAATGCACCGCGAGCTGTGTCAGGGCGGGTATCCAGCACGGCCTGTTCCACGGTCAGTCGAACCGCCTTTGGTATCTGGGGCCGATGTTCCGACACGAGCGCCCGCAGCGGGGCCGCCTGCGAGAGTTCTACCAGTGGAACGTCGACGTGATCGGGGCGAGCGCCCCGGCCGCAGACGCCGAGGTGATCGGGGTCGCGCTCGATGCTCTCGCGCTACTGGGACTCGGCAACGACGACGTCCGGG
>Ga0114931_10008290_pt1 | contig 12601 bp, 12 predicted proteins | sample 2SBtaG_FD_89579 | JGI IMG/M metagenome (GOLD analysis project Ga0114931, IMG submission 89579) | Deep subsurface microbial communities from Kolumbo volcano to uncover new lineages of life (NeLLi) - 2SBTROV14_V59a metaG | ecosystem: Environmental > Aquatic > Marine > Volcanic | place: Kolumbo...
TCCAAGTCCAAGTCCAAGTCCAAGTCCAAGTCCAAGTCCAAGTCCAAGTCCAAGTCCAAGTCCAAGTCCAAGTCCAAGTCCACCACAGCGGACAGCGCGGCCACGATTCGAGCCGCGGGCCTCTGCTTCGTCGCCAGCCCACAAAGGGGGTGGGGGCCCGGTGACATGACGGCATTGGAGGTGGGCGGGAGCCGCGATAGCGCCGCGTCTCACACGTTGTGCCCAGCGCCGAGCGCACAATACCGACGCCGTCGCCAAGCGTTCGAGATTCTCACGTTATTCGCTTAACTGACCGGCATTGCTCCTAGCCCTCCGCCAGCGATCGAGCGTCGGCGTGCAAGTAGTCCCACACGGCCGCCACCCGCGGCACCGTTCGCAGGGCGCGGTGGCCGACCATCCACAGCTCTCCTTCGGCGAGGCTGTCGACCAGTCGGGCGACCGGACGGGTCAGCTCCATCTGGGCCAGGCCCATGGCGCGGCTGAATACCGGCTCGAGCAACACCACGCCGACGCCGGCAGCGGCCGCCTCTAGCTGGGTGTGAATCGAGCTGGTGCGCAGCACCACGTTGGCGTCGTCCACGTGCGAGGCGACCCAGCGCGTCTGATCCAGGTGCGCCAGGTCGCGGCCCCATGTGATCCACGACAGGGCGTTGACATCGCGCACCTTGCCCACGCTGCGCGCGTGGCGTGGCGATGCCAGCACGGTTGCGCGCGCCCGCGCGAGCAGTGTGGCGACCAGATCGCCACTGGTGGGGCGATGTGACCGCAGCGCGATGTCCGCCTCACGCCGGGTGAGGTCGGCATAGCCGATGCTCGCGTCCACCTCGATGCGCAGCCGGGGATAGCGTTTGAACAGCGGCCGCAGCCGTGCCGCGACGAAGTGACTCGCCACGCCGGGCGGCGCGGTGATGCGCACCACGCCTTCCGGCTCGGTCTCCAGGCCTTCCACCGTGCGCGCTACGTCGCCCGCCGCGCGCTCGAGCGCCTCCGCGATGGGAAACAGCTGCTCGGCGACGTGGGTGGGCTTGACGCCCTCGGGGCCGCGCTCGAACAGCTCCACGCCCAACGCCTCCTCCAGCGCGTCGAGGCGTCGGCCCGCCGTGGACGCGTTGACCCCGAGCCGTTGCGCCGCGGCCGACAACGTCCCCTCTCGGATCAGCGCCAGCACGACCCGCAGATCGTCCCAGCGATACTCGAGCTCCGAGGGGTCCTGCATATTCGCAACACCGATATGCGTATTTCAGCATAGAAATGCATTATCGCAAACCCCATAGTGGAGACGTCAACCAAGGAGAGCCCCATGACGAAGCCACAAAGCCATGCGATTTTCGGTGCCGGCCAGGTCGGCCACAAGCTTGCCCAGTTGCTGGTGTCCCGCGGTCATCACGTCCGTCTGATTCGCCGCAGCGCGTCGGGCGAAGCCGCCGCCAACCTCACCTGGATGCGCGGCGACGCCGGCGATCGCCAGTTTGCCGACGAGGCGTGTCGCGGGGCCGATGTGGTTTACAACTGCGCCAATCCGTCGAGCTATGCGCGCTGGGACGGCATCCTCCAGCCGCTGTGTACCTCCATTCGCGAGGCGGCCGGCCGGGCCGGCGCGCGCCTGGTCGTGCTCGACAACTTGTATATGTATGGCCGCCCGGCGTCATCGCCGTTCGACGAATCCACACCGATGAACCCGTGCAGTCACAAGGGCGAGATTCGCGCCCAGCTGGCCCGCGAGCTCATGGACGCCCATGCGCGCGGCGACGTTCGGGCGACCAGCGGTCGTGCGTCCGACTACATCAGCCCCGACACCATGCGCGCGATCGTCTTCAACCAGCGGTTGTTCGCCCGTCTGGCGGCGGGCAAACCCGTGGAGCTTTTCGGCGATCCGGACCTGCCCCGCAGCTACAACTACGTGGGCGACGTCGCCCGTCACCTGGCGGTGCTCGGCAGCGACCCGCGGGCCGACGGCCGGGTGTGGCATCTACCGCCGGCCAACCACGGCTCGACGCGCGCGCTGGTGGACGACTTTGCCGCCGCCCTCGGCGTGAACGCGCGCAGACGCCGCGTGCCGAAATGGTTGATCCGCATTGCTGGCCTGTTCTCCGCCGACATCCGAGCAGCCCGCGAGATGATGTATCAATGGGAGATACCGTACGCCATCGACGACACCGCGTTTCGCAACACGTTCGGTGTCGGCGCATCGGCCATCGACGTCATCGCGCGCGCCGCTGTGCCCCAGGCGGACCTGCTATTGGCCGGCGCCGGCCCCCGATAGGGCCCCGATAGGCCCCCGATAGGCTCCCGATAGGCTCCCGATAGGCCCCCGATAGGCTCCCGATAGGCTCCCGATAGGCTCCCGATAGGCTCCCGATAGGCCCCCGATAGGCCCCCGGCAGGTGGTAGCATTTGTGGGCGCTTGTATCCTTGGGAGGAGCAAAACTACCTGGCTGGTCTCGCCCAGTTGCATCACGCAGACTCGGCCGATGAGCTGCGGACGTTGTGGCGCCAGGGCATGGCGACGCTGGCACAAATGGCGTCCGCCCACCGCCCGGTGCCGCTCGAGGGGCTCAGTCCCGACGCGCTGCTGTCGGGCGCGCGCGTCGCCATCGCCTGCGGCCTGCTCGACGATCTCGATTGGCTGTCCCAGGATGCGGCCGCGGTGGCGCTGTTCGAGCTGGCATCCGCCCTGCCCCGCAGCGCCGAGAAGCGCGAGCTCGGCCGCCGGGTTCTGACCGCGCTGCATCAGGGTCCCGCCACCACCTTCGTCGCCATCGCGGCGGCGCTGGCGCTGAGCTCGGCGCGCGGCCTCGCCGGCGCCCACATTCGTTCGCGGGTGGCTGTCGCTCTGGCGCTGCCCGCGCGCATGGGCACCCGCGCGGACGCGCTGGCGCTGGCGCTGATTTCGCGCCGCGATCTGCAGCGCGAGTGGGTCGCCCAGCCCGCCACCGGCTCGTTGCCGTCGCGCCGACTGGCCGCGCGGCTGATCGAACGCGCCGCCCGCGAAGCGGCGCGCCGTGCCACCGAAGGTGACACCACCGGTGTCGGCGTGTTCCACAGCGACTCGGTGAGAACCGCGTGGCGCTGGCTGCTCGCCGACCGCGAGTCGCTGGTGTGGCGCCACATCGCCGCTGCCCGCGGCGTGTTGTCGTTTGCCATCCCGTCGTTGTGGGACGAAATCGAGCACGACTTGTCTCTGGCGCTAACCCCCACCGAGTGGCGACGCGCCGCCGCGTCGTTGGCCGCGTCTCTGGCAGTCGCGCCGATCACGTCGCTGGAGCTGGCGCGCGACGTGCTCGAGAGTCCGATGTTGCAGCGCGACCCGGGGGTCGCCGGGGCGATGATCTTCGGCTTGCCGTTCGCCGCCGAGACCGAGCTCGAGGCGGCCGAGGAGCTGCTCGAGATCATCGTCGAGGTCGGCGACTTGTCTGCGGCCGAAATGCTCGCGTCGCTGCGCCGCGAACGCACCGACACCACCATGGGCGGCGACGCTGCGACCCTCGCCCGGCAGCTGATCGCAGCTGCAGAACCCACCGCAGACGATGGCATCATCGCGCTGCGCCAGGCGATCATCGACGAGCTGGATTCGGGCGCCTCCGGCACATCCGGAGACAACCTGCGCGACCGCGTCGGTGCCGCACTCGACGCGTTCGCCCGGGTGGGTGTCGCAGGCGTGGCCGAGCAGATCGACCAGGTGCTTGCGTGCGCGCGCACGCGCATCAGCGAGCTCGAGCACGCCGACGACACGAGCGCCGAATCACGCTAGCGTTCGTTCCTGGCCCTGCGCGAGCTGAGCGCCGGCCTGCTCGAAACGGCGACGATCAAGAACCTGTGGGGTATCGGCGACGCTCGGGACAGTCCATCGCGACACGCCCTGGCGGATGTGTACAACCGGCTGTCGGACTGGCTGCTCGAACAAGAGGCGCGACCGCCTTCCGAGTCGGACGCCCGCCATCCGACGTTGCGGCTGCATCGCATGCGCGCCCTGCTCCACCTGGTCGATGCCGACTTGCCCGCGGAGGTGGACAGCGACGACCGCCGCCTCGCCGCCCTGCGCATGCTGCTGGTGCGCGTGCGCAACGACCCTCCTTCGCCGTTGCGCCGGGTGACCAACGCCGCGCTGGCGCGTACCTGCGACGCGCTCGTCCGCGAGGGGCTGTGCGAACTGTCCGACATCTTGCTCGCCGTCGCCATGTTCGTGCACGACGAGCACGACCTCGACGTGATCGTCCAGGCCAGCATGGCGCCCGAGCTGTCAACCGCCCTGCGCACATACGCCACTGCGTTCCGCGCCGCCGAAGATGGTCCGATCGGCCACGACAACGCGCTCATCGATCTAGCGGACAGTCTGCCCATCGCGCGCTCCGCTCGGGTCGAGGCGCTGCGCGGCGGCCTGTTGCGCACCGCGCACTCGCTGGCGGCGATCGACTCGTCGGCGTCGCTCACCGAAATCATGGCCGGCGTCGGCCGCCGTACCCTCGAACGACTCGCCGACAACGTGTTGTGGCTGGCCCAGCTCGTCGCGGCGGTCGGCCGCCGCCTCGACCTGCACGGTGGCGAAGCAGACCCGGAGTCGGGCATCGCGATCCATGCCGTGCAGGAGGCAGTCGACGACGAACTCAAAGGCGGGACGAATGCCGTTGCCGTGGCGGTGGCCGATGCCCTCGAGATCATCTGTCGCGAGCTGCCGCCCGGATTCACCGGTCCAATCGCGCGCAGCCTGCAACAGCTCGGCCGCCTGCCCCACCAGCGCCCCGAGGGGCTCGAGCCCACGGTGTCGTCACTGCAGTCCAGCCGCGACCGACTGCTCGCCTCGTGGTTGCCACCAAGCCGCACCATCGGCGGCTTTTACGTCATGGGTCCACTCGGCACCGGTGGCGGCGGCTCGGTGTTCGTCGCCTGCCGCGCCGACGAGCGCCACGCCGAGGCGCCGCGGCGGTTCGCGCTCAAAGTGCCCGAGTACACCGGCTCGGCCGCGCGCAGCCTGTCCGAAGACGAGTTCATGCGCATGTTCCGCGAAGAAGCCGGTGCGCTGCTGTCGTTGCCGCAACACCCGAACCTGGCCAGCTTCGTTACCTTCGACGCCGGTGCCAAACCCAAACCGATTCTGGTCATGGAGCTGGTCGAAGGACCATCCGTCGACCGCCTGCTCGACCGCGAGGAGGTAACCACGGCCGACGTGCTCGCGATTGCCGACGGGGTCGCGTGCGGTTTGATCGCCATGCACGACGCGGGCGTGGCCCACCTCGACGTAAAGCCGTCCAACGTCATCATGCGCAATCCCATGCTGGCCAGCCGCCTGCCGGTGACGAGCACGGGACCCAACCGCCCCGATCCGGTGCTGGTCGATTTCGGCCTGGCGGGCCGGCACATCCGCCCCAGCTGCGCCACCGTCTACTACGGCGCACCCGAAATTTGGACCAACGACAAGCGCGCCGCGACGATCTCGCCCATGCCGGCGGACACCTACGCGTTTGCGTGCCTGGTGTACGAGCTGCTGACCGGCGACCTGTTGTTCTGCGGTGACACACCGGTGGCGATCCTCACCGCCCACCTGGCCCACGACGGTACCCCGTCCGACCTGGGGCGGCTCGCCGAGCAGGATCCGGACCTGACCGGGCTGGTCGAGCTGTTGTCCCGCGGCCTGCGCCAGGATCCGGACGCGCGCATCTCCATGGCGGCGATGCGGGAGGCGCTGATCGAGCTGACCCCGGCGCTCAAACGCCACCCGTGGCCACTGGGCTGACGCAAAACACGCCGAGACGACCATCGCTGCTGGGGTGTTCGGTTGACGGTCGCCTCGGCGGAAAACCGGGCGTGAGCGAATGCCTCCTTGGAGACGACGCATCCATACCGCACCTTATCTAACGTTGGAAGTCCTACTTCTAACTATTTTGTAGATGACCTACATCATTCATCCTTTATGAGCTTTTGAAGCTCTGCGAGAATGAGTTTGGAGCGCATGGCGACCAGCATACGCTCGGCCAGGTGGGTGGCATCGCGCGCGACCTCCTGCATCGGGGCGTCCGGCAGCTTTGCGCCATCGATGACCCGGCGGCGAAACAGCTCGATCTCCATCCGCACCAAGCCGCGCACGGCGGCGACGTAGGGCTCGAGAATTTCCATGGGGAACAGCTCGCCGAGGTCCTTTTCTCGGGTGCGGTCGATTACCTCGATCATCTCGAGATCCGCGTCTGCATACGCCGGCTCACCGGATTCGTCCGGTTTGGCCGTTGCCAGGCCCAGCTCGCCGAGCTGGTCGAGCTCGGCGTCGCTGATGCGGCAGTGGGCGAGTACGTCGGCGCGCGTGCGACTCCGCGTTGGCCCGGAGCTGTCCCGCCAACTGCGTGAGTCCTGCTGGCCGGCCTCGATGGCGGGCGCGAGCGCGCCCAGTCGACGCCGGGTTTCCGGGTCCAGATCTTCCCGCACCTTGGCGCTCGGTGCCGGCTCCAACATCTCGCCGATGAGCTTGAGCGGCAAGAAATGGCTCTGCTGCAACGCCTTGATCTGACGCACCCGATCGGCCAAACGGGGATCGTAGTAGGCCATGTTGCGGCTGGTCCGCCGCGCGGGCTCGGGCAACAAGCCTTCCCGGATGTAGTGCTTGATGGTTGGGGTGGGCACGCCGCTCAACCGCGCGAGCTGCGAGATCTTGACGAGTTTTGGAGGTGCCACGAGCCTCATTGTTACCAGCCGATAGTAAGAAGCGCCACTATCGGCCAGAGGCAGAGGTCGCGGCGAAGAATCCGCGCCCCCGCATGCGCGTGGCGAAACTTTTGCGGCTATTTCGACCCACGTAACCAGGTTTCAGTGGCTTCCGAGTTGGCCCGGCTGTTGAAGGAGCACATCAGCACACAGCCGAGGAAAAACTCATGAGCGACCCCAAACCAATTCAAGTTCTAGTTGCCTACGACTTCTCCGAGACCGCCAAAGGCACCATCGAGCGGGCCATCAATGTAGCGCTTCGGGCGCCGCAGCACCTCATCCACTTTCTGGCCGTGCTCGATCCCAGAAAGGGTCTCGGGCTGCACCCGAATCGCAAAATCGACTTCCAGTACGCCGAAGAGGTCCAGGAGTTGCTCAAGGAAGCGGTTCACAAAACACTCGAAGAGATGTCGCCCGGGTCGGACGTTCACTTCTTCGTCCACACCCGCATCGGCAACCCGGCCGAAGAAATCCTGCAGACCGCTGAGCTCCTCGGTACCGACCTGATCTTCATTGGCAGCCACGGACGCACCGGCATCAAACGCCTGATGCTCGGCTCGGTGTCCGAGCGCGTGGTGCGCGAGGCCAAGTGCCCGGTGATGGTGGTGCGCGAGAAGGGCTACGAGAACGTGGTCCTCGAAGACGTCCACACCGTGACCGACGCCGAGCGCGAGCGCGGCCACTATGTCGAGCCCCACCGTTACTCGTACAGCAACAACGCGTTGCAGCGGTCGAAGCGCGACTTCGGCACCCTGATCTGACGGCGCGACAAGAAACTCGGGCGGCCTGTTCAAAAGCCGCCCGATCGCGCGTCCACCACACAGCACGGAGCTTCCGTGCCCCTCCCTTTTCACAACGGTGTATCCAACCGTTGGGAGCCTACACGCAACTTCCTCGCGAAAGCGATTGAACGAAGCCCTCGCGGTCCCACCACTCGGGTGCCCGGTAACGTTTCGACACGACCCGTCGATCGGAGCCTACACGCCTCGCGGATTAGCTCATCTTGGGTAGAGCGCCAGTCTTGAGAACTGGAGGTAGCGAGTTCAAGTCTCGTATCCACAACCAACTCGCGCTCCCATCACTCGGTCGTGTCCCTTTTGCCGGCTCCGCGTAGCTTCCTGCGCCGAGTCGGCTTTTTCTTTGCCCGCTGCCAGTTCCCGGGCAGCGCTATCCCCCCTTCCCTTTTTCCCCTATCCTCGGAGGCACCGATGACTCAGCGGCGCACCCCCCTTCCGGAAAACCAGATGGGCCCGGCCGAGCGGCTGCTCGCGCTGGTCCTGAACTCGTCCGCCCACCTGTGGCACAACCGTCCGGGCATCGACGTCAACGGCGTCTGGCACCCGGCCAAAGGTAACCGCAACAAACGCGGTACGCCGGTCAAGCCCGGCCTGCACGTGCCGGCGGCGGTGAGCCTGTACCGCCAGCTGCTGGAGATTTACAAGCTCAACCCCGAGCTGATGGCGCACTTTGCCAGCTACGCGCTCAAAGAGACTGACTGGCGCGACCTGAAGGTCGCGGCTGCCGCGCTGATGCTGGTGCAGACTCGCCACGGCGAGCCGGTGCACGACGACGACGGCAGTGTCGCGTTCTACGATGACGACTACCGCACCATCGGTGAAGCCATGGTGCTGCACTACGAGCGCAAGTCGCCGCGTATGCTGACGCCCAAAGCCGTGCTGCGCATCGCCGAGCTGCTCGAGACCGACGAGATCGCCGCGCTCAACCGCGCCGCGGGTTTCGCCGACCCGGCCGGCACAAAGCCGGCGCTGGGCCGGTGGAAGAAAGCCGCGACCAAGTGGCTCGCCTACCGTGAGACCAACCAGCCGATGCTGGCGGGTCTGGCCAAGGCCGGCTACAAAGAGACGATCAAGAAGCTCGCGCGCAAGGTCGGCTACAAGCCGCAGTCCGCGACGTTCTTCGGTCTACTGGGCTGGAAGCAGACCCAGGCGGCCGAGGGCCACCGCGAAATCGGCCTGGACAACGCCGAGCTGGTCAAGTCCGAGCGGTTCGACGGCCTGTCCGAAGCGGAAATTTGCGAGACCATCGTCAACCAGAAGCTGGCGTACAAGGAAGTCGTGGGCCGCCTGCCGGCCGACCTCGGCCTGACCCCGGCGATCATGGTGGCGCTGCTGCCGTCCCTGTCCGATCGCGACCTGCGCCAGCTGACCCCGACCCTCGAGGATCTGGGTCTGCTCGCAGTACCGGAAATCCGGGACCGCTGGGAGCAGGCGATCATCGAAGCGACGGATCAGCGCGCCCTCAACATTGCCAAGAACGTGCGCAGCAAAGAGCTGGCAGAAAAGCTGGAACAGGCCGCGGACAACGCGGCGCGCAAGGCGGTCGCCGAAGCCACCGCCGAGCTCGACGTCCGCGTCATGGTGCTGATCGACAAGTCCGGCTCCATGACCCAGGCCATCGACGAGTCCAAGAAGCTGCTGGAGCGCATCCTGGCGGGCTTCCCGGCCGACAAGCTGCACATCGCCACGTTCGACACCATGGGCACCGTGCTCAAGCCGAAGGCGGCGACGCGCGTCGCGGTTCAGCACATGCTCAAGGGCATCAGCGCGGGCGGCGGCACGATGCACACGGCGGCGATCCAGGCGCTGAATTACGCGGGCGTCAAGATCCCCGAGACCGCCAAGCTGATCGTGTTCGTGGTCGGTGACGAAGCCGGCGAGCGCGGCGAAACTCTGGCGCAGAACTTCCGCCAGCTCGGCTACCGGGTCGACGCCATGGCGCTGCTGCTGGCAGCTCGCTACCGCGGCTCTACTGTGCGCGATTGCTCCCGCGACCTGGGAGTGCCGTACAGCGAGGTCAACGCCAGTCAGTTCGACGATCCGTACCACGTGCCGCGGGTGCTCAAAGCGCTGCTCGAAGCGCCGACGATCACCAACCCGGCCATGACCTCGGGTCTGGTCGAAAAGGTCATGCGCACCGAGCTGCTGACAGTCTGAGCCGATGGACTACACCCAGTTTTTGGCAAAAACAGAAACCCTGGTGCTGCCGTACTTTGGTGGCACCAGGGTGGAAGCCCGCGACCGGCGCTTGCGCCTGGTCGGTGACGCCGACCCGGGCTGGTGGGAGTTCGAGGTGAAAGGCAGAAAGGCAACAGCGCTGCGCCGGACCGAACCGGCCGACCTGTCAGACCTACCGGCCACCCGCGGGCACTACGCCTGCGGGTGGCTTTTTTTCAGCGGCCGCGAGCGCGGTCGCATCGCCCTGCCGCCGGCCGACGAGCCCGAAGTGCTCGCGCCGTGCACCGCGCGCCGCTGGCACTCGGGCCACCTGCTGCTCGATACGGTCGAGTTCGAAGACGAGGCCGAAGACAACGCGCGCCGCGCATTGCAGCAAGGCGACAGCCTCACCGACGTCAAAGGCGTGAGCCCGGGGCTGCGCGCAGCGTTTGCCCACGCCCTGTTGGCGGTCGCGGGTCGCGCTGTGTCCGCGCCGGTGTCGCCACGCGAAACCGCGACGCACGTACGCGCGGTGGCCGACGGTGGCCGCCCCGCCGCGGATCGCATTGTGACAGCCATCCGAGAACGCCGACAGGAGTGGGCGCAACGTCTGGCCGAACAACGCCGCGACCAGCACCTGGTCGACGCCGCCCGCCGGGCTTGGCCGCGCAACATCCGCAATACGTCCACCGCCGACCTGCTCGACGAGGCGCTCGAGGCCGCGGGCGCGCGCCTGTTGGGCTGGCGCCGCGTCGGCCAGCTCGACGTCGAGGTAACCTTCGAGTTCATGGACGAGCGGTTCATCAGCGTCGTGGACGCGCGCAGCTTGCACGTGTACGACTCGGGCATCTGCCTGGCCGGCGCCGACGAACAGCTCACCCTCGAGAGCCTGCCGTCGGCGATCCGCGAAGCCATCGAAACCGACCAGCTGCACATCACCCGGAGGTAGCGCCGTGACCGACAAACGCGAGGTCTGCTTTCTCATCAGCCGCGCCGGCGCTGTGCTGTGGGCCGACGCCTCGGGCAGCCCGAGCGCGCTGCCCGACTCGCGAACGCGCTGGGACGCGATCTGGCGCCTGCGCGATGAGCTCGGCGAAATCGCCCACAGCCACCCCAACGGTCCTGCCGCGTTTTCCACCGAAGACGAGACCACGATGCAGGCCCTGGACAGCGCCCTGGGCCGGCGCCTTCAATTTTCGGTGGTCGCACCGTCTAAGATGGTGAGGCGTGCCGACGCCGGCAGCGAGCTCGTCGAACCGGAGCCCTGGTGGGCCGAGCTGATGCGGGTGGCATCGGGCATGACGCACGACAAGGAGAAATGACCATGGCGGTACTCAACATCACCTACAACGGCCTGTCCGCAGACTACGATATGGACATCGACTACGCGGCCAGCGACGCAGACATTCGCCGCATCGCGGTGGAAGTCGTGCGCTCCGGTGGCGTGCGCGGCCTGCACATCGCAAACCTGGCCGACAACGCGTTCCGCAACTACGTGATCGACCACATGGATTCGCCCACAGGTGAGCGGCGCATCTACCTGCGGCCCAAGGTCCCGTTCGGCGCCGAGGTGTGATCGTGCGCATCGTTATCTGTGGTGTCGGTGCGCTCGGTTCCACCACCGCGTTGTTCTGTCGCAACCTCGACGCAACCCTGCGCCTGGTGGACTTCGATCGCGTGGAGTCCAAGAACCTGCAGGCGCAGTGGTTCGTCAAACAGTCGGTCGGCAAGAACAAAGCCCAGGCGCTGCGCCTGCAGCTGCAGAACTTTTACGGCGTCAAAGCCGAAGCCATGGGCGTGCGCCTGAGCGAAGACAACACGCGCGAGCTGCTCGACGGCTGCGATCTGGCGCTGGATTGTTTCGACAACATCGCGAGTCGCCAGCTGCTGTCCACCGCGGCGCGCGACCTCGAGCTACCACTGGTTCACGGCGCCCTGTCCGGCGACGGCACGTTCGGCCTGGTCCGCTGGGACGAGCGGTTCAGCGCAGACGCCGAAGACGTCGAAGGTCAGGCCACGTGTGAAGGCGGCGAGCACCTGCCGATCATCGGCGCCATGGGCGCGACGCTGGCGCGCGCGGTGCAGGACCATGTGCGCGCGGGTGACCGGCACGACTACATGGTGAGTCTGTCCGGTGTGACCCGCACGTCGTAAAAGTCTACACTGAGCAGTGGCACGCCGATTGCTGTGTTGTTCTGCGGGCGTTCGCCGAAAGGAACCAGATGATCACGCGTTGTCTTACTGCTCTGGCTTTGTTATGCGCGCTGGCGGCTCAGGCCGCCGCGCAATCAGCTCCGCCGCCACCGCCGGGCCCCGGCGGCCCCGGCCCGTGGACCACCCCGCCCCCACACCACCTGCGCCGCGGCCTCATGGTCGGCGTCGGCGTCGGCGGCGGCAGCATGGTCGCCGACTGCGATGCGTGCGACAGCACGTTCGAGGCCGGCGGGCTGGACGCCCATATCGGTTACATGATTACGCCCAGACTCGCGATCATGCTCGATGTCTGGGGCATGGTGCACCACGAGAGCTTCTTGACCGTGTACCAGGAGATCAACACCGTCGCCGCGCGCTGGTGGCTGATGCCGAACCTGTGGTTACAGGCCGGCCTGGGGAATGCCAACGCGGGCTACAAGTGGAGCGGCATCTTCGTCAACGTGGAGGACCGCACCGAGAACACCGCGGGCGTGATGGTCGGCGCCGGCTACGAATTCTACGTCAAGCCGCAATTCGCCATCGACGTGTACGTCCGCTACGGCACAGGCTTTTACGATACGACTGTGGGAAACGACTACGTGGTCAAGGCCCACAGCGCCCAGCTCGGCGTGGGCTTCAACTGGTTCTAAACAATGACGCATTGAAAATGCGTCATTGTGAAAAGCAACAATAATCAGGAACAAGCGCAGACGTCGCCAGAGGAGCCGAATTTCGTCCGCCCTCACAAGAACCGGGCGGCGAAA
>Ga0114931_10008291_pt1 | contig 12598 bp, 5 predicted proteins | sample 2SBtaG_FD_89579 | JGI IMG/M metagenome (GOLD analysis project Ga0114931, IMG submission 89579) | Deep subsurface microbial communities from Kolumbo volcano to uncover new lineages of life (NeLLi) - 2SBTROV14_V59a metaG | ecosystem: Environmental > Aquatic > Marine > Volcanic | place: Kolumbo...
CAGCACGGCGGCGGTCTGCTCGGGGCGGTGGAGGTAGCCCTGGAACACGCTCGGGCCGCCGATGCACAGCTCCCCGATCACGCCGGTCGCGACCGGGGCGCCGTCGGGGTCGATCACCTTCGCGGTCACCCCGGACAGGGGGAAGCCCACCGTGCCCGGCCGCCGCTCGCCGTCGTAGGGGTTCGAGAGCACGATCCCCACCTCGGTCATCCCGTAGCGCTCGAGGATCGCGTGGCTGAAGCGCGCCTCGAAGGCGGCGTGATCGCGCGCGGGCAGGGGCGCGGAGCCGGAGGTGAACAGGCGCATCGAGGACAGGTCCGCGGCGTGGTCCGGGGGGAGGCCGAGCAGCCGGTGGTAGTGGGTGGGGACGCCCATGAACACCGTGGCGCGATGGTGCTCGATCGCCGCGGTGACCGCGGCGGCGTCGAAGCGATCGAGCCACACGGTGCACGCCCCGGCCCACAGCGCCCCGTGCTGGGCCACGAACAGGCCGTGCACGTGGTACAGCGGCAGGACGTGCACCAGGACGTCCTCGGGCGACCAGCGCCACGCCTCGTGCAGCGCGGAGACGGTGGCCTCGACGTTGGCGTGGGAGAGGCAGGCGCCCTTGGGGCGGCCCGTGGTGCCCGACGTGTAGCAGAGCACCGCCAACGCGTCCGGGTCGACGGGCGGGCCGAGGGGCGCCGGGTTGGCTCGCTGGACCGCCGCCGTGGAGGCGGCGACCCGTGGCGTGGCGGAGCCGTCCAGGGCGTCCGCTATCGCGTCGGTGAGCACCGCGAGGGTCGTCCTGGAGTCACCGAGGAGGAACCGGACCTCCTCGGGCGTGTACCGGTCGTTCATCGGCAGGGTGACCACCCCGAGGGAGAGCGCCGCGAGGTGCAGCTCGAGCAGGTCGGGGCCCTTCTGCAGCTGTAGGGCGAGCACGTCGCCGCGCCGGAGCCCGTGGCGCAGCAGCCAGCCGCGCGCCCGGTCGACGCGAGCCTCGAGGGCCGCGTAGGTCGTCGCACCCGCTCGGGAGGCGAAGGCCGGGCGGTCCAGCGCCCAGCACTGGCGGAGACGGTGGTAGAAGGACATTCCTGCACCTGGCGGGAGGGGTGTTTGCCGGCGCATTGTAGTCCGGTGGACCCCGTCGCGTCGTGGAGGCGCCCTGGCCGTACAGCTGCCCGCCCGGTACGCCCTGGACCCGTCCGAGCCCGTGCTCGGGGAGGGCGGCATGGGCAAGGTGTACCGGGCGCGCGACGTGGTGCTCGACGTGCCCGTGGCCCTGAAGGTGGTGCGTCCCGATCTCGCCGCGGACCGGCGGTTCCGCAAGCTCTTCGACGCCGAGGTCCGCGTCGCGGCGCGGTTCTCCCACGAGCACATCGTGCCCCTGCACGACCTCGGGGAGTTGGGGGACGGTACGCCCTTCCTGGGGCTCGCGCTCGCGGACTCGGGGAGCTTCGCACGCCTGCGCGAGAGCACCGACTGGGACGCGATGCTCCGGCTGATGCTGGAGCTGCTGGACGCGCTGTCGCACCTGCACTCGCGCGGCGTGCTCCACCGTGACCTCAAGCCGGAGAACGTGCTCCTGCACCGGGGCGGCCACGGGGAGCCGCACGTATGGCTCGCCGATCTCGGCCTCGCGAAGGCGGCCACCGACCTCGCCCGCCGCAAGGGGCGCTCGGAGGGTACGCCGGGCTTCATGGCGCCCGAGCAGCGCTTCGGCCTCGCCCGGGAGCTGGGGCCGTGGACCGACCTGTTCAGCGTGGGCGTGATCCTGTGGGACCTGATCACGGGGACCCTGCCCTTCGGGGAGCAGCTGACCCCCATCGACACCGACCTGCCGGCCCTGGTCCCGCGACCGGGCCTGGCGCTCCCCGAGGGGATCGAGGTCGTCCTGGGCAACCTGCTCGCGGCCGAGCCCCTGTCTCGCTACGATCTCGTCGCCGACCTGGAGCGGAAGCTGCGCGTGCTAGGTCGGGCCTCCGAGGCCCACGCCGACACCCTGCGGGCGCGCAGAGCGGACTGGAGCGGTGCCCTGGCCGGCACCGTCGCGCCGAGCGCGCCCCGACCCACGCCGCCGACGACCTCGCTCGCGGGCGACGAGGAAGAGCAGGTCGAGCCGCGTAGCGCCTCCTCGACCTGGTTCCCCGCCGACGAAGAGGCTCCGGACGACGACGCGCCTCGCTGGAATCGGCCCCTACCCGTGCCGTTGCCGAAGGAGCCGCCGGCGGAGGCGGGCTATGGTGGCACGGCGCGCGCGAGCCTGCCGCTGTTCGCGCTGCGGGAGCTGCCGCTGGTCGCGCGCGAGCCGTGGCGGCGCGCGCTGTGGGAGCATGCCCGGGCGACCGCGGAGAGGAAGCGGCCGCGGGTGGTGCTCGTGGTCGGCGAGGCGGGCTCGGGCAAGACGCACCTGGTCGAGAGCGTGGTGCGCGAGCTGGAGGAGGGCGGGTGGGCCGAGTCGGTCACCCTGACCTGGCAGCGCCCGGCGGGTTCCGAGGACGGCTACCCGGGGGCGGCGCGGGCACTGCTCCGGCCGTGGAACGAGACCCGGAGCAGCCTGGAGTCCCGTCTCGCGCGGTGGATCGCCCGGGAGCACGGCGCCCGGGACGACGCGGCGCGGCAGGAAGCATCGCTCCTCGCCCGGTGGTGCGGGCTGGTGGAGGAGGGCGAGCCGCCTGTCTCTCCCGGCGTCGGGCTGCGTGGCGTGTACCGGTTCCTCGACGCGCGGGCCTGGCGCGGCCTGGCGGTGCTCGTCCTCGACGCGGTGCAGTGGGCCGTCGAGGAGGGGGATGGGCTGTCCATCGCCGAGGCGGTGTCGCACGGGGTGGACGAGGCCGGCGAGCGCCCGCTGCTGGTCATCGGCACCCTCCGGGGCGAGGATCTCGCCGAGGACCGGGATCTCGCGCGCCGGGTGCAGATGCTCGAGCGTGCGGGGGCCCATCGGATCGACCTGCCGCGGCTCGATCGGGACGGCACCGCGGCGCTGCTGGCCGAGTCCCTGACCCTGGCCCCGGATCTCGCGGAGCGGGTCGCCTCGCGGTGCGAGGGCAACCCGCTCTTCGCCCGGCAGCTCCTGCTCGAGTGGGCGAACCGCGGGTGGCTCGTGGACACGGGCGGTCTGCGCTTCGGTCTCGCGCCGGGGGTGGATGCGGACGCGGTGATGCCGGCCGATGCCGAGGCGCTGTTCCACGCGCGGGTGGAGGCGTTGGCCGAGGCGTCCGGGCATCCCGCGGCCTTCCGGGACGCGGTGCACCTCGCGGCGATGGCGGGCCAGTCGATCCCGCGCGGGCTGCTGGATGTCGTCGCGGAGGCCGAGATCGAGCCCTCCCTGCGCGGCTCTCGCCTGTGGATCGAGACCGACGAGCGCCTGCGGTTCGACCACGGGCTGCTCTACCAGGCAGTGCGCGCCCAGGCGCTCGCCCGGGACGACGTCGCGGCGCTCCACGAGCGCCTCGCCCGGGCGTGGATCGCGTTCTCCGAAGCGAGCGGCGAGGACCACGACCTCGAGGTCGGACGCCACGCCCACGCTGCCGGGGCATGGAAGCTCGCCGTCGAGTACCTGCTGCGCGCGGCTTCCTCGGCGTGGATGCGCGGGCGCACGCGGGATCTGGAGGAGGCCGCGGAGCTGGCGGTGGACGCGTGCAACGTCGACAAGCGGATCCGCTGGCGGGCGGGCTGGGCGCGCCTGTGGCTCGCGCGGGTCGCCCAGCTCCAGGGCGACACCCAGGAGGCCGCCGAGCGGTTCTTCCAGGCGCACCAGATCTTCGTGCACACCGACGACGACGAGGGCCGCGTGCAGGGGCTCCTCGGCATGGGCTGGGCGTCGGTTCGGGTCGGTCGCTTCGACCGGGGCGAGCGGCGCTACCGGGAGGCGCTGGATCTGGCGCAGGCCCGGGGAGATCGGGTCTCCGAGATCCGCACCCTGCGGGAGCTGGCATGGCTGGAGCGCCAGAAGCGCAACTTCGAGGGCTGTGACATCCTGTACACCCGGGCGATGGCGCGCTCGGCGCGCTCGGAGGACGTGCACGGCGTCGCGGCCGCGCTCGTGGGCCGTGCGGGGGTCGCGCGGCGCACGGGGCGCTTCGACGAGGCCTTGGAGCTGTACGCGGAGGCCGAGCAGACCGCCCGCGAGGTCGATGACCTGCTGCTGGTCGCCCGGGTCAGGCACGGTCAGGGGGTCACGCGGTGGCAGCGGCGCGACCTGGAGCACGCCGAGCCGCTCCTGCGCGAGGCGCGGACCCTCGCCGAGGAGCTGGGCGCGGTGCAGATCCTCGGGCAGTGCGCGACCGCACTCGCCGACGTGCTTCGCTGCCGCGGGAACCGCGAGCGCGCGCAGCAGATCTACATGCAGCACCTCCGCCAGTCCCAGCGCCGCCGCGCCCTGGAGGACGTGGTGCTCTCGAGCCTGGGCCTGGCCCTGATCTCCCTGCTCGACCGCGACCTGCAGAACATGCGCCGCCACGCCTTCCGCGCGCACCGGTTCCTCGACACCGTCCCCGGCCACTGGCTGTGGGCGCGCTTCCGTCTCGTCGGCGCCACCCTGTACGCGATGTCGGGCGATGGCGACGCCGTCTGGCGCTGGGTCTGGACCGCGCAGGATCTCGGGCTCGACGACACGGTGGACCGCGACGTGGCCTTCCTGCTGACGGTTATCTGCAACCGCGCGTCCCAGGAAGGGTGGGACAACGCGCTGCGCGCCGCCGGCCACCTCGCGCTCTCCCAGTGGACGCGGCTCGGCCGGGACAAGGAGCGGGTCCGCGTCGAGGAGATGATGAGGGCCAAGCTGGGGACGGCGGCACCACCGCCCCGGAGGTAGCCGCGGGGGGTCAGGCACTGAACATTCGCCTACGATCCGCATGACGACGGGATCGTTGATCGAAATGTTGAGGATTGGCCGGTGCTGGCGGGGCTTCTTCGGCGGGGGGAGGTCGAGCGGCGGGTTCGGGTGCCGGCCCGTTGCGATTTGGCTGACCGGCGTGGTCGTGGTCGTGGTCGTGCGTTGGGGCGGTCGGCTGCGCTCCTCGGATCGGGTGGGACGAGTCCCCCACTGGACCCCTGGACCTGCCCTCCTCCCTGCCTTCCTCCCCCTCTCGGTGATATCCCCGCCCGCATGCTGCTCCTGTTGCTGCTCGCCGCGTGCGCCGTGCCCCAGCTTCCTCGCTCCGGGCCGACCTTCGTGCGCGGCGGCGTCGTGCTCGATCGGCCCTCCGAGGGCGCCCGGGCGCTCCCGGACCACCAGTGGTTGCTCGACCACCCCTGGTCTCCCGGCGACTCCGTCCAACTCGACGGCGGCACCCTCGTCGCCCCCGAGCGCGCCGAGTGCGTGCCCCTGTTCCACCGGGACCTCGGCACCGTCGATCGCCGCGTCGCCGCCGACGGGGCGGCGCCCGACACCGCGCTCGCCTTCTCGCCGGACGGGCGCTGGCTCGCCGTCGGCACCTACCTCGGCGACGTCCTCGTGCTCGACGCGTGGAGCGGCACCGTGCGCGCCCGCCGGCGGCTCGCCGAGACCATGGTCAAGCAGGTCGCCTGGGCGCCCGACGGCGCGACGCTCTACGCCGCCGAGCAGTCGCCCGACGCCTACGTCCACGCCCTCGACCCCGTGACCCTCGCGAGCCGGTGGACCGTTCGCCTCGCCGACCGCGTCGGCACCTCCGCGCCGCCGCCCGCGGACGATCTGTACGGCGTCTACACCCTGCCGGCGGCCTACGGCCTCGACGTGCTGCCCGACGGGAGCCTGCTCGTGGCCGCGGTGCACGCCTGGGACGTGGGCGATGGGAAGCGCCGCAACGCCTCGCAGATCCTCCGGATCGAGCCGGATGGGGCGGTCCGCGCCGCGTGGCCCGCGCAGCCCGCCTCCATCACCCTGATGCACCCGCGGGTGGGCGGAGACCGGGTGGCGGTGCCCGTCGGGCGCTCCGCGACCGGCCCGGAGCCCGCGGGGCTCCCCGTCGGTGGGGTGCAGGTGCTCTCCCTGCCCGACCTGCGTCCGGTCGCCGCCGAGACCTACGACCCCCTGAAGCCGTGGTACAGCGAGGTCTTCGTGTGGGAGGCGGTGGACGTGGACGCACAGACGCTGCTCGTCGGCACCGAGGACGGACGGCTCTTCCGCCACGACCTCGCCACCGGACAGCGCGTGGAGCGCGACCTGGGCACGCCGGTGCTCGCGGGCGACGTACCGGTGGCAGCGAACATCGGCCACGCCGCCCTCGTGAACGAGCAGGCCGTCGCGATCACCGCGGCGAGCAGCATCCCGTGGGGCGCCGCCGATCCCGCGCTCCGGCCCCCCGCGCCACACCCCGAGCAGAACGCGGTGCACGTGCTCGACGACCACCTCCGCCCGGTGTGGACCTGGCGCGGCCCGCAGGTGCTCCAGGGGCTGACCGTGGGGCCAGAGGGGCACACGCTGGTGGTCGGGGCGGGCCGGCGCACGAGCGACGACCGGCGCGATCTGTTCGGTGCCCTCGTCTTCGATCTCGACGGGTCCGGATCGGGCGAAGATCACCTCCGGGCTTTCTGCGCCACGGCCGGGCCCGCCTTCTTCCGGCAGGCGGCCACCGCGGACGGACGGGTGGCGGTGGTCGAGGTGCCGTGGGCGGACCCGTCCGGCACGGTGCACGGCGCCTACCGGGTGACCGTGCTGCGGTGAGGGCGCCCCGCTGGCTCGTGCTCCTCCTCGCGGTCCTCGTGGCCTGCGGTCGCGCACCCCTGCGCGTCACCGAGGTCGCGCCGGTGGAGGGAGGGGTCGAGGTCCATGCCAGCGCGCCGGTGCGGCGGGTGGTGCTCGAGGACGCCAGCGGCGCCCCGGTCGCCGCGCGCACCCTGCCCGTTCCCACCGACGTCGCGACCGTGCTCGCTCCCTGGAGGCCCGACCACGCCTACACCGTGCGGGTGGGCGCCGGCGCGCGCACCGCCACCGCCTTTCTGCACACGCCGCCTCTGCGCCCGGTGCGGATCGAGGTCGCCGCGCCGCTGGGGCAGGAGAGCCGCCCGGTCGGCGACGGCGAGCACCTCGCGGTCACCCTGCTGGGTGCGGGCGCGGTGCAGGTCGGGGTGGTGCTCACCGCCGTTCAGCCCGGTGACGTGTCCGTACGGTGGCCCGGCGGCTCCCGGACGGTCCACCTCGCGATCCCCGGCGCCCGCGAGGTGGTGCGGTGGTCGGCCGACGCGGCGGGCCCGCAGCCCGTGGAGGTGCGCGCGGACGGCGCCGCGGTGGGCTTCGTGCTCGACGTGGAACGGCTCGACCGGGCCACCGCGCGCGCTCGCATCGCCGTCGCCTCGGTCGCCTTCCCGACCGACGGGAGCGGGCGGATCGACCGCGCGCGACCACCGGGCCGCATCCCGCTCCCCGCGCCCTGGTGGACCCGCCTGCTCCGCGCGACGCGGTGGGGTTGGCGCCCACGGGACGACCAGGCGCCCTGGGCGTGGCAGGCGGTCACGGTGCACAACGGCGGCGCGCAGCCCGTCGACCACGCGATCTCGGCCCGGGTGGAGGACTCGGAGGGCCAGCCGGTGTCCGCCTTCCGCTCCCGGGTCCGCGGCGCGCCCACCGGGGCGGTCTCGGCGCTCCTACGTGTCCCGGCGGGGCAGGAGGCCACCGCGACGCTCCCGGTCTTCGTCGAGGAGGCGACGGTCCGGGAGGGCGCCTACCAGGACGTCGTCGAGATCACGTCGCTGGGGGCCTCCGCCCCCCTCCAGCGCGTGGTCCGGCCGCTGATCGTGACCCGCGGCAGCCCGTGGGCGAGCGGTGGGTTCCTCGCCGCGCTCCTCGCGAGCCTCGCCGGGCTCGTCGTCCTCGCGCGCCGGGGCCGCGCCTGGGTCGAGGCGCTCGACACCTCGGAGCTGATGACCATCGCGCTCTTCGGCTCGCTCACCTTCGTCGTCGCGGCGGCGGCCCGGCTGCTCGGCTACGGCGTCGCCACCGTGCTCGGTCCCTTCGCGCCGCTGCTCACCGGGATCTTCGACGACGCCTTCCGCACCTGCCTGCTCGCGGCGCTGATCGCGCTGATCCCGCGACCTGGGGTGATCACCCTGGCGAGCGTCGTCGGGTGGCTGCTGCGGGGGCTCGCGCTGGGCAGCTTCCACCCCGCCGACCTGCTCTACCTCGGCTCGGTGGTCTCCTTCCTCGAGGGCGGCGCGTGGGTGGTCGGCCTCACCCGCAGCGACCGCTGGCTCGCCCAGGGCCCGGTGGCGCGCTGGGTGCGACTGTCGCTGGGCTTCGGCGTCGCGAATGCGCTCTCGGTCGCTTCGGGGCTCGTGATCACCGTCGTGCTCTACCGCCTGTTCCTCGCGGACTGGTACGTCGCCCTGATGGTCGGCGTGCACGGGCTGCTCTACGTCGTGCTCGGCTGCGCGCTGGCGGTCGGGTTCGCCGACTCGGTGCGGAGGATCGCCTCGTGACCCTACGCCTGTGCGATCTGGAGTGGACCTACGGGGACGGCGACGTTCCGGCCGTCCGTGGGTTCACCGGCACGGTGGAGGCCGGCGAGAAGGTGCTGCTCACCGGACCGAGCGGGTGCGGAAAGAGCACCCTGCTCCGGCTCGCGGCGGGCCTGCTCCAGCGCTTCGGGCACGGGAGCATGCAGGGGGCGGTGCAGGTCGGGGGACGTGACCCGGCTCGGGTGTCGCCGGCGGAGCGCGCCGCGCTGGTGGGGCTCGTCTCCCAGGACCCGGGGGACCAGGTGATCACCGGGACCGTCGGCGACGAGATCGCCTTCGCCCCCGAGTCGGCCGGGTGGCCGGCGGAGCGCATCGAGGCGCGGATCCCCGAGATGATGGACCGGGCGGGGCTGCAGGTGGCCCTGGACCGCGACCCGCGGGCCCTGTCCGGCGGCCAGCAGCAGCGGCTGGTGGTCGCGGCGACCCTGGCCGTGGGCGCGCCGGTGCTCCTGCTCGACGAGCCGCTGGCGCAGCTGGACCCGGCGGGCGCCCGGGCGCTTCTGGACCGGCTCGACGACCTCGCGGCGGCGGGCACCGCGATCCTCCTCGTGGAGCACCGCCTCGAGCCGTGCCTCGGGTGGTGCGACCGGGTGTGGTGGATGCAGGAGGGCGCCCTGCGCCACGCCGGGCCGCCCGCCGACCTGGCCCCGGAGACCCTGCGCGCCGGGGGCCTGCGCGTGCCCGATCTGTTGGAGGTGGAGCACCTCCTGCGCGCCCGGGGACGCTCGCTGGCCGAGGCCGGGATCGACCCGCTCCGCCCGGGACGTCCCGCGCGGCCCGGCGGCCACCCGCCGCAGATCCCGCCGCCCGAGACGCCCGTGCTCCGCGCCCGGGGACTCGCGCACCGCTACGGTCGGGTGGAGGCCCTGCGCGACGTGTCGGTGGCGCTCGGCGCGGGGGAGCGGGTCGCCGTCGTGGGGGCCAACGGCGCGGGCAAGTCGACCCTGCTCGCGGCTCTCGCCGGGGAGGTGGGCATCGGCACCGTGCAGGCCGACGGCCGGGTGCTCGGCGTCCCCCAGGATCCGGACCTCGCACTGTTCTGCGAGTCGGTTCGCGAGGAGATCGCCTATGGGCCCCGCGAGGCCCGCCGTCCTCCCGAGGAGGTGGCGGCCACGGTCGCGGCGGTCGCCGGGGCGCTGGGTCTCGAGCCGCTGCTCGACCGGGCGCCCCAGGCGCTCTACCGGGGGCAGCGCCTGCGGGTTGCGGTGGGCGCCGCGCTGGCGTGCCGGCCACGGATCCTGCTCCTCGACGAGCCGACCGCCGGCCAGGACGAGGCGAACGTCGAGGGCCTCCTCGACGCGCTCTCCGGGGCGCTTCCCGACGGCGCGTTGGTCTTCGCGACCCACGACGTGCGCCTCGCGCTGCGCTTCGCTACCCGGGTGCTCGTCCTCGACGCGGGACGCCTGGTCGCCGACGTGCGGCCCGACGACCTGCCCGCTGCGCTGCCGCCTGGGGGCGCGGTCGCGCTCCCGCCCCTGGCCGCCCTGTGCGCCGCGCGCGGCTGGCCGCCCCTGGCGCCGGACGCCTTCGCCGCGAGGTGGGCGTGATGGACCCGCGCACCCGCCTCGGACTGCTCGTCGCGGTCGGGCTCCTCGCGGTGCTCCTCGATCAGCCCGCGTCCCTGGAGCTACTCGCCGCGGTCGCGGCGCTCCCGCTGTTCCTCCTCCCCATCGGGTGGACCTGGCGCCGACGGGCGCTGCTCGCCGCGCTCGCGGTGGTGTGGAGCACCGTGCTCTCCCAGGGCCTGTTCTACGCCGATCCGCTCCGCGTGGCGCTCCTGCGCGTCGGGCCGATCGTCGTGTGGCGCCAGGGCGTGGTGCACGGGCTGGTGCAGTCCCTCCGCCTGGTCGCGGTGACGTTCGCCGGGCTCGCGGTCGCGGTCTCGACGCCTACGGACCGGCTCTTCGCCGCTCTCGTCCGCCTGCGGGTGCCCTACGCGATGGCCTTTCTCGCGGTGACCGCCCTGCGCTTCGTGCCGGTGGTCGGGCAGGAGATCCTCGTGGTCCGCAGGGCGCGCGCGCGGCGGGGACGACCGGCGGCGGCCCGGGCGCCCTGGGCGTGGCTCGCCCTGGAGATCGCGCTGCTCCGCCCGGCCGTCGCCCGCTCGGTCCGCCGGGCCCGGCGCCTCGCCGAAGCGTTGGACGTCCGCGGCTTCGACCCGACCTCGCCCCGCGCGGTGCGCCGCCCCCTGCGCATGGCCTCCTGGGAGCCTCCGCTGCTCGTGCTGGTCGCGCTGCTGGTCGTCGGGATCGCCGGGCTGGAGGGCCTGTACGGCCTGTATGTCGGCGAGGTGCTCTACGTGGCAGGCCTGCGCGACGTGTACGGGCTGGTGCGCAGCTGGCTGTGATCCGACGCCTTGACGCCCCCCGGGCGCGCCAGTACAACGAGGGTGTTCTGTGACGTGCGAACGCTCGTGGGTGCCCCGCTCATCGGGGTGAAACTGGGAAGCCGGTGCGAGACCGGCGCGGCCCCCGCCACTGTGACTGGGGACGTCCCCCGCATCCAGCCACCGGACGCAGTTCGGGAAGGCGCGGGGGGACGGACGATCCAGGAGCCAGGAGACCGGCCCATCGAGTGCTCTGCGACGGTCCTTCGGGGAAGGAGGGCCGGGTCCGACCGCTCGGTCGCGCCATGACCTCCGACCCCGTCCGATCGGGGAAGGTCGGACCTGCTCTCGCTCCTGCTGCTCGTACCCTTGTCCTTCGCGGACCCCCCGGCGTATCCGGACGCGGCGGAGCGGTCCGCGCCGCCGCCGAAGCCCGCGGAGACGGTGGTCGTGAAGGGTGGGCACCACGACGGGCCCGACCCTTCGCGGACTCCGGCGGCGCTGACGGTGATCCAGGTCGACGAGAACCTGCCCGCGGCCACCGAGGTCGCGGACGCCCTGCAAGGGGTGGCCGGGGTGAGCGTCGATCGCCTCGGCGGGCTCGGCGACTGGGCGTCGGTCTCGATCCGCGGGGCCTCGCCGCGGCAGGTCGTGGTGATGCTCGACGGGGTCCCGCTCAACCCGGACGGCGCGGCGGCGGTCGACCTGTCGGAGCTTCCCCTGCGGAGCTTCCGCCGGGTCGAGGTTTACCGTGGCGCCGCCCCGCCGAGCCTGGCGACCGCGGCCATGGGCGGGGTCGTGAACCTCGTGAGCCGGGACGCCCAGACGCCGCCCTCGGTGGCGGTGGGGGTGGGCTCGATGTCGACCGTACGCGTGCACGCCGATGCCTCGGCGGTCTCCGGGTCGACGGGCGGGCTTCTCTCGGTCGACCAGATGAGCACCTCGGGGGCGTTCCGCTACTTCGACGACCAGGCGACGCCCTACAACCTGCACGATGACCGGCTGCGCACCCGGACGAACAACGACACCCACCAGGCGAGCGCCCTCGGCCGCCTGCGGACCACGGTGGGGCCGCTGCGCCTGACCGTGCTCGACAGCTTCCTGTGGCGGGACGAGGGCGTGCCCGGCCCGATCTCCGTGCCGACCACCACCGTGAGCTACGGGGTGACCCGCAACCTGGTCGTCGCGCAGGCCGACGCCGGGGAGGGCTCCATCACCGCGCGCGGCCGCCTGTGGGCGCTGTGGCGCGAGGAGCGCTTCGACGACCGCCAGGGCGAGATCGGTCTCGGGCGCCAGTGGACCGACGACCGCAGCGGCACCTTCGGCGCTCGCGCCGAGGTCCGTCACGCCTTCGGGGCCTCGCTGGTCACCGGGCTGACCGCCGAGGCACGCCTCGACCGATACGCGTCCCACGACCGCCTCGTCGGGCTCACCAGCCACCCGCGGCTGCGGTGGGCTGGCACCGTAGCGGCCAGCGCCTCGCTCCGGGCTGCGGGCGACCGGCTCCTCGTGCAGCCGGTGGTGCAGGCCCAGGGGCTGTGGTCGCTCGACACCGCGGGCGGGGACCCGGCCCGGACCCTGGCGCTGGAGCCGCGGATCGGGGTGCTGGTGCGCCCCGGCCACGGCCTCGCGCTCAAGCTCAACGCCGGCCGCTACCTGCGCCCGCCCGACTTCCTCGAGCTGTTCGGCGATCGGGGCGCCTTCGTCGGCAAGCCCGACCTGAAGCCCGAGCACGGCTGGCAGGCCGATCTCGGGGCGCGGTGGACGCTGCCCGACAACCCCGTGGTGCAGGGCGCCGTCGAGGCCACCGGGTTTGTCGCGGTCAGCCGCGATCTCGTCGCCTTCGTGCAG
>Ga0114931_10008292_pt1 | contig 12598 bp, 7 predicted proteins | sample 2SBtaG_FD_89579 | JGI IMG/M metagenome (GOLD analysis project Ga0114931, IMG submission 89579) | Deep subsurface microbial communities from Kolumbo volcano to uncover new lineages of life (NeLLi) - 2SBTROV14_V59a metaG | ecosystem: Environmental > Aquatic > Marine > Volcanic | place: Kolumbo...
AAGGCGTTCGAGTTGGCGGGAGAAGGAAAGTGGAACGACATCGCCGATCTCGAGACGCTCCGCTGGGCCCCGGCGCTGACATTGAAGGCGCTCTACATCTATTTCCCCAGCGAAATTATCCCGATTTTCTCCACCGCACACCTGCGCCATTTTCTCACGGCACTGGATGCCCCGCTGGGTGAGCATCACATCGAGGCCAATCGCAATCTCCTGGCTGCCCTCCAGGCCATGCCCCAACTCGAGGGCTGGTCCACCAACGAGATGATGTGGTTGCTCTACAAGTGGAACGATCCCAAGGAATCGCACCGCGTGCGCAAGGTAGCTCCCGGGGAGGACGCCAAATGGTGGCAGGATTGCCTCGCTGGCGGATACATCTGCGTCGGCTGGGACGAGATCGGCGACCTGAGCCAGTTCGATGGCTGGCAGGACCTGGCGAGACGCTACCAGGAGGTATATCCGGATAGAGGCAAGGCCAACGCATCCTTGAAGGCGAAGGAACTGTGGATGTTCCGCGAGCTGGAGGCCGGGGACGTCGTGGTGGCCAACCACGGCAGGTCCAAGGTGTTGGCCATCGGCACTGTGCAAGAACCCGGCTATCGCTGGGACCCGTCTCGTGATGAGGCCAAACACACCGTCGCGGTGGAATGGGACACCAGCTATTCGGGTGAAATCCCCTACCAGGGCCGTTGGGCCTTTGTCACAGTGGCCAACGTGCCGGGGGCGCTCTACAAGAAAATCCTGACGCTTGCCAAGGAAAAGCCCGGCCCGACACCGCCAGTGATTCCGGTCGACGAGCTGTACCAGCGCATCGCCAAATCGTTGGAGCGCAAGGGCCAGTTGATCCTCTATGGCCCGCCCGGCACCGGCAAGACCTACGCGGCGCGCAGCTTTGCCGTGTGGTGGCTGAACCACCGGGCTGGCCGGCCTGATGCAGGCGCCATCCTAGCGGACCAGGAGGAGTTTGCCCGCGCCGAGAAAGTGTTGTCCACTACCCAAGTGCGGTCGCAAGTCTGGTGGGTCGTGGCCAATCCGTCGTATTGGAAATGGGACAACCTGTTCAAGGATGGTTCAATCGAATTTGGCTTCGGCCGTGTCAAGCACAACTACTCGTTGGTCCAACCGGGAGACCTAGTCATCGGATATGAGGGGACACCTACAAAAAGGATCGTTGCTCTTGCGACAGTTAGCCGCGGCCTGGGACCTGGCGATGGCGGAGAGATAACGATTGAACTAAAGCCGCTAGTGCGTGTTCAGAATGGGCCCAGTTTCGAAGAGCTACAGAATGATCCTGTTCTGAAGAGTTCCCAGCCTCTAAGAAATACATGCCAGGGAACACTCTTTGAGCTTACGGAAGACGAAGCTGATCATCTCCTTGGGCAGATGGTGGAGCAGGATTCCCAGGTTGCTAAGGTGCTTGGACAGAGCCTCTCAGCAGGGCCAACTGGAATCGGTCAACTCACTCGTGTGAGCTTTCATCCATCATACGCTTACGAGGACTTCATCGAGGGCTTCAGGCCGCTCGAGTCCTCGGACGGCGACCTGATCCTGCGGTTGGAGGACGGCCTGTTCAAACGGGTGTGCCGCGCGGCCCAAGCCGACCCCAATCGCCCCTACCTGATGCTGATCGACGAGTTCAACCGAGCCAACGTGGCCAAGGTGTTGGGCGAGCTGATCACCCTTCTGGAAAACGACAAGCGCGGGCTCACCATCACGCTGCCCCAGAGCGAGGAGACCTTCGCCGTCCCCGCCAACGTCTACCTCCTCGGCACCATGAACACCGCCGACCGGAGTATCAAACTGCTCGATGCCGCGCTGCGCAGACGCTTTGCATTCAAGGAGTTGATGCCCGATACCGAGATGCTGAGCGGCGCCAAGGTGGGTGACCTGGATCTGGGTTCCTTCCTCGAGGCCCTGAACGAGCGTATCGCCAAGACCGAGGGCCGGGAGAAACAGATCGGCCACGCCTATCTCCTGAGCGACGGCAAGCCGGTCGACGACGTCGAGGAGTTCGCCGCGCTGTTCCGCGAGGAAATCCTACCACTGCTCCAGGAGTACTGTTACGACGAATACCACACCCTGGCGGAATTCATCGGGCCTGACTTGGTCAAGGCCGAGTCGCAGATGTTGGATGTCGAGATCCTGTACGATGCGGAGCGGTTGGTGGAGGCGCTGGCCGGACACCTGATATCCCAGGGAGAGGCTGAGGCTTGATGCCGACTCCCGATCGAGTTGTCGTCGAGTTGGGAGAGTGGCGCCAGGCGGTGGTGCCGGGCCTGTCGCTCTCGGCAGCCGACCGGTCGGCGGTGGCGCAGATGAACGACGAGTCTTCCCGGCGGCTCGAGATCGAGGAGTTGAAGGACGGTGTCCGCGTCAAGGCGACGTCCTGGGTAGGCGTGGTCCGGTTGGAGCGGCTCGAGGTGCGGATCGAGCCCAAGCTGGCCGGCGGGCGGGATGTCCTGGTATCCCTGATCGAGTTGACCTCCGGCCTCGCCGGTCTGTGGCGGCCACGGGGGCCGGATGCCACCCTCGAGTCGGAGGGGGCTGGGTTGCTGGACCTGATAGCCCTCCTGTTTGCCCTCGAGACTGAGCGGGTCATCAGGCGGGGCCTCCTGGCCGGCTACATCGAGCGGGAGGAGGCCATTCCTCTATTGAAGGGCCGGCTCCTTGTGCGTGAGCAGGTGCTCCATCGTCCCAAGCGCTGGGACAGGATCCACTGCCGCTTCGACGAGCACGACCGGGATATTCCCGAAAACAGAGTCCTGGCGGCCACGGTCCGGTTGCTGACCAATCGGGTCGGGGACACGGCGGTTCGGCGCCGGTTGACTCGGCTCCGGAGTGTGCTGGACCCGATCTCGTGGCCAACCGCTTTCGATTGGAAGGCCGCGCAGCGGGATGTGATCTATCAGCGACTCAACCAGCACTACCGGCCGGCCCACGAACTGGCCTGGCTGCTGTGGCAGGGGCTCGGGGTGGACGATCTCCTGGGTGCCGGCAGGACGACATCGGTGGCGTTCTTAATTGATAAGAACGTCCTATTTGAGCGGCTGGTGTCGTTGTTGTTGGAGCGGTTGTTGCAGCCGGAGGGGTGTCGGGTGCAGTCACAGGCCGTGCAGGGGGCGGTGGTGGTGGATGCCCGGACGGGGAAGACCTATTCGTCGCTCATTCCTGACGTGTTGGTGTCTCGGGCGGGAGTGCCAGCTGCCCGGCTCGCCATCGACGCCAAGTACAAGCTGTACGATGAGCGCAAGATCGACTCGGCGGACCTTTATCAGCTGTTCATGTATGCCTACTCGGTGAGCAGTCCAAGCCCACTAAAGCTTGGAACAGCACTGATTGTGTACCCTGCGTCAGCTGGGGGTGGTAAAGGGGTGGACATTTCGGTGCAGCCGATGTCAGGGGCATCCGGTGCCAAGGTTACGTCCATCGGTATCCCACTGGATAAGACCGTGAGGGCCTTGTGCCAAGGTGATCTCGATGATCCAGGCCTTTCTCGGCTAAGGGAACTGGCACTGCACTACCTGAACAACGAATCGCCTGCGGCAAATTCCCCGCTCGTGGCTATCGCTTGAGTACGGAGATTCCATGGCCATCTACGAAATGACCGACTCCACTCTCCGCAAACTGAGCGGAACGACATTCGCTCAGCAGGGTGTCGATGAGCGCCGAGACCTGCAAAGACTGCTGCGCGACAACATCGAGATTATTTCCCCCGATACTCTCGTGGTCGCGGAGGAGTTCAGCGGCTGGGAGGATAGCAAACGCCGCATCGATCTCTTGGGGATCGACAAGAGCGGCAACATCGTCGTCATAGAACTCAAGCGTACAGAGCACGGCGGGCATATGGAGCTTCAGGCCGTTCGCTACGCGGCTATGGTAGCCGCCATGACGTTCGACCGGATTGTGGACGTTTATCGGGGCTATTTGGACAAGAGCGGATCAGAAGAGGACGCCACGGAGAGCCTGCTAGCGTTCTTGGATTGGGATGAGCCGAGCGAGGAGGAGTTTGCCCAGGATGTGCGTATTGTGCTTGCATCGGCCGAGTTTTCCAAGGAGCTGACCACCTCGGTCATGTGGCTCAACGACAGGGGTTTGGACATCCGCTGTATTCGGCTCAAACCCTATCAGGATGGCGGTCGGACCCTGCTGGACGTACAACAAGTCATTCCTTTGCCGGAGGCGGAGGAACTTCAAGTCCAAATTCGTGAGAAACAAAGGAAGGAACGGGCTGCCAGGCGCGACAATCGGGATCTCACCCGGTACGACGTGACCATCCAGGGCCGGATGTTCCGAAATCTTCCCAAACGTGCTGTGATGTATCACGTTGTCAAGGAGTTGTGCCGGCAAGAGGTCACTCCGGAGCGCATATCGGATTCGTTGAAGTTCGGGATCAATCTTTTCCGGTCGGTGGAAGGCGACGTCGACTCCGACAAATTCGTGGCCCAGGTCCAGGAGGAGAGCCGTGTATCGGGGAGGGCCTTCAAGCCAAGCCGGTATTACCTAGCGGACGAGGAGTTGATTAAGAGCGGAGGCAAGACCTGGGCCCTGACGAAGATGTGGCGCCAGAAGCGCTTCGCCGGCTTAGCAGGGCTACTGGACGCCTTTCCAGACGCCGACATATCTGTGCGCACTTCTGATGGTACCATTCCCTAGAACCAGTAGAAAGCTTCAAGTAGACGTAGGGGGCAGGAAATGACCATTGATTACCTGGATGGCAAGACATGGGCGGAAATCAGCCGTGAGGAACGATTCTTCTGCCTTGTCCTTTACACCCATATCGAGAAGAACCCATCAGAGTTCGTTGGGTTCCTAGTTGAGAAAGGGGTTGCCCTCGAGCCAGATCAAGAATGGCAAGTGGGTTATGAAGCTTGTTTCTACCGTGATGTGCTAAAACAAAAAGGACGTGATGTATCCGCGACCCCATATTCAAACAAGCGTACGTTCGATTTGGCGCTATTCGGTACGGAGCAGATTGTCGTAATCGAGGCCAAGGCCCAACAAGGGTTCAAGACGACCCAAACATCCACTTTCGCGCAAGACAGGAAGGATATTAGGGAAGTTCTTGAGTGCGATATTCCTGTGGCTGTCGTCGCTCTCGCTTCCAGTACGTATTTCGAGAACGAGAGGAAGTATGGGAAAGCCGGTGTGCTAAAGATCTTCGATGGACTAATAAGCTGGAAGGACCTTCATCAGCTATACAAAGACCCAGTGTTCGAGCACGCCGATCAGGTATATAGGAACTAGGAAGGAAGAATAGTGAGTAAAATAATGGGACGCATATTCTGCCTTTACTGCCTAGTTGCACCTTTGTAGAGATCGTCCAGGTCAGAATCATCAAATATTGGCGGGGCCAATAGGCTCCTGCTCAGTGCTCGCTTCTTTCTCAACAGGCTATCCAGCAGGATGTCGAAGCTTTGATCTCCCAGTGCCGGGTGGACCGCGAGCGGGTAGTGGATCTTGACCGGAAGGTCCTGGCCGATGCGGTATATTCGATCGCTGCACTGGTCCTCCACCGCCGGGTTCCACCAGCGCGACAGATGGATCACATGGTTGGCCGCCGTCAGGGTTAGTCCCACGCCTCCGGCCTTGGGTGACAGGATCATCACATCGAATCCGGGCCTCTCTTGAAACTCCGTCACCCGCCGCTGGCGCTTGGAGCCGGGCACGGAGCCGTTAATGACCAGCGGTGCATGCGCCAATCCGTACCGTCTCTGGAGAATCGATACCAGGCTCGACTGGATCTCCAGGAACTCTACGAAGATCAACGCCTTCCTGCCGGTGGCATGAAGATCATCGAGGATGCCGGTGAGTGCCCGCAACCGGGCGGCGCCCTTGAGGAACGCCTTGCCGTTAGTGCCGTCGTAGGCTTGGTGGCTTAGCGAAACGCTGCGCAGTTGGTGGAGTGCCCGGAGCATGGCGCCTTTGCCCTGGGCCCTCTGTGCTTCCCGCACCACCCGATCGTATGCGGCCGCTTGAGCCGAGGGCATGGTAACTCGCAACTGAATCTCCGACCTGTCTGGCAGCCCCTCAAGGTGGTCCTCCTTCATCCGCCTGAGCATGATGGCGTTGTCACCGCCGGTGATCTTGTCTCTAAGGTCGGCGTAGCGTTCCTCTCGTTCTTCTTCCGGTCCCTGCTCGTAGTGCCCCACGAACGGCTTCAGTGCACCCAGGCGTCCCGGTTGCACCGCGTCCACAATACACCACATATCCGCTACCCGGTTCTCGACGGGAGTTCCGGTGAGCGCCAGCACGAACTCGGCTTTGACGGCCTTGGCGGCTTCCGTGACCCCGGCGGCCGGATTCTTGATCTTCTGGGCTTCGTCGAACACCGCGACTGCCCAGTCGACGAGGGCGAAGCTGTGTTGGTAGTCGCGCCACGTCTCGTAGGTCGTCAACACCCAATCAGAATCCTGCAGTTCCGCCACGTTTAGCGTCGGCTCCCCACGTTGCAATTCTGAGCCCGATCCCGTTCTGAGTTCCTTCAGTCTTTGACCGTACCCCTGCAGCGGGAGGCCGAGGCCGGGATGCTCCAGGTGTTTGTCATTTTCCAGTTGCCAGTTCGGCAGCAGCCCCGTGGGCGCTACCACCAAAAACGGGCGGCGGGGAGTGTGTTTCTTGATCATCTGTTCCTTGACCCAAACCATGAATGCCAGTGCCTCGAACGTCTTCCCCAATCCCATGTCGTCCGCCAGCAACGCGCCGTTCGAACCATGGCACCAGTGCTCTTGTAGCCAGGTGAGTGCTTCCCGCTGATGGCCGAGCATCGTGGACCTGAGATGACCGGGAAGCTGCCCTGGTTGGCCCGCCGCCGGCCGTGCCGGTGAGCGGTACTCCAACTCCTCGAGGTTTTCCTTGACCAGGAGTACCTTGGGGCCGGGTTCCGCTCGGGCCTCCTCATCCTCATCAATGGCTGATTCTTCAGTGCCTTGATCCCGGTATTGCCTGAGCCCACCTACCGCCTCGATGGCTTCAGCGTTGGCGGGGATCTGCACACCCTTGTACTCGACGTGCGCAGCCCCGCCAGCCTCGGCGCTCCGAAGGTCATCGTGGAGGTCATCGACGTCATCGGGATCGATCTCTACCTTGGTGTCGCCGATCCACAGGCCGATGTTCTTGGGGAACCACGGTTGGGTAGAATCCTGCACCAGCCATGGCAAGATCTTGGGTGCCCGGACGCCGACCCCGATGACTCGCTCGCTGTATTCCAGGTCGGAGAAAACCGAGGAAAACGTCTCCTCGTCCATTTCGTCTTCGAGGGCCGCTCGTAGATGCTGGCTAGGATTCTCCGCGAAGCGGCGCCGATCTGCGGCCGGTTTGCCCTGCGTGGCCTTGACCTCCTGCAGTATCCGCTGAACGTCGTCGGTCACCACGACAAACTTGCCGCCACCTAGGGTGTATGAGGGTCGAACCTTCAGGAGGCGGAACCGGTCCGCGAAAGTGCGGGCTTCGTCCTCAGGCAAAGCGGGCTCGAATACCGGGTCAGCATCGCTATCCAGCAGAAGCTCGTCTTCGGGAAGCTGGAACCGGCCAATCACTGGCTCGATATCGGCATTCCCACTGGAGTCAATGATCGGAGTGAGGCTAACCGCGCTTGCCACCACGATGTCGAGGGACCTCAGATGCTCTTCGACGACGGCATCCTTAGGGAGCTTCTCCTTGAGGAATCCCCAAACACGCAAGCGCCGGTCAATGTCAGTCGGTTGCAGCGCATTGAAAGTGTCCAGCCCTTCAAGCAGCGCGAACGCCGGGTCTGGGACACGATACTGGATCTCATCGCTAGTGATGACCGATCCGGCACGACGGAACGCGACCGGGTGGTCGTGTGCCAGAAAACGGTATCGAAAGACGCTCCCCGCCCTCGGAACAATGCCGTCGATCTCGATGTGGAGTGTGAACGGCATGTCCGGCGGGAGGCCCAACCGCATGGCTTCCTGGGCGGGTAGCTCTGCGACCGTTTCGTGGGGAAGGAGGAGGGTGTACTCGTCTGTCAGTTCGGCGAGGTCGTCGTCGAGTACTCGGCTCAGTACGCCGGTATCGGGCGCATCCTGTTCCGCCGATAGCTCATCCCACCTGTCGACCCGGATCGCAGTATCACCATCCAGTAGCTGAAAGGCCAGGCCCAGCTCCTGGATAGTCCATGACAGTTGCATCGTCGTCACCAGCTGCCGGTATAGCGCACGCCCGTGTTGTCACGGATCCACCTGCTGGTGCGGTCGCGCCATAGTCCCTGGTGGTGGATCACCGCGTGGTCGGCATTGTAGTAGCGGAGTGCGCGCCGGTCGTACACCTTGTGATCTAGGCTTGGGGCACGATCGCTACCGGGCAGCCACATTACGCACTTTCCGTTATGGCTCCATTCTGCGATCGTGGCGCCGGCGATGCGCATCAACAGCACTGACTGAGATTCGTCGCCGTAGCTTAGGGTAGCGTGCGGCTGGTCCCGGAGTGCCGCCGGTAGGAGCCTCATGGCGTCCTTACCCAGGGCAATCCACGCATCTTCGACGACGCCCTGTTTCAAGTAGACTGTCCAGAAGGCCTTCCGGTCTTGCCAATGGCGGTCGAGGGCCGTTCGATCGAGGACGGCAAAGAACGCTTCCAGCACCCGCGCCACAAGCCACTTCCGCATCACATCCTTCGCTTCGTCACTCACCCCAAGCCAAGCTCCCGCATTTGCTCGGGGGTCACCGTAGATACCAAGGAAGAACTTGCGCAACGTCTCCTGGACGCTCTCGCTGGGCGGGCTATCGGCAAACGGCAGCAGCAGGTCGTCACCGACCACCCCACGAAGTTCTGGCACCCGTAGTGCACCATCATGGATGAGAAACTCTAGCCGAGACGAAAGATCCTCGGCGCTAGTGTCACCGCTTTCGAGGCGGGAGTTCATGGACTCCAGGTAAGCCCGCACAGTCAGGGTAAGAAACCGAGCTTCGGCCAGGAGGCCGTTGAGACCGGCTTCCTCTAGCGTCGCGGTAGCGGCCGTGGGGTCTGCGTGACAGGCTGCAGCAAGGCGTCGCGGCCCATCCACCTCGAACAGGCCGTATTGTTCCTGGCGCTCCCGCCAGCGGTCGAGGCGGATGCTTCGGTGGCGCATTACCTGGTCGCGTACGAAGGTGCGCCAGGTATCCAGGGTTGAACAATCCGGGTAGCACTTGAGGAGAACCGTGACTAGTGCCCCCAGAACGGCTGGCTTACTGTGCTCCAGCAGGGAAATGGCCGTTTTAGTAAAACGGGCATCTCTGCCGAGCCAGCCGTGTTCCTGGCCAGGAGGGTAGAACAGGATCCAAGGGAGCATTCTTCGATCTCTGGGAGACAACGAACTCAGGGAGTCCTGACCAAACTCGTAGGCTACGCGAGCCAGGAGCTGGTCGAGGTCCCGAGATGGAGGTTCCACCGGCTGGACATTGCCGAAGCGCTCTCGAATGGCGATGCGTGTCTGGACAGAGCGTTCGGGCCGCTTGGGAAACCGAGGTCTGTGCCACAGCCAACCGTCGAGATCGCGTTTGAGTGTCATCGCCCAGAGGAGTTCGCAGAGCCTGGCAATCCACCCTTAACTTCGTTGACCGGTTCCGGGGGGTGCTCGTCGGGCAAGGGCTCCATAATGAAGCGTATATCGATCCTCCGGTTGGATGCAGAGCCCGGGTTGCTTGTATCGGCCAGCCGGAGATCGCCGTAGCCCGCTATGCTGAGGATTGGTTTGCGGCTTGAGTTTGCCAACGATACCAGCCCGGGATTGCCCTGAACCAGTCGCTGCCAAACGGCACTCGCCCGCGCCCCGGATAACTCGAGGTTATTCTTATACCCCTTGTCTCTTGTTAATTGAGCGCTGATGGGAACGGTGTCGGTATGACCCTCAACCATGAGAGCCTCGATCTTCCCGGCAAGTTTGGCCGTGTCGATGGCACTCGACTGGCACACCAACGTCGAATCTGTGTAAGCCACGAAGCACGGAATGATGCGCCCGAGGACAGCGGCAATGGTATCGATCAGAATGAAAGACGATGAATCGGGCTGGGCGTAGCCTTGCTTGAACCTGATCGCGTCCTCGGTGAACGTAAGGACTCCCTGATCGGCATTTACAACAACCTTGAGTCCACGCTTGATGAGGGCGTTGCCGACCGCTGTGATCAGCGTGTCACGCGTGGCCACCGTGCTCTTTAGGCGGCTCTCAGCTGCTTGGAACCGGGATGCAAAGATCATCAGCGTCAGGATGAACACGAAGATCAGGCCTGCCATGAGATCGCTGACTGTCGCCAGATAGCTTTGGGATTCTTCCTGAGCCCCGTCTGCCGCACCTGTAGCCCTACGCATCGGGTACCGTCTCCCCCGGTCTCGGGAACTCGTCCAGCACTTCCTGCAGTTCGGATACTACTCCTGCCAAAGCAGTAATGCTCTTGCTCATTTCGCGGTCGAGTTCTAGGCTGAAGTTGCGGACTTGTGTGGTGTAGGCCTCAAGACCCTCATTGATTTGGATGAACACGCGCTCGAGAGACTGGTCCACCTGGGTAAAGCGCGAGCTGTAATCTTCCCACGACTGGCGGATGTCCTCCTGCGCCTCGCGCAATTCAGCGACCTGATCCTGAGTGGCCTTCGTCGTGGCCGAGATATCCTGCCCGGCATGAGCGATGGTCTCGCCCGATTCCCTGAACGACTCGGACGCGGCGCGTATCGTGGGAATCATGGCCCCCCATTCCTGGTGGGAACTCGCCATGGTTTCCCCCAGGCCGTGGAGCTCCACGATCGACTGATCCAGCCTTTGTCGCAGAGCGTCGGCGGTGGTGACTACCCCGCCGAGTGACTCCATGGCCGTGTTGATACGTCCTAACGCATCTTCTACGCTTGCTGAAGCGCGCGCTCCGGATTGGGTCATTTCCTCAGACAGCGATTGGGTCGCTTGATGGACTGCACCGACGATCGACTGGAGTGAATCATCAAGCTGGGCGCGAACTTGGGAGATACCCTCGGTCAGACCCTCCTGCAGCGATCGGGATATACGGCTGGCCGATTCGGCAAAGGCTTCTTCTTGGGTTCTTAGAGCAGTTGAGGATGCTTGGAGGCGTCCGTCGAGCGCCTGGAGGGTTTCACCCAAGTTCGCCAGTTCTTTGCCTGCGGCCCCCGTAACGGCAGTCCCCAGGTCCTTGATCGCTTTGTCTAGCAGCTCTTCGTTTGTGGCAGATTGATTGGCCTGAGCACTCTCCAGTGTTGCCAGCATCTTGTCCAGGGTAGGTGCCAGGCGCTTCTCAAGCGCACTGTCCAACGCTCCACCGATGGCTACGGCCAAGTCACTGTTGAACATCTTGAGCTCGGCGGTGTGCTTCTTGAGCTCCTCCAGTTCTTGTGCCTGAACCGCTTCAACTGTCACCAGTTGCAGCCGTTCATCTAATGCTACGACGAACTCGTCGATCCATTTTTGTAGCCGAGCGAACGTGACTCGCTCCGCCAGCAAGAAGACGAAGGATGTAAACAGGCCGGCAATGGATGTGACAAAAGCCAATGAAGCTCCCTGCAGAAGGCTGGTCAATGCCTTGTTCATCTCCGGCGGCTGAGTTATCCCCTTACTGAGTGTGACACTCGAGATCGCAACGCCGGCGGCCAGCCCCAGGAAAGTGCCTAGTATTCCCAGACCAGTGAGATGGTTGGGGATCGAGGAATAGAAGCGGACGTCGATCCAGGGGCGGACAATGGAAGATTCGTTGAAGTAGGCGGAGGCCTCTTGCGTGTTCTTGATTACCTTTGTTCTAGCATTGCTTTTCTTCGTGGCGTCATTCTCAAGTTCGCCTTCCTTCGAGACGTCCTTCCTAGCGTCATCCTCGTGTTGAGGGATCAGAAGTTGCTCGGTGAATTCCCTCCACGGATGCTCTAGGGCGGGCCTCTTCCTCAGATAGGCGTCGATGCTTTTGTATTGCGCTGTAAACTGTTGTTGATCCTTAGTCTTTCTGAGCCTACGGCCGGCTTGCTTCAGACTTTTTCTGGGCGTGCGTGCGCGCCATAGGAGTCGGACAAAAAAGAAGACCGCGTAGAGAAGGATGACGGCGCTATACCCCCAGACGAACTCCGGCCGGATGAGTACTTTCCAAATCGGTATTAGAAGATCCATGTTCCGGGCCAGGTCGAGGGTAGGTGTGGCGAGGAGTTCATGTTCCCAGAAGTCCAGTCCGCCGAAGTTGGTGTCCACAAAGGAGTTTGGCAAGTCGAGGCTGCGGACGGTCGTTTCGGCACCTGCTGATGTGTCCTGATCGGATTCATTCCGGTGTCGGCTTTCCCTAAATCGGACGGGGGCCCTCATCGCAGGATCTTTATCCTGGCCGAACCAGTTATCCGCAGCGGTTCGAGCGGGAATGGCGGCCAAGTTATCCGATCATGGCGGATGGGTACCCCAACCCGGAGTCACACCCCCTGGCTATGGTTAACGCCGACAGATTGAGTATCTCGTGTATGCAGAACCTCCTTGTGGGTGATCGCTGTAATATGTACTATATTACATAGTACGGATATCAACTACCATGAAACCAGACGCGTTCCTAATCACCCACAGTCTCTTCACCCGGGACGAACTCGCCGCCGTTCTCCGGGGGCGTGGCCGGGCGGAGTCCACGGTCGATTC
>Ga0114931_10008293_pt1 | contig 12597 bp, 13 predicted proteins | sample 2SBtaG_FD_89579 | JGI IMG/M metagenome (GOLD analysis project Ga0114931, IMG submission 89579) | Deep subsurface microbial communities from Kolumbo volcano to uncover new lineages of life (NeLLi) - 2SBTROV14_V59a metaG | ecosystem: Environmental > Aquatic > Marine > Volcanic | place: Kolumbo...
AATCCGACGCCACCGTCCTTTTCCCCGGCGGCTTCGGAACTCTGGATGAAGGGTTCGAAAACCTGACCCTGTTTCAAACCGGGAAAACCCTACCCCGCCCCATTGTTCTTTTGGAGTCGGAAGGTGGAAACTACTGGCGCACCTGGCTGGATTTTGTCGATTCGACGCTGATTAAGAATAATTTTATCTCCGCCGACGACCGCAAGCTGTTTCAAGTGGCGCGTTCGGCTAAAGAAGCCTCAAAATATATCACCGATTTTTACCGGGTGTACCATTCGCTCCGTTACGTTCGCGGTCGCACGGTCCTAAGGTTCACCCGGGAAATTCCAGAAAATCTCATCGACCGGCTGAATTCCGAATTTAAAGACATCCTGAAAAGCGGAAAAATTCAGGCAAGCCCGCCGCTGGAGGACGAGTTGAAAAAAAGGGAGCATCTCGATTTGCCGCGTCTGGTATTTGATTTCAACCACAGAACTTTTGGCCGGCTCAATGAGATGATCCACACCATCAACAGCTCCCTGCCGTAAGATATTTTTCCCGCAAAAAATGCCGGTTTATCCTTATTTTTCAATAATTTTCCGCAAAACATCATTTATTTTGCAATTAAATTCAAGTTTAGCTGAATAAAATCCGAATCTATACAAGTAGGCCTGTTTTTATAAGGGGAGATCGATCGCCTCTTTTTCGGACGCAATAGGCGGATAAGGTTGAATAAATTACACCAGCAAAAGCTTGCACACGCCCCATTTTCCGATGCGGAGGTTATAGAAACCCCATTGGAAGAACCGGCGTCCCAGGTCTCCGTCACCCCCTCTCTGATCGGGTTTGCAAATACCTTGATCGTCATCCCCGCCTATAACGAGGAGAACAATATCGGCAGGGTTCTGGAGGGCCTCCGAAGATGCGCTCCCGAACTTCCGGTCCTGGTGATCAACGATGGCTCCAGCGACGCCACCTGCCGGATTTCCAGGGACCATGGCGCTAAAGTCATTTCCCTTCCCTTTAATTCAGGTTACGGAGTGGCGCTCCAGACAGGGTTTATTTTTGCCTTGAAAAATGGCTACACCACCGTCGTGCAAATGGACGCCGACGGTCAACACGACCCGCGCGACATCGTCGATATGTTGCAGGAACTGCAAAATGACAACGTCGATGTTGTGATCGGCTCCCGGTTTCTGGCAAAAAACAATTACAAGACCACCATCTTCAGGCATCTCGGAATGTTCGTCTTCGGGAATCTGGCGTCTCTGTTCTGCGGACAAAAGGTATCCGACCCGACTTCGGGGTTTCAGGCATTGAAGGGCAAGGCCATTCAATTCGTGGCCAGCAGTTATTATCCGCCGGATTACCCCGACGCCGATTTCATCATCATGTTGCATCGATACGGATTCAAAATCCGGGAAATTCCCGTCACCATGCACCCCAGCCCGGACAGTAAATCGATGCATGCGGGGCACAAAACGGTTTATTATGTGTTCAAAATGTTTTTATCGATCATCGTCACCCTGTTGCGACAGAAACCCAAAGGATAACAATCGTGCCGCCTCGAATCAGAATCATCGCCATCGTTATCTGCATTTTTCTGGTCGCTTACGTTTTTGAGCTGGTGCGCCGGAAGCATCTCAACGAAGAATACTCACTGGGCTGGCTCGTTACCGGCACCCTGATGCTGATTCTCTCAATTTCCGAAGATTTGCTGATGTGGGTTTCCGATCTCGTAGGCGCTACCCTGTTCACGTCCACCCTGTTTTTTTCCGGCCTGGTGTTTCTGATGATCATCTGCCTGCATTTTTCCATCCGGATTTCCGCTCTGACCAACCAAGTGCGGACGCTGACCCAACACTTAGGCATTCTCGACTATGAAAAGAAAACACTGGAGAGCCTGGTCGCTGAAAACTCCCTTGAAAAAAAACCATCCAGACTGAAACAGCTTTGAAGGTTTTACGCACCATAGAAACGTTTTTCCCTTATATTTGCGGTCCCGCCAACCAGGCCTTTCAAATTTCCAGCCGCCTGGAGGCTGTGGGCGTCCATTCTCCCGTTTTAACCAGTTTTTGCGACGTGGACCCCGCCCTTCCCTTCAGGGAAACGATCGGCAACGTCGCCGTCACACGGCTTCCTATCCAATTCAGGCTGATGCGCTATTGCGTCACCCTGGGGTTTTGGAATCAAATCAAGGATTTCGACATTCTGCACAGTCACAATTATCGAAACTTCCAGACCGACAGCGGTTTTTTTTTTCCGCGATTAAGAAAAAACCTTTCGTCTTAAATACCCACGGGTCGCTTTTAGGGTATAAAAAATACCTCCCCTCCTTTTTACAGCGGTTCCCCTACCGGGGGTACGATTTTCTGACCCTGAAAATTTCCGCAAAAAGAGCCGGTGCCGTCGTGGTGTCTTCCAAAATGGAGTATGAAGATGCGATCGAGTTCGGGATATCCCCCAAGAAACTGCATATCATCCCGATGGGGACCGATATTCCAGAAGCGCCTCTCGCCAGGAAACCGGATGAGGATTCCGCGCTGAACATCCTGTTCGTCGGGCGAATCGCCCGCGTACGGCGGGTGGAGCTGATCCTGCAGGCGGTGAAAAACCTGCCCGTCCCTTTTACCGTCACCCTCGTCGGCGGGGAAGAAAAAACCAGCAGTCTGTCGAAAACCGGATATTTGAGGGAATTGAAGAAATTGTGCGGGGACCTTGGAATCTCGGACTATGTCACCTTTGCCGGGCCCAAACTGCCCGAGGAACTGCCTTCTTATTACCGCGCCGCCGATGTGTTCGTCTACCCTTCCCTTTATGAAAACTTCGCGCAACCCATTCTGGAAGCCGCCTCTTACGGAGTCCCGGTCATTGCCACCCCGGTCGGCGTCGCCCCGGAAATCATCGAGGATGAAGAAACGGGGTTTCTGGTTGCAGACGATCCAAACGCCATGGGCCGCGCATTGCAACAGCTTGCGGATTCATCCGTCAAAAAGAACCTGGGGCAAAAACTTAAGGAAAGGGTACGGAATAAATTTGCATGGAGCCGGGTGATGAATCAATATATGGAGCTTTACCATTCGCTCTGAATGACCCGGATCATGGAAAACGAATTCGACCAGTTTTCACAAAACTATAAAAACCTGCTGGATGTTTCCCTCAAAACCACGGGTTTTGACACCCATTATTTTGCCGCCGCCAAAATTAAAACGCTGGCAACGCTTTGCCCCGACCTTCGCCAGCGACCGATTGATTTTCTCGATTATGGATGCGGGACCGGGGTTCTGCACAACCCTGTCCGGCAATTTTTCCCTCAGGCCGCCTATGCCGGAACCGATCTCTCGGATAAAATGATAAAAGAGGCCGGCGATCGTCATGAACAGCCCAATGTTTTTTTTGAGCTAAAATCAGAAGAATGGCAACAACGGAATTATGACGTCATTCTCGCTTCCAATGTCTTTCATCATATCCCGGGGAAAGACCATCAAAAGATCCTGCGGGATTTGCGTAAATTGCTCACTCCCCTTGGCAGGATCATCGTGTGGGAACACAATCCGCTGAACCCTTTCACCCGAAAAATTGTCCGGGATTGCGTTTTCGATAAAGACGCGGTCTTGATTTCTCCAGGAAAAATGAAACGGCAATTCAGGAATACGGGGCTTTCCCAACTTACGGTCACCTTCACCACTTTTTTCCCGCAACCCCTGAAATTTCTCGTTCCGCTGGAACCCTGGCTGGGATGGTGCCCGCTTGGGGGCCAATACCTTCTGGCAGGAGAAAACTCCGGCAATGAGCAACCATCCTGAGTCCCTTTCATGGAAGAGGCCTTTGCATAAGTCCAATGGCTGGTTTTTCTTCTTTTGTTTTAGTAGCGCAGGCTTTCCAGCCTGCATTGGGGCACAGCCTGAAAAGGCTGTGCTACCGGGTTAAAACGGCGCGCGATAACGCCTTCATCGGAGAGGATAAAGTTTTTGTAACATCTCCCCTTTTCAGTCCTTGCGGGGAAAACACTGCCTGAGGCCATCTTCGAGTGGTCGCGGTTGAAAGTTCAGCAGGGGCACTGCGGGATCGCCTAAAGACGATTTGTCGCACAAAAGCCGGGGGATTTGATCCCGGACCATGACTTTTATATTGAGCCCGTTCAACAGCGAGATTCCTATCTGCAACAGAGGAATGGGAACAAAAAGCTTGCCGACGGAAACCCCGAAATAACCCGCCAACCGATCGATCAACGCCGGCAACGTCAAATCCTCGGGCCCCGCCAAATCAAACGTCTTCTCCGAAACGTCCGCTCGGAAAACAGCTTCCACGGTGGCTGAAACAACATCTTCAATAAATACCGGGCTCAGAGTATAGCGTCCGTTGCCAATCACCGGAATCACGGGAAATTTCCGCACCCAGGAAATCAGCTGGTTGATCCCCTCCTTTCCTCCGGTCCCATAAACTTCCCGCGGACGCAGAATCGTCCATTGCAACCCGGATTCCTGCACCGCCTTTTCCGCCGCCAATTTACTTACGGAATATGCGCCGCCACCGGGACGGGCCGCCCCGGAACTCATAAAAATAAAACGCCGGACGTTATTGCGGCGACACGCCTCGAGAAGATTTTTCGTTCCCCCGGCATTCACTTTAAAATAAACCTCTTCATCGGAACAATGGGTCAACGCCGCAAGATGAAGCACTGTGTCGATTCCGGCAGTGACCGCGATCAGGGAATCGAGGTCTCCCAACGCGCCTTTTACCGGTTCACATTCGGGAAATTGCACCGAAGCCCGGTGCACCAGAGTTCGGATATTTACCTGCCCACGCGCCAGCAAAGCCGGGACCAGACGTTGCCCCAAACTTCCCGATGCGCCGGTGACCAGAAGATTCATCGATATCTCTTTGCCGGTTTTATTTTTTATAACCGCGGAAAAATTCCAAAACCCGGTACCAGACGAGGTTGGCCAGAAATTCCAGAATAGACGACGGTTTCACGAAAGAAGGGCGGGAATCGATGCTGTGAAAAACCGTCTCGATCTCGCCTGTTTTTAAGCGCATGCGCCTCGCCTGGATCATGATCTCGGCGTCGATGAACCACCCGTCGGACTGCAAATCCATGCCTGCGTATGCGTCCCGTGTCATCACCTTGGGTTTGGAGTTGATGTCCTGACTGTTCAACCCAGGGAAAAGAACCTGGAAAAGGGCATTGTAAACGGTCGAAATCACCCTGCGGTAGGAACCGTCATCGCGCTGGATGCGGTAAGTTTTGGCAAGATCCAAATCATCTTCCTTGAGTTTTTTATACACGCGGACGACATCCTCAGCCGGCATCTGCCCATCGCCATCGATAACGGCCAGGACTTTTCCCGAAGCCGCATTCAAACCGCTCTTCATGTCCCATCCCATCATCCCTTCCTTCACCAGGGTGACGGCGCGAATTCTGGAGTCTCTTTCTGTCAGACCCTTCACCACCTCGGGAGTCCGGTCGCCGGAGCGATCGATATAATTGCCGACCAGAATCAATTCCCAACGAGGCTCATTCACTTCCAGAAACGCTATCAGCGAATCCACGAAGGCGGAAATGGTCTCCGCGCTCCGGTAAGCGAGGACCACGACGGAAAGATTGGGGGTTTCGGTGCTCAAACGACGGCCCTGGTAAAGGTGATGGGTTATTTTTCCGATAAATATAGGATGCTTCGAATCATTCCACCTGGGATATGAGCCTAAAACCAAGGAAAACTAAAAATTCCTCAAAACCCACCGCATGTAAATACTGGGTCCGGCCTCAAGGCTGGTTTCAGGAGAAATAATAACATAGGGATTCGTCGTGGAGTATAATTCAAAAAATTTGGCGGCACTGATTCCTCCTCCAACCCTGGCCCCACCCTCCATGGCGTTTGCCATCAAGACATTTTGCGTCCGGCATCCCGGCCTGCTGTTTTTGTTTCCCTATTCCGCCCTGTTGATTTTTCTGGGCCTGGGAGACGGCGCCCTGCAGGTAGACGAAGGGATGGACACCTTTGTCAGCGCGACCATTTTAAAGTACGGCGTGCCCATGCATTCCGACGGGATCAACGCCACCATGCGTTACGCGGATATCTACGATGGACTCTTCATCTACCGCACCTGGGTCCCCTATTATCTGCAAGCCCTGTCTCTGTCCGTATTCGGTCCCACGACCTTTGCCGCCCGTCTTCCCTTTGCTCTGGCCGGAGTGATTTCCGTGATCACTCTTTATTTTTTTGCCCTCCGATTGACCGCGAATAGGTTCACCGCCTTTTTATCCGCCCTGTTTTTAGCCTCATCGGCGCCAGCCCTGCTTTATTTCAGGACCGCGAGGTATGTCGGGTTTTCCATTCTATGGACCGTTCTTCTACTCCATTTCTATTTCAGTATTTTTGCGGATAAGAAGTGGAAATCTTCTCCATTTATAATCACGGCCATCCTGTTTTTTCATTCCATGTACGTGGCGTTTGCCGGCGTCACCCTTGGCGTCCTGATCCATTTTCTTCTGCACCGGAAAAAAATCCGCCCGGAAAACGCCAGAAAGGTTCCCGGATGCGCTTTCGTGATCGCCTGTTTCACGCTTCCCTGGCTGATCGCTATTTTCCCGGTGTTCCCGCATATATCTCATTTTTATGTTGCCACGAGCCACTTGGTGGACACCTCTTTTTCAGGCTATTTCAAGCATTTTCTGGGCTACCTGTTTCAGACGAACAATTATATTTTCCCTTTTATTTTTCTGCCTTTTTTATTTTTAAAAAATTTACGTCCTTACAAGTTACAGATTCAACTCTTATCCATCTGCATCGTCACCCATCTCGCTGTGTCCTCCACACACGCCATTCCCCTGCATCAATACGTTGCCGGAATTTTTCCGTTGTTTTATATTCTGCTGGCGATGATCCTGACGATGGGTTTCAGGAAAGGAGTCTGGCCTTCAGCCGTCCTGGCCGGAACCCTGATCCTCACAAACCTGCGTCACACAGGCCCCCTTGTTCCCATTAAAAAACTCCTTCAAAACCGTGAAGACGGATTCGGACGAAGCCCCTATTTACAATACGCTTCTTTTACTTTCATGCGGGAAGTCCGCCTGACTTCGGTGTTTTGCAAGCACTTGTATCAGATTTCTCATCCTTACCGGGGTCCTCTGGATACAATTGTGGAATTTTTGAAAACGCATGGGAACGCCAACCAAACATGCTATATTGACAACGAGCCGGAATCCCTGGCTTTTTATACGGGCATGAAACTGATATCGGGCGACGCATTGGATTTAAGAAATCCGCCGGACTGGATCGTTCTCAGGGGAGACCAAAGAAATTTAGACGCGGCGAATCCCGTTAAGCGCAAATTGCAAACCCTCATCGAATCCAATCCTTACCGGAAAATTTTATTGGACGCACCGGCAATTCGGATCAACAATTCCTACGAGATACAAATACATAATTTCCGTTCACCCGAATCCACCCAAAAGGTGATCGTCTACCAGCGCATGAGCCGTTCGCCTTCAAACCTATAACCCGATTGTTCCACCGTGAAACTGATCATACAGATCCCCTGCTTGAATGAAGAGGAAACCCTGCCCGTCACCCTGAACGATTTGCCCAGGAAAATCGCGGGAATCGACGTGATCGAGACCCTGGTGATCGACGACGGCAGTATCGACAAAACGGTGGAAGTGGCTAAAGAACACAAGGTCGATCACGTTCTGCAACTGACCAACAACAAGGGGCTGGCCAAGGCTTTTATTTACGGGGTCAATCACGCCTTGAAACTGGGCGCGGACATCATCGTCAATACCGACGCCGACAACCAGTATTGCGCCGACGATATTCCCGAATTGATCCGCCCCATCCTTGAGGGAAAGGCCGATCTCGTTATCGGCGACCGGCGGGTGGAAACGATCCGCCATTTTTCCCCCTTAAAAATACTCCTGCAGAAATTCGGCAGTTGGGTGGTGCGGCAACTGTCTGGAACCAAGGTTCCGGACGCCACCAGCGGCTTCCGCGCCTACTCTAAAGAAGCGGCGCTTGCACTCAACGTTATCTCGGATTTCACCTACACGGTCGAAACCATCATCAGCGCCGGAAAAAAAAACCTGGCCATCGCTCATGTGCCTGTAGGGACCAATAAAAAAACCCGCGAATCGCGTCTGTTTCCCAGCATCCGCGCTTATCTGCAACGAACGCTGATCACCATCATCAAAGTCTATTCCATGTACAAACCCCTGAAGGTGTTTACGATCGCAGGGGGGACCGCTTTTATCACCGGGTTCGCGATCGGTTGCCGCTACCTGTTTTTTTTCTTTCAAGGGCGCACAGAAGGCCATATTCAATCTCTCATCCTGTCGGCTATTTTATTGATCGTCGGTTTTCAGATCATCATGATGGGCATCGCGGCGGAACTCATTGCCGTCAACCGCCAGCTTTTGGAGGACATTCAGATGAGAATAAAAAAAGGAGAACTCGAATCGAAGGATTGAACGCAATGCCGGATAGAGCCGAAGCCAGACTCCCCGCTCAGCCCACGGATTCAAACCGCAACCTGAAAAACCTGCGGGTTCTGGTTCTGGCCACCACCTTCCCCCGCTGGCAAACCGATACCGAACCCCGGTTTGTTTTTGACCTCACCAAACAACTGGCCAAAAACGTGAACCTTTGGGTTCTGGCGCCGCACGCCCCCGGCGCTGAAATGGAGGAGAAAATCGAAGGCGTGAAGATTTTACGTTTTCCCTATTTTTTCCCCAAGCGTTTCGAGACACTCTGCTACGAAGGTGGCATCCTGCCGAAACTCAAGACTCAATGGCTGGCCCGCCTGCAACTGCCATTTTTTCTTGCGGCGCAATGCCTTGCCATCTGGCGGACGGTGCTAAAATATAAAATCAATTTCATCCACTGCCACTGGGTCATTCCACAGGGCTTTTTCGTGGCGCTCCTCAACTCACTTTTTAAAATTCCCTACCTGCTGACCGCGCATGGCGGCGACGTGTATTCGTTTAAGAAAAATTTCCTGATTCGCCGGTGTAGCGGCTACGCTCTGAAACGGGCAAAGACATGCACCGTCAACAGCCAACCCACCGGGCAGGCCGTTCGGGACATTCGTTCCAGCGCGCCTATTCAAATCATTTCGATGGGAGTCGATACCCGGCGCTTCCATCCTGAAAATTTCAATCCAAAGATAAAAGAAGATTTGAATATTCAGAATGAATTTCTGCTGGCGGTAGGGCGATTCGCGGAAAAAAAAGGTTTTAGATATCTCATCCAGGCCATGCCTGAAATCCTAAAAAAAAGCCCGAGGCAAAACTGGTCATCATAGGCTTCGGCCCCAAGGAAACAGAACTAAAACAACTCGTCCGTCAGTCCGGTTTGCAAAACGCAGTACTGCTCGTGGGAAGCAAGGCGGGTGAGGAACTCGCGGAATACTTCGCGACCGCCGATATCTTCATCGGTCCCTCCGTGGTGACTAACAGCGGCGACACGGAAGGCCAGGGCGTCGTTTTTCTGGAAGCCATGGCGTCGGGAACGGCCGTCATTGCGTCCGACGTCGGCGGAGTCAGAGACATCGTCCGCAACCGGGAAACGGGAATGCTGATTCCGCAAAAGGACCCGGAGGCCATCGCGGAAAAAACCGTTCTTCTCATGGACAATCGGAAACTCAGAAACGAATTGGCTGAAAACGGCAGGAAACTCGCGGAGGACAAATACTCCTGGGAAACCATCGCCAAACAGTTTCTTGCAACCTACGGTCACCTCATCACAAAAACGCACTGATCTATCGCCGTATCGATTCATGGGCATCTATAAAATTGACCCCATGCACCCAATCGTTAATTCGAAGAGGCCGCTCTGTTTTAGCAGGACAGGCTTTCCAGCCTATCTGCACGGGCTGGAAAGCCCGTGCCATCCATTTAAGAAACCCTGGGTCGCCTCGTTACGGCTCGCGACGATGGACAGGTTCAGATTATGGAACTTATTAAAGATTTTTCAACCTGCGCAAAGCTCTCCTTTTAGAGGCTGACCTCTGACACTAAAATGTCCCCTGCACTGATAAAGTTTATAAAATATTTATTGACGGCGATCCTGCTGGGGGTTTTCTTTTTTTTCCTGGACCGGTACAAGGAACAGCTCGACACGGTTCGTGAAATTTCCCTGGGCCAGTTCAGCCTGATATTTTTTCTGGTTCTGTTTTCGGTCACTTTGAACGGTTCAAAGTTAAATCACCTGACCCGGTTTTTTTCCCTGAACCTTTCCATCGGGGAATGGTTCGGCCTGTCGTCGATCACGACCACATTGAACAACATTTTTTTCAAGGCCGGCTCCCGGGCGGCATCCAATTACTTGAAGCGAAAACACGACTTTCCCTACATGTCTTTTCTCGGATCTTTGGGAGCCGACCAGTTGATCCTGTTTTTTATGTGCGGAACGATGGGATGCACCATCTCTTTTTATTTGATGACCGCAACAACGAGGAACGACTTTCAAGCGCTCGCCCTCGGCTATCTTTTTCTCACCCTCGTTCTTTTCCTCGCCGCTAAATTCGCGCCCCGGTTCCAGGCGCGGAACCATAAGATTCTGGACGCCCTGGCGCGGGCGGTGAATGCCTTGAACCGGATTCTGAAAAATCGCAGGTTGTTTTTAACCCTATGCGCTCACAACAGCGCCTTGATCGTTCTGACTTCCTTGCGGTTTTTCATCGTCTGCAAGGTTCTGCAACTGGAAGTTCCGCTGGTTCATTGTTTTTTGTTCACCACCGTGATGATCTTCGTTTCCGCCGTTCCCTTGTTTCAAAGCGATATCGGTTCGCGGGAAATGGCGGTCGGTCTTTTATCCGAGCTGGCGGGAACCGGCTTCAATGAAGGTCTGCTCGCCACTCTCATCGACCGAACTTTCGTGTTTCTCCTGACCCTGCTCTTCACGATTTTTTTTAAAAACCTCCTCGTCCCCTCGCAATCGCAATTGGAAAAAGTTTAATCTACAGATTCAACCGGCACATGCCGAAGCCGAAATCCGTCAACTCCATGCGCGAGGATCGCTTGCAAAACTCCGGTTGCCACTTAGGCGAATAGATGAAATAAGCTGTGTCAAATTTTTCAGATGCCGTCAGTTCGCGCTCAAAATTTTCATCCTCACCGAAAAATAGCTTCCGCGGATACAGAACCTGAATCGCCACCGACCGAAACGATCCTTGCATACGGTCCCCCAGTGGCATAAAAATCGTCGCGGACACCGGCGTCAATTCAGCGATGCGGTTGACCACGACATAAGTTCGCGCCAGTTGATTGGGCATATCCCTGGAACCAGCCGTTTCCATCAATTGGCTCGGGGTAAGATCCCTGTGCGCCAGCAGGAACTGCATTCTCGGAAAAAGAAAAAAAGTTGCAAGGATGATGAGATTGCCGATCACAATTCCGACGATTATTTTCCGCACCCACCGCCCGTCAATCATTTATAAAGCTCCTCTTAATGACAGGCAGGCCGGCGATAAAAAATATGAGGACCGGATAAAACGCCATCATCCCCCGCGTATCGGAGAGGTTGATCGAATGTCCCGGATGCGCCCGCAGAATTTCCAGGTAAGTGGAAATTTCAGTCCATTTGGGCTCTGAATAGGAGAAGATCAAAAAATGCACCAGCGGATAAAAAAGAAGAAGCCATCCCAGTAGTTTTACAGACTCCGAAAGCGCACTCAATTTCCCCTGAAATAAAAATAAGCCGAGAAATAGAGTGCACATAAAAAAGACATGCACACTGATCGAACGAATGAAGGTGATCAAAAACATTTTTTCAAGAGACACTAATTTGGGGCCTCCCGCCGCCATCAACGCCAGATACATGACAACAGCCAGAACAACCACAGCGAGCAACCGTGCCTTCTTTAAATGAAAATCCCATTTTAAAAATAGCACTACCAGCGACCACAGCCCCAAGCACACGAGTCCAACGGCCAGAACCCGTCTTTCCAGGGGTGAGTCAAAAGTTAGCAGTGTTAAAAACCAAAGACTGGAAAAAAACAGCAGAGGAACCGCAAAAAAAAGCAGGATTTTATTTTTTCCTCCCTTGTCAAGCGTCAGGTTGCGGTCCAGGCCATAAATCAAAAGTAACAGCGGAATCGCATCGTACAAAAGAAATTCCAACCGGCTCCATGCCGCCAGCCCAAACAGCGTCCCGCTGAGGAAAGCCCAGGATGTCACCTCACGGCTAGCAAAATTTCTCTGTTGGACGACATTTCGGATCAGGGAAAACCAATACAGGGCGCCGGTGGCATATAAAAAACCAGTCGCCAAATCAAGAAACGGCAAAAAACTGTGCCACCAGAAATACGGCGTGGACCCCAGTACCAGCGTAAAGACAGCGGCAATATTCCTATTTTCCACCAGGGAAAGAGCACGATAATAAAAAATCACCAGCAGGCACAAATAAATAAATGGAAAAATTATTTTTACAGTGTCGAAATTAAAAGACATTAAATACGCCATGATCAGCGGCAGGAAGGGCGGGTACTGCCGGAACTGCGAAACGATCGTCTCTGAATCAAAACCTCCCTCGTGTAGCAAAACCATCCCCTTGATGTGATACCAGATTCCGTCCGCTTCCGTGACGGGGTAAAAGCTTGCGAATATCAAACTCAAAATAA
>Ga0114931_10008294_pt1 | contig 12597 bp, 2 predicted proteins | sample 2SBtaG_FD_89579 | JGI IMG/M metagenome (GOLD analysis project Ga0114931, IMG submission 89579) | Deep subsurface microbial communities from Kolumbo volcano to uncover new lineages of life (NeLLi) - 2SBTROV14_V59a metaG | ecosystem: Environmental > Aquatic > Marine > Volcanic | place: Kolumbo...
GTTCATCACACCCATCCCAAAGCCGAAAAAGCAAAGGGGTGCTCCCAAACAGGACAACCTCCTGTTTGATGATCTTTCGTCCCAGGAACAGCAATACATCCATACTGCCATCATCAATGGCGTACGACAGGAGGTGGATCGCTGGCGGGAGATTCCCCAGTCGCAATGGCGGGTCACACCGGAAACAGCCCGCCTGCTTCACCATTGGCGTCACCATAGGTTCAGCGGCTTTCGGCCTTTCTTCTGCCAAGTCGAGGCGGTGGAAACCGTCATCTGGCTGACCGAAGTCGCACCACAACTGGGCAAGACAGGCCAGAAGTATCTCGACCATCTGGCCAATGCCAACGCCGAGGCCAATCCCGAGCTCATGCGTCTGGCGCTCAAGCTGGCCACTGGCGCCGGAAAGACCACCGTCATGGCCATGCTGATCGCCTGGCAGACCATCAACGCTGTTCGACACCCCCAGAGCAAGCGGTTCACGCGAGGGTTTCTGGTAGTGGCCCCCGGCCTGACGATTCGTGACCGCCTGCGCGTGCTGCAACCCAACGATCCCGACAGCTACTACCAGAGTCGCGAGCTGGTGCCTGCGGACATGCTGGTTGATCTGGAACGGGCCAAGATCGTTATTACCAACTACCATGCCTTCAAGCTGCGCGAGCGCATGGAGCTCTCCAAGGGCGGGCGTGCGCTCCTGCAAGGGCAGGGTGAGCCATTGCAGACCACGGAAACAGAAGGCCAGATGCTGCAACGGGTAATGCCCGAGCTGATGGGACTGAAGAACATCCTCGTCATCAATGACGAGTCTCACCACTGCTACCGGGAAAAGCCCGGTGATCCAGATGAAGAAAAGAAGACCGGCGAAGACAAGAAGGAGGCAGAAAAAAACCGAGAGGCCGCACGGCTCTGGATCTCCGGCCTGGAAGCAGTCAACCGAAAGCTTGGAGTGGCGCGTGTCATTGATCTGTCTGCCACGCCCTTCTTCCTGAGCGGCTCAGGGTATGCAGAGGGCACGCTGTTCCCCTGGACCATGAGCGATTTTTCGCTGATGGACGCCATCGAGTGCGGAATCGTCAAGCTGCCTCGCGTGCCTGTGGCCGATAACATTCCCGGAAACGAAATGCCGATGTTCCGCAACCTGTGGGAACACATCCGCAAGGACATGCCAAAGAAAGGGCGCGGTAAGGCGAAAACCTTGGATCCCTTGGCCTTGCCCGCACCACTCAAAACCGCGCTCGACGCACTCTATGGACACTACAAGAAGACCTATGAACTCTGGGAACAAGCCGGCTTGCGTATCCCACCCTGTTTCATCGTGGTCTGCAACAACACTTCAACCTCCAAGTTGGTGTACGACTATATCTCCGGCTTTTACCGAGAGAACAAAGATGGATCAACGACACTGGAAAATGGTCGCCTGGAACTGTTCCGCAATTTCGACGAGCACGGTAACCCATTGCCCCGGCCGCGCACCCTCCTGATCGACAGTGAGCAACTGGAATCGGGTGAAGCGCTGGACAAGAATTTTCGCGAGATGGCCGCCGACGAGATCGAACGCTTCAAGCGCGAGGCGCTGGAGCGGGGTGGGGACCTGGCCAGCCAGATTCGCGCAGGCAGGGAGATTGACGATGCTACCCTGTTGCGCGAGGTCATGAACACCGTCGGCAAGCCAGGCACACTGGGCGAGTCGGTGCGTTGCGTGGTCTCGGTCTCCATGCTCACAGAAGGCTGGGATGCCAATACCGTCACCCATGTGTTGGGTATCCGCGCTTTCGGGACTCAATTGCTCTGCGAGCAGGTCATCGGCCGCGCCTTGCGTCGTCAGTCCTATGACCTCAACGAGGAAGGGCTGTTCAACGTTGAATACGCCGATGTGCTGGGCATTCCCTTCGATTTCACCACCAAGCCGGTGGTGTCCCCACCGCAACCACCGCGCGAGACAGTGCAGGTCAAGGCTATCCGTCCCGAGCGCGATCACCTGGAAATTCGCTTTCCCCGTGTCGCCGGCTACCGGGCGGAGCTGCCGGAGGAGCGCCTTGTCGCCGAATTCAATGAGGACTCGGCGTTGGAGCTCACGCCAGACCTGGTTGGTCCGTCGATCACCAAGAATCAGGGCATCATCGGTGAGGATGTGGACCTGAGTCTGGAACATCTACAGGATATGCGCCGCTCGACACTGTTGTTCCACCTGACCCAACGCCTCCTCTACACCAAGTGGCGCGATCCCGGTGCGGAACCGCCCCTTCATCTGTTCGGTCAACTCAAGCGTATCACTCGCCAGTGGCTGGAGAACTGTCTTGTCTGCAAGGGTGGCACCTATCCCGCCCAGCTCATGTACCAGGAACTGGCCGACATGGCCTGCGAACGTATCACCGCCGGGATTACCCGCGCCCTGGTGGGCGAGCGTCCGGTCAAGTCCGTGTTAGACCCCTACAATCCGGTCGGCTCTACCGCTCATGTGAACTTTACCACCTCCAAAACCAGCCGCTGGGAGACGAACCCTGATAAATGCCATATCAACTGGGAGATTCTCGACAGCGACTGGGAGGCCGAATTCTGCCGCGTGGCCGAGGCCCATCCCAAGGTACTGGCCTATGTGAAGAATCACAATTTGGGACTGGAGGTACCGTACCGCTATGGATCAGAGACCCGCACCTATATCCCTGACTTTATCGTCCAAATCAATGACGGCCACGGAAAGGACGATCCCCTCAACCTCATCGTCGAAATCAAGGGCTACCGCCGTGAGGACGCCAAGGAAAAGAAGGCCACCATGGAAAACTACTGGGTGCCCGGCGTCAACAACCACGGCCACTATGGACGGTGGGCCTTTTCTGAATTTACCGATCTTTACGAAATGCAAGAGGATTTTGAGAAGAAGATTGAGGAGGAATTCAAAAAGATCGTGGCACCCTTTCTGAGCATGACAGCAAAGAGCGGCTAGCGCAATGACAGATGGTCAGTTCTCCGTATTTAAAGACTTTACGAAAGGGTTACTGGAAAGACGCGGATTGCAGCATCCCGATGGTCGAAGTCTATATCAGTACCGACTAGGCACGGACGAGTTTAATGCTCTGGAAGCTCTTTTGCAGAAATGGCTGGGTACGCTAGGTCAATTGGAATTAAGCGATCTCATCCGCCTGACCGGTTTTCCTCAGCTATTTGTACTTTATGCTAGTGAGTGGTGGCGTCGTCGCTATGACGGATCCGGTTTCAGATGGGAACCAATTCTCGGCGATTTAGGCGTAAATCCTGATGGTTGGACACCGAGCCAACGCAGCGAGACAGTGCGCACGGGGCTCCGGGAATGGCATCTGGAGGTTCGCAGAACAGGAGGGCTACGATTTCTAGGAACTGTGGCGGTCCAGGGTGGTTTGCCGTTGCGCTTGATTTCCGAGGCGCGCGGCGGTGTTGGCCGGTTACTTCACAGGGTGCTGGAACTGGCACAGGGTCGTGATGTGCCTACAGAGTCCATTCATGGCTGGGTGGAGAGCCTGAAAGGTCTGCTGCCTAAAAGTTATCGGCAGGATGCCATCTACGCCTTGTTAGCGAGCATGGTGGAAACCGCTTTGGAGTTGAAACAGGAGGCTGGCCTTTCACCAGGAGACAACTCGATCGCGCTATTGGATCAAAAAATCCCCGATTGGAAGGACCGTTTCCCCTTGGTGATCGAGAGCGAGCATGCTCGGGCACTTGTGGAACAATTGGTCCAAGAGGCCACACGAGTACAAATACGCAAACTACCGCCCTCTCTCCCAGTAGTTCGGCGTATCGAGCAGGACTTGGAGGGCAATTGGATACTCATATCCCGTGTCGAAATTCCTGACTTACTGGAAGAGGACTCACTGAAATGCCTGTTCAATCTGGCCGATAAAGAACTTCCCCGTATGGGCCAGCTAAGTCTGCATGTGGCGGAGGAAAGGTTTGAAACTCGGTTGCGGCGGCTGGCGGGGAGAAATAGCTATCGTATGGATCTCGGCGACTGGCAGACACAGGGCTCCGTGTCAATGCTTGAGCATCAGCTGCAGTTGTCAGCCACAGATGGTAGAACCTGGTTCGCTGAAGTACCGAGTGGGGAGGCACTGGACGAGAGCCTGCCCTGGATGTTTTCTGCTGAGCAGGGTAACCATATCTTCCTGCGTCAGGGAACGGGTAAAGTTGCCGAAAGCCAGGTATTGCTGGCGCTTCCAGCGGGCTGGCACTTTGGACAGTCAGATGAGGGGAGCATAGAGATGGAGGGCCGATTACAGGAACCAGATCGGCCTCTCTATCTGATTCAGGGGACGGTGTATGTAGAGAGTCCCGCTGGTCATGTCCGTAAGATCAGAACAGGACAGGCAGACAGCAGGGAAAGCCATCTCCACTGGGTGGGCAACCGCGTATGGCTTGAATTTCACAACCCCTCACGTGCTTACTGCGGGAAGCCGCAGCTCTACCAGTCGGACGACGAAGGCGGGAAAATCCGTGTCAACGGAGTGCCCTCCTGCAAGGTGCTGGGCGCACCGCACTCGACCGAGCCCTTGGGGCCTGTCACCCTCCGTTATCCTGCCAGCGGAGAACATGAGATTCGGACACGGATGGTTCTCCTTCACGAAGGGGCAGACCTTAAACTGTATCCGGAAGACCCCCGTGGGGGCAAACTAGCATTCATCGGATGGGGCATCCAAAGTGTCCGTACAACGGATCCCGGCATCGAGTCCAGCATTCAGATTGAAGGAAACACGCTTTCCCTGACAGTGAAAGCACCGTCCGACATTCCTACACCGCAATGGCTGAATCTGGAGATCGTGTGGCCTCATAGCACACATTTTGTCGGGTTGAAGGTGCCTTTTCCTGCCGGTGGTATACGTGTCTTCGATAGCACTGGCAAGGAATTGCCCAATGGTGCTCGCCTCACACTCCATGAATTGCCCGGCATGCGGGTTTTTGCCAGCACTGGCGGTCAATTCCATCGATTGGCGCTGGAGATCTGTACGAATCGGCAGTGTTTCGTACGTCGCTATCCGCTCTACGTCGCACCTGGAGCCCTCTCATTGGAGCTCGCTCTGATCGACTACCTGGACGACATTCAGCACCTACTATCCTTGGATGATTCTCCAGACGCCACATTGATGCTTTGTTTCCAGTCCAACGGTAGAGAGTTATTTCGCGTCAAGGTAGCCCGATATACGGCATTGATGAGCCGGGATCATGATCAGCTTATCCTAGAGGGTAGGGAGGCTGACGACATTGATGAGGAAACTCTGGAAAGCCTCCCTGTCCTGGCTGCTCGTCTGGAATGTCCACAAGATGAGCCGCTGGCATTGGAACCTGTGGTCAGTGAGGGCGTGACTGCTGCAGCCTGGCACTTCCAGCCGAGCCAGCGAGAGCCGGGAACTTGGCTTATCTATCCCGGCCCTGATGCGAGTATTCCTTTCCGTGCCTGTATATGGCCGGTGGGGGGAGAGGTTGAGATTCAGGATGTGCTGCTCCGTGCCACACATCTGAAAGCCCAGGACGAGCGAGATGCGGCTCTCATGGAGACTATTGAGGCGCTTGCTGAAGATTTCCTGCACCCATCCTGGGCAACGGTAGAGCAACTGGCTGGACAATTCGGGCACCTTCCCCTGGCCACACTGGATATCTGGCGACAGTTCTCACGTGTCGGCACTGGGATGGCAGCGCTCGCTTTTCGCCTGGGCGGTTTACCGAAAGGATTCTGTCTACGCTTCGCCAGTGAGTTGCCGTTTGCCTGGGAGACAGTATCCGCTGCCGCGTGGCGGCAGGCGGTAACGAGCTTGCGAGCCCAGTGCGACAAAAACTATGGATCTATTGGAGAAAAGATCTTCCTTAGTCATCTGGATGAATGCAGGAAAATCTTATGTGCTGAAAGTGGTTCCCTGCATTATATGTTGGGTATAACCAGTGCAGAATTCTCGGTCAAGGATGCAGCGCAGGCGCAGACATTAAGACAGGCAGGAACCTTCCTAGCCAAAGAGATTCTCGAGGGTGAAAACAGCTACTTAATGAAGCTGCGACAAAATCATGTCGATGACACCTGGCCAGGCGAGTTCGGTCGTTTTCTGCATCAGGCACGACGGGATCCATCAATCCAGCCATTTATTTATCGCAATGAGATTGGGTATCTAGATGGAGTCATTAATCTTCCTCTGATCGCAGCCGCTGCCAGCGCCCAAGGGAAAAGTGACGAATATTTCCGCGATCCCGAGGCCATCCACCTGTTACGCACCTGTCGAATTTTCGATCCGGAATGGTTTGAAGAGGCCTACAATCGGACCATTGCCCGTTGCTATAGCTAAGGACTTTTTGATGTCTAACGGACGCCTATCATACTTTTCGGACATAATGCCTACACTGGCGGCGCGTTCCCTTCTTGCGTCCATCAGCCAGCTCGGCTTTGCCAACCCCCCTTTGCGGCGCCACCTGCGCGATCTGTTTAGCCAACCTTACGGAAGACCGGGTGCGCTACTGGCTGATCCTACATTTGAGGCAGTTTTTGGATGGAAAAGTGCGAACTGCAAAATGTCCGATTTGGAAGGCCAATTATTGGCCTCGGAACTGGTAGATGCAATGGACGCGGCCGGTGAATTTCGTTTTGGTAAAGAGTTCGAACCTTATGTTCACCAATTAAAATCCTGGAAGATACTGAACGGGGGTGAACCCCAGTCGTTGGTGGTTACCAGTGGCACAGGTTCTGGGAAAACGGAATGCTTCATGGTTCCGATTCTTGATCATTTAACCCGTATGCGCCAGGAATATGGCAGGTTGATTGGTGTTCGCGCACTCTTCCTCTATCCGCTTAATGCCTTGATCAACAGTCAACGTAATCGGTTGAAGGCATGGACGTCCCCATTCAATGGTGACATCCGGTTTTGCCTGTATAACGGGAATACACCAGAACGTCCCGATCGTTCATCACTCCAGCCAAAGGATCCTTGTGAGGTGCTGGACCGGGCCAGCTTGAGAAGCCAGCCATCCCCCATTCTGGTCACCAATTCCACCATGCTTGAATATATGCTCGTTCGTACGCAGGACGCGCCCATTCTGGAGCAGTCACAAGGCAAACTGGAGTGGGTGGTACTTGACGAAGCTCATACCTATATCGGCTCCCAGGCCGCAGAAGTCGCTCTTTTGCTGCGGCGTGTGTTAAATGCCTTCGGTGTGGAGTCTGGAAATGTACGCTTCATTGCAACGTCGGCCACCATCGGGGATCCGGATGGAGAAGCTGGGGAGAGTCTCAAACGTTTTATTGCCGATGTGGCTGGTGTCGATATCAGTCGCGTACATTTGGTTTCTGGCTGCCGAGAAATACCGGAAATACCCGGTGAGATTCAGCAACACGGAATTCCGATTGAAGAACTGGAAAATATCGATCCTGACAATGAAGCATCTCATGGTCGCTACGCAGCCTTGTGTAGACATCCACAGGCGCGCCGTATACGGCAGCTGTTTACGGAATCCGGCACAGGGTCACAAGTGGCGAGATTATCAGAAGTGTGTACTGTTCTTCATGGCAAGAAACAGGAATATACAGCAGACGAGCAGCATCTTGCTCTTCGTTGGCTCGATTTGCTTTCAGGTACAAGAAACTCGGATAAGAACGGTCACAGAGGAGAATCGTTTCTTCCACTGAGAGCACATTTGTTCCATCAGACGCTATCTGGCATATGGGCTTGCGCTGACCCTGATTGTGCCGCCAGCACCGGCACTGCGCTAGATAATGAGAGTTGGCCTTTTGGGAAAATTTATCTGGAGCCGAGGAAACATTGTGAGTGCGGCAGCCCTGTCTATGAGGTGGCGAATTGCGGGGACTGTGGAACGGTTTACCTCTTGGCTTCTGAGAGCAATGGTTATTTGCGCCATCTGCAGCCATCCAATGTCCTTGATGAATTTGAACTCGATAAAGACGAGGACGATAATGAAGAAGTAGAGTCCGAGGAAGATCTCGATGCTCCGATGCATCGGTGTCAACATGCTGTGTTGATTGTCAATCGCCAACTGAATGACACTGGCCGGCTAGCCATACGAAAAACAAGTCGCCAGATCACAGAGGATCTGGAGAACGCTCTCACCCTTCAAGCGCACGAGGACGATGGCAACGGACTTGTCTGTCCTTGTTGTGAAACAAAGGAATCCTCCAAGCGTCGCCTATTCCGGCATGGCCGGCTTAGCGCATCATTCCTTTTGGGAAATATCCTGCCTTCATTACTGGAATACGCGCCAGACGGAGACCAGCCTATTGATCACCCCTATCGCGGGCGGAGACTACTTACCTTCAATGACAGCCGCCAGGGTACTGCACGCATTGCAGCAAAGTTGCAACAGGAAGCGGAACGCAATCGGGTGCGAGGCTTGGTTTACCACTTGGCCTTGCAACATGGTAAGGCGCGCGTGGAGGACATTGACGGACTGAAGAAACAGGTTGCCGATTTGGAACACGCATACCATGCAGCCCCCAATGACACCTTGCGCGACCTGCTCGAAAAAGCCAAAGAAAAACTCGATAAAGCGGAACAGCTAAAACCAGTTCCTTTTGATGAGCTGGCGCGGGCGCTGGCTGACCAGAGTCGGGATATGCGCTATATGCGGGACTATTATCGGCGCTATGCCCCGGACGTTTTCGATAATGAAGTGGGTGATCTCACATTGGCCTGCATGTTCCTGGTCAGGGAATTCGGGCGACGTCCCAAACGAGCCAATAATCTTGAAACCATGGGTTTGGTGGCGACCGCATATCCGGCGTTGGATAAGGTCAGAGAGGTTCCGCAGCGCGTCAAGCAAGCAAGCGGTTTTGATTTGGCGGCCTGGCGTGCGTTTCTGAAAATCTGCCTGGATTTCTTTGTCCGGGCAGGGGGCTCTCTGTCGTTTCCCCGCGAATGGAAAAGCTGGCTCGGGATGCGTTTTGGGCAAACCTGGCTGGTGCCGCACGATCAGGAACACGTTGGCCGCAATATGCGCCGCTGGAGCAGTGTTCAGCGGGGTAAGTCCAACAGCCTGCTCGTCAGGCTGCTGGCTTATGTGATGCAGGTCGATCTAGATTCAGACTTGGGGAAAGACAAGGTCGATATCGTTCTGCGCTCAGCTTGGGACGCCCTATGCGGCACAGGATTGTTGCGGCAGGAGGCAGATGGCAGAGTCCTGCCGCTTGATCAGTTGGCCTTCCGGTTGATGGGCCGCGGTTATATCTGTCCGGTAACACGCCGATTTCTGGATACCACTCTGCGAAGGATTACACCGTATTTACCCAAAATTTCCAGTGAGGCCACGGCCAAGTGCCGGGATTATAGAATTCCGCTTTTTCCCGCCGCATTCGGAGATGAATCTGACGAGTTACTGCGTATTCGCAAGGCCAGGGAGTGGCTGGCAGAGCAGAAACAGATCGAGGAATTACGTGACCTTGGGGTCTGGTCGACCCTGAATGACCGTGTAATAGAACTCGCCCCTCCCCTCAAGGCAGGAGAGCATTCGGCGCAGCAAAGTGCCCAGCGACTGCAGCGTTATGAAAAAGACTTCCAGGAAGGTGATATCAATGTGTTGGCCTGTTCCACCACGATGGAGATGGGTATCGATATTGGTGGCATCAGCCTGGTGGCCATGAACAATGTTCCGCCCCATCCTTCCAATTACCTGCAAAGGGCAGGCCGGGCGGGTCGCAGGCAGGAGGCACGCTCCCTGACCATGACCTTATGCAAATCTAATCCCCATGATCAGTCTGTGTTTGGCAACACCCGCTGGGCATTCGATAACAGACTGCCTGCACCAAAGGTCTCATTAGACAGCCCGGTCATTGTCCAACGCCACGTGCACGCACATTTGCTTTCCTGGTTTTTGCAGGAGACTCTAGAAGACAGTAATCAGGAGCAATTGAAGCTCAGTTGTGCGGCATTCTTTCTGGCGCCGGAGAGCGGCAGATCACTCTCCATGCGGTTTTCAACTTGGTGCCGCCGTCTCAGCGCCCGCTGCCCGGATCGGTTGGCTAAAGGGCTAAAACATATGCTCAGGAATACTGTTCACGAACGAACCGCGCCGGAGGCCATCTTTAATATGGCGGCTGATGAAATGGGGGACTTGGCCCAAGGGTGGCAAGCTGAATGGGAGAACCTTGACAAAGACCGCGCTGAAATCAAGGCGGAGGCTGGAGAAAAATCTCCGTCCTACAGGGCGATCAGTTTTCATATCAAGCGACTTGAAGATGAATATTTATTGCGTGAATTGGCTAACAGGGGATTTCTGCCCGCCTATGGATTCCCAGGGTATATTGCACCTTTCGACAATTATACGGTCGCACAATTCCGACGGGATCAGCGGGCAAGGGAGGAAGGGCGCGAAGACAACCGCTGCCGTTTCCGCGAAATGCCAAGCCGCGATCTCGCAGCCGCCCTGCGGGAATATGCTCCGGGTTCACACATCGTTCTGGACGGTGTGGTCTATCGTTCGGCGGGCTTGACGCTGAATTGGCATATCCCGGCCGACCAGGAGGACATTCGCGAGGTGCAAAACCTCAAATTTGTCTGGCGTTGCCGGCACTGTGGTGCCAGCGGTTCCAGTCACTCCATGGATGAGGCGAAAATTTGTCAGTCCTGTGGTGAAACGATCTCCACTGAATATCTTAGGGAGTTTATTGAACCTGCAGGATTTGCGGTGGATTTCTACGAAACCCCCAGCAACGACATTGATATCCAAAGTTTCATTCCAGTGGAACAACCCTGGATTTCTCTGGAGGCGCCATGGATGCCACTCCCGAATCCGGATCTGGGGCGTTTTCGAACATCCAGCAAGGGGCATGTATTCCATCAGTCGCGTGGGATCCATGGAACAGGTTATGCGCTGTGTCTGGAGTGTGGTCGCGCAGAACCTATGCAAACCGATGGTGGGCTACCGGATAAATTCCGTCAACCGCACCGCAAGCTTCGCCGCAGCAGGGATGAAGCGCCGTTTTGCCCAGGCAGCGAGGATACATGGAAGATCAAAACGAATATTTCGTTGGGGCATGAAGCCTGGACGGATGTGTGCGAGATTCAACTGAAAACCACGGAGGGTATCTGGCTCAACGATAAGGTTGCAGCTACTACGCTCGCCGTCGCCTTGCGTGACGCACTGGCGGAATTGATGGGAGTGCAGGCCGCTGAACTCGCTTGTCATGTCAAGCCGGTTAGAATGGACGACGGTACCCAGTGCCAGTCCATACTGTTATTCGATAGAAATGCGGCAGGCTATGCCTCATCGTTGGGCCGTTTCGTCGAATCAGTGTTCCACAGGGCGCATCACCAACTGTCCTGCCCGGTCAACTGCGACAGCGTTTGCCCCCATTGTGTGCTGGATTTCGATCAGCGCTTTGCTGCGGAGCACATGGATCGGCATCGCGCGCTGGCGGTGATCGACGAACCCTGGCTCAAGGCCCTGGCGCTTCCGAAAGAATATGCTTATCTTGGCGCGGAGTCCCGCCTGGAATGTCTGCCACTGGTAGAGGCACTCTGGCAGAGCACCAGTGAGAACACGATTACCGAACTGCACTTCCATGTGGGCGGTGACCCCACGCAGTGGGATGTCGGCCCTTCCCCGCTGCGGCAACTGGCCTATCAGTTTGCCGCTCGGGGTATTGACGTCAGCATCGTCATACCCAAGGCACTCCTGGATGGAATCGAGGAAACTGATCGTCAGCTGCTTGCCGGTATGGCCGCCAGTCCCCACATCCGTGTTGTCAGCATTGAAAACCAATCCGCTGCTGGAAATGGCTGGCTGCTCGCCGAAGCGAGCGGCCAGAGTCCCACAACCTGGGCTTGCGACACGCAAGACAGCCAACTGTTCAGCAGCGAATGGGGGCGACAACAGCAGGTTCTGGTGCGGGCGCCCATCCGGGTGACGGAAGGCGTGAATTTGCAACGGGTAGATGCTGCTGAGCTTCAGCCTGTGTCTGTTGTACAAGGTGATTGCGAGATCGAACTGCATCACGAACTCGATGGCGGTGTGCAGAGCTTTGGCAAGCGGTTCTGGGATTGCCTGATCAGCGCACACCAGGCAAGCCGTGACCGCCTGCAATCATCGGATGGAATCGTCAGTCTCCGCTACCAGGATCGATACCTGTTCTCGCCGCTCTCGGTTCGGCTACTATTTGAAATTCTCAGGGGGTTGCGGGAAAAGGCGGGTGAAGATTGCTTTCAGGTCAATTCCTTGCTCATCGACACACTGGCCTGCCGGCCACAAAGCGGGTACATGAATCGCCCGCAGCGATTCCTGTGGTCAGACTGGGATGACAATGACATGCGTGAAGCCGTGATCAACGCTGTTTTTCGTGAGATCGGGCTGCGTACCCAGGTGCGATTGGCGGATGGCCGTCAGGCGCCCCACGGGCGCTTGCTGGAGATCGATTTTGAGTCCGGAGCAAAGGTGAGCATCCGTTTCGACCAGGGCGTTTCCTACTGGCGTATCTCACGGTCCATGGAATATCGCAAGCGGTTGTTCGATTTTTCTGAACGCAACCCTGAGCAGCAGGCGCGGCAGTTGCTCAAATGCACGGCCTCCCTGCAAGGCGGCGACTTCCCAACTCAACTCTTTGTGAAGATGGTCTGAGACAATCATGGCAAGAAAACCCAAACAGAA
>Ga0114931_10008295_pt1 | contig 12596 bp, 8 predicted proteins | sample 2SBtaG_FD_89579 | JGI IMG/M metagenome (GOLD analysis project Ga0114931, IMG submission 89579) | Deep subsurface microbial communities from Kolumbo volcano to uncover new lineages of life (NeLLi) - 2SBTROV14_V59a metaG | ecosystem: Environmental > Aquatic > Marine > Volcanic | place: Kolumbo...
CAAAACCAGCCCGCGCTCGTGCGCCAGTTTTTCCATCCATTTGAACCGCGCCATAAACCGCCGGTTGCTGCCGCGCAGCGCGCTTTCGGGGTCAACCTTCATCTTTCGCGCCAAATTGACCACCACAAACAGAAAATCGCCAATTTCCGATTCAATATCGGCGTGAGTGTTCGCTTCCACAATTTCGCGGGCTTCTTCCACCAGTTTTTCCAGCACGCCGTCAATCGTTTGCCATTCAAACCCCAGTTCCACCGCCTTTTGCGAAATATTCAGCGCCTGCGACAGCGCGGGCAGGGTCGGTGGCACACCATCCAGCGCCGACGGAATTTCATCGCCGTTGCTGCCGTTTTCTGCCTTTTCCTGCGTTTTGATGGCTGCCCAATTTGCCGTCACTTCTTCTGCACTGCTCACCGTAACATCGCCGAACACGTGCGGGTGGCGGCGCACGATTTTTTCATCAATATGCCGAATCACATCTGCCATTTTGAATTCACCCGCTTCAAAACCAATTTGTGCATGCAATAAAATTTGCAGCAGCACATCGCCCAATTCCTCCGCCAGCGCAGGCATATCGCCCGCATCCAGCGCCGACAGCGCTTCGTGCGTTTCTTCCAGCAAATAGGGACGCAGGCTTTTGTGCGTCTGTTTTCTATCCCACGGACAGCCATTCGGCGCGCGCAGATGGGCAATCGTTTCTTGAAATTGGGTCAGTCCGGGGGCTGCTGTTTGGGGCGGCAGGAAAATCGCTGTGGCGGCGGAATCCCACACCGCCAGCGAGCCATCGCGCACGCCATCGACCGTCACCGCGCGGAGGGCGGCATCGGCGGGATAGCAGGTTGCCAATGTACGCCGCAGCGGGTCAATCAAATCGGGGTGATAAATGCCCGTGACAAGCGCAGGGCGGTGCGGTTCCAACGGGGGATGGTGGAAACTGCACGCCATCGTCGCATCCAAAATTTGCAACCCGCTGCCGGGCGAAACACCCAGCGCGGTCAGCATGCCGGTCAACGCATCGGGCGCAGAAATAACCTGCACGGCGATACCTGCCGCTTCTGCCGCCGATTGAATGACGGGCAGTGCGGCTTCGTCCAACAGCGGGTCGCCGGGGGTCAACAGCGCCACGGGTGCATTTTTTACCAGTGATGCCGCCAACCCGCGATACCCATCGCTTAACCCGTCAATTTCAGAGAAAACAGGGGATACCGGTTTTACATCTGCCGCAAAATCGGTTACAATTTCAGACACCGGTACTTTTGAAAAAACAGCCGAAACGCTGTGTAATATCGCAGTTACCATTGATGGGCGCTGTATTTTCCCCCGGCCCATACCAATAATATAGATTTTTTTCTGCACGATGTGCCTCCGGTTCAGTACATTTATTTGGCTGAATTATACGGCTACCCGTGTACATTGCCAAGCAATTTGCATGCTGATATAATTTCAGTAAATTTGGCGACGAGATGAGAAAGGTGTTCCATGGCAAAAATACTTGTTGTTGACGATGAACCTGAAATGCGCGAGATGCTGCGGATGGGATTAATTGACCATGAAGTGGTTGTTGCCACCGACGGCGTGGATGCATTGTTAAAAGCGTCTCACCACCAACCCGATTTGATTGTGCTGGACGTAATTATGCCGGGCATGGATGGGTTCGAAACGTGCCGTCGTCTGCGGGCTAACCCGAAAATATCACACATTCCCGTGATTTTTGCCACATCGCAAAATGAACTCGCCGACAAATTAGAGGGATTCGATGCCGGGGCAGATGATTACGTGGTCAAGCCCTTCGACCTGACAGAATTGCAGCTGCGCATCCGGGCAGTGTTGCGCCGGCTTGCCCCCACCAACCAAGATGTGGAATTGCAGGTGGGTTCGCTGCGGTTAAATTTGCTCAACCGAGAAATTACCACGCCCACCAAAACCATTGTGCTCACCCCCACCGAGTTTTCTCTGCTGGAATATATGATGCGTCATCCCGGCACACTGCTTCCCACCAGCAAACTGCTGGAAGATGTGTGGGATTACCCGCGCGGCGTGGGCGACCCCGCGCTGGTGCGAATGCACATCCGCAACCTGCGCGAGAAACTGGAAGAAGACCCATCACACCCGCAGCACATTCAAACCGTGGGCAGACAAGGGTACACCATCCGCGGTTAACATTCGAACCGATACCGGCATCGTGGCAATCTTGACAGACTCTTGTCCCGGTGATATGCTTTCAGCCGTTGCAATCGCAACGAAAATCTGTGAAATCTGAGGAGTGCATGACCAACCACGAACCCGGTCAAGCTAACCAATCGAAACCATTTGCACCCGCCAGCGTGCTCCCCGACCCCACCCGCAAAAAACGTTCGCCGTTGCTGTGGATTGGACTAGGGGGCGCAGCCCTTTTTTTGTGCATTTTAACTGTGCTGGTCGGCAGTTTATTCGTTTTTCGGCACAATGCCGCCGCCAACTCCGGCACAGCCACCGCTACGCCTCAATTGGCTGCCGCAGCGACCAACACCCGAAGCGCAGCGCCCACCGATACCCCGGCAACCGACACCCTGCCCACCAACACCCTCCAACCGGCAGCCGAAACACCGGAGACGGGCATTTCATTGGGCACAATCTGCTTTCAGCCCACCACCGTTAACGGCGATACGCTGGGGTGTTCCACCACCTTCCCACCGGATGTCATCGAAGTACACGCCATTTTTGATTACAACGGATTGACACCCAACAAAGACACGTGGACACGCATTTGGTATCATAATAGCCAAGAAGTGCTCAAAGTAGAAGAAAAATGGACGGGCGACCGCAGCGGGCAATTCGACTATAATTTAAACACCTCCGATGGACAGCCGCTTTCGCCGGGTACATGGGAGTTGGAACTGTACGCCAACGGCAAACTGCTTACGTATGGCGCATTTGTGGTAGAAGTAGCCGAAACACCCACGCCCGATACACCGCCCACGCCCACCAAACCACAAACGTCTGCCCGAAGATACACGCTGGCATTCACCAAATGGGACGGCAGTAAACATTCGGTATGGACTGCAAATTTAGATGGAACCAACCAGAAATTTTTGCTGGAATATGCCGCCAGCCCATCGTGGTCGCCGGACGGCACACAACTGGCATTTTACGGCGAGCAGGGCATTGACCACCAGCCGGCCACCGGCAGCGGCACCGACGGCATCTGGAAAATGAACGCCGACGGCAGCAACCCGGTGCAACTTTTGCCCGAAGGCACAGCACACGCCGTGACATGGTCGCCCGATGGGCAAATCATCGCCTTTGACGGCGCGCGCGGCAGCCCGGAACGGCGCATCTATTTCATCAATCCCGAAGGTACACCGCAATCCTTTGAAGCCCTCGGCGAACATCCATCGTTTTCGCCGGACGGGCGGCAAATTGTGGTAAAAGTTTGCCGCCCCGAATGCGGATTGTGGATAGAAAATCCCGATGATGCCGAACCGCGTCGGCTCACCACCGAAGGCTCGGACGGGTTACCGGCATGGTCGCCGGACGGAAAAAGAATCGCATTCAGCCGCAACATTGACGGCAATGTAGATATTTACACCATCAATCCCGATGGCAGCGGCTTGCAGCGGCTCACCACCGCACCGGGCAACGATTCCGTGCCCGTATGGACACTCGACAGCCGCCAAATTGTTTTCCGCTCCACCCGCAACGGCGTGTGGCAAATCTTCATTATGAATATCGATGGCTCTAACCAGCGCGTTATCGTTGATGACGTGGGCGCCAGTGACGAATGGGCATTCGACAGAATGTCAATAAAATAGTTATCGGTGGTCAGTTTTCAGTTTTTAATCTGATGACTGAAAACCAAAAACCGAAAACCAACCTATGACCAACATCCGAAATTTTTCGATAATCGCACACATTGACCACGGCAAATCAACCCTTGCCGACCGCATGCTACAGTCCACCGGCACGCTAACCGAGCGCGAAATGCAAGCGCAAGTGCTGGATAGCATGGATTTGGAGCGCGAGCGCGGTGTCACCATCAAAGCCAGTGCGGTGCGAATGAATTACACCGCCCGCGACGGGCAAGAATATGAACTTAACCTGATTGACACCCCCGGGCACTTAGACTTTTCTTATGAAGTGAGCCGTGCTCTGGCAGCGTGCGAAGGCGCTGTGCTGGTAGTCGATGCCACACAAGGCATCGAAGCCCAAACAATGGCAAACCTCTATCTGGCAGTGGAAAATGATCTGGAAATTGTGGCAGTGGTCAATAAAATTGACCTGCCATCGGCACGCCCCGACGACATCGCCCAAGAAATAGAAGACCTTTTCGGGTTAGATGCCGCCGACGTGATCCCCGTTTCTGCCAAAACCGGCGCAGGGGTAGAAGACCTATTGGAAGCCATCATCGCCCGCATCCCCGCCCCCGAAGGGGACGAAAACGCCCCGCCGCGAGCACTCATCTTCGATAGCCACTACGATTCATACAAAGGGGTGATTGCCTATGTGCGGGTGATGGACGGCGTGTTCAAAACCGGCGATACCGTCCGTTTTCTCGCCACCGATGAAACCGTCGAACCGCTGGAACTCGGTATTTTTCGGCCCGGAATGACCACCGTCCGCGAACTGCGTGCCGGAGAAGTCGGTTATATCGCCACCGGGTTGAAAACAATCCGCAGCGTGCGCGTGGGCGACACCGTATCCCTGCCCGACATCAATGTCGAACCGCTACCGGGCTATGACCCCGCCAAACCGATGGTCTTTGCCGGCTTTTACCCCACCGAAAGCGACGGATATGCGTTGCTGAAAGACGCGCTGGAAAAACTGCAACTGAACGATGCTTCGCTGGTATACCAGCCCGAAACAAGTCAGGCACTCGGTTTCGGTTTTCGTTGTGGATTTTTGGGCTTGTTCCACATGAACATCATCCAAGAACGGCTGGAACGGGAATACGATCTCGACATTCTTGCCACCGCCCCCAGTGTACAATACCGCGTCCGCAAAACCGATGGCGAAACACTGGTCATTGCCAGCCCCGCCAGCCTGCCCGACCCCAGCGTCATCGAAAGCATCGCCGAGCCATGGATGAAACTGAGCATCTACACCCCCGCCGAATACATCGGCCCCATCATGGAAATTACCACCCAACGGCGCGGCGAATATCTGCATATGGAATATCTGGATGCCACCCGTGTCTTGCTGGAATACTATCTGCCACTGGCAGAAATGGTGATTGACTATTACGACCAGCTGAAAAGCGTCAGCCGTGGATACGCCTCGCTCGATTACACCTTCCACGAATATCGCGACAGTGATTTGGTAAAAGTAGATGTACTGGTGAACAAAGAGCCGGTAGACGCGCTGAGCATCATCGTTCACCGTGACCAAGCGTATCATCGCGGGCAAAAACTGGTCAGCAAATTGAAAAAACTCATCCCGCGCCAAATGTACGAAGTACCCATCCAAGCCGCCGTCGGCAGTAAAGTCATTTCCCGCGCCAACGTCAAAGCCCTGCGCAAAGATGTGCTGGCAAAATGTTACGGCGGCGACATCACCCGCAAGCGAAAGCTGCTGGAAAAACAAAAGAAAGGCAAAAAACGGATGAAAATGGTGGGCAGCGTCGAAATTCCGCAAGAAGCTTTTATGTCTGTATTGCAATTGAACGATGATTGAGCGATTCAACCCTCAGTCGCCGGAAAAATAGCAATCATCAATAACCAATCTCACGCAACCTGCCTTACGTCTCACAAATGAAAAGGACAAAACTTATGGAACAAAAACTAGCAACGCTCAAAGCCGCTCTCGCAGAAATTGCCGACCTGCACGCCACCGGCGCACTGCTCGGCTGGGACCAAGAAACCTATATGCCCGACGGCGGCGCAGCAGAACGCGCCGAACAACTGGCAACCATCTATAAAATCGCACACGAAAAATTTACCGCCGATGAAATCGGTGTGCTGCTGGACGATTTGCGCCCGCTCGCCGACCAATTGGATTACGACTCGGACGATGCCGCACTACTGCGCGTAACCCGTCGCGATTACGAAAAATCGCGCAAACTGCCCACCGAACTGGTGGTAGAACTTTCTCGCGCCACCAGCCACGGCGTGGAAGCATGGAAAAAAGCACGCGCCACCAACGATTTTCCGCATTTTCAGCCGTTTTTGGAAAAAATTGTTGACCTGACCATCCAAAAAGGCGAGGCGCTGGGCTACGAAGAAAATATTTACGATGCGTTGCTGGATGATTTTGAACCGGATATGCGGGTTTCGCAAATAAACCCCATCTTCCAACAGGTAAAAGATGCCACCGTGCCGCTGGTAAAAATGATTGCCTCCCAGCCTCCGATTGACGATTCGTTTTTGCACCAATATTTCGACCCGCAAAAACAGTGGGAATTTGGATTGGCAGTGGTCAAAGATTACGGTTACGATTTCAACCGCGGACGGCAAGATAAATCGACACATCCGTTTACCACCAGTTTCGGCGTGGGTGATGTGCGCATTACCACCCGCATTTTGAAAGATTACCTGCCGTCGGCGCTGTTCAGTTCGCTGCACGAAGCGGGACACGGCTTGTACGAGCAGGGAATTGCCCCGTCACTGGCGCGAACCCCACTGCGCGACGGTACATCGCTGGGGGTGCATGAAAGCCAATCGCGGATGTGGGAAAATGTGGTGGGCAGAAGCCTCGGTTTTTGGCAACACTATTATCCCCAATTGCAAAAATTGTTCCCCGACCAACTAGGGGGCGTTGCGCTGCAAGATTTCTATCGCGCTATCAACAAAGTTACGCCATCGCTCATCCGCGTGGAAGCCGATGAAGTGACCTACAATCTGCATATTTTCATCAGGTTTGAATTGGAACAGGCACTATTGGCAGGCACGCTGAAGGTTGCCGATTTGCCGGCGGCGTGGAATGAAAAATACCGCGCCTATCTGGGCATCACCCCCGATTCCGATGCCAACGGCGTGATGCAAGACATCCACTGGTCTAGCGGGCTGCTCGGCTATTTTCCCACCTATTCACTGGGGAATATTCTTTCTGTACAGTTTTTCAACAAAATGGTGGCAGACAATCCCGCCATCCCGGCGGAAATCACCGCCGGGAAATTCGACACGGTGCTGGGCTGGTTGCGCGAAAATATTCACCGGCACGGGCGAAAATTCACCCCCACCGAGCTGATTGAGCGCGTCACCGGCGGTGGCATCGATGCCCAACCGTACATCAACTATATCACCGAAAAATATACCGCCATTTACGGATAATGGTTGTCAGTCGTCAGCTAAACGCTGACGACTGACGGCTGATAACCAAAAACTATTGCAACGCTTTGACCGCCGCCAGCAGTTGGGCATCGCCTGCCTGCCAAAATTCATCGGCGGTCATTTCTTTTACATCCGTCGGCACCAAAATATGCTGGTCTGCCGACAATTCCACCGTTTCATCGGGGGTGATGCCGTGCCGCCAAATTTCGCGTCCGTCGGGGGTGAGCCATTCCGATGTGCCCAGCAGCAGCATCGAACCGTCGCTGAGCGTGTACGGCGTGAGTACCGTCCCTGTACCGAAGGTCGTTTCGCCGATGACCGTGCCGCGTTTGTAGTCTTGAATCGCACCGGCAAAAATTTCGGCGGCGCTGGCTGTGCCTTTGTCCACCAACACCACCAACGGAATATCAAGCGCGATGCCCCCTTTTTCCACCGGGAACCGTTTGATGTCGCCTTTGGCGTTTTTCTCCAGCAGCACATCGCCATCCTGTAAAAATTGGCTGCTGACTTTTATCGCCTGGTCAAGCAATCCGCCCCCATTCATCCGCACATCTACAATCAACGCGGTAGCACCTTCTGCCTGTGCCGCTTGGATGGCAGCTACCATTTGCTCGTTGACCACACTGCTGAACTGATTCAGCCGGATGAACGCAATTTTTGTATCGGGGATGAACGCCCAGTCTACCGCCGGGATTTTTATTTCATCGCGCACGATGGTGATGTCTGCCGGTGTGGTTTCACCCTCGTGCAGAATGGTGAGGGTTACTTTGGTGCCTTTGTCGCCTTTGATGCGCGAGACCACTTCATCCAGCGGCATTCCGGTCACATCCACGCCATCCACCTGCAGAATCACATCACCGGCGCGGATTCCCGCCTGTTCGGCGGGCGACCCGGCAAACGGGGTGATGATGAAGGGGCGTTTTTGGTCATCCACCCCCAAATACGCGCCGATGCCAAAAAATTTGCCGTCGAGGTGTTCGTTTTCAGCATTCGCTTCGTCCGGCGTGAGAAAACGTGTGTGCCCCGTGTCGCCCAGCGCGTCCGTTACCCCGCGAATGGCGGCGTATGCCAATTTATTGGGCTGCTCGAGAGCGGCGCGATCCACATAATTTGCGCGGATGAGCCGCCACGCTTCCCAAAATACCGACATATCGTCGGTGGGTGCGTCGGAAGCAGCACTAGCGGGCACCACACGTGGCAGATAACCCAGCTGCGCTGCCATCGCACCGCCGGCAAACACGCCAATACCCAAAACCAACAAAATTATCATCAATAACAGTTTTTTCAGTAATTTTTTCATCATATTCCCATTATAGGCAAAAAGATTAAATTCAGATAAAGATGTTGCCGTTTTTTGTTCGCCGGGCTTCAATTTGCCGCGTCAACCACCGACAACGGAAAGATTTGCATTCACTCTGCATTCGATGCAAAATTCATTCACTTGTTATGGCACAGAGAACCATTTTCCGCAAAAGTGAATACCCAATCGCGGCGGCGGTAGGGCTGGTTGCGTTGGCAGTTTATCTGGCCACCATGGCGCCAACGGTACTTTTTGCCGATGGCGGCGAATTTCAATTTGTGCCGTGGCTGCCGGGCATCGCCCATCCCACCGGTTACCCGTTATATGTGTTGACGGGCTGGCTGTTTAGCCATGCGCTGCCCATCGGCGAAGTGGCATGGCGGCTGAACCTTTTTTCGGCAATAACGGGCGCTGCCGCCGTGGCGATGGTCTATCTGCTCACCGAAACCATCGCGCGGCAGACCATTCCCGCGGCAGGCATCGGCGCAAAACGGGTGACCGCCGCTATCGCGGCACTGAGTTTCGCCTTTGGGCAAACTTTCTGGAGTCAAGCCATCATCGCCGAAGTGTACAGCCTGCACGCACTGTTTGTGGCGGCAATTCTGTGGGCAACCGTGAACCTGTTCCCCGCCGAAAATGACACGGTGCGGACGCTCACCTTTCGGCGCGGAAAATGGCTGGCGCTGCTGCTGGGGCTGTCGCTGACCCACCACCGCACTGCGGTGCTGTTGATACCGGCGGTCGCGGCGGCACTGTGGGTTTCCGGCTGGCGGCGCATCGGGTGGGGCGACGCGCTGAAATTGTTGGCACTCGGCGCATCGCCTGCGGTGCTGTACCTCTATCTGCCGCTGATTGCGCCGCACGTGCCATATGCCCAAATTCAATTGAGCGATAACCGCACGCTGATATTGTATCAAAATACGGTTGCCGGATTTTTCTCGCACATTATGGGCGGCACATTCAATGCCGATGTGCGCCCGACAGCAATCGGTTTCGACCGGCTGGCGCAGAGTTTCGGCTTTTTGCGGCAGCAAATCGGCTGGGCAGGTATTGCGGCGGCGGTTATCGGCATCTTTCGGCTGCGGAAAAACCTGCCCGCACTGACGCTGACCGCGCTCGGTGCGGCGGCAATTTGGGCATTCAATCTGGCTTATTTCATCGGCGATATTTATGTGTTGTTCATTCCCGTATGGCTGATTTTTGCCGTATGGCTGGCACTCGGCATGCTGGCAGTTGCCGACGCTGCCGCCGACCGGCTGGTGACACGCAAACGCGTCCGCGTCGCCGAGAGTCCCGCTTTCGGCGCGGGATTTTCCAAGCTCGACACCCGTATGCGGCATCTGACGCAGTGGCTGATGGTAATGGCGGGGCTACTGTTGCCATTGGTGTTGCTGGCTACGCGATATTCGGCGGTTGACCTGCACCAAAATACCATCGCCCGCGATGCATGGCAGGAAATTTTGGCGGCAGATTTGCCCGAAAATGCCATCCTGATGAGCAATGACCGTAACGAATTGATGCCGATGTGGTATTTTCAATATGTGGAAAATCGGCGACGCGATTTGCTGGGGCTTTTCCCACTGATAACCCCCGCCGCGGATGTGCAAAATGTGGGGCGGTTGCTCGATACGGCATTTGCTGGCGGGCGGGCGGTCTATTTCATCAAGCCGATGGACGGGCTGGGGTTAAAAGCCGATTTTGACCCGCTGCCGCCGCTGCCACACGCGCAATTGGTGCGCGCCACCCCGGCGAATCTTGTGCCGGCCGTGCCGCTGTCGGCAATGGTGGGCAACAGCGTGCAAATTGCAGGGTACACCCTCACCCGCAGAGAAAACGCGCTGATGGTGGATGTTTTCTGGCAAGCCAAGCAGCCGCTCGCCGAAAATTATACCGGCTATGTCCATTTGCTCGGTGCAGATGGCGACGGCATTGCCCAAGATGACCATCGCCCCGGCGGCGAATTTTATCCCACCCGTTTGTGGCAGCCCGGCGAAATTCTGCGCGACCGATATACCCTGCCGTACCCCGCCGATATGCCCACCGGCGGTTTTTCGCTGGTGGCGGGCATGTATCTTCAGCCACAGCCGGGTGTCATCCAACCGCTGGGAGAGGCGGTCATTTTCAGCGGGCCGTAACGGCAGCGGCTTACTGATTTTGCTGCTGTGCCATTTCATCTTCGTGACGAAGTTCCATCAACGCCTCGCGGACTTCCTGCATCCAGTCGGCGTGCTCGGTGCGGAGAATGGTTTCGGTGTTTTTTACCAATTTATTGATGTTGTCGCGGTATTTCCGTTCTTTTGGCGGTAGAGCCAGCCACCATAACCGCACCGATTCCAAATCGGTGGCAGCCTGATTGTAAATGCTGATGAGCAGATTATACCGTTTATATTCCTGATAGCTGATGAATGCCGTCACCACCGACGTGGTGACCACGACCCACACTTCGCCGCCGATTGCCGCCAAAAACGACCCCAACCCGCTGAAGCCGTAAATTGCCCATTGCAGCATCCGCGCCCGTCGGCTCCAGCCCGAAATTCGGGAACGGTAATAATCTCGCTGGTCTTCCAGCCGCCATTGAATGTATTCATCGGGGGTCAAATCGGTAAACCCATCGTCATCGGCAGCAATTGCATCCTTCGGGGGCAGGTCGCCCCGGTAATGCACCAACCCATCCTGCCCCGTTTCGCTGCCCATCAAATTTGCGCCGATTTGTTTGGCTTTGCCCACCAATTTGATGTCACGGGGCGTATTTACCGTTTGTTCGGGGCTATACAAATCGACCTTCATCCGGTAGCGAAAAATCTCACGCTTCAACGCCTCTGCCGCGCCGCGCAATTGCACATAGTTTGTACCCTCTCGAAATTTATTTGAGGCATTTTGCAGAACACTGATGACAATCGGCGCGAGTACAATCAATGCACGCAATACCGATTTCAGAGCAGGGTCTCCCAACAAGTTTTCAAACGGTTTGGGGCTGGAATATAACAGCGCCAACAATGTCGCCGACACGCCGAGTGCCAGCACCCAGCCGCGCAAACGGTAGAATCGTCGCTGCGACCGTTTGGCGTTATAATCGTAGGTAGCAAACTGCTGCCAAATGTCTTGCAAAACACGACTGCGCCGAGTTGTTCGTGGGGTCACAGGCGTCTCCTTTCACGTCCTGAAAAAATTGAAGCGACCATTGATAACAGTTCTGCCGGAGGATGCGCCAAATCAAAAAGCGATACCATCCCCGATTGCACAATACGCCGAATTGTGTCGCGGGCGGGTAGTGCAGGATACCGCGCAGCCAAAGCAATTTCATCCGCCAGCCGACCGCTGCCTGCCACCACCATCACCGGACGGAATGCTGCGACACTCTGCGCCACATCTTTTAACGCGATGCCGCCGCCGTTGACCAGCAGTGTCAGCGATGCCGCGCCGTGAGCCAAAAAGTTTGCCAGCGCCGACATCAGCGGCACTTCGCTGCCCCATTCGTCCTGTTCCAGCAGCACAAAATGGGTGTGGTGTGGTTCTAAAATTTCCTCGCCGGAACGGTCATCGTCCACCGGCGCATATGCCGGTAAAACGCCGACATACGGGCTGGGGTGGATAGTTTTTGCCAGCGAGCGTCCGAGCAGTGCCATACCGCCCGCCGCTGTACCGCCATCGAGCACGGTGATGCCCCGTTGTGCCAAAAATGTTGCCAACGCGGCAAAAAGCAGTTGCAACTGCTGCTGTGCCGCCGCAGACATTTCTCCCGCGCCGGATGACAGCACAAAAACATTGGTCGGATGCGGCAGGTTTAGCGCGGTGACGATATCTGCCGGTGTGCCGGTTTCATCGGCGTGCACCGCCCATGCTCGATTCTGTTCGGAAAAAACAATCTCAAATGGCTCCACAGTACCCTATGCCTTTGGTACTATAGTATCATATTGACATAAAATCGTCAAGTTTCATTAAACCTCTGGGTGCGTTTCAGTTTTTAGGCAAATTTTAACCCGGAAATGAATTTCCGGGCTAAAAGCCCAAGCCGACTTAAGTCGGCTTAAGTTTTGAGCCTTGAATTTTAATTC
>Ga0114931_10008296_pt1 | contig 12596 bp, 8 predicted proteins | sample 2SBtaG_FD_89579 | JGI IMG/M metagenome (GOLD analysis project Ga0114931, IMG submission 89579) | Deep subsurface microbial communities from Kolumbo volcano to uncover new lineages of life (NeLLi) - 2SBTROV14_V59a metaG | ecosystem: Environmental > Aquatic > Marine > Volcanic | place: Kolumbo...
AAATGCCTTTATCTCCTCACCCTCCGATGAAAAGTAGAGTCGCCCGTCTGTCAGCACTCCATCACAGTCCATTAAAAGAAGCTTAACTTTTCGAGCACGCTCTATGATCTCTATTGAAATATTTTTTGCGTCCATCTGTTTTAAAATACTACCTTGATAAATTTTCGGCGATCAATCAGAGGGCAATCTAACCAACCTCAAATATCTCCACAGCACTGAGTTTCCAAGTGCCGTTTACTTTTGACAAACGAAATACTGCCAAACCATTCTCATTCTGGCGATTCAAAAGCTGTACACTCATGTTAGCCTCAACCAAAACATTGGTAGCGTCGATCTTTTCAACTCTTAGGACTTCGCTATTCCATTTTTGCGCCTGTCCGGCTACCTTAATTGCAAATCTTGAAACCTCCCCCGCCAATATCAAGGCATCTACGGGGGCTTTTCGGTTACTCGAAACTGCCTTATCGAAATTACTAAAAAACGACGTAACGCTAGGATCAATGGCAGAAGACGCCCCCAATTTGTTCCTCTCGCGTCGAGCAGTAAGCGTAGCAGCTGATTCCGCATCAATTTTGATTGCTTTTGTAAAAAAGTTTACAGCTTCCGAGTTCTTTCCTTCTTTTACCGCAATTTGCCCTAAACCTAGATTTGCCCATGCCATACTTTGTGGCGATGGAAGCTTCCCTTCAATGACCGCATCAAAGTTTTTCTTAGCTTCGACCAGTTTCGTTTGCGCCATTAGCGATCGAGCGAACAAGATTCTTGCATCACCAAAGCTCGGATACATCTTCAAAACTTGGCGGGCATTCTTCTCCGCAGCTGAGAACTTCTTCCTGTCAAACTCTCTCTTAATAAAAAGCAAAGCGTTATTATCCGTTATCTCTCGTGGTGCCACATCATCGGAATAGTTTGTCTGAGGATAAATTTTCTCTGCATCAATCTCGGTTCGAACAATTCGGTCGTTGTCGCTGGTAAAAACAGCCTCGCCAAATCCGTTTGGCTGAATCGTAGCTTTTGTTGCTATCTTTTTGCCGCTCTGGGTAGTCGCAACGACATCAACTTTCGCCACCACATCGCTGATATTACGCAGGGCAACTTTCGTCTGAGTACCGCTAACACGCGGCAACCCAACCATCAGGTTCATCGTCGTATTTTTATCCAACATATAATCGAGATAATTCTTTTCTCCAATGAATCCCCTTCGAAGTTCGGACATCGTTAACCTTCCATCTTCGGCAGTCGCTCTAATTGTTCTAAAAAAACTTTGTCCAAGATTATTCGAGAGGTATCTCCAAATAATCGCCCCCTTATTCGCAACGGCTGAATAGTAATAACCAACGATAGGTGAAAGCACCATTAACGGCGCATCACGGGTTGAAATAGCCGAATACTCTGTCCGCTGCCTAAGTCTTTCAATATCAGCTATGTCCTTTCCAAATTTTTTCTCGAGAAAACGTGTTGCTATAAAACGTGAAAGCCCTTCACGAATTACTCCGTAACCTTCACCGTTGACTTTCACAACATTGCCAAAATATACCTTCGCGATAGACTCGACAATCGTAAGCGCGGTTTTAGAATCAAGTTTCTCTCTGGCAAAAACACTATCATCGATAAATATCGTTCCGCTGTCTGCAAAACCCGCTCCGCGATTTACAGAAACAATACGAATAGGAATGTCAAGTTTTTTCCCAACGGTTTCTTCGACAAAATTCTTCGCCTCGAGCGCATAGTTTTTTAGTTCTTTAATCTTTTCCGTTTTTTCAACGCCATTCGGCGAGTAAACCGAAATCCCATTTGGATCCACTCCACTATTGTCCCACTTACCGGTTATAAAATAAGGCTGACCATTTAGCTTTTGCTCAAAAACATTTCCATTGCCCACGCCAGAGGAAATTACTGTCTCACCGGAAGGAGCATTTACACGTAAGCTGTACGGCGCATAATCCGCCCCTTTCGAAAAATACCAATTATTCGGGGTAGGATACCAATGAGAGAAAGGCAGAAACTGTGACCCAAGTGACGAGAGCGCATTCAGTCCCGAATTAGCTTTGACTTCAATTTTGTAATTAACCGTAACATTGAAGACCGAGTCGGGTTGAATAGAAGGGACGCTAATAATTATTCGCTGAAGCGTTCGATTTCCACCAACTCCTTCAACCCCTTTCCGAAAATCCGCAATCGAATTGTTAACCTGAACCGCTGAAACCGTTGCTTTGTCGCTAATCCTTAAAGTCAAACGCGAAAAGGCACGATCACGCACATTCTTAATATGTAGTTTCGCCTTAACATTCAAGAATCTATTTGTCGAAAAGTTCTGAGGAAGCGCAGCTTCGATGTCGTACTTCAAAACTTCCCATGTTGCCGAAACCCGGCTTTGCGCACAAATGGATGCCGCAAATATCAAATTCACAAATAACAAAAGTAAAATACGTTTCTTCATATATTAAAAATTTTGCTCGAAATTATTTTTTTATCCCTACAGCGCACCAAAACGGCATTTCCTCACTAAAGATAACTTTCTCCAATCCTGCCCGCGTCATCATCGATTCAATTTCTTTTTTTGTAAAACGCTGCTCAAGCCTTGTCCCAAAACGATCAAGCGAATCGGTTCTCATTGTATATAGAGTTTTATCTCGGTATATCGATAGGGGAAACGCCGATATATCGAATCCAATTTTCTCCATAAATAAGGCTATTCGGGCTAAAGGAAAATAAACGATTATTGCGATCAATTCAGCGACCAAATGTTTGACGCGAGTCGGCAAAGCTGAGATGCCTTTCCGGAAAAAGTCTGAGATCCTCCAAAGTAATCGAAACCAGGCAGGACGATTATCAAAGGCATAATAAAGATAAACCAAAAATGGAGCACCCTTTTTTAATTTTGAAACACAAGCATTAATTCCTTTCTGAGTTTGCGGAATATGATGCAATACGCCTAGTGAATATCCGAAATCCATCGAGTCGTTATCAATCGGCATTTCAGCGACTGAAGTATTATGAAATTCACAGTTTTTTGCCGGTCCGAGATTCTGTTTCGCGACCTCAAGCGCATCCGCACTGGCATCAATGCAAATGAGCTTTCCAACCCTTGGCGCAACTTTTTTTGCCCAACGTCCACTTCCGCACCCTAAATCAAAACCAATCGCATCGCCCGAGAGATTGTCCCAGGGAAAAACCGCAAAATAGCTTTCGAATATTTGATCGTACTCCTCATCGCCGAGTCCGGATTGATCAAACTTACTCCACTCTGCGCCAAATCCTTCAACAGTTTTTGAATCTGTATTAGATTGCATAGTAATGAAAAAATTCCTTTATAGCCGACAAAATAATTTATTAACAAAAATGAACTATCCTTGATGTACCAGCTCATGAATCTGCTTCAGCATAACAAGTAGTTTTTCCAAGCGTTCAAGTGGGAGTTGATTAGGACCATCGCTGGGTGCCTCTGACGGATTGTTATGAACTTCCATAAAAACAGAGTCAACACCACAAGCGACTGCCGAACGCGCAAAATGTTCTATATATTGACCCTGACCATCGGTCGCTTTGCCAAGCCCCCCCGGAAGCTGCAATGAATGCGTTGTATCAAAAACCACGGGGACTCCAAATTCCCTCATAATTGGAAAAGAACGCAGATCGACGACCAAATTGTTATAGCCAAAACTTGCCCCACGTTCCGTTAGAAGTATTTTGTTGCACCCAACACTTTTTAATTTTTCGACTATATTTTTCGCATCCCAAGGTGCCAAAAACTGCCCTTTTTTTACGTTTACGGCTCGTCCGGACTTTCCCGCTTCAACTAACAAGTCAGTTTGCCGACAAAGAAACGCCGGAATCTGTAAAATATCTACCACCTCCGCAGTCTTTTCCACCTGCCAAGGCTCATGTACATCTGTTATTACAGGTACACCAATCTCATCTTTGACGGCTTGCAAAACTTCCAAACCAAATTCCATTCCACCGCCGCGAAAGCTCTCAATTGAGCTGCGATTTGCTTTATCAAACGACGATTTGTAAACAAGGTCTAACCCTACTTCCTCCGTTACCGATGAGATCGCTTTTGCCATCATTAAAGCATGATCCAAAGACTCAACAACACAAGGACCCGCAATAATCGTAAGCCGACCATCACCAAATTTCACATTTCCAACTTCAAAAGAATTCATATAGATAAAAGAAACTAGTATTCCAGAAGAAACATAATAACAACCCGAAGCTAATTTACGCACCCTCAAAATAAAAAAGTCCGCCGATTTTACTCGACGGACATAAGTATGAAGTTCTAGCTTCTCTCGTATCATCTGATGAACTTCAAACGGAGACAGATGCTCTCATCAGCTTAAAACTCAAACCTAAACGCAAATTGCATGATTCTTGGAGAAAAAGTATTTGCTGTTGGAATCTGCCCAAACGTTGTTGATTCAATGTTGAACGTGTTCGTGTTTTGAGCAATAAAGAAATTTGTCCTGTTAAGAACATTGAATGCTTCGGCACGCAACTGAACCCTGAGACGTTCGCCAAAGCGAATATTTTTGATAATTCCGGCGTCCCAATTCAAATAAAGCGGACCGTTAATAAACTTCCTCTGTAAACTTCCTGTTTGCCCTGGCGCAGCAGCGAAGAATACCTGTCCCGGAAAGTTAGCATTTGCGGTCGTTTCAAAATTACCATTGCTTGCGGTTCCGTTTGGTGCAATCACCGAAGGATCTATATAGTAAACGATTCCATTTTGATGATGAATGCCAATCAAATCCTTAATCTCCTGTTCCGAGAGATTTGAATTAGCAGTCCCGTCACCCGACCGACCGCGTCGATTCAAAGAACCGCGTCGATACTTAATCGAGATAGGGGCACCGGTACTAATGTTCACAATAGATGTCAGCTGTATTCCGCCGAATACCTTATCAACCCAGCCGCCATGATTTAAGAATCGCCTACCTCTTCCAAATGGCAATTCGTAATTCGCATTGATATTAACCGTATGTGTTCGATCATAATCCGCTCGCGAATATTCGAGTTCAGGGTTATTAAGATCAAGAAACGCGTTAAATCTGCTTTGACTATCGTTTCCAACGTCGGAAAGAATTTTTTGGAAGGTGTAGTTTGCTTGGAACTGAAATCCGTTAGTAAAACGGCGCCGAACCTCCAATTGCAACGCATTGTATCTATATCTAGCTGAATTGGTAAGTAAATCAACGTTTCCAGCATTTTGATTAGCCCTAAACGGAAAGCCTCCGTCTAAACCATTCGTAATGAAAAGTTGCGCAAACTCACCGACTTCCCCCCTCACATAATAGTCTCTAACGAAACCCAAGAAGTTGAAGTTAGTTAGTGCTGAATTCGCTGGGGTAACTGGTGCCTGCCCTGGCAATCCGGCAGTTCCCGCGATGTCCGCTGCGGAACAACCTTGATCAAGCGTTCTTCCAGCCGTAGCAGCCGCTATACGACAATTATTTCTACCGGTAAGAAATCCTTGTAGAAATCCGCCAGCGTTAATGTCTATCTGATTAAAATCAAAACCGCGCAGCAACTCATTACTACGACCGCCAACATAACGTACTTCGATAACAGAGTTAAAACCAATCTCACGTTGAATACCAACACTCCATTCCATATTCTGTTGAGTTTTAATATTTGGATCGACTGCAAAAACCGTGTTTGTAAAGCTTCCATCATTGGCGTTTGCCGTAGCAAAACTAATTGGGGGATTCTGAAATGGCGGAGGAGCAAAGCCCGGCAGGTTGTCAAATCTAGTATTGAGAGACGTCGAACCATTCTGAACTGCATTAACCGTGAAATCCAGACCATCATTCCCACCTGCTGAATTATCCGCTGATCGAATATAATTGTCATTGATCGTGCTCATACGGAACCCACCACGGATAACCGTTTTGCCATTTCCTAATAAAGATCCGAGAAACCCTCCTTCGCTACGCGGAGAATAAGCAATACCTAAAACCGGGGCAAAATTATTTCGATCCGGCTTGAAGAATTGCCCAGGTGTTCCGGCGGACGTACCCACTAGAACATACTGCCCATTTGGATCTAAAAGAGCCGTTCGGACGTCCTCAAAGGTTTTCACTCCACGCAAGTCTGGTTCAAGATAAACCTGATCTGGGTTTTGAAGAGGCGAGAAATAATCCCATCTCACTCCAAGATTTAGAGTTAGTTCGGGAGTTACCCGCCACTGATCTGAAAAATGCAGCCCATAAACACCATATTCGAATCTTTCAACACGAGAAGCACCTAACTGAGGTCCTATAGCAGGACTAACAAAGGTCGATTGTGCTGTTCCGCCACCAACAAACCCACCGAGCAAGAACCTCAAGTTGTTCGCAATCCCTCTATCCGTCCCACCAATTCCACCTGGGAAAAGTGTAGAAGTCAAAGTTGGTGTATTCGCATTCCCAGCATTGACCGTGTAGGTCGGAACTGAGCCAAAGTTGGTAACCGAATCAATGTCGAGAATATTCATTTCAAAACCAAAACGAAAAGTGTGATTTCCCTTTGAATACGATGCATTATCAGCAATCGAATATTGGAGCGTGCTCCGCCCCTGATCTTGAAATGAAGCTTCAGGCGTGGTCAAACCAAGCGGCAAACCACCGATCAGGAAATCCGTTGGAAAATCCGCCGACTCATTAAAAAATGGATTACTTGTTACCCGACCAAAAGTAATCGAATTAGATAGGTTTGATCCAATTACGGTATTCCAAGTTAGGTTAAACAGCCGAGTCGTTGAGGTTTGGTTCGCAAAGGGTGCCTCCCCAAACCCAGCATCCGCATCAGGACGGTCAACCAACGTATCGTTAAATTTATGAACAAAATAAACACTATTCTTGTCGTTTATCTCAAAATCAAGACGCATCGTAAATCCATTACGCACCTGATTATTTCGTTGATTAAAACCCGCCGTCTGGGTAACTGCCTGTCCCGTTGAAAGCAAGTTTGATGTTGTCGAGTTTCCTGTTCCTGGTGTCAAGCCTAGAAAACGCGACTGAATTAAGGGATGAACCCCAACGCTGCCACCATTTGCGGCAAATAAAGCTGCGTTTCCCGGCGAAGCAAGGTCAAGCCCCGCACCGGTTAAAAGATTAACCGTTTGTGCATTTCCATTATCAACTCGATTGTAGGTGAAGGTTCCGTCACGGAATTGATTCCGCAAAATCCTATTTGACTGCGAAGAAGTTTGATTCAACTGGAACCTTTCATAAGATACAAAGAAGAAACCTTTATCCTTAAACAAGGCTGGTGTTCCTTCTCCGAATCCCGGCACAGGCAATGGACCGGAAAGTTTCCCGCCGTATTGGTTCCGATTTAAAAAAGGTCGATCAACGTCAATCGCGTTGTTGCCAAACTCATTTGCCGCAAACTTAGAATTACGATTATATTCAAATAGCGCACCGTGAAACCCACTGCCTCCACGTGGCGTAATAAGTTGGACTTGAGTGGAACCGCCGTTTCCTAAAGAAGCGTTCGCATTTTGAGTCGAAACGGTAAATTCACCTGTATCATCCACTGTCGGGCGGTCCTGAACAAAACCGCCGGTACGAATATAGTTATCCTGAACGTTAATTCCATCTCGAGTATAATTCACCGACGATGATCGTTGACCACTGATCGACGTGCTAGTCCTGTTTACTCCAGCTTGAAGATTCAACAGTCCTAACGGATTACGACCATTAATCGGTAAATCAAGAACCTGTTTAGGGCTGACTGTAGAACTCAATTCGGCATTGCTGGAGTTAACAATATCAGCACCCGCCTGGATTGTGACCTCTGCGGTTACGTCTCCCACCTCAAGTTTCGGACTGATCGTGTATTCCCGATTTGCGTCAATTTTGACATTGTTTGCCACGTAAGACTTAAATCCATCTGCCGTTATCTTGACCGTATATTTTCCAAAACTCAGACGCTCGAATTTAAAATTGCCACTCGCATTGGAAACCGTTGTTTGCGTACGTCCGGTTTGACTGTCCGTAATGGTCACGGTTGCACCGGGTAACAAGCCATCCGGTCCAGAAACGCTGCCAATTAGACGCCCTGTCGTTGACTGAGCTATGATCGATATTGTCATCAATCCAATCATTAGCATATAAAAACCAATTTTTTTCATCTTTTTCCTCCTTAAAATATAGCGAAATATTTTCTATTCCACATAAAACGATAAAAAACATTTACGTGAATTAATGGGCAAAACTTGTTCCGAATTCACACTCTGTTTGAGTTTTATCTATGTTTTTTATAGGAGTTTTAGAAATTTGAAAAAAAATTGTACTAAAAGAATAGTTGAGTGATGAAAGGTTTGAGATTTTATAGAAAATAATTTTAGATTAAATTGAGCGTATCCAGTTTTTTGAATACCCTTTTGCATTTTATCTGTCCGATAATCGGAAGTTACCAACGAAATTTCGGAGAAATAACATCCGTCAATAATGATAACGATGGAGGCTACCTTTGGGTCTTCTGTCTAAATTATTAAAAAATACCGACGGTACTCTATAATTTAAGACGCACTGCAAATCGGAAGCAGCACGGCAACACTACTCCTGGAGAGTGACCAAAGGTTTTTGCATAAAAAAGACTGCACTTAGCGGCAGTCTTCCAAAAATAAGTCGGTACATAATATGCGTCATTCTTCTCCGGCACCTATCGCTTTCTCTAAACCCTTAGCAGGTGTTCTTTTTATAGGGTTATCGGCAACGATATCTTCCTTGAGATTCTCACTTCTAATTCTGTTTCGCCAAGCGGCTTTTACAAACGATGTGAATAAAGGGTGGGCATTTAGAGGTTTCGATTTATATTCCGGGTGAAATTGACATCCTACAAAGAAAGGGTGTTGCTCTTTTGGTAACTCAACCATTTCGACAAATTTTTTATTTGGTGAGATTCCGCTAAATACGAGTCCTGCATTTTCGAGTTTTTCCTTAAATTCGGGGTTGAATTCAAATCTATGTCGGTGTCTTTCTGATATTCGGTCAGCACCACCATAAATTTCCTGAGCAAGGCTGTCGGCAAGAAGGTTACAGTCCCACGCGCCAAGCCTCATCGTTCCTCCGAGTTCTTCTACGTCAACTAAATCACGTAATTTAAAGATAATCGGATTCGGAGTGTCTTCCGTGAACTCTGTAGAATCAGATTCAGGAATCTCAGCGACATTTCTTGCAAACTCGATGCACGCCGTTTGCATTCCCAAACATATTCCAAAGTAGGGGGTTCCAGACTTTCTTGCGTAACTAATTGCACGAATCATTCCTGCAACTCCGCGTTTTCCAAAACCTCCGGGAACTAAAATTGCGTCGAAATCTTGCAATCCAGTCTCATATCCATCCTTCATTAATTTATCAGATTCAACCCATACAACTTCAACGCGAAGATTGTTTGCGACTCCGGCATGAGTTAAAGCCTCGCGCAAGGATTTATATGAATCCTCAAGCTCAACATATTTGCCAACAATTGCAATTTTTACTTTACCCTCACTTGGTTCTTTAATTGTCGAAACCAGTTTTCGCCACTCCAATAAATTTGGTGTCCCAAACTGCTCCTTCAAATCAAGCGAATTAACAATCAGTTCATCTAAATCCTGCTCATGAAACGCCAGTGGAACTTCATAAATCGTCCCGACATCAAGGGCAGAAATAACTGCATGTTCCTGTACATTACAAAATGAAGAAATTTTCTTTCGGAGTTCCAAAGGCAACGGGCGTTCTGATCGGCAAAGCAAAATATCAGGCGCTATACCGATTTGACGAAGTTCCCGAACGCTATGCTGCGTCGGCTTTGTCTTTAATTCTCCGGCGGCAGCAATATAAGGAACAAGCGTCACATGAACAAAAATCGCATTATTTTTTCCTTCCTCATTGCCCATCTGTCTAAGTGCTTCCATAAAGGGTAATGACTCGATATCACCAACCGTGCCGCCAATTTCAACGATCAAAACATCCGGTTTTTCTGCGTCGGAGACTTTACGGATGGCTGCTTTTATTTCGTCGGTAATATGAGGAATCACCTGAATCGTTTTACCCAAATAATCACCGCGCCTCTCTTTTTCAATTACAGATAAATAAATTCCGCCAGTCGTCCAATTATTTGCCTGCGACATTTCGGCGTTGGTAAACCTTTCGTAGTGCCCTAAATCCAAATCAGTTTCCGCACCATCTTCTGTAACAAAAACCTCTCCGTGTTGGAATGGAGACATCGTTCCCGGATCAACGTTTATATATGGATCTAATTTCATCAAGGTAACTTTCGCCCCGCGACTCTCCAATAAACAGCCTATCGAACTCGCAGCCAAACCCTTCCCTAAACTCGAAACCACGCCGCCTGTTACAAATATGTACTTTGTTTGTTTTTCAGTCATTTGTCTCCCCTTATATCATCCGTATTTGCGTTTCCATCGCCTCTTTTCTTTCTTCTTGCGCCTTGCTTGATTTCACTTACAGCCTTTTCGCCCTTTTTTACACTTGGGTCAAACAACCCATTTATTGCGCTCATAAAAGTTGCACCGAGTGTTGAACCAACAGCCGCGCCTTTTTCAAATTCTTCTTCGGTTCTTACCTTTTTCTTGCTTAACGCCCTCAAACCGACGTAGGCAAACACAAGTAACAAGATTATAAACCCAAATCCAATCCAGTCTTTCATCAAAGCACCTTAGACGGTTTCCAAAATCTCCCTAACGCGTTCAAAATCATCTTTTGTATCCACACCAATTGAACTTTCTTTGACCTCAACAACCTTGATCCTACCGCCATTTTCAAGAACTCTCATTTGCTCAAGCATTTCTATTTTTTCGAGAATTGTTTGCGGCATCGCCGTATAACGTAACAAAAATTCTCTTCGATAAGCATATAGTCCCGTATGTTTACGAAAATTAGACAACAGTGTCGTTTCGATCTCTAACGCCGTTTTCAAGTCGCCATAGTTCATTACGGCTTGCCGGGGATAAGGAATTGCAAGGCGTGAAAAATAAAGCGCAAAACCGTTTGCATACGTTACGACCTTTACCACATCCGGGCTTAAAACATCTTTTGGCTCGGAAATCTTTTCGCAAGTGGTTGCAACATCCACATCTATATCTTCCAAAATCATTTCAACCGCTTTCTCAATCGTTGTCGGCGGAATCAGCGGTTCGTCACCCTGTACATTTACGACTATCGATCCCGACGGAAGCTGTTCGGCTAACTCAGCAATCCGGTCACTGCCGGATTGATGACTGGACGAAGTCATTATCGCTTCGTTCCCACTCTCTTCAACAACGCGGCAAATGCGCTCGTCATCAGTTGCGACAACAACTCGAGAAACATTTTCTGCCTTTTTTGCTTGCTCAACCGTTCGAAGAATCAAAGGCTTGCCAGCCAAAGGCAACAGCAATTTCCCTTCCAAACGAGTAGAATTATATCTCGCCGGAATTACCGCAATAACATTTTGTGTTGGAATTTTCCCGTGTGCCTCCACGGGGTTACAGCCTATCTCGTTTTGAAACATTATTCAAGAATGGACGTACCAATTTCATTACAAAATCCATTTGGAAGATAGTCACAATTTCGCTAAACTTTTTTTGTGGAAAACATTAAACAAGAAACCATCGATATATTTCCGAATCCGCCAGAGAAACTCAAAGATCTGGAACCCGTTTATTCCCCTGATAATCCGCCTTGGGGAATCCTAATTGCTCTTCTGCTTTGGGCTGTAAGCGTGCTTCTGATCATAGTGATGCCGATTCTTTTTGTTGCACCTTATTTATTTAGTCAAAAGGTTGATTTTACTAACAACGAAGTCTTTGCGAAGTTTCTAACATCCGACATTACCTCAATTCTCCTTCAAATTGGTGCGATTATACCCGCACATATTATTACTTTTGTTTTGGCGTGGTTTGTAATTACTCAGTACAAAAAATTCTCCTTCAAAGAAATGGTGGGCTGGGATTTTGCAGGTTATAACACAAAGCAAATAATTCTGATATTTATCGGGTTGATTCTAATTGTGTTTGCATTTGCGATTGGCGCAAACGCTGTTTTCGGCACACAAGATAATGATTTGATGATGATGCTTAGGAAATCGCGGTACATTGTTTTCCTGGTCGCGTTCTTAGCAATTTTCACCGCGCCGATTGTTGAGGAAGTAATCTACCGGGGCGTCCTTTATTCAGCATTTCAGAAAAGCCTCAATGTTCCTTTAGCTGTGTTTTTAGTCACTTTAGTATTCGCTGCTGTCCATTTCCCTCAATATTGGGGCGATACAGCGACTATTGTTACGCTCTTGTTTTTAAGCTTGGTGCTTACGCTTATGAGGGTTTGGACAAAAAGCTTGCTGCCGTGTATTGCCTTTCATTTTATTTTCAACGCGATTCAATCGGTTCTTTTAATTCTACAGCCATATCTTCCTGAAAACCTTGATCCAAACGCGACTCAAGGGTTCTTCTTCCTAAGCTAAAAAAAGCGAGACAGTTTCCCATCTCGCTTCTTGATGTTTTCAATTTTAATTACTATTGATCTACGTCTCTTGGATTTACCTTAAGTCTTCTTACCCTTACCGGACGCCGAGGTGTACTGCTTCGCCTGCGAGGAGCGGTTCTCGCCCTTTGAGGACTACCTCCC
>Ga0114931_10008297_pt1 | contig 12594 bp, 8 predicted proteins | sample 2SBtaG_FD_89579 | JGI IMG/M metagenome (GOLD analysis project Ga0114931, IMG submission 89579) | Deep subsurface microbial communities from Kolumbo volcano to uncover new lineages of life (NeLLi) - 2SBTROV14_V59a metaG | ecosystem: Environmental > Aquatic > Marine > Volcanic | place: Kolumbo...
CAGCTTCACCGACGAGCCGGGCAACCGATTCGAAGGATGGGTCGATACCAGTCTCGGCTTCGGCGTGACCGGCCACTCTTTTGGAGCCTTCACGTCGCTCGCCGCGGCCAGCATGGACGACCGGATCGTCGCCGTCCTGCCGATGGCCCTGGGCGGCCCGGTCTCCGACACCTATAACGCTGCGACCCTGCTGATGCTCGCGACCGAGGACAAGACGATCGGCCTCGCCGGCAACAACGGCGTCCGCGCCGCCTTCGACGCGGCACCCAGTCCGCGATTTCTCGCCGAGATCGTCGACGCCGGGCACTACTCCTTCAGCTTCGCCTGCCAGATCGGCTTGCCCGGCCCGTGGGATGGCGACGGCTGCGGCGCGGGGACGCGATTCGAAGACGGCTCCGACTTCACGTACGTCGACGAGCAACGCGTATGGGACGTGATCGACGGTTACTCCGCCGCCCTCTTCGGCCGCTATATCAAGGGGATCACACAGTACGACGAGATCCTCGCAAGCAACCTCGACCCCGAGATCGCCGACTATACGGCAGACTTCGGGCCGCTGCCGGCGAGCAGTCTGCAGTTCCAGTAGGAGCCTACACCGCGCGCCCGGGCAGCTCGATCTTGCGCAAGCGCCGGATCAGATGGGCGAACTGCAACAGACTGCGCGGACCGGCGCCGAACGCCAGCGGACCGATGTTCCAGATCACGACGTGGCGCACGCCGGCTCGCGTCAGAGCTTCGACCTCCGCGGCGACCTCATCGACACTACCGGCAAACACTCCATCCTGCAGCAGCTCGGGGGTCGCCATCTGCCGCGCTCGATCGATGACCTCCTGCGGCACTTCCTCGGGAACGAACTGCGGGAATCCCTCGTAGTCTTCCCCCAACGGGTGAGAAAGCCCGTGCTTCTTCCACAGCGGTCCCGGCAACAGCAGAGACATCGCCCCGGTCCCTGCAACCTTCAACGCCCCCTCGATGGCGCTGGCGCGGTCGCGGCCGAGAATCACCTGGATTTGCATGGCCGGCTCGAACGCAGAGAAGTCACGCCCCGCCTGCTGCGCGGCATCGCCAATCCGAGCGAGACGGTCCGCATACTCGTCCGGGGCGAACTTGCGCGTCGGGTACCAGCCGTCGGCGTAACGCCCGGTCAAGCCGAGCATCCGCGGCGCGTGCGACGCGACCCAGATCGGCGGCGGCTTGCCCTCGTAAAGCGGTGTCGCAAAGACCGCCCGTCGCAACTTCCAGATGGAGCCGTCGAAGTCGACCGGCTCGCCGCGACTCTGCCAGAGCAGGCGAATGATCTTCAGCGCTTCCTCGAGTCGCCCGACGCGCTTGACGAAAGGAAGGCCGTAGGGCTCCGTGTTCTCGCGTTCGCCGTTGCCGATGCCGAGGATCGCCTTGCCCTTGGTCATGTGGTCCAGGGTGACGAACGCCTGTGCCAGGGTCGCCGGGTGGCGGCGAAACGGCTCGGTCACCCCGGTGCCGATACGCACACCGCGATAGCGCGCCGCCATCATCCCCATCATCACGAACGGATCGAAGAAAGCATCCGGCGACGGCATCAGACCGGCGGCGGGCGTCAGCCCGGGGCCCCACACCGATCGCGGAACGAAGCTCACATAGTGGTCCGGCACGAACAGCGAATCGACGCCGAGCAGCTGGTACATGCGCAAGCTCGCCCGCTCCAGCGAGAGCGGCGCGGCACAATTGGTCTCGACTCCTACGGATAACCGGTCCGCCATGTCGTTCCCTCGATTGCCGCCGCTAGAGACGCGCCGGATCCTCGATCTCGACCGCCGTGCAATCCGCGGGAGCGCTGATCGGATTGCAGCGCGCCGGCATCCCTCCCGGCATCTGCACCTGGTAACCCGTCCCGAAGTCGGGATTCGGCACCGGATAGTCCGTGCTGACAAACTGCGCCCCGCTGGCAATCGCGACGTCGCGCTTCATGGTGTCGTTGTTGCGCGCCTCGCGCCCCTCCGGCGAGTCGGCACGGGTGCGGACGATGAACCCGTCGGCAACCAACTGCTGGATGCGATCGAAATCGCCGATCGGATCGTTGGCTTTGACGAACGCCGCCTCGGGCTCGCCCGGCCCCGAACTGGTGAAGAGAATCCGCCCGCGCAGGGAGGGGTGCCCGTCGATGTACGCCGCCTTCTTCGCGCCACCGTTGTCGAGAGCGAACAACACCTTGCCACGCGAGGACTTCAACGTCGGCCAGCCGTCCATCGCGATCGCCTCCTCGAGGGTATCGCGATCGCCTCGGACATCATCCGGGGTGATAAGCTGCTTTGCCGGGAAGACCGAACGAATCTCGTCGTCGAGCATGTCGAGAGCCGCCGCGTCGATCTCCGGCGGCACCAGGAACCCAAGGTCCAACGGATCCGAAATCTCATCGTCCTTGGCTTCGATCAGGATCATGATAGGCACATGATGAGAGTGGTCGTCCGACCAGGCCTTCACATCCTCCAGGCACTCGATCAACGTCTTGCACGTGGTCTCGAAGTCGACCTCCTGCACGTGCAAGACCTTGAAGCCCGGCAGATCGAGTCCGGGAATCAACGCCATCGGATCGCCACTGGGTATCTGTAAACCGATCGGACTTTCGTAGAGACCGCCGTCGGGATCGTAATAGACGTCGAGCTCGATCTGGCGAACCCCCTCGTTCTCGAACTGCTCGCCGAGCGGGGTGTGGGTGTACTCGAAGTCCTCGGCAATGGTCTGCCCCAAGGCGTCCACCAGCAGGCCAAACAGAACCTCGCCGGGTTGAATGTGGTAGCTGTTGTGACTGCCCACGACTTGCATCTGATTGAGTCGCAGTGCGTCGCCGCCGTCGTCCGAACCACACGCCGCCAGCGCGAGCAGCGCCGTCGCCATCATCAGCCGTACTCCCAGCCGTGCGCCGATCCCTGAACTGTCTGCCATGGTCGTTCCCCTCCGCCCAGCCCTTTTCCCAATGCCGAGGTAATAATGCAACGCTCAGCGTTGATTTGCAGGACCGCTGTTCGTTACCATCCGCCGGTGCCTCGCCTCCTCGTCCCAAACCTCCGGCAACGGCCGGCCGCCCCCTCTCAGCGATGAAGCTCCTCCGATGAAGCTCCTCGTCGCCAATCGAGGTGAGGTCGCCATCCGCGTCATGCGAGCCGCCGCCGAGCTCGAAATCCCCAGTGTCGGAGTGTTTTCGGGCGACGACGCGCGCAGCCTGCACGTGCGCCGCGCCGACTGCGCCGTCGCGCTCGACGGCGACGGGCCGGCCGCCTACCTCGACGCCGATCGCCTGATCGCAATCGCCCGCGAGCACGCGTGCGATGCGGTCCATCCCGGCTACGGATTCCTCAGTGAGAGCGCCGCCTTCGCGCGCCAGTGCGAGGTGGCGGGAATGCGCTTCGTCGGCCCGACACCACAGACCCTGGATGCCCTCGGCGACAAGGTCTCGGCCCGCGCGCTCGCCGCGCGGTGCTCGGTTCCCGTCCTGCCGGCCACCTCCGGTCCGACCGACCTCGCCGCCGCATCCGAGTTCTTCGCAAGCCTGGCAGCCGGCGCCTCGGTCATGGTCAAGGCAATCGCCGGCGGCGGTGGACGCGGCTTGCGCCCGGTGACGGCGGTGCGCGATCTCGACGCGGCGCTGCGGCGCTGCACGTCCGAGGCCGAGAAGGCATTCGGTCGCGGCGACGTCTACGTCGAGCAACGACTCCCCGGCGCCCGCCATATCGAGGTGCAGATCGTCGGCGACGGCAGCGGCGACGTGATCCACCTGGCCGAGCGCGACTGCTCGGTGCAACGACGCCACCAGAAGCTGATCGAGGTCGCGCCGGCCCCGGGACTGGACGGCGCCACGCGCAGCGCGATCGCCGAGGCGGCGCTGGCCATGGCGTCCCGTCTTTCCTACCGCAGTCTCGGTACCTTCGAGTTTCTGCTGGCCGACGATCGACGAGCATTTTTCTTCATCGAGGCCAACCCGAGACTGCAGGTCGAGCACACCGTCACCGAAGAGGTCACCGGCGTCGACCTGGTCGCGACGCAGCTGCGCATCGGCCGCGGCGAGACCCTCGGCGCTCTCGGTCTGTCACGATCGGCACGACCGACCGGTTTCGCGATCCAGCTGCGCATCGACACGGAAACGATCGAGAGCGACGGCAGTGTCCACCCGCAAGGTGGTACGATCGCCGCCTTCGATATGCCCTCGGGTCGAGGAGTGCGCACGGAGACCGCGGGGTACGTCGGCTACACGCCGAGCCCCAGGTTCGACTCTCTCTTGACCAAGCTGATCGTCCACTCGCCGTCGAACGACTTCGCCGACGCCGCCCTCAAGTGCGGGCGTGCGCTCCGCGAGCTGCGCGTCGAGGGCATTACCACCAACCGCGATCTCCTCGCCGCCGTGCTCCGACACCCCTCCTTCCGTCGCTACGAAATCGAGACGGGCTTCCTCGACCGACATCTGGCCGAGCTGATCGACGCCGCTGGCGAAGTTCCACCGCTCTTCTTCCCGACCACCGATCCGGCGGGGGCGCGCAGCGCAACCGGCGGCGGCGCAGCGGGCCTTGCGGGGACCCGTGTCGACACGGCCGATCCGCTGGCGGTACTGCGGCACGGCAAGTCGGAGGACCCAGCCGGCCCCCCGGCGCCGCTCGCAGCCGCCGCGTCGGCGGACACGATCGCCGCTCCGATCCAGGGCACGGTGGTCAGCGTCGAGGTCGAGGAGGGGGGGCTCGTGGTCCCCGGACAGGAGCTCGTCGTCCTCGAGGCGATGAAGATGGAACACGTCGTCGCCGCGCGCTGCACCGGTCGAGTGGGAAGCATCGCGGTGAAGCCCGGCGACACGATCTTCGAAGGGCACCCGCTGCTCCACCTCGAGGACACCGACGCGAGCGGTTCCAACGAGAATGCCGCCGAGCCGGTCGACCCGGAGCGCATCCGCGCCGACCTCGAGGAAGTGATCGAGCGGCATCGCGTCGGCCTCGACGCCGCCCGCCCGCAGGCGGTCGCGCGACGCCTCGAGACCGGTCATCGAACGACGCGGGAAAACATCGCCGACCTGTGCGACGAGGGTTCGTTCGTCGAATACGGCCCGCTCGTGCTCGCCGCGCAACACCGGCGGCGCTCGCGCGAGGAACTGATCGAGAAGACTCCAGCCGACGGCATGGTTGCGGGCATCGGCAGCATCAACGGAGAGCTCTTCGACGAGGCGGCTGCGCAATGCGCCGTGCTGTCCTACGACTACACCGTCCTCGCCGGAACCCAGGGCCTGCAGAACCACCGCAAAAAGGATCGCATCTTCGAAATCGCGGCGAAGCGCGCGCTGCCCGTCGTATTGTTCGCCGAGGGCGGCGGCGGACGACCGGGAGACACCGACGGCTACGGAGTCACCGGGCTCGACTGTCTCGCCTTCCAGCTCTTCGCCGAGCTCAACGGCCAGGTCCCGATGGTCGGAATCACCACCGGGCGGTGTTTCGCCGGCAACGCGGTATTGCTCGGATGCTGCGATGTGATCATCGCCACCGGCGGATCGAACATCGGCCTCGGCGGCCCGGCGATGGTTGAAGGCGGCGGGCTCGGTGTCTTTCGCCCGGAGGAGATCGGGCCGATGCAGGTCCAGGTCGCCAACGGCGTGGTCGACGTCGCGGTCGCCGACGAAGCCGCCGCGGTCGTCACCGCCAAGCGCTACCTCTCGTATTTCCAGGGCGCCATCGACACGTGGGAGGCACCGGACCAGCGCCACCTCCGCCACGTCATCCCCGAGAATCGGTTGCGGATCTACGACGTGCGCCGGGTCGTCGAGCTCCTCGCCGACGCCGGTTCGGTTCTCGAGCTGCGCGAGCAATTCGGCGCCGGCATGGTCACCGCGCTCGCCCGCGTCGAAGGACACCCGCTCGGGATCGTCGCCAACAACCCGGCTCACCTCGCCGGCGCAATCGACAGCGACGGCGCCGACAAGGCGACGCGCTTCGTCCAGCTCTGCGACGCCTTCGACATCCCCCTCCTGTTTCTCTGCGATACGCCCGGAATCATGGTCGGCCCCGAAGCCGAGAAGACCGCCCTGGTGCGCCACGCGGCGCGGATGTTCGTCACCGGTGCCGGCATCTCGGTACCCTTCGCCACCATCGTTTTGCGCAAGGGATACGGCCTCGGCGCCCAGGCGATGGCGGGCGGAAGCTTCAAGGCACCCACCTTCACGGTCGCCTGGCCGACCGGCGAGTTTGGCGGCATGGGACTGGAGGGCGCGGTCAAGTTGGGCTTCCGCAACGAGCTCGCGGCGGTCGAGGACCCCGGCGAGCGCAACCGGCTCTTTCAGGACATGGTCGCGCGCATGTACCAGGTCGGCAAAGCGGTCAACGTCGCCGCCCACTTCGAGATCGACGAGGTCATCGACCCCGCCGATTCGAGGAAGTGGATCCGCAACATGCTGACGGAGCGGCCAAAGACCGATCGCCCCGGCCGAAAACGAATCGACACCTGGTAGCCGGACCGATCGCCGCCGCCGCTCAGCTCGCGACACCGCCTCGCAAAACCTTGCCGGGGAGCTCCGAGTCGGCGCCGATCAAGTCGACGCCGCCTGCGCGGATTACCTCGCCGTTGACCACCACGCAATCGATGCCGAAGGATTCGGACACCAGCCGGTCGGCTCCGCCGGGCAAGTCGTGAACCCGGCGCAACGGGCCGCAGCCGACGCTGTCGGGGTCGAACACGGTGACGTCCGCCGCCAAGCCCTCCGCCAGCCGGCCGCGATCGCGGATCCCGAAGATTTCCGCCGACCGCGAGGTCAGAAGCCGCACCGCCTGCTCGAGCGACAGAGTTCCCTTCTCGCGCACCCAGTGGCCGAGCAGATGGGTCGAGAAGCACGCGTCGCACAGCTGGCTGGCGTGCGCCCCCGCGTCGGAGAGCCCGAGCATGGCGCCGGGATGCTGCAGCAGCTCAGCGACGATTGACTCCTCGGCGTTGGCAACCGCCGAGCGAAAGCGCGCCTTCAGATCCGACGCCAGCGCGAGATCGAGGACCAGGTCGACCGCGTGTACGCCCCGCTCACCCGCCACCTCGGCGACGACGCGACCCTCGAGAGCCCGCTCCGGCGGACAATCCGAAATTTCGGTGCGATCCCAGCGCACGCCGAACCCTTCTGGCTCTCGGCGCGCACGGAATGCCGCGCGGAACTCCTCGCTCGCATAGATTCGCTTTTTCTCGTCGCGGTCGCCCTTCGAGATGGGATGGAAGAGCTTCATCATTTCGAACGGAAACGGCGCGGCGAACTGAAACTCGAACATCAGAGGCCGCCCCGTCACCTGCGGCACGACGTTGGCGCCCCCCTTCTGCAGAGCGACACTGCGTTCGAGAATATCGCGGTGTCCATCGGGGCCAAAGGCCCCACCGAGCAGAGCCGTCCAACTGACTGGCTTGCCGGTCTGGCGCGCGATCGCCTCCAACTGGTCGAGAAACAAATCGGCGCCGATCGTCGCTTGCATGACCCCGTGCGGCGAATCCGCGAGAGGGCCGGCGAGCGACTCGATTTCTGAAAATGCCGAAGCGCGACTCGGAACCGGTCGCCCGGCGTAGCCGACGTGGGTCGGCGCATGCGACGTCGCGAAGCCAATGGCGCCGGCGGCGAGCGCTTGCGAAACCAGCCCGCGCATGGTGGCGATCTCCTCGTCCGTCGCTTCGCGCTCCGTCGACTCTTCACCCATGACGTACATGCGGATCGGAGTGTGACCGACCAGCGCGCCGACGTTGATCGCCATGCCGCGCCCTTCGATGGCGTCGAGGTACTCCGGAAAGGTCTCGAACGGCCATTTTTCGCCGAGACCGGCATGCAGCGAATCAAGCGACATCCCCTCGACGTTTTCCAGCGTGCGCAGGATCAAGTCGCGGTGCTCGGGGCGCGTCGGCGCGATGCCGAAGCCGCAGTTGCCGATCACCACCGAGGTCACCCCGTGCGCCGGCGAGATCGACAGCATCCGATCCCACAAAATCTGCGCGTCGTAGTGCGTGTGGATATCGACAAAGCCAGGCGCGACGATCCGCCCGTCCGCTTCGATCACCCGCTCCGCGCCGCCGCCGAGATCGTCGCCGACCGCCGCGATACGCCCACGCGAAATCGCCACATCGCCGACCACCGGCGCGCTACCGGTGCCATCGACCACCCTGCCACCCCGGATCAACAAGTCGTACGATTCGCCCATCGACGATCTCCTTTTCGCTCCGCCCTTCCCCCTTGCGAGACTACAGTGGACAACCGTTCAACGAGTTGTTCACGGCCGCGACCAGCTCGCTGATTGCCACTCGATCGTTGCCATCCGCATCGAAAGCCGGACACGCGTCGACCCCCTTCGACCCGAGGGCGATGTTGACACCGGTGATCAGCTCGCTGATGGTAACCCGACCGTCACCACCGCAATCACCCGTGCACGACGGAACGATGTCGGGTGTCGACGTGCTGGTCGGCGCGGAGCTCGGCGTATCCGTTGGCGTCGCCGTAGGCGTATCCGATGGTGTCGCCGACCGCGTATCGGTTGCCGTCGATGTCGAGGTGGCCGTAGGGCTCGCGGTGTCGGTCGCAGTCGCGGTGAACGTTGCGGGCGGCGCGGTCGGGGTATCGGTCGCTGTCGGCGTGTCGGTCACTGTCGGCGTATTGCTTGCCGTGACCGTAGCCGTCAACGTCGGCGAGGCAGTCGCCGTCGGTGTAAAGTCCGGCAGTACCGGAACCGTGACCGGCCCGAGTACTCCGTTGGTCTCTGGGTGCTCGACGGGATTACCTGGATCCGCATTACACCGCCAACGGGTCGTGATTGTCGCCGTCCCGGGCGTGTTGCCGGGCCGGATGCTAACGAAGGCGCCAAACGCGGCCGGGATTTCCGCCGGGTTGGGGAAGGCGATGTCAGGATCATCCGATACCGCCGTGATCGTACCCACACATTCGGGCGAGCAGCCGACCGGAAAAGATATGCCGAAAAATCCGCCGACGAAGATCGGCAAGGTCTCGATGCCACCTCCACTGCACGCCCCGTAGGCGCGGGCTCTCGCCGGCATGAATGCGACGAAGACGACCAGTACCGCCACAAGCGTTGCAAACATCAATCGGTTCGACATGACTGACCTCTCGTTTCTGTCCAGGTTGACTGCAATCGACATCGCCCGCATGAGCCGGGGCAGGCAGCCATCTCCGCCTGATCCGGTCGGCCAAGGGGTCAGCGAGTAACCTACCACCGGGCGATAGCGCGAATAGTCAGCATTAGCCAGCCTCAACAATTGATGCGCCGCGACCGGACGGAAATCGGATTTCTCTTCTCCAGCGCCGTCTCCACCCGGCCATGCACCGACCCCTCACTTGCCCCGCGGCGACAAATTCTCCAGAACACTTGCTGGCTGCAGAGATTCGGGGAACCATCCGGGGTTCACCGAGGGCTCGGCGGCGGGGGGGATAGCGAATGGACAGCGAAGTCATCGATCAGGGATTGCGCCTCATGTTTGTCGGCATGGGTACCGTTTTTGCGTTTCTCACCATCTTGGTGGCAGCGACCGCGGCGATGTCGTCGATCGTCCAACGCTTGCTTCCGGCGCCGCCGCCGCCCGCGGCGGTGGGCATCACGGGCGCGACCGTCACAGAGGTGGCAGCCATCACGGCGGCGATAGCGCAACACCGACATGGGCGCTGACAGAGTTGATCGAGGGATGATGAGCGAAACCAGACCAGTGGGAATCACCGAGGTCGTTCTTCGGGACGGGCACCAGAGCCTGTTGGCGACGCGCATGCGCCTCGCGGACATGTTGCCGATCGCCGCCAAGATCGATCAAATCGGCTACTGGTCGGTCGAAACGTGGGGCGGGGCGACCTTCGACTCGTGCATCCGCTACCTCGGAGAAGACCCCTGGGAGCGAATCCGGCAGCTCAAGTCGGCCATGCCCAACACCCCGCAGCAGATGCTGCTGCGCGGCCAGAACATCCTCGGCTATCGCCACTACGCCGACGACCTGGTCGAAAAGTTCGTCGAGCGCGCAGCCAGCAACGGCGTCGACGTCTTTCGCATCTTCGATGCGCTGAACGACATGCGCAACCTGGAGACCGCGATCCGGGCGACCCTCGAGGTCGGCAAGCATGCGCAGGGCACGATCTCCTACACAGTGAGCCCCGTGCATACCCTGGAGGTATGGCTCGAGCACGGTCGCCGGATCGAGGACATGGGCGCCCATTCACTGTGCATCAAGGACATGGCCGGCCTGCTGAAGCCCTATGTCGCCTTCGAGCTCGTCAGCCACCTGAAGGAGTCGCTCCACATCCCGATCCACATGCAGTGTCACGCTACCACCGGCATGTCGACGGCGACCTGCGTCAAGGCGATCGAGGCCGGGATCGACAACATCGACACCTCCATCTCGTCGATGAGCCTCACCTACGGCCATTCACCGACGGAGTCGCTGGTCGCAATCTTCGAGGGGTCCGAGCGGCCGACCGGCCTGGATCTGCCCAAGCTGGAAGAGATCGCCGCCTACTTCCGCGAGGTTCGCAAGAAATACGCTCAGTTCGAAGGCAGCCTGCGCGGCATCGACTCGCGCATCCTCGTCGCCCAGGTTCCGGGGGGTATGTTGACCAACCTCGAGAACCAGCTGCGCGAGCAGAACGCGAGCGACAAGCTGGACGCGGTGCTCGAGGAGATCCCGCGGGTGCGCGCGGAGCTCGGGATGTTACCGCTGGTCACTCCGACGTCGCAGATCGTCGGGACGCAAGCGGTGATCAACATCCTCTCGGGCAAGCGCTACTCTACGATCACCAAGGAAACAGCCGGTGTTCTCAAAGGCGACTACGGAGCTACACCGGCACCGGTCGACACCGACATCCAGGCGCGCGTCCTCGACGGCGCTTCGCCGATCACCTGCCGTCCAGCCGACCTGCTCGAGCCGGAGATCGAACGGCAAACGCTCGAGCTCACCAGGATCGCGCAGGAAAAAGGGATCCGACTCGCCGAGGATATCGTCGACGACGTACTTACCTACGCGCTGTTCCCGCGTGTGGGCATCAAATTTCTCGAAAATCGCGACAACCCCGATGCCTTTGAACCGCTGCCAACCGCGTCGGCCGGGCAGCTCGCGGCGAATGCTCGCAAAGCACCCACGCGTCCGTCGACATCTTCGCTGTATTCGGTACGGGTCGACGGCAAGGCCTTTGCGGTCGAAGTTACCGAAGGCGGCCAAGCGACCGACATTCGCCCCTCGGTACAGTCCGCTACGGTCGCGCCGCCCGCCGAATCCGCGGCATCGGCCGAGACCGTGGTCGCGGTGCTCGCTGGAAACATTTTCAAGGTCCACGTGCAGCCCGGCGACGTCGTTCACGAAGGACAACCGTTACTGGTGGTCGAAGCCATGAAAATGGAGACCGCAATCATTGCGCCGCGAGCCGGCACCGCCGCCGCAGTGTTCGTCACAGAAGGGGACGTGGTCGCCGTCGGCCAACCCCTCGTAGCGATCGCCTGATCCATGCACGAGATCCAGCAAATCTGGCAGGAGTCGGGCCTGTACCAGATCGCCGGCGGACAGGTCGCCATGCTCGGCGTGTGCCTCCTCCTGCTCTATCTCGGCATCGTTCGCAAGTTCGAACCTCTCCTGCTCGTCCCGATCGGCTTCGGCGGACTTCTCTCCAATATTCCGGGCGCCGAGATTGCCACCGGCGACGGCCTGCTCCACCTCGCCTACATCGTCGGCATCGAGAGCGGCGCGTTCCCGCTGATCATCTTCATGGGGGTTGGCGCGCTGACCGACTTTGGCCCGCTGCTCGCCAATCCCAGGACGTTGTTTCTCGGTGCCGCCGCCCAGTTCGGCATTTTCGCCACACTCCTCGGCGCCCTGTGCCTGACCGGCCTGGGCGTCATGGATTTCTCCCTGGCGGAAGCCTCCGCCATTGGTATCATCGGCGGCGCGGACGGTCCGACAGCGATCTATGTCGCCGGCCGGCTGGCGCCGGAACTACTCGGCGCCATCGCCGTTGCTGCATACTCGTACATGGCGCTGGTGCCACTGATCCAGCCGCCGATCATGCGGGCGCTCACCAGCGAAGCCGAGCGGCGAGTTGAGATGGTACAGCTGCGCGAGGTGTCCAAGGCCGAGCGGATCATCTTCCCGCTGTTGCTGGTCCTCCTGGTCGCCTTGTTGCTGCCGTCGGCGGCGCCGCTGATCGGCATGTTGTGTTTCGGCAACCTGATGCGCGAGTGCGGCGTGGTCGATCGCCTGTCCGATACGACACAAAACGCGCTGATCAACAGCGTCACGATCTTTCTCGGGCTCGCGGTCGGTTCCAAGCTCAGCGCCGAGCAGTTTCTCGCGATGAGCACCCTCGGCATCCTGTTTCTCGGGGTGATCGCCTTCGCCATCGGCACCGCCAGCGGCGTCCTCATGGGAAAATTGATGAATCGGGTATCGAGCCGGCCGATCAACCCTTTGATCGGAGCCGCGGGTGTCTCCGCCGTACCGATGGCGGCACGGGTAGCGCACCGAGTCGGCCTGGAGGCCAACCCGCACAACATTCTGCTCATGCACGCCATGGGCCCCAATGTGGCCGGCGTAATCGGCTCCGCGGTCGCCGCCGGCATCATGCTCATGTTCACGTCGTAGGCCGGG
>Ga0114931_10008298_pt1 | contig 12594 bp, 14 predicted proteins | sample 2SBtaG_FD_89579 | JGI IMG/M metagenome (GOLD analysis project Ga0114931, IMG submission 89579) | Deep subsurface microbial communities from Kolumbo volcano to uncover new lineages of life (NeLLi) - 2SBTROV14_V59a metaG | ecosystem: Environmental > Aquatic > Marine > Volcanic | place: Kolumbo...
ATGAAATAATAACCGTGAACCGGCATTAAGAATTTCGGTTTGGTCATTTCCATTATCATTTTCAATTCGTCTTTTGGGGCGTGGCCGCTGGAATGAATATCAATGTGCTGAGTTTGGTAGATGGTCGCGCCTTGCCGGCTGATAATATCTTTGACATTTTGCACGCTGCGCTCATTGCCGGGAATAACCGAAGAAGAAAAAATTATCGTGTCGGTTGATTTAACTTGAACGTGCCGGTGGTCGCCGTTGACGATTCTCATTAAAGCGGCGTTCTCCTGGCCCTGGGCGCCGGTGGCGAGAATAAACACCTGATGGTCTTTGTAATTTTTAATATCTTCCAGATTGATTATCTGCCCTTTCTTTATTTTCATATAGCCGAGATTCTGGGCGATGCGGATATTTTCTTTCATGGACCGGCCGGCGATCGCCACCTTGCGGCCCAGCCGATAGGCGATTTGGATAATTTCATCAAGACGGGAGATCATGGAAGAAAAAGTGGAAAGAATAATTCGCCCTGACGCTTTCCGGAACAGCTTCTCCAAATTCCTTTCCACGATTTTTTCGGATATGGAATAACCTTCTTTTTCCGCGTTGGTGCTGTCAATGAAAAGAGTATGGACGCCCATTTTGCCGATGCGGTCAAATATATCAATATTGATGAAATTTCCTCTCTCGTCGGAGTCAACCCGAAAATCGGCGTAATGAACCAAATTACCAATCGGAGTTTTCAAGATTATTCCGACCGTGTCCGGCACCGTGTTGTCAACATTAAAGAACTCCGCTTCAAAATGCTCTGAGATTTTTTCCCGATCGCCGCTTTTAATCGTTTTGAATGTTAGTTTTGGCGCGTTGGGGAAATCATTTTGCCTTTTTTGGACGATTCCCTGGGTAAGTTTCGTCGTATAAATCGGCGGGTTACCCAGCTTGCCGATTAAATAAGGAATGGCGCCGATATGGTCGAAATGGGCGTGGGAAAGAATAATCGCTTTGATTTTATCTTTTTTCGGTTCCAGGGATTTGATATTGGGAATAATAAAATCAATTCCCGGCGTTTCTTCTTCGGGAAATTGAATGCCGGCGTCAAGAATGATAATTTCATTTTCGTATTCAAAGCAACACATATTGCGGCCGATTTCTTCAAGGCCGCCCAAAGGAATAACGCGCAGAGTCGGTTTTTTATTTTTCCGCGAAGCGGTGGCGGTCTTCCGAACCGCGCCGGGACGGGAAATTTTTCGGGCCGTGCGAATAACCGGCCGGCGATAGGATTTTCTTGATGTTCTTTTTTGAGTTGTTTTTTGAGGGGTCATACTGTATTTATTAAGATTGGTTAATAATTTATTTTGCGTTAATTTTCGCAATGATTTTTAGATAAATAAAACGGACGCTTATATTAAGAAGCGGAAACTTTAACCGTATATTCTCGTTAATTATCCATTATTTTAAAAATATTTTTTGTGCCGGAGGAGAGATTTGAACTCTCACGGACTTTCGTCCACAGCGACCTGAACGCTGCGTGTCTGCCAATTCCACCACTCCGGCAATCGGAATTTCCCAGTTTCAGCGCTTTGAACAGCGATTAGTTACTTGGTTTAATAAAATTTTAACCTTTAAAAACAAACACCCTTTTCCAGAGACTGATATAAATCACACTTTTCCGATACCGGAGCGGGTTTATTCACAAGAACAAAAAAGGAGAAGTTACATTTGCGGCTTAAGTATATCATAAAAATATTAATTTTAGCAAACCCTATTTAAAAATGCGGGCGGTTCTTAAATACCATCGGCCGGCAGCGCGAAAACGATCGGCCGGCATAACAATAGTGGCGGCGTTTAACCCGCCTAAGTTTTTTGGACCGGCGTAAAGGTAGTAAGGCGAGAAAAGAAACAAAGCCGGTTGATCCTTGCGAATTTGTTCTTGAAGTTCCGCGAGAAGAGCGGCGCGCTTTTCAACATCAAACTCTTGGCGAATTGATTCCAAAAGCGCGTCCACGTTTTTATTCTCATAAAGAGCCAGGTTCAAGCCCGGATAGAAACGCTGGGAAGAATGCCAGAATGAAAAGGCGTCCGGATTGTCGTTGAGGATGTTGCCAAAGAGGAGCATTTGATAATTGCGCGTTCTGATGATATCGCGGGCGATGTCGCGCGGGTCAAGAATCGTCAAATTAAGTCCGATACCTACCGCGGACCAGTTATTTTTTAAAATATTGGCCGTTTGGATAAGGAAAGGAATACGCGGCACGACAATATTAAACGATAAGCGAATCACAGTGTCTTTTATTTTCTTTGTTCTTATATTGTCTTTACTGTCTTCCGCGATTGTCCAGCCGGCTTTCTCAAGCAGTTCTCGAGCTTGCTCCGGATTAAACGAAGAACTTTCTCCGTCGCCGGCGGTATATCCTTCAATAAAGGGAAGAATCGGTCCATCAGCCAAAACAGCCCGATTATTAAAAACTTTTTTGATCAGTTCTTTTCTGTCGGTGGCTTTGTATAAAGCGGCTCTGATGTTTTTATCTTTCAAGGCGCTGTTAATGGTCGGGTTAAAAAAGACCGCGTAATATTGGGAAGAATTAATCGTGAAAAGATGGTGGCTGGTTTTTATTTTTTGAGATTCACTGTCGTTTAATCCACCCAGGCCTTGGACGGCGCGCGTGTTGAAAGCGTTTAAAGCGTTACTGGACCGCTCAAAAAAGCGGAAAGCGAAATTTTTTATCAAGGGAGCTTTTAAAACGTAATACGGGTTCTCCACAAGCTGGTATTTTTCAATAAATCCGTCTTTGCGTTTGTCATAACGGGAAAATTTGTAAGGACCGCTGCCGACCGGCTCCAGGTTGTAGTTGGAAAGGCGAAGATTCTCAAAAGGAATGGCGCCGAAAATATGCTTGGGAACGATTTTAAGCCGCGCCAGATTATCGGCGAAAAAGGCGTAAGGGTTGCGAAGCGTGAGTTTTATTTCTTGGTCGCTCAAGCGTTCTATTATCACGCCTTGCCAGGACGCGTAGAGTGGCGATTGAATGTTGGAATCTTGAATCGCCTCCAGCGTAAAAACTACGTCGTCGCTGGTCAAAGGTTCGCCGTCGCTCCATTTTAATCCCTCTTTCAAATTAATCGTCCAACTTTGATGATCTTCACTTTCGGTATAATTTTCCGCCAAATCCAAGAGATTGGCGAAAAGAAGTTCAATAAGGTCCCGATCAACTCCGTTTTCGTTCGCGAGAAGGGGATTGACTGTTGCCGGTTGGCCCACCACCGCTTCAATGTAACTGCCCCCCGCCACCGGTTCCGGAACGGTTTCGCCGTAAAAAACCGACATCCCCCACAAAGATAAAGAAATAACAAATACAAGCAACGCGCTAACAAAAAAGCGGCGCTCTTTTTTTGAGAAAGTATTGTAAAGAGAAAGCACCTTCACGGTGATGGCAAGATATCAAAATCTAATTTAGTTATTGAGAAATAAATTTAATAACGCCAAAAGGCCGAAGATAATAGTCATAATAATAGTGCCGATAAAAAAGATTTTTTCCGTGCCGCGCCGGCGTTGATAAAAACCGCCGCCGCCGCCGCCGCCGAAAATCGCTCCGGAACTGGAAGAGCGTTCTTGGAGAATGATAAACGCAATAATAACAACTGAAACAACCACTTGAAGAATGTCTATAAGATTCATAAATTTATATAATTTTAGCTATGAGTTTTGCCAGTACGTTAACGGCACTGATTATCAGCGTGGTCAGAATTAAAGGAATGAGCCCGATGATCGCGATTTCCGGAAGATAGATGTCAACGATGTATAGAATACCAGCATTGATGACGATTGTAAACAGCCCGAGGGTAATCAGAATCAAAGGGCTGAAAATCATCTTCGCGATCGGCCGAATGACAAGGTTAACCAACGTCAAAAGCAGGGCAACGGTTAGAAATCCTTTGGGGTCGCGGGAAACGGTTACGCCGTCAATAAAATAAACCGCGGCCAGCAAAGCCAAGATGTTAGCGCCGAAAGCCAGGATTAATTTCGCCAGCAGTTTCATAAATTGAATTATACAACTTTAATTCCGGAAGGACTAATAAAATAAAATGTTTGCAAATGGGTTGATAATCAACTACATTTATAACATTCACCGGCCCGATTAGCGCGGGATGCCGATTATTCGGTTGCGGTGATTCGGGGAGGAGTCGCATAGCGGTCGATTGCAGCGGATTGCTAATCCGCGGGGCGAAGGCCCCTCGTGGGTTCGAATCCCACCTCCTCCGCCAATCAGGATTCACACCGATAAATCTCTGTTTTTATCAGTATTTTTAAGTTCGGATATTTTTGACGGAGTATGGGATTTTAGAACCCTTGTCTTCAATAGATATAGTGAGTAGTAGGGTGGGGTAAAATTTGCTAAAGTGTCTCTATGGCACGCTATTTAAGCTATCTAATGGGCGCAGAGCAAATTCAAGACAACGAACTTGAGGCTTTAGGCGTTGAGATTAAAGAAACAAAAGCAGATGGCCACCGCACACTTATAATCCCAGAGGGGAAACTGCCCCAATACATTGAGCTTATAAAAGAAAAGCTAACTAACGGTTTTTGGAATGAAATCATCGGCGAAAAAGAAATTATCTTTATTTTTAAGTTCAAAGACGGCCGCATCAAAGAGTATAAGCTTTCTCCCCAAAACGAGCAGGAAATTGATAATCTTTGCGCTGAATTTAATAACGAACCACCAGACAAAACTGCTAATGTCTACAAATACATCTCTGACAATAAGTTTTACCACGACTTTATGATGACCCATTACGCTGATATGATAAATAGAAAATTATAAAAAGATGACATCAGAAACTCGCAACTGCCAAAATTGCAAGCAGGACTTTGTTATAGAGCCCGAAGACTTTGATTTTTATAAGAAGATTGATGTGCCACCACCAACTTGGTGTCCCGAGTGCAGAATGGTAAGACGGATGGCGTTCCGCAATGAAAGGACGCTTTATAGGCGGACCGGCTTCTGGCTTTCTCTCGCAGTAACCGCTACTTGCAGCCTCTGGTTCTTGACTCTTTCGAGTCCTTGAACTCCGGCCCGAGCGGTCGAAATGGGGTCATCCGTGCATGCGCGGATGGCCCTTTCCTATATCCCATTTATTCTTTAATCAAAGTCAGAGATTTATCTTCATATCTAATCCTTGATCTCAGATTTGAGAGTAATAATCTTTTCTCATTTGTTGATCCTTCCTTGAGAAGATATTTTGCATAGTTCTGAATCCGCAGTCATTCCAAATTTATTATCAAATGTTTATGTTGAGCCACCATTCCTTTTTAAGATAAAATTCTAAAAAATTGGGACGATCCTTAAGGATCGTCCTTTTGGCGAAGGTTAGGGAGTGATGAAACTTTGAAGCGCTTCGTCGCTTGCGAGGAAAACGCTTCCGCTTTCGCTGTTGATCGCGGCGGTTACGTTGTCGCGGCCTTGCCGGCCGATTTCTCTCCGCGCCGCCTGTTCTCCGTTTTCGTGAAATACCGCCCCGACTTTCTGAAGAACTATGACCGGCCATTCGGGGGCGGGTGTTCTATCACTCTCGCCTTCTTTTTCGCGCATGCTATATACCTCTTTCTTTCGGGCCAACCATTGGCCGAATATTTTTATAATATTGAAAATTTCGATAAAATCAAGCGGTTAATGAAAACCACTCCGCGCCCCGAGGGAAATATACGCTATAATTAAATGGTAATATGCATAACCACTTAAAACATTTTCTAAAAATATTCGTTATGTTTCTTATAATCGTTGCCATTGTCTTGGGTTTTTATCTTATTTCCCAATCCCGGCCGGCGGCAACCGATGAAGAACAAAGCGAACTGCAGACATCGTGGGGAACCGGGTAAAACAAAAATCTTCACAGTTCGGTGGCTCATTAATTAGGATAATCGGTTGACTTATCGATTATTTTCTCTTATAATGGAAAACGGTAAATAATCTCGGAAGAGAAGACCGAGTTTATATAAATCACAGCGTGATCGGCAGTATGACATCAAGGGCAGGCGGAAAGTGTTTTTCCGCAAGAGGGCAGACAACTCTCCAGAGAGGCTCGGGAGAGTTAACCTGTTTAGGTACGGAAGGAATGATGATGTCGAAGACAAGACGTAAGAAGCCGAAAGCGGCGACGAGGAAAGCGGCCGAGGAGCCGGTGTCGGGAGACATGGTGCCTCCCACGTTTCTCGACATGACCGTGAAACTCCAGGATGTCGTCGCTTCCCAGCGGCGGGCTCAGAGTCCCAACGGCAGGTTCCGCTTCTCGCTGACCGGCCGGCCGGATCTGGAGGAATGGAAGGCTCTTCGAGCGATCCATCTCGGCAACGGTTCGCCGGTCAAGGAGCTTTGGTTCCACGAGGCCGGAAAAGTGGTCTCCGGACGCTGCCGGTTGTAATCAACCGCGCGGGGGCTCGGTTCGCTAGCGAACCGAGCCCTAATCATTTGTGCATTCTTTGACTCCGTGCGAAATTACCTCAAATGGCGCGGAGTATTTTATTACTCATACCGTTCTGACGCTGTTACAATAAATAAGAAGCCTTATTATTTATAATATGAAAATTCTTATCGCTACCGGAATATTCCCGCCGGACATCGGCGGACCGGCTCTTCACACGAAAAAACTCGCGGAAAGTTTCAGCAAGCGCGGCTGGGATGTCCGAGTGGTAACTTACGCGTCTGAAACGGAAGGGTATGAATTGCCGTTTCGAGTTTGGCGGGTGTCCCGGAAACTGCCGCGCCCGATCCGCGTCGCGATTTATTTTTTCTATGTCTTAATTAACACAAAAGGAGCCGACGCGGTTTACGCGCACGATCCAACCGCGGTCGGCTTGCCGGCTTCGTTCGCCGCCACCCTCCTGAAGAAAAAATTTATTATTAGAATCGGCGGGGATGTTATTTGGGAACGGGCGATGGAAAGGAGAAAAGAAATTATCTCGCTTAGCGAATATTATAAGCGGGGATTTTATCTGCGGGAATATCCTCGATTGTTCCGGATTGTCCGCGGAGTGCTTGGTAAAGCGCGCTTGATTATTCTGCCGGCGGAACTTTTAAAAAAGTTGTATATTGATTTTTACGGAATTGATTCCGAAAAAATTGCCGTTATTCCCAATCCGATTCCGAAAATAAAAAAGCATTCCCGAAAAGCCGAGGAAAATATTATCCTATTCGCCGGCCGGTTCGTCGCTTATAAAAATATACCATTCTTGATTGAGGTGTTTGATAAAATGCGCCGGCGAATCGGCAAGGGCGAATTGCATTTAATCGGCGACGGACCCGACAAAGAGAAAATTAAGAACCGAGCCGAAAATCTTCAATCAAAAGATTATATAAAATTTTTTCCGCCCGTTAACCACCTTGATCTTCTTAAAAAAATTGAAACCGTGGCGGCCGGCATTGGACCGGCTTTAACCGAGTTCAACCCTAATTTTATTTTAGAATGTTTGGCGGCGGGGAAACCGGTTTTAATAAGCCGAGAAAACGGCCTGACGATAAAATTGCCGGAAGATTTTCTCTTTGACGCTCAAAACGGCAGCGAACTTGAAAATAAACTTATCAAGATTTTTAACGATAAAGAACGCGAAGAAATGATTAAAAAAATTTCCGGATTGCGCTTTAATTGGAGCTGGAACGACATTATTGAAAGCCATATAAAAATCATCAATAAACTCTAGTGTAAAATGAAAAGCGTATGAACGTTTTAATGCTTTCCACTGATAGGACTCTTCTCACCGACGGGGCGCCGGCGCGCGCGCGGATGGTTGATTACGGATCATTGGTAACCGAGCTTCACATCATTGTTTATACTCCCAAAGGTTATACCGGAGATCACCGGTTTCCTTACAACTTAAACGGTTTGCCGTACCTTAAAATCGGGCGCAATGTTTATGTTTATCCGACTCGTTCGGCCCGGAAAAGTTTGTTTTTTAAAAATGCTTTCAATATCGGCTCAAAAATAATTGAGAAACGGTTGACGGAAACTGGTTCTGAAAATCCCAAAGCTACCGACGTTAAGAAAATAAAGGCGAAGAAAAACACGGTTATCAGGTCAATTTTCGAAAAGCCAAAAACCGCGGACTTAAATATTCTGAGAGGTACCGAAGATAGAAGCGAGTGGTTAATCACTGCCCAAGATCCGTTTGAAACCGGATTTGTCGGCCTCAAACTGAAGAAAAAATACAAAGCGCCGCTTCAAATACAGGCGCACACGGATTTTCTCAGCCGATATTTCTGGCGCGAGTCGTTTAAAAATAAAATAAGAGTGCTGATGGCCGAGCGATTGCTGAAACAAGCCGATTGTATCCGAGTCGTTAGCAATAGAATTAAAGAATCTCTCCAAAAAACCAAACTGGTCGGAAGCAAAATTCCAATTTCCGTTTTGCCGATTTATACGGAAGCGTCTTCAGTCCAAGCGCCGACTTTCACCGACATTACCAAAGAAGGATCCGACTCCAACCTCGCCGATTTACACGTGCGGTACCCCAGTCATAATTTTATTATTTTAATGGCTTCGCGGCTGACCCGCGAAAAAAATATTCCGCTGGCGCTTAAAGCGATGAAGTTGGTGGTAAAACATTTCCCCGGCGCTCTTCTGGTTATTGTCGGGGACGGACCGGAAAAGAAAGAATTGCAAGCGTTCGCCAAGCCGCTCGGCGGGAATGTTGTTTTTGAACCGTGGACGGCTAATCTTAATCTTTACTACCAAACCGCCGATCTCTTTCTTCTAACATCAAATTATGAAGGATACGGCCGGACTGTTGTTGAAGCTCAACTGGCCGGATTGCCGGCCGTCATGACTGATGTCGGCTGCGCCGGCGATATCGTGCGCGACGGCGAAGGGGTTGTTGTCGTGCCGGTCAATAACGTGAAACTTCTGGCGCGGCGAATTGAAGAGTTGGTTGAAAACCAAGAATTCAGGGAAAAATTGCGCGAAGGCGCGAAGCAAGTTGCCAAACGCCTGCTGCAAAAAGAAGAGTATTTGGCAGAGTATAAAAAAAGCTGGACTTCTTGTAAGTTGCAATGACGTGAAAATGAAACTCTTGATCATCACTCAAAAATTGGACAAACGGGACAGCGTGCTGGGATTTATGCACGAGTGGGTGGCGGAGTTCGCCAGGCAAACTGACAAGGTAACGGTTGTTTGTTTGGAAAAGGGCGCGTATGATCTTCCGGCCAATACGCGAGTTTTTTCACTGGGCAAAGAAAAAAAACATTCGCGGCTCAGATATATTTTTAATTTCTACAGATTTATTGTCCGAGAGCGAAAAAATTACACGCACGTTCTGGTTCATATGAATTCCGAGTATGTGGTTATGGGCGGGTTTTGCTGGCGGTTTTGGGGAAAACGTGTCGGGCTTGGTACGCCCACGGCCATGTGCCGTTTCTCCTCCGGGCCGCCGAAAAATTATCCGATGTGATTTTTACTTCCACTAAAAGTGGGTTTCGATTGAGGAGTAAGAAATTAAATGTTATCGGACAGGGCATTGACACGGATTTATTCAAGCCGACCGAACAGGCAAGGGATAATAAAATCTTTCGGATTATTTCGGTGGGGCGTATTTCCCCCGTCAAGGATTATGAAACTTTATTGCAAGCTCTGAAAATAATTTCTGATAAAAATATTCACGCTGATATCATCGGCGGCGCCGGAACGCCGGAACAGGAGAAATATTTCCAATCCCTCAGGAAAATAGCGCGCGGCGAAGGCATTGAAGATTGCGTGGATTTTGCCGGACCGGTCGCGAACCGGGAAATAGTCGGCGTTCTGCAATCCGGCGATTTATTTGTTAATATGAGCCGGACGGGAAGTTTGGATAAAGCGATGTTGGAAGCGATGGCCTGCGCGGTGCCGATTTTAACTTGTAACGAGGCGATGCGGGAAGTTCTCGGTTCCTATAAAGACACGCTGATGTATGAAAAAGGCGGCGCCGATCGACTGGCCGAAAAAATAAAAGAATTTGTTAGTATGAATAAAAGTAAGCGTGAAATTATTGGCCGAGACCTCAGGCAAATAGTGGTTCGGGATCACGGCCTTAAGCAATTTGTCGGGAAAATAATATCTCGGCTTCAAAAACTCCCGGGGTAAATGGATAATTCTCTCCAAAAAATATATGAGCGGCACCACCAAGAGGAGCGCGGGGCGGGTTTCTCTATTCTTGAAACCGAACGGGGCGCGCTTTTCAGTTCCATTATTGGGAAAGGAAAGAAAGTTTTAGATCTTGGTTGCCGAGATGGGGCCCTCACGAAATATTTTAGCGAGGGCAACGAAATTTTGGGAACCGACATTGATATAACCGCGCTCAAGCGGGCAAAAGAAGCGCTTAATATTGAAACAAAACAACTTGATTTGAACGGCGAGTGGGGTGATCTTCAGGGAAGAAAATTTGATTTTATTGTGGCGGGAGAAACCTTGGAACATTTATATTATCCGGACCGCGTGGCTGAGAAGGTAGCGCGCCGCCTTAATGAGAGGGGAATATTTTTAGGGTCCGTACCAAACGCGTTTAGTTTAAAAAACAGAATTAGATATTTATTTAATCAAAAGAAAAACACTCCTCTTGCCGACCCGACTCATATTAACCAATTCAGCGCCAAAGAGCTGAAACAGATTCTTAGCAAACATTTTTCTAAAGTTGAAATCAGAGGATTGGGTCGTTATGCACGACTTTCAAAACTATCACCTAATTTTTTTGCTTTTGATTTAATTTTTATAGCCAGGAAATGAGTAAAAAAATCAAGATTGTATTTGCGATTAATAATTTCTCCATCGGTGGGGCCCAGCGGTTATATTTGGATATATTCAAAACGATTAACCACAATGTGTTTGACTTGCATCTTATCACTTTATTTCAGCCAAGAGAGGAAGATTTTTACGAATTGGTGCCGCCATACATTAGACAGCATAAAGTAAGTTTTAAAAGCTTTTTGGATATCAATAGTTGGTGGAAACTTGCCCGAATTCTTGTATTACTGAAGCCGCGCGTTGTGATTTCCAGCTTATTTTTTTCAAATACGGTAATGAGAATGCTGAAAATATTTTTTGGTTATAAAATAATAATTATTGAACATAATACATATATTTACAAAGGTTCATTACATATCTTTGTTGACAGGATTTTATCGCGCTTAACTTGTAAAATCATCGCCGTTTCGGAATCAGTCAAGAAGTTTACAATCAAACAGGAACGAATCAAAGCGCAAAAATTTATTGTCATAAATAATGGAATTGATATTAACAGAATAAGCAAAATTGAAGATCATTATTCCGATATCACTCAACTAAAAAGAGAATTAGGATTTTCTTCAAATCTTAAGACGATCATTAATGTCGGTCGTTTGGCTTTCCAGAAAAATCAGAAACTTCTTATTAATGCTTTTGCGGAGTTTGTTCAAAAAAACAATGATTATATCCTTATCATAATAGGGCAAGGATCTTTAAAAAATAAATTATTGGCGCAAATAAAAGAACTCAGTCTGGATAAAAAAGTTTTTCTTCTTGGAGCGAAGAGAAATATAATCCCTTATTACCTAATAAGTGATTTCTTTATTTCAACTTCCTTAATAGAGGGATTCGGTATTGCTGCTGCCGAGGCGCTTTGTTGTGGTCTGCCAATTCTTTCAACGAAAACTGCGGGTATTGATGAAATGATAAAAGAGGGACAAAATGGTTTTTTTATTAAAAAAGCGGCGCCGAAGAGCGTTGCTCGAGATATGGAGAAGATGGTAGATTTCCTGGAAAGTGTAAATAGAGATACTATTATTAAATCAGCCGGCCATTTTGCGATAGAAAAAACGGTCCAGGAATATGAAAATCTTATTTTAGAGTGTATTTCAAAGAAACAGATAAACCTTTAATTTAAATGGAATCCGCTGAAATTTTCTCAATCAACCAACGAGCTCGAGAGTATGTAAATAATCGTTTTCCAAAGGCGACACATCTCGAACGCGAAAAAATTGTGAACGACTGGGTTCGAAAGGTTGATGTTTAGCGTAATCTTGTTAATGACTTCAAGTGGAGGATCGGTGATACTAAAGAAACAAGCATATTATGAATAGACCGAAAATAGCTCTTATGACTTACGCCATAGACAGCCGTCCGGCTAAGGGAACGGCACTTTATACAAGGAAGTTAGTTGAGAAACTTATTTCTGACAACAGATTTGATTTCTATCTCGTGCATTACGATAAGGCAGGTGATCCTCTTTATCATCAAGCAAAAGAAATCACCATGCCCCGCGTCCGATTGCCTTATGCCTCGCGTTTTTTTTCGCAACTCAGATTTTTTTGGCAATATCGCAAAAATAAGTTTGACATAATACACTGGTTCCAACCGCGCCTTTATCCGTTTTATTGGCTGGCGCCGGCTAAGCATATCGTGGTAACGGCTCACGCCGCCGGGGATAAGACCGCTCCTAGTTTTTTCAACTTTCCGAAAATCGTTTTCAATTTTATTATGACATGGCTTAACATGTGGATTGATACTGCTATTGCCGTATCAAATTTTGCCAAAAATGAAGTTGTAAAGCACTACCGGTTTGATCCGAAGAAGGTTCACATTACGTACAACGGTGGCGGTGAGGAATTCCAGCCA
>Ga0114931_10008299_pt1 | contig 12594 bp, 10 predicted proteins | sample 2SBtaG_FD_89579 | JGI IMG/M metagenome (GOLD analysis project Ga0114931, IMG submission 89579) | Deep subsurface microbial communities from Kolumbo volcano to uncover new lineages of life (NeLLi) - 2SBTROV14_V59a metaG | ecosystem: Environmental > Aquatic > Marine > Volcanic | place: Kolumbo...
ATGGCGTGGTGTGCCGGTACGGCGTGGTGTGCCGGTACGGCCGGGCGCGCCGGTACGGCGTGGTGTGCCGGTACGGCCGGGCGCGCCGGTACGGTGTCGTTGTCCGGTAACGCGTGCGGCCGCGGTAGCTGCGCCGGTAGCGGCGGTACGCGTTGCGGCTGTAGATGCGACTACCACCGCGGCGGTACCAGCGGCGGTAGCTGGTGCGGTACAGCCGGTAGTGACGCCGGTAGCGATTGTAGTAGACGTAGTTGTGCGGGACGTACCGCCAGCCACCGTTGTACAAGTACATCGGCGCGCCGTAGGTGTCGTAGTGGACCACGTAGCCGTAGTAGTACTGCGGCTGGTAGGTCACCGCGACGGTCGGGCCGGCGCTGTAGCTCGGGGCGGTCGTGTACGCCGGCGCGGTGCTCGCGCTCGCGTAGCCAGAGCCGCGTACGTAACAACCGCCGAGCAAGCCGGCGGCCGTGAGACCAACAATCAGTGCAAGAGTGTGTCGTTTCATGGCAGCTTGGCGGAGGCTACTAGTAAGAATCGTGCCAGGGAAACGAGCCCCGCAAGTTGTTGAAGTCATTTGATGTACCCGGGTCAGTGTGGACATTTGTTCACGGACAGTTTGGTACGGTGTTGCGATACATTGTATCTCTATGTATAGTGTCGCTAGGTATGGGACAGCAGCGATATCCAAAGGAGCTGGTCGCAGCCTCGGCAACGCAGCTGGTGCTGAGCATCCTGGCGCATAGTGAGAGTTACGGCTACGCCATCTTGCAGGAGGTCAAACGGCTGTCAGACGGCGAGCTGGAGTGGACCGATGGGATGTTGTACCCGGTACTCCATCGCCTCGAGCAAAAGGGGCTGATCCGCTCGGCGTGGCAGACGGCTTCGGGGCGCCGGCGCAAGTACTACACCTTGAACCGAGAGGGCAAACGAGCTTTGTCGCAGCTGCGCGAACAATGGCTGGCCATTGGTCGTGCGCTCGATGCGGCATGGGAGGGAGCGTAGATGTCATCTGGACGGCTTGACCACGACCCTACTCGGCGTGGTCGTCGCGGCCTGGGGCCTGTGGCGGGTGCGCGCCTACGCGGTGGTCGCGAAGCGCTGACAGCGTCCCGGAGTTTTTCGCAACCTGCGCCAGGGAAGTGTTGTCACACTGGGTGTGCGCAAGACTGTATTGCTGGTCGTGACGCTCGCGCTGGTCGCTACGCCAGAGATGGCCGCCGCCGGTTCTCCACGGTCAGAACAGCGTCGTCTTGAGAAGCATTGAAAATGCGTCATTGTGAAAAAGCCACAATAATCAGGAACAAGCGCAGACGTCGCCAGAGGAGCCGAATTTCGTCCGCCCTCACAAGAACCGGGCGGCGAAACTTGGCTCCCGACTAAGGCGTTTGTGTATAGAAACCGTCGACCTGTTCAACGACTGTTGTTTTGCCTGGTCGGACTGGTTGGAGCCGATCTGCCCGGAGGTGGTCCGGGTGACTGCGCCGTATCCCGATGGCTCTGAGCTCGCGGGCATGCCCATGTGGCTCTGGTTGGAGCCGATCTGCCCGGAGGTGGTCCGGGTGACTGCGCCGTATCCCGATGGCTCTGAGCTCGCGGGCATGCCCATGTGGCTGGCGTGCGCGTTGTCGTCGCGTCGTCGCGCCGCCGGTGCGGTCACGCCGCAGTGGCCGTCAGGGCCGACAGCGCCGCCGCCTCTTCGGCGCGCAGCGCGGCGACGTCCAGGCCAAGGTCCAGGTGCAGGGGCGGCTGCGTGTCGGCGATCGCGTTGACGCCGCGCTCGTGCACGGCGACCAGTTCGTCCAGGATCGTCTGCGGTCCGAGCACGCCGGCGCCTTCGCCGGCTGCCCACGCCAGTCGTTCCTCCAACGAACCGTAGAGCAACGTTTCGGGAAGGATGTCGCTCCAGCTTTCGAAGCTGGCGGTCGAATAGCCGCCGTAGCGGCGGCACTGCATTTCGGCGCTCAGCGCATCGGCCAGCGCCAAGGAGACGAACAGGGCGCGGTCGCGGCGTTCGAGCAGGGTGTCGATGGCCTGGCGGCGCACGTTCTCATCCGGGTGGCGCAGGCATTGTTCGGGTGGCGGTGGGCCGGGCAGCGAGCCCACGGACTCCCCGGCGGCGGCCAGGGCCGCGCCGGCGGTGTCGCGTACGACGCGCTCGGGATAGCCGAGCAGCTCGCGCAGAAGCTCGCGGGCGCGGGGCGTATTGGCGTCAGCGAGGGCTCCGGTCATTTCGACCATGCTGACGTGCTCGGCCGTGAAGCATTCGATCAGAGGAACAGCCCGCTCGCCGTCGAGTCGGGCGACGCCGCGCAACGCAGCCGTGGCCACCCCGCTGGTGGGCTCGGAGGTGGCTGCGGCGAGCATCAGCGTCGCCAGCGCTGCCGGCTGCGGGTGTTTGGCGAGCTGCTCGATGCCGGCGTCGAGCACGAACGAGCGCAGGCGCCACGGCACCGCGGTATCCCGGTAGCGGCGCTGCAGGTCGAGCAGCTGCGCGAGCGCGACCGGGTGGCCGGACAACACGAGGAATCGAACGGCCGCTTCGCCGCGGCGAAACACCATCTCGCTGTCACCGTCGGCGGTTTCGGTTTCGGTGACATCGAGGGCCATCTGGTCGCGGACGGCGTCGACAGTGCCCAGCGCGGCCGTCGCCGCGTCGTCGAAGTACAGGTCGCCGTAGAAGTAGAGTCCCTTGGGATTGCGCCACGTTTCGAGGAACGGTTCGACGAGCGCGTCGAGCTCACCGGCGCGCGCCGCTTGTTCGACGCATGCCAGCACGTAGCGCCGCTGTTCGTGCTCGCTGGCCAGCGCGCGATAGCGGCTCAGCCCGACGCGGGCGCGCTCGGCCACCGGTAGGGCTTCCAGTTGGGCTTCGATGCCTCGGCGTTGCGGGGCAGGATCCTCGGGCGACGCCGGCTCGGGCGACGCCGGCTCGGGCGACGCCGGCTCGGGCGACGCCGGCTCGGGCGACGTCAGCTCGGGCGACTCCGGCTCGGGCGACTCCGGCTCGGGCGACGCCGGCTCGGGCGACGCCGGCTCGGGCGACGCCGGCTCGGGCGACGCCAGCTCGGTCAACGGGGTCAAGTCGGCGGCCGCGATGTCGAGGGGCGGCTCGGTCGGATCACCCTCGAGGCTGCAGCGGCCATGCTCGTCGGCGCCAAACGCGTCGAAGTCGTCCACGACTCGCAGGCTCGCGCCGGGCAGCACCTCGAGCATCGCGTTGATCGCGTCCACGATCTGGGTGGCGTCGTCGGATTCGTCCAGACTCATGGCGAGCTTGGTGGTGCCCTCGGCGATCACGCTCGTCGCAGCTTTCGCCGCGGCGATGCCAAGGTCTACCTGTTCGGCATCCCAGTCCTGAGCGTTCGCTTCGGCGACCACGGCCGACAAGGCGCCGAGCTCGTCGTCGCTCACCCGCTCAGCGCGAACGAATTGATAGGTGACGGTCCATCCCATGGGGCGCAACGTAGCAAGGGATGTGCCGAAGCGACGCCGACTGTTATTCGTTAGTTGGGCCGGCCAAGACTGGACCAACTGGCCCAGCGCCGTGCACCGGCGTACCAGCTACTCGATGCCGTACTGGCGCAGCTTCTTCCACAACGTGGTGCGGTTGATGCCCAGGATCGCCGAGGCCTTGGTCTTTTGGCCGCCGCACGCCTTGAGCACGCGCAGAATGTGGATGCGCTCGATGTCGTCGAGGCTGAGCATCTCGTCGGGCGAGGCCGCCGGTGCTTGTTCGGTGGTGACGCTGGTGTGCTCGAACGAGCCGCGCGGTTGGAAATCTTCGGCCGTGAGGGTGTTGCCGGCGGCCAGGACCACCGCGCGCTCGATGGCGTTTTCCAGCTCGCGCACGTTGCCGTGCCACGCCTGGTTCTTCAGCCACGCCATGGCCGTGTCGTCGATGTCGACGCGGCCGCGGCGGGCGCGCAGCGCGGCGCGGTCGGCGAAGTACTCGGCCAGAAGCGGAATGTCGTCGCGGCGGTCGCGCAGGGCCGGGACCTCGATGGCGATGACGTTGAGCCGGTAGAACAGATCTTCGCGGAACGTACCGTCGGCGACCGCCTTGGACAGGTCGCGGTTGGTCGCGGCGATCAACCGCACGTCGACCCGGGTGGAGTCGACGCCGCCGACGGGTTTGATCTCCCCGTCCTGCAGCACGCGCAGCAGCTTGGGTTGCAACTGCAGCGGCAGCTCGCCGACCTCGTCGAGAAACAACGTGCCGCCGTTGGCGGTGAGGAACAGACCGCGCTTGGCCTGCTCGGCGCCGGTGAACGCACCGCGCACGTGGCCGAACAGCTCGCTCTCGAGCAAGTTGTCCACCAGCGCGCCACAGTTGACCGGCACGAACGGCGCGGTGCTGCGCACGCCCTGGTAGTGCAGGGCGCGGGCGACCAGCTCCTTGCCAGTGCCGCTTTCGCCCGTGACCAGCACGTTGGCATCCGAGCGCGATACCACCGCGATGGTGCTGCGCAGCTCCGCCATGGGCTCGGACTCGCCGACCAGGTTGCCGTAGGCCAGCTCTTCGCGCAGATCGCGGTTCTCCCGGCGCAGCGCGTCCTCTTCCAGGGCGCGCTGGGCGACCATGCGCAGCTCGTCCGGCGTGAACGGCTTGGTGATGTAGTCGCGGGCGCCAATCTTCATGCCGCGCACGGCCGTGTCGACCGACGGATACGCGGTGATCAAAATGACCGTGGGCGGTGTGTCCCGCTCCATCAGCTGGGTGAGCACCTGGAGGCCGTCGATGTCCGGCAAGTTGATGTCGCACAAGACCAGATCGACCGGTTTGGCCGCGGCCGCGGACAGCCCGCCTTTGCCGGTCTCGGCGACCTCGGTGTCGTAGCCGGCGCGGCGCAGCACGTCGCCACATAGGCTGCGGATGCCGCGTTCGTCGTCGATGACCAGAATGCGATGTTGCGCCGCGCTCATTACTCCTCGATGGGTATCACGACGCGAAATCTCGCGCCACGTCGTTCGGGGCTGTTCACCACGCCGATGCTGCCGCCGACGCGGTTGACCAGGTGCTTGCACACGGCCAGTCCCAGTCCCGTGCCCGATCCTGGGTCTTTGGTGGTGTAGAACGGGTCGAAGATGCGATCGCGGTCTGCGGCCACGATGCCGGGCCCGTCGTCAGTAAACAGCACTTCGACCGCGAGCCGGTCCAAGGCGACCCGGCTTTCGATGGTGAGGCCGCCACCGTCGGGCATGGCCTGGGCGGCGTTTTGTACCAGATTGACGAATACCTGCTGCAGCTCGCGGGCGTCGGCGAGGGCGTCGGGCAGCGGCTCGGCCAGGTCGAGCCCGATGGTGACGTGTGCTTTGCGCAGCTGGGGCGCCACCAGAGCGATGGTGCGCTTGACCAGGGTGTTGATGTCCACGGGCATCGGCACGCCGGATTGCTCCGAGCGCGAGTAGTCGAGCAGCGAGCCGACGATGGTCTTCATGCGCTCGGCTTCGTCGGCGATCAGCTCCAGGCCCGAGCGGTCCGGGTGATCGTCGTCTTTGTCTTCCAACAGCAGCTTTGCGTAGCCGAGCACGGTGGTGAGCGGGTTGTTGATCTCGTGGGCTACCGACGCGCTCATGGTGCCGACGGTCGACAGGCGATCGCCGCGGGACAGGGCGCTCTGCAGCTGTTCGCGTTCGCCGATGCGTTTTGCCATCTCGACCAGGCGCTGGGCGAGGATGCCGATTTCGCCGGGGGCGTCGAGCGGCGCCGGCGCGGCGGTGTCGTCGCCTTCGTTTTCGGCGATGGCATCGGCGTGGGCCGCCAGCTGGACCAGCGGGCGGGTGAGCCGGGTGGCCAGCAAAAAGCCCACCAGCAGCGCCACCGCCAGCACCGCCGAGCCGGCGATGATGGTGTCACGAGTCGTCTCGCGGGCCAGGGCGAACGCGTAGCGGGTTGGCTGTTCCAAAACAATGGCCCAGCGGACGCCGCGCAACGATTGGAACGAAGACAGGTTGCGGTAGACCGCGACCACGTCGTGGCTCTCGACGTTGCCCTCGGTGGCGGTGGCCAGGGCGCGGTCGACGGCGACGTTGCTGCCGCGCAGGCTGCCGCTGGCCGCGAGCACCTGGTTGTCCGAGCGCGCCACCGGGATGCCGTCGCCATCCACCACCAGCAGGCGCGCGCCGCGGCCGAGGCGCGACTGGCTCAGCGCCTCGGAGATGAAACGCAGGTCCAGGTTGGCAATGAACACGCCGACCAGCTCACCGGTGCGGCTGCGCGCCTGGGTCACGACGCGTACTTGTGGCCGGCCTTTGTCGAACACGACGTCGCCGATGTAGCCGCCGAAAGTGTGGGCGCCGATGTTCTCGGGCGCGGCCAGGGTGTCGCCGTACAAATGCTTGCCTTCGGGGGACACGATCGACAGGGTCGCGAACAGCGGCACTTCGCGGCGCAATCGGCGCAACAGCCGCTCGGTGGCTTTTCGCCCCGCGGCGTCGTCGCCCACGTCGGCGCGGCGGCCGTCGGCCCACACGGCAGAGGCCAGCTCGAGCGAGCGCCGCGCGTCCTGCAGCGTGCCGTCGAGCGACGCGCCCATGGCGCGGATCAGCGCCAGGTTGCCGCGTACCACTTCGCGCTTGATGTCGGCACGAGCGCGGCGGATCGCCAGCGCGCCGATGATCACCGTGGGTACGATGGTCGCGAGCGCCAGCACCATGAGCACGCGCGGGGTGAGCGAGCGGCGCGGTGTCGGGCTCACGGGCTACCCTCGTCGCGCACGACAACGCCGTGGCGTCGCAGCAGGCGGGTCCACGCGCGGCGCACCCCGGCCAGCGCTTCTTTGGCCGTGGCGTCACCGGCGATCACCGCGGTGATGGCGGGGGTGAGATCGTCGAACAGCTCGGCGCTCACCGGGTGGCGCGGCAGCGGCCGCGCCTGTTTGAGGGCGCGGTAAAACTGTTGAGCGAAGCTGCCGCCGGCTTGCAGGCCGCGCCGGGTCGTCGGCACCAGGCCGTAGCGTTTGGCCCAGTCGGCTTGCAGCGCCGGCGACACCAGCGCCAGGGCGAGCTTCCACGCCGCTTTGGGGCGGCGGGCGCATTTTGGCACCACCAGAAGCTGGCCACCGCGCGGCGCGGCGCCGCGACCGTGGGGACCTTTGGGAAACGGCGTGACCGCCAGGCCGTCGACCGAGCCGTTGCTCAGGGCGCTCACCGCCCACGGACCGTCGAGCACGACCTTGATGGTGCCGGCGCGAAACCCGCGCGCGTGATCTGCGGCTTCGCGCTCGACCCGCGACGGCGACGGCGCCACGCCTTTGGGACCGAACAGCTTGGCGAAGTTTTCGAGCGCTTCGACGGCGATGGGCTCGTCGATGTGCAGCTGGCCGGTGGCGGGGTCGACGACGTCGCCACCCCACGCGCGCAATAACGCGACGAACCAGTAGCCGTCGCGGCGCACCGCCAGACCATAGGTGCCGCCCTGGGTCATGCGGCGCGCGTCGGCCAGCAGGGAGTCGACGGTCTTGGGCGGCCAGTCCAGGCCCGAGTTGCGAATGAGGTTGCTGTGGTGAATCAGCGCCAGGCCGTCGAGAGCCTGGGGAATGGCCAGCTGCTGGCCGTCGATCGACGCCAGCGCCAGCGCTTCGGGCAGCCAGTGGTGGGCAGCCGTGACCTCGGCGGGGGGCGTGCGCAGCGCGTCCATGCCGGCGAGCTGGGGTAGCCAGGTGGCATCGATGCGCGCCAGATCGGGGCACTCGGTCTTGTTCTCGAGCGCCTGCACCAGGATCGTTTGGGCGCGGCCGAACGGCAGCAGCGTGGACTCCACCCGAGTGGCCTGGCGGTTGAGCACCGTGCGGTTGAGCTCGCGCGTCTCGGTCGGGTTGAACGTGTGCCACAGGCGCAGGCGCTGGGTCGGCTCGGTCGGTTTGTCTTCGCTAGCGTGGCACGCGGCCAGCGCGAGCACGAGCGCGACAAATGTACGGGCAGCCCGCATGAGGCCGGCATGGTACCCCAAGCGGCCAACGCACCGGCGTTGAGAAAAGCAACCCTGCCTCTGTGGGGCGGGCGCTAGAAGTAGAAGGTGCCCGCCAGGGTGAACATGGCCCCGGAGGATTCTTCGGGAATTGGGCCGTTGGCCGAGCTGCCGGCGTTGTAGTCGTTGTTGCGCCCGGCGCCGATCAGGCGCAGCTCGGCGCCGAAGCCGAACCGGGTCCAGCGGTGCTCGATGCCGCCGCCCAGGTGGATGTGGGTCTGGCGATACTCGATCTCGACGTCGTTGCCGCTGGCGGTCTTGGTCTTGATCAGGTCTCGGGAGCCGCCGATGCCGCCGAGGATGTAGAAATTCCACCGCGGGTTGCGGGTCAGGTGGATCAGGCCGCTGAGGGTCACGGGCCGTGAGTCGCGGTCGATGCCGGGGGCGTACTCACCGGTCATGCGGTCGACCGAGATTTCGACGCTGAACCGGTGGTTGAAGCGGTAGCGGAAATGCACGCCGCCGCCGCCCAGGTCCGTCTTGTCGTCGGGGTTCGCCGACGAGGCCAGCTCGACGGTGCCCACGTGCAGACCGATGCCCCAGGTGGTGGCCATGGGAGGTGGCGCTCTGGTGGCCGGCGCGGGCTGCGGCGGCTGGGTCGACGGTGGCGCCAGACCCGGCTGCGCCGTCGCGACGTGTGCCCCGAGCAGGACGGCAGCGACAGCGACAAACGACGTGTAGATCTGCGAGCGGGCCATACCCGAGTGTACATCCAACCTTTGTGCCAGCTCCGCTGATTTACAACCATGCGAGATCAAAGCTATCAGTTTGCCGAGATTCGCCACAGGCACACGCAGCGCGTGTTGATTTCCCACACTGTGGTGCAAAGTTCACGCGATGCAATCGGGGCGCCGCGTCAGCTGCTCGACGTGGGTAGCACGTGGTATCAAGGCAAATGATGCGCAGCATGACGGGTTACGGGCGGGGCACCGCCGACGCTGAGGGCTGGCGAGCGGTCGTGGAGATCCGCTCGGTCAACCACCGGTTCACCGATTTGAAGCTGCGCGGCGTATCACTCAACCCGGCCGTGGAAGAGCGCGTGTCCAACATGGTCCGCTCCAAAGTCGAGCGGGGCGCCGTGACCGTGACCATGCGCGTCGAACGCGCGGGGCTCACCGCCAGCGTGCGCATCGACGAGGCCGCCGCACGCCGCGCGCACTCCGCCTTGCATCAACTTTCCACACGCCTGGGGCTGCGCGGCGAGGTCAGCCTCGAGCTGGTGTGCGCGCAACCGGGCGTGGTCGTCGCCGCCGAAGATACCGACGACACCAGCGACGACGAGGGCCTCGCCACCTGTGTCATCAGCGCCGCCGAGCAAGCGGTGGTTCAGCTGGTGACCATGCGCGAGACCGAAGGTGGCGCGCTGCGCGACGACTTACGCAACCGCTTGCGCCTGCTCACCCAGATGGTCGACAACGTCGGCGAGCTCACCGCAAACGCACCGGGCGACGCCCAGGATCGGCTGCGCGAGCGTCTCGAACGCCTGTTGCAGTCCACCAACACCGATCTCGACGAGGCGCGACTCGCGCAAGAAGTGGCGATTTTGGCCGATCGGCTCGACGTCACTGAGGAGCTGGTACGCCTGCGCAGTCACCTCGAGCAACTCGACACCCTGCTCGGCGGTGCGTCGGGTGCAGTCGGACGCCGGCTGGGTTTCTTGGTGCAGGAAGTCGGCCGCGAGCTCAACACCGTCGCTTCGAAGTCGCAGTCGGCCGACATCGCGCGTACCATCATCGATGCGAAGGCGGAGCTCGAGAAGATACGCGAGCAGGTGCAGAACATCGAGTGACATGGCAACCAGCGAACGCGGAATACTCGTCATTATCTCTTCGCCATCGGGGGCCGGCAAGACGACGCTGTCGCGGCGCTTGCTCGCCGAGTTTCCCGGCCGGCTGAGCTTTTCGGTGTCGTATACGACCCGCCAGCCGCGGGCCAACGAAACCGACGGCGTCGACTATCACTTCGTCGACGACGCCACGTTCGAGCGCATGGTCGAGGCCGACGCGTTCGCCGAATGGGCCGAAGTGCACGGCAACCGCTACGGCACCTCGCGCGCGGCGGTCGAGCGCGCGCTGGTCTCGGGCCACGACATGGTGTTCGACGTCGACTACCAGGGGGGTCGGTCGCTGTCGGACAAGTGGCCCGACGACTCGCTGTTGATCTTCATCTTGCCTCCGGACTTGCCGACCCTCGAGTCACGCCTCCGCCGGCGTGCGACTGACAGCGAAGAAGTCATCCAGCGGCGGCTGCGCAAAGCGATTGAGGAGCTCGGGTATCACACCCAATACGAGCACCTGGTCGTCAACGACGACCTCGACACGGCCTACGACAACCTGCGCGCCATCTACCTGGTTCGCCGCTACGGCGCGCAGAATCGCGCAGATGTGGAGTATCCGCTGGCCGAGCTCGCGCAGATTGTGCAGTCCAACCACGAGTCCGGAGCGCGCGATCACGCGGTCGGTCTCGTGGCGGCGGGGCGCAGCAGTTAGCACCCGCGAGGGCGCGTCTTTCGACTCTGTGTTGACAGTCGGGGGGCCGCGGCTCACGATCTATATATGGGTTATCTGCGATGCTCGGTAGTATTCGCTTCACTGGCCCTGCTGATGACGAGCGGTTGTCACCGCCGGTTCAAGGCCGCCGTATCTCAGCCCAACCCGCTGCGGGCACCGGTGGATACCCTGCGCGTGTCGGTGCCCGTGACCATCATCACCGGCGACCATGAGCTGGAGATACCGCGCGATCAGGGCTGGTCGCCGGGCATGCGAATCATGCACAAGGAGCGCTATCCGCTGCACAACGTGGCGGTGTTCACCGTGGTGTCGCGGGACCGCCTGCGCTTTCACGTCCAGGTCGAGCACAAGTGGCGCGAGTACGCCGATGTCACCCGCTACAAGGCCGTGCTCATCGACGACCAGGGCCACGTCTATAAGCCCGAGGCGGTGGAGAAGACCCTGCAGGAGCACGTGGTCAAAATGTGGGACTACGACACGGTCAGCGTCCGCCGCATGTATGGCAACGTGGGGCCGATCACGCAGATCCGGAATGATGGCTACAAGCGCCGCAACCCCCTGGGTAACCTGTCGGTTTTTCGGGGAAGAGCCGATTTCGTGTTCTACCGGCGGAACATCTTCACGCCCGACATCAAGCGCCTCACCTTGCTGGTCGGGCGCGCCGACGTGAGCTTCCAGTTCACCTGGAACTTCCGGGACGAGCAAGACCACACGGCGCCGCCGGGGCAGCGCCCGACCACCGCTCACCACGCGCCAAGGTAATTCCGACCCGGCCGGCCCACAACTGGCTGCCTGCCCGGTTAGAAATGGGAGTGCGCCGGCCTGCTGTAGCCCTCTCGGCCCCCTCCGCCCCCTGCCGGCGTCAGGCCTCCTCGCACGGCACCCACCCTTGCTTCGTCGGCCTTCCTGGCCACGCGACCGATGTGACTCGAGATCTTCTACGGCAAACCCACGCACTCCCATTTAGTTTTCGGGTCCAGGCGCGCTAAGCTTATTTTGGCGTATTGGCCCGTTTAGACCACATCATTGAGAACATCAAAGGCTACCATCCGGGAGCCGATGTGGAGCTGGTGCGTCGCGCGTACGACTTTGCGGTCAAGGCGCACGAAGGGCAGACCCGGCGCTCCGGAGATCCGTACGTGACCCATCCGGTGTCGGTGGCCAAGATCATCACCGAGCTCAAGCTCGATGTGGCCAGCGTGTGCGCCAGTCTGCTGCACGATGCGGTCGAAGACACCAGCACCACCGTCGAGGAGCTCACCGAGCTGTTCGGCAAGGAAGTCGCGTTTTTGGTCGACGGCGTGACCAAGCTGGGCAAGCTGCCCTACAGCACCCGGGAAGAGCGCCAGGCCGAAAATTTCCGCAAGATGCTGCTGGCGATGGCTCGAGACATCCGCGTCATTTTGCTCAAGTTCTGCGACCGCCTGGACAACATGCGCACCCTGGGCCACATGCCGCCCGAGAAGCAGGAGCGCATTGCGGCCGAGACCCTGCAGATCTACGCGCCGCTGGCGCACCGGCTGGGTATTCAGTGGGTCAAGTGCGAGCTCGAGGATCTGAGCTTCAAGTACCTGCACCCCGGTGAATACGATCAGCTCAAGCAGGCCGTGTCCAAGACCCGGCGTGAGCGCCAGCGCTACATCGCCGACGTCGAAAAGCTCATCCTCAAGGAGATGAACGACGCCGGCATCATGTGCCGGGTCAACGGCCGCGCCAAGCATCTGTGGTCCATCCGCCAGAAGATGAAACGCACCGGCCGGTCGTTCGACGAAATCCACGACGCCATCGGCTTTCGCGTGATCACCGACTCGGTGCAGTCGTGCTACGCGTCGCTGGGCGTGGCGCACTCGGCGTGGACGCCGATTCCGGGGCGGTTCAAGGACTACATCGCTTTGCCCAAGCCCAACATGTACCAGTCGCTGCACACCGCGGTGATCGGTCCCAAGGGCGAGCGCATCGAGATCCAGCTCCGCACCGAAGACATGCATCTGGTAGCAGAGCAGGGCATCGCCGCCCACTGGAAGTACAAAGAGGGCAAGGCGACGGTCGGCGCCAGCGACAACAAGTTTGCGTGGCTGCGCCGCATGATGGAGTCGCAAAAGGATCTGCAGGACC
>Ga0114931_10008300_pt1 | contig 12592 bp, 12 predicted proteins | sample 2SBtaG_FD_89579 | JGI IMG/M metagenome (GOLD analysis project Ga0114931, IMG submission 89579) | Deep subsurface microbial communities from Kolumbo volcano to uncover new lineages of life (NeLLi) - 2SBTROV14_V59a metaG | ecosystem: Environmental > Aquatic > Marine > Volcanic | place: Kolumbo...
GAGCCTACTCCGGGTCGCCAAAGGCCGGGGGGCGCTTCTCGAGGTTGGCGCGGATGGCCTCGACCTGGTTGGGTGAGCCGATCAGCGTTCGCTGCAGAGACGCTTCGAGGGCCAGCCCGGCTTCGACGCTCCCCAGCGTAGCCTCGTTCCACAAGGTCTTGCCGGCGCGCACGGCATGGGGATTGCGTGCCGCGATCTCGCGCGCGAGCTCGAAGGCCGCCTCCCGCGGGTGGTCGCTCGTATGGGTCGCCAGCCCGAGTCCAACGGCCTCCTCCCCGGAGACCACGCGGCCCGTGAAGGTGAGCTCCTTCGCCACATCGAGGCGCAGCACCCGGCGGGCGGTCTGGGTCGCGGCGACATCGGGGATCAGACCCCAGTGCACCTCTCGGATGGACAGCCGCGCGTCCGGTGCCACGAAGCGGATGTCGGCGCCGAGGGCGATCTGGATGCCTGCGCCGTAGGCCACGCCGTGGACCGCGGCGATCACGGGCTGCGGCACCTCCTGCCACACCCAGGCCGCCTGCTGGGCGAAGTTCGCCGGGCTGTCCTCATGCGCTTCGAGCAGGCCCCGGCTCTGGGAGGACCGCTGACCGCCAGCGTTTGCGCCCCCCTTCGCCATGCTCTGGAAGCTCGCCATGTCGAGACCGGCGCAGAACGCCCGTCCTTCCCCGGAGAGCACCACCACCCGTACCGAGCCATCCATGGCGACAGCCCGGCCCGCCTGGATCAACGCCCGGAACATGGCCTGATCCACGGCATTCAGCTTCTCCGGGCGGCTCATCCGGACTTCGGCGATGCCGTCCTTGACCTCGATCGCGACGCGCTCGTTCATGCTCTCCTCCCTTGGTCGGCGGATGCTAGCGCGTCGGAGGGGGGACGCAGTTGCGTTGCTTGACCCCATGGGGGAGGCGACTGGGAAGGCCTCCCCATGGGGTCAAGCAACGCAACTGTGTCCCAACCTTTGCGCCCTCGCACTCAGCCGAACGCGACGCTGGGGAGCCAGGTCACGAGCTGGGGCCAGAGGAAGATCGCGGCCAGACCCAGCAGCTGAAGCGCGACGAAGGGGACGATTCCCCGGTACAAGTGGGCCAGGCGAATGGAGGGGGGGGCAACGCCCTTCAGGTAGAAGAGCGCGAATCCTACGGGTGGGGTCAGGAAGCTGGTCTGCAGGCAGACCGCCACGAGCACCGTGAACCAGAGCTTGTCGATGCCCAGGCTCCGGGTGATGGGCTCTACCAGGGGCAACACGATCAGGGTGATCTCGATCCAGTCCAGGAAGAAGCCCAGGCCAAAGACCAGCGCCATCAAGCACAAGACGACTCCGGTGGCGCCGAAGGGGAGGGCCAGGATCGCGCCGGCGATGACATCGTCCCCCCCGAGCTCACGCAGCACCACGGAGAAGCAGGTAGCGCCGAGGAAGATCGCGAAGATGAACCCGACCGTTCGGGCGGTGGCGTGGGAGACTTCGCGCAGGGTGGCGAGATCCAGCTCACCGCGCAGCAAGGCCAGCAGGGTGGCTCCGGCCGCGCCGATCCCAGCAGCTTCGGAGGGGGAGACGATGCCGAAGAAGATCGAGCCGAGGACCGCGAGGATCAAGCTCGCAGGTGGCAGGAGCGCGCGTAGGACCGCTCCCATGCGGGCCGCGCCCGGCGCCGTGGGAGGGGCCAGGGCCGGCCGCAAGCGGCACAGGACCAGCACGTACACCAGGTAGAGTCCAGCCAGCAGCAGACCCGGGAAGACCGCTCCCAGGAAGAGGTCGCCTACGGACAGCTGCATGGGCTCGCTCATCAGTACGAGCATGATGCTGGGTGGGATCAGGATGCCCAGGCAGCCCGCCGCGGCCACGGTGCCTGCGGCCAGCTCCGGCTGGTAGCCGTCGTCCAGCATCGCGGGCAGCGCCAGGGTGCCGAGTAGCGCCACCGAGGCGCCGATGATGCCGGTGGCGGCGGCAAGGACCACGCCGAGCAGTGTCACCGCTACAGCCAGGCCCCCGGCCATCCGGCCCAATACCTCCTGCATGGCGCGCAGCAGGTCCTGGGCGATGCCGCTGCGGTCCAGCATGTGACCCATGAAGATGAAGAGTGGAAGGGCGACGAGACTGTAGTTGGACATGGTCCCGTAGATGCGATCTACCACCAGGCCCAGGGTGGAGAAGTCCGCGTCCACCGCGAAGCCCGCGAGGTTCAGCAGCTCGCCGGCACCTGCAAAGAGGACCCCCACACCCGCCAGTACCCAGGCCACCGGGAAGCCGGCGATCAGCAGCGCGATGAAGCTGGCGAACATCAACGCCACGAAGAGGAGGTTCCAGTCCCACTCCACGGCTCAGGACTCCGCTGACGTGGCGGCTGGGCGGGGTGGCGGTGTCTCGCCGAGCAGCACCAGCAGGCTGCGCGCTGCGCTGGAGAGGGCCTGGACCGCCAGCAGTACGAGTGCGACCGCCAGCACTCCCTTGATCACCCAACGCGCAGGGAGCCCACTGGGCATGGGGGAGCGCTCGCCGATCTGGAAGGACTGCCAGAAGAAGTCGCAGGCGGAGAGGCTGACGATCACTGTGAAGGGAAGCAGCAGGATCAGACTGCCCAGCAGCTCGATCCATGCGCGGGTGCGCACTCCGAGGCGTTCGCGCAGCAGGTCCACGCGGACGTGCTCATCGGCGGCCTGGGTCTCCGCAAACGCCAGCAGGAAACCGGCCGCATAGAGATGCCACTGGAGCTCTTCCAGCTCGATGAAGCCCCTCCCCAGCCCATAGCGGAGCGCGACGTTTACCAGGAGCACGGCTACGAGAGTGGGCTGGAGCCAGGTGGCGACGCTCCCCGCAGCGACCGCCAGGCGGTCTGCAACGCGGACGAATTGATACAGACCGCTGCGCATTCAGTGGATGTAGGCGATCGAGGACCAGTCCGAGTGCTGCGCGCGGAAGCGCTGCAGCGAGCCCCAGGCCTCCGCGAAGTCCGCATCTTCTGCGCTGGCCTCGCGCATGACCTGGTCGGTGGCCTCCCGGAAGCGAGCCATCATCTCGGGAGACCAGCTGTGGATCTGGACACCCTGCTTCCGGAAGAACGCCAGGGCCTCATCCTGGATGGCCAGGGCGCGCGAGAGCCCGAAGACGATGCTGGCCTGGCAGGCGGTCTCGATGCGGGCGCGCTGCTGGGGCTGGAGCCCTTGCCAGGTCTCCTGGTTCACCACCAGCTCGAGGAGCGAGGAGGGCTGGTGCCAGCCCGGGAAGTAGTAGTGCTTGGCGACCTTATAGAAGCCCAACGGCCGGTCGACGGCTGGCGAGGAGTACTCGGTGGCGTCGATGACGCCGCGCTCGAGGGCCAGGAAGATGTCCCCCGCCGGAAGCATGGTGATGGAGGCGCCCAGCTTTTGGAGCACCTTCCCCCCGAGTCCCGCGTAGCGGATCTTGAGGCCCCGCAGGTCCTCGGGCTTCTCGATCGGCTTTCGGAACCAGCCCGAGGCCTCCGGCGGAAGGACGCCGCAGGGCACCGGTACGGCACCAAATTTTGCGTAGAGCCGGCGCCAGATTGCCAGGCCGCCGCCCTCCTGGAGCCACGCCAGGAGCTCGGGGGCGTCGGGCCCGAAGGGAACCGAGCCAAAGACCGTGGCCGCAGGAATCTTCCCCATCCAATACGCCGGGAAGGTGAAGCCGGCATCGATCTTGCCCGTGGAAACGGCATCGAAGATCTGCAGGGTGGGTACCAGTTTCCCCGCGTCATAGAGCCGGATGCGCAGGCTGTCTGCCGAAGTGGCCCGCATGAGCTCCGCGAAGTGCTGGATGGTCTCGCCCAGGATCGGCACGCTGAACGGGTAGCCGGACTGGATCTTGAGGCGCTTGCGGCCCGCGGTCAGACTGGGCGAAGCGAGTAGCAGGATGGCGATCCCGGCGAGGAGGAGACGTCCCGTTCGCACTACTTCACCTGCCGCAGGAACTCGGAGAGGCCATAACCCGTCTGGTCGCCGAGCTTCCATTCGGTCATTCCCTCGCCGATGTGCGTCTGCAGGCCCTCTCGGCGGTTGCGCAGGGGAATGAAGCTCTTGACCTCGCCCTCGATGCGCAGCTCTTCGCCGCTCTCGCTGCGCACCCGGGCCACGAGCCTGCGGTGATACAGACCGCCCTCCTCGTACTCTGCTTCGATCTCCGCATCCACCAGGCGTTCCATCTCCATGCCGCGCACCAGTACTCCGCCGGCGCTGCGCTCCAGGCCTTCCGGGTCGCGCTGGATGATGGAGACCATGGCGCCGAGCTCGGGGCCGAAGTTCAGCGTCAGCCACTCGTATTGGTAGATCGCCTGCCAGTGACGCGGCCCCCAGGAGTGATCGCGCAGGCCATAGCCGTCGATCTCGAAGTGCTCCCGGTCGATCTGCAGGTGGCCCGTCACGTGCATGTGTTGCTCGTAGTGAGCCTTGGCGAACTGTTTTTCAGCCTGTTTCTGCGCCTCGCTCTTGGAGCCACCCGAGCCATACATCGGCCCCACGGCTTCGTGCAGGAGGTCGAAGCCGACCTGCTTGCGCGGGTTGTCGCTGAAGGCCTTTTTCGGATTCGCCATCTCCCGGGGCTCGGCGAGCTCGACCACCGGGCCGTCGTAGCGGGTACGAAGGCGCTCTGTCGGCTCCTCGACCTCGAAGCGGAGCCCTCCCGCGTCAAAGCCGGCATTGTCGGAGATCGGGGGCCTGCGGAAGTTGAAGAGAACCCGACCGTCGGGGAGATACAGGCAGACGGTCATCTCCGCCTGGCCTTCGTTTGCGCGGTTGCCCATGCGGAACCAGCCACCCAGGGACTGCCGGGTATCGAAGAAGTTGAAGTACATGCTCTCGTTGAAGTTGGACTCCGGGCCCAGCTCGTGGGTGTAGTCGTCTTCCGGCACGAGGTTGCCGAGGATCTTCGCCACGTTCCCTCCTGACTCCGCTGCGGGGTGTCGTATAGTACCCAACGTGAAGGAGTCAGGGCCCGGTGAACTATTGAGGGCAATCGTGGTGCGACTCGCGTCCGGGACCCACCCCCACGCGGGGACCGACGATGCCCTTTATGTGGGTGTCTCGGGGTCGGCGGGAGGGCGGGAGTTTCCCCTGGACGTGGCCCGCAAGAACGACTTCGAACGCGATACGCGAGCCAAGTACGCGCTCGGGGAGGTTCGGGGAGAGGACCTCCTGGATGGAGCGCAATTCCCGAGCGGGGCGAAGGGCGGCCGCAATGATCCGGTGCTCTTCCGGATCGGTTTCGAGGAGATCGACCGGGTCTACCTGCGGAAGCAGACCGCCCGCAGTGGCGCCATGGACGATGCCTTCCAGCTCGACGAAGTAGAAGTCATCCTCTGCGGCGCGGGCGGACGGCGGCGCGTCTTCCGCTCCCATGACGCGATCTGGCTGGGCGTGGCCTTCGGGGCCCAGGTCTGGCTCGTGGAGGTGCCCGCGGACGCGCCGCCTGGCATCTCCCGCCGCTCCTGACTACTCCGGCTCCACGCCGAAGTTGAGACGCTCGTTGAGGCGGATCGAGGCGCTCTGGAAGCGCATTTCGAGGGCGTAGATGCCGGGCTCCGCCGCCTTCGGAAGCCGCACGAAAGAGTCGACGACCCAGCGTCCGGGCTTGATCTCGAAGTGGTCGACCTTGTCATCGACGATCACGCGACCCTTGAAGCGGATGCGCGTGTGCAGCGTGCCCTCGACGACCTCTGTCGCGTGTCTGGGACACATGGCGTAGACGAGGCGGTGATTGAATTTCGAGCCGGGAGTCAGACGGTTCGGATTGATCTCGTTGCGCTCCAGCTCGAAGAAGGGCTTGTGCTTCTTCTCTGCGCACGCGTACTGCTTTGCCACCTTGCCAGGCATGTCGGCGAGCTTCTCTCCCGGCTCGCGCACGGCACGCCGGAACTTGCCCACCGTCGTGGCGCAGCCAAACACGAGGGCGGAGGAGAGGGCGAGTACCAGGCTTCGTCGGATCAACGCAGGATCTCCCAGCCCGGCGCGTGGGGTAGCGGCTCCTGGTGAGCCGGCGCCGGACGCTTCTTCAGGTGGCTCTTCTTTGTGGTCGGCCTGGATGGGCCGGCCGGCCGGACCTGCTGGGCCCGGGAAATGCGTTGGGCCGTCGGCGCCGGGGCCGCGGGAGGCGCAGCCTGTGCCGGTGCGGCTCGCTGGGCCGCTGCGGGGCGTGTCGGAACCCGGGCCACACCGGCCGCCGTGGGCTCCGCAGCAGGCGACTCTGGCGCGTGGCCGGCTGTCGCGCTCGGAGGAAGGGCCGCCGTGTCGGCAGGGGGAGCAGGGGCCGGCGCCTGGGGCCCCCCGGGCGCGTCGGGTAGGACGGAAGGCTGGCGCAGGCGCAGAGCGGTGGTCGTGCCCTGCCCGTGAATGGCACGCTCGGGGTGCGGCGTCTTCAGGTGGCTGCGGAGGGCCCCCGCGGTCAACACGAGTGCCATTGCGCCCAGCAGGATCGCCGCCAGCGGCCAGAGAAACCCGCGGGCCCGGCGCCGCGGGCTGGCTGCCGTACCGTCCAGGCTCTCGAAGATTGCCGTTTCGGAGACCCCGCGGAATTCCTCCGTCCGGTGTGTCTCGGCGTCCGGCAGCAACGTCGGGGCGTCGGGATCGACTTCGTAGCCGTCGCAGTCCTCGCGCTTGTGGAGGGCGGTCAGGGTGGGACGGCTCGGAGCAGCGGGCTCTGGCGCACCACCTGCGACCAACGCCTCTTGGAAGGCGATGGTGCTGGCGAAGCGCGCTGCCGGCGCCTTTGCCAGAGCGCGCAGGATTGCCGCGGCGACTCCCTCCGAAAGCTCCGCCTTGAACATGCGGGGGGACGGCGGAGGCTGCTCCACCTGCGCGCGCATCACATCGAACTCGCCGCCCTGGGCGGGGAACGGAACCTGCCCCGTCAGCATCTCGAAGAGCAGGATTCCGAGGGAATAGATGTCCGAGGCGAGGGTGGCGTCTTCCCCGCGAATCTGTTCCGGGGACATGTACTCCGGGGTTCCGACCAGGTTTCCAACACGCGTCAAGCGCTGTGACCCCAGTACACGGGCGATGCCGAAGTCCATCACCTTCACGGCTCCCTGGGGTGTGACCATCAGGTTCGAGCCCTTGATGTCGCGGTGCACCACGCCAGCGAGGTGGGCGTGGTGGATGCCGCCCACGGCCTGGTGGAAGATGTCGAAGGCGGTTTCGGGGGGGAGTGCTCCGGCCGCCCGAATCAGTGCGGAGACGGTGCGGCCCTCGAGGTATTCCATCACCATGTAGAGCCCGGAGTCGTCCTCGATCAGGCTGAAGACCGTGGCGATGTTCGGGTGGTTCAGACGGGCGACCGTCTGGGCCTCGGAGCGGAAGCGCTCCACCAGGGCCGGGCGTGCCGCGAGCTCCGGGCGCAGCACCTTGACGGCCACCATGCGACCCAGGGCGTTGTCCACGGCCTTGAAGACGTGGCCGACCCCTCCACCACCAATCCGCTCGCGGATTTCGTAGTTGCCGATTGTCTTGCCGATTTCGGATGTGTTCATCGCGCATTCCAGGGAGCCTTGGGCGCAGGACGCCTGCACGCTCCAGAGCGCCTGCGATATCGGCTGACCCGCGGGTGGTCTTGATCACCATCCTCCCCTTGGGGGGCATGGAAACACCGCGAGACGACGCTAGAACGCTGTGCGAAGCCCTGGTGCTCCGGGAAGGTCGCATCGGGGCCTCTTCACCGGAGGCCGTGGGAGGGCCTCTGACCCAGGTTGGCTGGGCGGATCGCGACATCGAGCTGGGGTCCCTGCGTCCCGCTGCTATCTCCGGTGAGAGTGGCCGTCGCAGCGCCGAGCCCGCAGGCAGCGCCCGTGGCCTGGACCTCGCGGCGCTGGCCCGAAAGCCCACCCTCACCCCCAGCGAGGCGCTGGCGGTGCCGAATACGCTCTGAGCCAGGGGCCCCACCGTGCGCGGTATCCTGCTGCGATCGTGTCCAGCGGGCTTCTCCCTCCTCTCTTCACGGCTGCCGGCACCGACGAGTTTCGGATGCCATCCCCGGGGCCGCGGGAATGCCTGGCCCGCGCCCGCGCCGCGCAAGGGGCGGCCGCTTGTGCCCACCGTCTCGAGGTCCCCCTGGCGCGGCATCTCGCAGCACGCACAGGGACGGCGGCGGCACTGCGCGCCATCGATGCGGCTGCTGGGGGCGGCTACTACGCCATACCCCCCGAGGCGGAGCAGGACCCGGCCGCTGCCGAGGAGGCGCTGGGGGGTGAAGAGGTGGTCGTGGATGTGCAGACCCACTTCGTGGCCAGCGGGCGTACGCGGAGCCCGGGCATGCAGGGTGTGCTGGCCTTCATCCGGGAGGTCGCGCCAGAACGCTTCGCGGGTTTACAGCGCGGGACCTCGCTGTGCTTCGCCGAATACCTGCGCTGCCTCTTCCTGGAGAGCGAGACCGCGGTGGCGGTGCTCACGGCCGCGCCTGGCGCCGAGAGCCACAACATCCTGCCCAATGCCGAGATTCAGGCGACCCAGGAGATCCTGAATCGCACCGCCGGCAGCGGACGCCTCCTGCACCACGCCATCGTGCACCCGGAAGTCGCCGGAGAGATCGACGGCCTGGAGGCGCTCGTCTCGGCCGGTCGGCCGGCCGGATTCAAGGTCTACACCCTGTATGGCTCGCCCGGGCATCCCGGAGGCTGGATGCTCGACGACCCCGAGGTGGGTCTGCCATTTCTCGAGCGAAGCCGCGCGCTGGGTGTCCCCCTGGTGTGCGCCCACAAGGGGCTCTCGGGCCTGGCCCCCACTGGCTCGCCCCGCGATGTGGGCCCCGCCGCTCTCGCCTTTCCCGACTTGCAGCTCCTCGTCTATCACGCCGGATACGAGCTTCCGGCAGACGAGAACGACGAAGAGGGTGCCTACGGCGAGGCGCAGGCAGGCCGCGGGACCAACCGCCTGGTTCACAGCCTGCGCCGGGCCGGAATCGGCCCCGGCGCAAATGTCCACGCCGAGCTCGGCAGCACCTGGGCCGTGCTGCTGCGGCACCCCCATGAGGCCGCGCATGTGCTGGGCAAGCTGCTCCTCGCCGTGGGCGAGGACAACCTGCTGTGGGGAACGGACTCGGTCTGGTACGGGCCGGCCCAGCCGCTCATCGATGCCTTTCGGGCCTTTCAGATCCCCGAGGCCCTCTGCGAGCGTCATGGCTACCCCGTACTGACGGCGGAGCGCAAGGCGAAGATCCTGGGCCGCAATGCGGCGAGGCTCTACGGGATCGACCTGGCCGCCGCTGGCGCGCGGGCCCGGGCGGATGAGTTCAGCTGGGTCGCCGCGGCGCTTCGGGAGGCCCGCCAGCGCGGCATCTTCGATGCTGGGAGTGCCTGAGAGGAGTCGCCTGGGTCGCTACCCGCCTGCGGGCTCGCGCCGGTTCGCGCTGTGATCCGCGTACCAGGAAATGGCATGGCCCGCCTCCCTGCGCTCGCGTTGCAGGAAGCGCCCCACGGCCTCTGCGAGACGCGGGTCCTCCAGGTGGTGGAGGCTCCAGGTGGGCGCTGCGTCGAAGCCGCGCAGCTGCTTGTACTCCCCTCCGGCCCCTGGCTCGAAGCGGGCCAGGCCCGCCTCGATGCAGTGTTCGATGCCGGCGTAGTAGCAGACATTGAAGTGCAGGTGACGGAGCTCCTTGAAGGCGCCCCAGTAGCGCCCGTAGAGTACCTCTCCCTTCTGTACATTCACCGTGCCCGCCACCACCTCCTCGCCCTGGCGAGCCACCACAAAGCATAGGCGGCGGCGAAAGCGCTGGCGCAGCAGCTCGAAGAACGCAGGGTTCAGGTACTGACGGCCCCAGGGGTTGCTGCGGATGGTGGCAAGGTAGATCTCGAACATCAGGGGAAAGTGCTCGTCGCGGATTGCGTCACCCACCAGGCACTCGATGGTGACGTTCTGGATGTCGAGCTCCCGGCGCTCCCGGCGCACCTGGTTGCGGCGCTTGCTGCGCAGGCTGGCGAGGTAGTCGTCAAAGCTCGCAAAGCCCGGGTTGCGCCAGTGGTACTGGTAGCCCAGGCGCGGAAGCCAGCCCGCCGCCTCGAGGGTCTCCCGCTCGTCCTCCAGGGCGAAGTTCACATGGACGCTCGAGAGCCCGTTGCTGCTGCAGACCCCGCGCAGCGTCTCGGCCATCTGCCGAATGCGAGCCGGTCGATCTTCCCCATGGGCAGTCAGGAAACGCGCTCCAGCGACCGGGGTAAAGGGGACGCCGACGAGGAGCTTCGGGTAGTAGTCGATGCCCGCGCGGATTGCGGCGTCCGCCCAGCCCCAGTCGAAGACGAACTCTCCCTCGCTGTGGCCCTTCACATAGACAGGGCAGGCCGCGACCAGCTGGCCCCCCTGGCGGACCACGAGAGGGCGCGGCGCCCAGCCCTGCTCTGGCCCCACGACCCCCGCCTCCTCGAGGGATGCCAGCCAGTCCCACTCGAGGAACGGGCTGCCATCTCCTACCAGCGCATTCCATGCCTCGCGCGGCACCTCGCGCACGCCGCCCAGCAGCCTCACCTCGGACATCGCCCGCAGAGTGTAGCTGTCGCCACGCCCACGGGGAGGCGGCGCCGCCTGCTATCTTCTCCCGCCATGGCTGGTGATCCGAATCAACCTCCCAGCGGCCCCGAGAGCCCGTGGCATGAAGGCCAGCGCGCGAGGCGGGGCGCGGTTGCCGAGAAGTCTCGAGAGAAGCAGGCCAAACCGCCGCGGTTCAAGGTGGTGCTTTATAACGACGACTACACCCCCATGGACTTCGTCGTGGGGATCCTGGAGAGCGTGTTCCAAAAGAGCCCGTCGGAGTCGAACGCACTGATGCTGCGGATTCACCGTACGGGAGCCGGGGTGGGAGGCGTGTACACGCTGGAGATTGCCGAGACGAAGGTGGCGAGTGTCCACCGCCTGGCGGAAGAGCGGGGCCACCCGCTACGCGCGGGCGTGGAGGAAGAGTGAGCTACATCAACCGCGAGCTCCAGATGACCATCCAGGCGTCTCTGCGCGAAGCGATCAGCCGCCAGCATGCCTACCTGACCGTAGAACACCTGCTCCACGCCCTGGCCCACGACGATGCCGGGGCGGAGGTGCTGCGCCACTGCGGCGTCGATCTTGCCCGGCTCAAGCGGGAGATCGAGGAGTACTTCGACGAGGACGTGGAGAAGTTCGAGGGGGAGGGACCTCACGAGACCCTGCAGACCCTGGCTTTCCACCGCGTGATCGAGAGTGCGCTGCACCACGCGGAGAGCGCCGAGAAGGAGGAAGTGGAGGCGGGGGACTTGCTGGCGGCACTCTTCCAGGAGCCGGACTCCCACGCGGTGCTGCTGCTGCGCTCCCAGGGCGTCTCGCGCATGGACGTGCTGCGCTTCGTCTCCCACGGCATCTCGAAGATGCAGCCCGGAGGGGGCGCCGAGCCCACGCCGAGTGGGGCGCCGGGGGGAGGGGGAGAAGGCGAGGAGCTGCCGGCGAATCCCATCCAGGCCTTCGCGGTGGACCTCACGGAACGTGCCTCGCAGGGGCGGCTGGATCCCCTGGTGGGCCGCGGGCGCGAGCTGGACCGCGCCATTCACATCCTGGCGCGCCGTCGCAAGAACAACCCCATCTTCGTCGGGGAGACCGGCGTAGGAAAGACCGCCCTGGCGGAGGGGCTGGCGCAGCGCATCCAGGCGGGCCAGGTGCCGGAAGACCTGCGCAATGCCGAGATCTTCTCCCTCGACATCGGCGCGTTGCTGGCCGGAACGAAATACCGTGGAGATTTCGAGCAGCGCTTCAAAGCACTGGTGGCCGCGGTCCAGGAGCACGCGAACCCCATCCTCTTCATTGACGAGATCCACACCATCCTGGGCGCCGGCTCGGCTCAGGGCGCCACGGTGGACGCCTCCAGCATGTTGAAGCCGCTGCTCCAGAACGGCGAGCTGCGCTGCATGGGCTCTACGACCTACCAGGAGTACCGGCACTTCGAACGCGACCGGGCCCTGGCGCGGCGTTTCCAGCGCATCGATGTGCGCGAGCCGAGCGAAGAGGAGGCGATCAAGATCCTGGAGGGCCTGGCCCCGCGCTACGAGGAGCACCACGGCGTACACTATTCCCGGCCCGCCCTGCGCGCCTCCGTGACACTCTCTGCCCGGCACCTGAACGACCGCTTCCTACCCGACAAGGCCATTGACGTGATGGACGAAGTGGGGGCCGCCGTACGCCTGCGCCCGGGTCGCAAGCGCGAGAGCGTGGGGGTGCGCGACGTCGAGCAGTTGATCGCCCGCATGACCGGCACTCCCCTGGCCCGGGCCACCACCAATGAGCGCTCCCGGCTGGAGCACCTGGGCGAAGACCTGCGCCAGGTGGTGTTCGGCCAGGACGATGCCGTCGCCAGCGTGGTCCGCGCGGTGCGTCGCGCCCGGGCGGGTCTGGGCCCACCCGACACGCCCACCGGCTCCTTTCTCTTCATGGGTCCCACCGGGGTGGGCAAGACCGAGCTGGCCAAGCAGCTGGCCGCCTCCCTGGATGTGCCCTTCCTGCGCTTCGACATGAGCGAGTACATGGAGAAGCACGCCGTGGCACGGCTGATCGGCGCACCCCCGGGCTATGTGGGTTACGACGAGGGCGGCCAGCTGGTGGAGCGCATCCGCCGCCAGCCCCACGCCGTGCTGCTCCTCGA
>Ga0114931_10008301_pt1 | contig 12592 bp, 7 predicted proteins | sample 2SBtaG_FD_89579 | JGI IMG/M metagenome (GOLD analysis project Ga0114931, IMG submission 89579) | Deep subsurface microbial communities from Kolumbo volcano to uncover new lineages of life (NeLLi) - 2SBTROV14_V59a metaG | ecosystem: Environmental > Aquatic > Marine > Volcanic | place: Kolumbo...
CACTGCAACAGATTTTTTCTGGCCTGCCCGCCGCCCCCGGTGTTGGCATAGGCACACTCTACACCTATACACCTCTCCCCAACCCCGCCCCACCCACGGATGTGGAGCCTACCACGTCGCCCGCGCATGAATGGCAACGCTTTCTGGACGCCCGCCGGCGGGTGGACGAAGAATTGGCCCGTCTGGTCGAAATCGACAACCCGTTGGTGGCCGATATATTCCTTGTCCACCAGGAGATCCTGCACGATCGCTTGCTCACAGACGCGGTGCGCGCGGCCATCGACCGGGGCGCGAGCGCGGCAACCGCCACCCAGCAAGCGATCTCCGAACTGGCCCACATGTTCCAGAACCTGAGCGACGACTACTTTGCCAGCCGTTCGGTGGACATTCGGGATGTAGGCCAACGGTTGCTGACCCATCTCAGCGGCGTCTCGTTGGCCCGGCAACTGGCCTCCCTTCCCCCCAACACCATCCTGCTGGCCGAAGACCTGACCCCGTTTGACACAACCCACCTTTTGCCAGAGAGTGTGGTCGGCATCGCCCTGGCCGGCAGCGCGCCCACGGCCCACACGGCCATTCTGGCCCGCAGCCTGGGGATTCCGCTCATCTGCGGCGTCGGGCAGGCGATTCTCTATCTACCTCTGGGGCAGCTAGCCGTGGTGGACGGTCTGCAGGGTCGCCTGATCATTGAACCGGACGAAGAATTGTTGGAAAGTTGTGAGCAGACTCGCCAGCGGCTGCTTGCCTTCCGCATCAGCGCCGAATCCCACAGTCGCCAAGCGGCAGTAACGGCCGATGGACAACGGGTCCTGGTCCAGGCCAACGTCAACAGCCAGGAAGATGTCATGCAGATCGCCAGCAGCGGCGCCGACGGCATCGGCCTCCTGCGCACAGAGTATCTCTTCCGGGAGCGCACAAAGCCACCCTCCATCTACGAGCAGATCGAGGCCTACCGGCTGATCGGCGAACAGACACCGGGCCAGATTCTCACCGTACGCCTGCTGGATATTGGCGGCGACAAACCCGTGCGCTATCTGCCCCAAATCACCGAGAGCAACCCGTTCCTGGGCGTGCGCGGTGTGCGTCTCCTTTTACAGCATCCGGATATTCTACACGACCAGTTACAGGCGCTGGTCTTGCTGACACAGACCAGCAGCTTCACCGGCGTGGTGCGCATCCTGGCGCCCATGGTCAGCAAAGTCGCCGAGGTGCAGCGTCTCCGGGAACTATTGGCAGATATCCCCGGCTATGGGGAGCAGCATCGGGAAGGCTGTTTGCAGATGGGCATCATGATCGAGGTGCCAGCCGCGGCCCTGCTGGCGAACAAGCTGGCGCCGTTGGTCGATTTTTTCAGCATCGGCACCAACGATCTGGCCCAGTATGTCCTGGCCGCCGACCGGATCAACAGCGCTGTGGCCAGCCTGGCCTCGCCCCTGGACCCGTCGGTGCTGCAACTCATTGCCATGACCTGTCAGGCCGGGCGCGCGGCGCAGGTTCCGGTCGCCATTTGCGGCGAGATGGCCGCCGATCCATCTATCTTCCCATTGCTCTATGGCCTGGGCGTCGACGAGGTGAGCGTGGTCGCGCCCGCCATCCCCCTGGTCAAGGAGGCCGTGCGCCAGACGAACGGCGTCGCGGCCCGCCAACTGGCCGCAGAGGCCCTGCAGGCCAGCCGGGCGCGCGATGTACACCGGCTTCTTCATCCCCCAGGCGCATGAATGATCATCGCTCTCAACCCCAGACGTCCAACTTCCTGGAAACCCAGCGCTATGTCACACACCACTCTCCACACAGAACTCCTGGTCATCGGCGGCGGGGCCACAGGCACAGGCGTGGCCTGGGACGCGGCCCTGCGCGGCTTCCGCACCATCCTCGTGGAGAAGCGGGACTTGACCCACGGCGCCACCGGGCGCTAACACGGCCTGCTCCACAGCGGGGCGCGCTATGTGGTCAAAGACCCCCACAGCGCGGTCGAGTGCATCCAGGAAAATCGCATCCTGCGTCGCACCCACACCCATTGCATCGAGGACACCGGTGGCTTCTTCGTCGTCACGCCGGAGGACGAGGGCGACTATCCCGACCGCTTCGTGGCTGCCTGCCGGGCCACGGGGATCCCCTGCCAGGAGATTGCCGTGGCCGAGGCCCTGCGTCTCGAGCCGCTGCTCAATCCCCGCATCAGCCGGGTCTTCGTCGTGCCCGACGGCGCCGCGGACAGCTTTCTGTCCACCCACGCCACGGCCCAGGCCGCGCGCCAGGCCGGCGCGCGCATCCTCATCTACCACGAAGTGATCGGGCTGCTCACAGAGGGCGGGGAAGGCGACCGGCGCGTGGCGGGCGCGGTCGTGCGCGATGCCGTGTCGGGCGAGACGGTCCACATCCAGGCCGATCTGGTCATCAATGCCTCCGGCGCCTGGTCCGGGCGGATTGCCGGCATGGCCGGCGTCGTTATGCGCGTCATCCCCGGCAAGGGCGTGATGGTGGCGACCAATCACCGGCTGGTCAACACCGTCATCAACCGTTGCAAGATGCCCGGCGATGGCGACATCCTCGTCCCTGTGCATACGGTCTCCATCATCGGCACCACCGATGAGACGGTGGCGGACCCGGAGCACCTGACCATCCAGCCTGGGGAGGTTCAGTTCATGCTGGAGGAGGGGGATAAACTGGCGCCTGGCCTGAGCCGCGCCCGCATCGTACGCGCCTGGGCCGGGGTGCGCCCGCTCTACCAGGAGGGCTTCAGCGGCGACAGTCGAGACGCCACTCGCTCTTTCACTCTGCTGGACCACAGGAGCCGGGACGGGGTGCGGGGTTTTCTCACCATCACCGGCGGCAAGTGGACCACCTTTCGCATGATGGCGGAGAAGACCATCGACCGGGCCTGCGAGCATCTGGGCGTGTCGCGGTCCTGCACCACCGCGTCCACGCCTGTGCCGGGGATCGAACAGGGCCACTACTGGCTGGGTCACCGGCTGCACGAGGTGGAAGAGGAAGGCTTGCAGGGCGAGCTGGTCTGTGAGTGTGAACTGGTGACGCGAGCGATGGTGGAGAGCGCGGCCCGGCGCAACCCGACCGTGACCGTGGACGATCTGCGCCGGGATGTGCGTCTGGGCATGGGTCCGTGCCAGGGCGGCTTCTGCACCTACCGGGCTGTGGGCATCCTGCACGAAATTGGGCGTGAGGCGCACGATCCCGATTTCGTGCTGGAGGGCGAGGCCGACGCCGAGGATTGGGAGGTAGCCTATCTTCAGTCCCCGGCCCAGAGCGGCCGTGGGCCGTCGATCACCGAACATGCCACGCCCGGCGCCGCGCCGGAGACGCCCCTGCCCACCCGTTCCCCGGCCATCGACCGGCGCAGCCCTGTATCCAGCCCCAATTTGCTCCTGCGCGACTTTCTGCAGGAACGCTGGAAAGGGGTATTGCCGATCCTCTGGGGCCGCCAACTGAAACAGGAACGGCTGGACGAGTTGATTTATCTGGCGCTGATGAACGCGGATCACCTGCCTGACGAGAGCGCGGAGAGTCCGCTGACGGAGTTTTATGCAGGAATGAGGAGACTGTAGCAAAATTACTTTGGAAGACGGAGTTCCGTAGGGCAGGTTTCTTACCTGCCATCGGTGGCGGATATGGAAATCCGCCCTACTGGAACCCCTGGTTTCTCGGATTTTGCTCTAGCGAACGTCGGTTGAGCCTGTCGAAACCCGTGAGCGGGTTGTACACTGATTCGCAGGTCTTTGACAGGATCAACCGGCGTTGGACTTGGCGGCATATAACACATACGGGATGTAACGAATGGTTGATTTGCTGATCATCGGCGCGGGGCTGGCCGGGCTGACCGCAGCCTGGCACGCGGCCAAAGCCGGACGCAAAGTCAAAATCATTGCCAAAGGGATGGGCGTCACCCACTGGCACGCGGGGACGATTGATGTGCTGGGCTACACCACAGACGGCAAAGGTGTGGCTCGCCCGCTGGACGCTATCTGCGATCTGCCGCCGGAGCATCCCTACCGGCGGCTGGGAGCAGAAGGGTTGACCGCCGCGCTGGACGACTTTGCCGCGCTGGCGGCGGGAATCGGGCTGCCCTATGGGGGGGCGCAGACGCCCGGCGACAACCTGTGGCTGCCCTCCCCTGTGGGCGCGGCGCGGCCCACCTTCCTGGCGCCAGAAGGACAGCGGGCGGGCGATCTTTCCACAGGTGAGCCGCTCCTGATCGTGGGCCTGGAGGGGATGCGGGATTTCTACCCCAAGCTCATCGCCGAGAATCTGGCCAGGCAGGGCCACCGCACACGCCACGCCTTTTTGCCCCTCAGCCTGTTCACGCCGCGCCGCGATGTGACAAACCTGCAACTGGCCAAGCTGGTGGAGGAGCCGTCCCGGCTGGCGCAACTGGCCGAGGCGTTGACCTGTGTGGCGCAGCCCGGCGAGCGCATCGGTCTGCCCGCCGTCCTGGGATTCGACGATCATCCGGCGGCGCTGGCCCGGCTGCGGGAGGCCACCGACGCGGCCATCTTCGAGATTCCCACCCTGCCGCCCAGTGTGCCCGGCATCCGTCTGCACACCCGTCTACGGCGCAGGTTGGAGCAGATGGGCGTGCGCGTGGAGATAGGGATGGAGGCCATCGGCTACGACGCCGGCGGGGAACGCATCCTGTGGGTCGAGACAGAGACAAGCAGCCGTCCGCTCAGGCATCGGGCCGCCAACTTCCTGCTGGCGACCGGCGGCATTTTGGGCGGGGGGATCGACAGCGACCACACGGGCCTGGCCTGGGAAACGATCTTCGATCTGCCCCTGACGATTCCCCAGGATCGCGGCCGTTGGTTTCGTTCCCACTTCCTGGGCGCTGATGGGCAGCCGGTCTTCCGCGGCGGCGTTCCCGTGAACGACGACTTTCAACCCGTGCAGCCCGACGGCCGCCCAGTCTACGCCAATCTGTGGGCCGCGGGCAGTCTGCTGGCCGGCGCGGATCCCATCCGGGAACGGAGTTTGGAGGGGATGGCAATGGGGACTGGACGTTTTGCGCTTTGCGTAAACTAAGAAATGCACAAGCCAAATGACAGCGAATGGAAGGATTGCGCGAATAGCTGCTTCTATGGGTTTATCAGTGGACAAAAGCAGATACGCCCTTCCCGTCAATCATTCGCGTCTTCCTCCTATTTGCGGTCATTTGTTCATGCGTCACTCCTCACAACTTCCTTCATCGCAACCAATGCCACTGCTTACGCAATACGAAACACACAGTGCAATTCGCATAAGCTGGAGCCTTTTTCTATGCACACCACTTCCTGGCGCTCGGTCGGCAACACGATGGACGAGTGCATCAAATGCAATATCTGCACCAGCTACTGCCCGGTGGCCGAGGCAACCGATCTCTTCGCGGGGCCAAAGTATTCCGGACCCCAGGGCGAGCGCTTTCGGGCGTTGGACCAGGTCCACACGCCGGACCATTCGGTGGACTACTGCTCCGGCTGCCGGGTCTGCAACGAGGTCTGCCCCACGGGGGTGAAGATCGCCGAGATCAACGCCCGCGCCCGCGCCCAGATGGTGGCAGATCACGGCATGCCGCTGCGCAACCGGCTGCTGGGACGCAATGAGCTGCTGGGCAAGGTGGGCAGCCTGGCGCCGGCTCTGGCCAACTTGGCCCTGCACAACCCGCTCAGCCGGGCGCTGGCGGAAAAGGTGATGGGGATTGCTGCCCAAGCGCCCCTGCCCCGCTGGAGTACGGACGGCACATTCAGCGCCTGGCTGGCGCACACAAAAGATCAGCGCCTGTGTTCCGACAAAAAAGTCGTCTACTTCCACGGCTGCGCCACCCAATACTATGAACCGTTTATCGGCCAGGCCGCGGTGGCTGTTCTGGAGCACAACGGCTACGAAGTGATCGTGCCGCCCCAAAACTGCTGCGGGCTGCCCCTGCTCTCCAACGGGGAATTTGACGCGGCCGAGGGCTACCACCGGGGCAATCTGGCCCGGCTGGCCGGCTACGCCCGCGCCGGCTACCCGATTGTGGGCACGAGCACCAGTTGCACGCTGACCTTGAAGGAGGAAGCGCCGGAACTGCTCGACCAGTACGACGAGGCGACGTTGGCGGTCAAGGAGGCCACCTGGGACATCTTCGAGTGGCTGCGAGAGCTGGCCGACGCGGGAGAACTGCGCACGGACTTCCAGCCGTTGGGGACGGCGGAGGAGTCTCTCATCCTGCCCTACCACGCGCCCTGCCAATACCGGGCGCACCGGGTGGGCAAGCCCAGCCTGGACATGCTCTCTCTCCTCCCCGGCGTGGAGGTGCGCGAGAGCCGCGCCCGCTGTTGTGGCATCGCCGGAACCTACGGCTACAAAACAGAGAAGTACCAGATCGGGATGGACGTGGGCCGGGAACTCTTTGACTTTGTAGCAGAGCAAGGGCCGGTGGAACTCACCGCCTGCGATTCCGAGACCTGTCGCTGGCAGTTGGAGCATGGCACGGATATTCCCAGCCGCCACCCAATTGAGGTGCTGGCCGCGGCTTACGGACTGTATGATTTGGAGGAACGGCGTGTGGTGCAAAACTAAGCCAGCCAAACTGAATGGCATACAATAACAGAAGGATGTACGCCCTCAAACCAAAGGAGGAACTACGATGACATCCCCTGCCTTTCTCGACGCCCCTTCTGTGGACCAGCATCTGCCGCCCCCGCCTCGGATTCCCGGCTGGCCCATTCTAGGCAACGCCCTCGACTTTCTCAAGCGCCCGATGGAGTTCTTCCTGGATTGCTATTACAGGTATGGGCCAATCTTCCACATCAGTGCGGCCAACCAGCGCTTTGTGGTGATGGCTGGGCTGGAGGCCAATCGCTTCTTTGCCCAGGACAAAGACGAAATCTTCTCCAGCGAACCCCTCTTTGGCGAATTCGCCCACCAGATGGGCTCAGCCAACTTTCTGGTGGCCCAAGATGGCGCACCCCATCGCCATATGCGCAAAGTAATGCAGCGGGGCTACTCGAAAAGCGGCTTAGCTCCCCATCTCGACCATCTGGCCGACCTCACCTACCGTACAGCCCATTCCTGGCAAGACGGAGAGACGATTCTTGCCAGAGACGCCTTTCAGCGGCTGGTGACAGAGCAGTTGGGCACGGCCCTGACCAACCACTCTTCCCGCGAACACTTCGAGGCTATCCGCATCTATCTGAGCACACTGCTCAATGTGCTGGTCATCAAACGCCAGCCCCGCCTGATGCTTTCTCTGCCCCGCTACAAAAATGCCCGCCGAAAGGTTATGGATTTCGCCCGACTGGTCTTGCAAGAACACCGGAGCCAGTCCCCGGGTGACGACCGCGATCCGGACCTGGTAGACGATCTACTGGCCGCGTTGGACTGGAAGGGCGATCCTCTGAAAGAGGATGATCTGCTGGCTGCCACCATCGGCCCATTTTTCGCTGGGATGGATACAGTCGCCAACACAATGGGCTTTATGATCTATGCCATCCTCAAACATCCGGATGTCTACGTCGCTATTCAGGCCGAAGTGGACGAGCATTTTGCTGATAGCATACCGCCCTGGCGGGAGTTGCCCAAATTGCAGCATCTCTACGCCACCACCATCGAAACCCTGCGCCGCTATCCTGTGGCCCCCTTCACACCCCGGGGTGTGAGCATACCTTTCGACTTCGCTGGACATCACGTGGCAGCGGGGCAGGATGTGATTGTCGTCAACGGACTGACCCACTTTCTGCCCGAATTTTTTCCCGATCCTTGGCGCTTCGACATCCAGCGCTATATTCCACCGCGCAAGGAACACAACCAGGGGCTGGGTATCTTCGCTCCCTATACTCTCGGTCCCCACACTTGCCTGGGCGCAGGCGTGGCCGAAGTCCAATTGATGGTTACCGTCGGCGCGCTTCTGCGGGCTGTGCGCCTGGAACTAGAATACCCAGAGTATGAGATTGTCACCAAACTCATGCCCATCCCAGGCCCGGATCCCAAATTCAAAGTGCGGATTGTAGAGCATCGCTTGTTTGATAGATAGTTCTGACCAAAGTACGTTTGGACAGAACAGGAGAAAATCTGCCCAGGCTCTTGGACTCTATCGGCTGGCTCAGAAGCAGCGACGAGGACTGTTTGTTCACACGGCCGTCGGTATCTTCTGGACGGTGGCGCCAATCAAGACTATCTGGAAGGCGATAGTGGGAACGATGTGATGACTGGCGGCGATTTGAAAGACAGGCGACATGACCGGCTGACACTGGTGACGATGAAAAACGGAACGCAGACAGTTAGCCTGCAAAAAGAGGAGGGCCTGCCAGGTTTCCACGTGGCAGGCCCTCCTCTATACGCGTGCAATCTCCTGTTGCGCGGCTACTCCTCCCCTACTCCTCCACTACATGAATCACACCGGTCATGCCGGCGCCTTCGTGCGGGATGCAGAAGAAATACATATCTCCCACCTCCGTGCCTGTGATCTCCTGGACCTGGGCTTCCTGGCCTGGGAAAAGATTAAGGCTGAAGAGGAAGTTGCTATCGGACTTCTGCCGCTTGAGGGTAAAAGTGTGGAAGATGTCGGCTGATTGGGCCGAGATGCGCACCGTTTCGCCCTTCTTGATCGTGATTTCGTTTGGGTTAAAGTGCAGATTACCGGCTGTCACCTCGACCACGCGTGCGCCATCCGATGTGCCTTTGAGTACATCGACATTGCCCACAGGGCCGGCGTTCTCTGCCGGTTGGCTGCTCTGCGCTGGGGCCGCTGCTTCGCCACCCAACGGATGGGCTTCCGCCTGCACCACGGGGAACATCACGTGGAAGAAAGGCTGTTCGACGCCGTTGGGCAGCATGAACCCTGTCGGGAGCGGACTGGGGTTGCCGAACGGATCCACAGGCGGAATCATCAGGTGGAAATGGGTCACATTGGGGTTGACTTCGCCGTCGAAGGCCAGATTGTAGGGCGCCTTGCGTACGAACTCGGTGAGCATACCATGCACAACCCGCTTCTCGGCAATCAACTCGCCGTTCTTGTAGATGTTGCCCAGGCCCCAGAAAGAGACGTAACTGTAGAGTGTCGGCATCAATTCTGTACCCCACTTGGTCACACCGTGCTGGATGAAGTCGGTCTGCACGCCACCGCCGGTGGGGTTGAACCAGCCATGGGGGGCCGGCTTTTTGACCACAACTTTGTAGGTGTCCTGGCCATTGGGAGATTGGAACGTGGCCGTGAAGTCGATCTGGTCCTGGGTGCGAGCGCCGTCCATGGCCGTTGCATCCACAAAGCGACCTTCGATGCCGCCCTGGACAGTCATCACTTTGTCGCCAAAAGGCGTCGGACCCTTGGTCATCAGCGTGCCGTCATCGGCCACGGCGCGCATGGCTTCAGGCACACCCAGCACAATGGCGGGGGTGTCTGTCCCCTTTGGATTGTCCGCCGTGCCAAAGACAGTCGGGTCCAGCTTGCGCGGACCAGGCAACAGGAAGTTGGCCGCCCCATCCGCCGGTTGGTTCAGTGTCACCTCGATAGGACCGGTGAGCAATTGGGGCGGGTTCTTGTTGCCGGCGTGGGCGCTGATCCACGGCCACCAGGGTGACTGTTTGTAGGGCGCATCTTCGGCCTGGACCTTCTCCATCATGGCCGGCGAAGGCTTGATCGTGTCCCAGGGCAGGTCTGGCTGCTGGCTTACGTCCTGGCCGCCCAGTTGCGCCGTCCACTGCACAGTCGGGAACATGACATGGAAAAAGGGCTGTTCGGCCCCATTCGGCAGCATAAAGCCTGTGGGCACGGGGTTCGGATTGCCCATGGGGTCCACGGGCGGAATCATCAGATGGAAGTGGCTGACGTTGGGGTTGACTTCGTTGTCGAAGGCCAGATCATAGGGCGCCTTGCGTGCGAACTCGGTGAACATGCCATGCACGACGCGCTTCTCTGCGATCAGCTCATCGTTCTTGTAGATGTTGCCCATGCCCCAGAAGGAAACATAGCTATACAGTGTGGGCATCAGACGCGTGCCCCAGCCGGTCACGCCGTGCTGCAGGAAATTTGTCACCACCCCACCACCGGTGGGGATGAACATGCCATGCGGCGCGGCCTTCTTGACCACGACTTTGTAGACATCTTTCCCGTTCGGGGAACCGAAGGTGGCCACGAAGTCGATTTTGTCCTTCGTGGTCGCTCCGTCCATAGCCGTTGCATCGACCAATGTCATGCTCAGACTGCCCGAGACCGTAGCCACTTTGTTGCCGAAAGGACTGGGGCCGGCCGTCGTCTGGCTGCCATCGTCGGCCGTGGCGCGCATCTTTTCCGGGACGCCTAAAACCATGGCCGGTATTTCATCGCCCTTGGGATTATCGGCTGTACCAAAAACGGTCGGGTCCAATGCGCGTGGTCCAGGCAAGAGGAAGTTGGCGCCGCCGCCTTCGGCCTGTTCGCCGTGCAGTGTGATCGGCCCGGTGAGCGCGTCGGGCGGCGTCTCGTTCTTGATGTGCGCCGTCATCCAGGGCCACCAGGGCGATTTCAGATAGGGGCCTTCGGGCATGGCGGCAGCGGGCTGCACCTCAGCCGGGGCCGCCGCGGTGGGTGTGGGCGGAACAGGCGTGTCCGTGGGCGGGACCGGTGTATCAGTGGGTGGAACAGGCGTGTCGGTGGGTGGAACGGGCGTGTCGGTGGGTGGCGCCTTGGTGGCAATGGCGGTGGCTGTCGGCGCCTCAGTCGCCGGGGTTTTGCTCCCCCCGCACGCCGCCAAAAGGACCGCCAGCGCGGTCAAAAGGACAAAATACAGCCAGTTTCGTTTCATGGAACTGTTCTCCTGTGTGTATGAAAAGAGATGGTCAAAACGCCTGGAAGACAATCACGATCGCATCGCTGGTGCAAAGCGAGTGTCACAATCAACCCGCGATGGATTTAGCCAACGAACTACACAACTGGGGCAAAACACAACAAATGAACGGAGACGGAGCGTAGCAGAATCAGAGCCACCCTCCTCCCGTTCATACAGAAGATCCAGTTGACAATCGAAGGAACAAAGCATTCCCGGCCAGATGAAACACGAATACGCCCGTCGCTGCGGTCCAAGCTAAATCCTTCGACCCCCATCGGGTCGGAATGCCTCGCCTCTACACAGCAGAGTCTCATTGTCGTGTTAGATACAGACAGAATAGTACCAACGGGTCACGAGTTATGTGGTCACACCAACATAACTCATGCAAGATTCGGGTAAATGGACAGCGAGCCAATATGGATCCAGGGAGGGCAGCGACTCCTCTCTACAGCCTTGTCGGACTTCGCCGCCTATGGTACAGTTTCATAGGGGGCAGGGATGCGAAGGGCGCGTTTCGACATCCATTGGGGTGCAGCCGTCCACGATTCCACACACGTGGACAGCCTCTTCACCGGCCCCACAGAGATCGATTTTCAGGAAGGATTTGGCTTCCAGGGTCCACAGCCAGGTCTGGTTGGAATGGGTCGTCGGAGTGTTGTTGTGGCGTATCTTTGACCAAGAGATGTTCATGCGCCAGGCGTTCGGCGACGAATGGGATGCCTACGCCAGGCGCACGTGGCGTCTGATCCCGTTTGTGTATGGATGGGCCTGGCAAACTCGAGAGAACTCTCCCCAATGACAACCAGTCTTCCCATCCCACACAGACCAGACGCCTTGACCCCGGCATGGCTCACCACGGCCCTGCGCGGCGGAGGGACCATCGACCGGGCCGCGGTGACATCTGCCGCCATCGAGCCGCCGGGCGGTGACGCCGGACTCTACGGCCAGACCGTGCGTGTGCGTCTGGTCTACGACAGGGACGAAGTGGGCGCGCCCCGCTCCCTGATCGCCAAGCTCTCCTCGGCCACGCCGGTCCTGCGCGCACGGGCCATCGGCTCCTACGAGAAGGAGATTCGCTTCTACCAGGAATTGGCCCCGCACACAGAACTGCCCACACCGGTCTGTTACTACGCAGCCATCGACCACAGCAGCCATCACCACATCATTCTGCTGCAAGACCTGGCCCCGGCGCGCAGCGGCTCCCGGCGGGCCGGCTGCACCCGCGCCCAGGCCACCCTGGCTGTGCGCCATATCGCCGCCTTCCATGCCGCCTGGTGGGGGCGCCCGGCCCTGGCAGAGATGACGTGGCTGCCCGATCCCGACTTCGGCCACGATCCGGCTGCCCGCCAGGCAGAGTACGAGACCTGGTGGCCGCGTTTTCTGGAAAACATCGGCGACGCGCCCCTGCCTGATCCGATCCGGGCCATGGGCGAGCGCTTTGGCCCCCAGCGGGCGCGCATCGAACAGCACATCTTCAATACGCCGCCGCGCACACTTCTGCACGGGGACTACCACCTGGGCAACATGGTCTTTGACTCGGAAACGGGCGGCGTCCCCTTCGCCGTGATCGATTGGCAGATGCTGCGCCGGGGACGGGGTGTGCGCGACGTGGCCTACTTCCTGAGCGAGAACCTGCTGCCGGCAGAACGGCGGGCCATCGAGATGGACCTGTTGGCCGAGTATCACCGGCTGCTGGTGAATGGCGGCGTTGGCGAATACACCTTCTCCGACTGTCTGGTCGACTACCGGCTGGCCCTGCTGCAACGCTTTCGGGCGCTGGTTTCGACGATTGCCGTCATGCCCTTCACCGCTGACGAACG
>Ga0114931_10008302_pt1 | contig 12591 bp, 11 predicted proteins | sample 2SBtaG_FD_89579 | JGI IMG/M metagenome (GOLD analysis project Ga0114931, IMG submission 89579) | Deep subsurface microbial communities from Kolumbo volcano to uncover new lineages of life (NeLLi) - 2SBTROV14_V59a metaG | ecosystem: Environmental > Aquatic > Marine > Volcanic | place: Kolumbo...
ACTGCGGTCGAGGGCCATCCCCGCGTGGGCGGGGGAACCCAAGCGCGGCGACGGCGTCTTGGACTGAATTGAGGGCCATCCCCGCGTGGGCGGGGGAACCTCTAGTAGGCAAGCCATTGAGTTTCTTCACGATATCAAAGAACGCCGGGTTGGAAAAGGTCAATTCCAACCGGTTAGTACACCATCGAGATCGGCGAGTCGCCGCACCGGCGCGCCGAGACTGGCGAGGCCGAGCCCGCCTGGGGCGCCGGTCTCCCGCCATACCGCGAGGATCGAGCCCCCGGGTCGTGCTTGCCACCACCGCGACAAGACGGCCCACATGCGGTGGCGTACCGCCGAGGAGAGGTTGGGCGATACGTAGACGCCGGGCGCGACCTCGGGCATCAGCGAGGCGAGGAAGCCGCGATAGCGATTGGCCACGTCGCGGGTGACGACGATCGTCATTGCCATGAGCCGGCCCCTTTTCGTTCGCCGATTTTTGCTGGCATGGCCGGTCGCCCGGATCGCGCGCGCGGTCGCCTTTCAGCGCTCATCGTCGAGCAGCTCCTTGATGCGGTCGATCATTGCGGGAATGACCCTCTCCCGCCGGAGCCGGGCGCCCACGATCCGACGCGTCGTCCGCTCGATCGACGTCTCGCGGCCGTGCATGACCAGCGACGCCGCCTTGAAGGCGGCGGGCACGGTGATCGAATCGCGCGACAGATCGGCGATGTCGAGCACGAAGCTGAGGCCCGAATCCTCGTGAACGAAGCCGAGCTGAGGAATGGTGGCGGTGGCCGCGACGGCGATGGCGGCGGCGCCCTCGACCGCGCTCGCGGCGTGATTGATCGCCTGATTGGGCAGGTCGGCGGCCAGGGGATTGGCGCGATCGTAGCGCCGTCCGCGCCAAGTGATGCCGAATTTTTCGGCCGTCAGGCGATAAATTTCCTTTACCCGCGCCCCTTCGATGCCGCGCAAGACGGCGATGTCGCGATGCGGCAGAATTTCGCCGAGCCGCATCGCGTACATGCGTCGCGCCACCTTGATGCGTCCCCGGCGCGGGTCGGCCCAAAGGCGGGCTTGGGTGCGCGCCAATTTCGAGACATCGGCGCCGAGCGGTGGCGCGGTGTAGAAGCGGACGCCGTCCGCGCCGACCGCGGCCAACCCGGTGCCATGGCGGGCGAGAATGCGTAAGGCGTCGTGGGTCAGGCTGCCGCCGGGGCCGAGCAGCACCAGCGAAACCGACTGGTGGGGAATGGTGTAGTGCCCCGCCTCCACCGTGCCGCCACCGGCGCAGGCGAAGGTCAGGCAGCCATCGTCGACGCTCAGCCTCCCACGATCGAGATAGAGCAGCCCGTGGCGGTCGGCGTGCGGAATGCGCGCCATCTCCAGCCCGAGCCGGCCGGACAGCACGGCCTTACCGGGTGGCCGGCGGCCGCAGCAGCAGCATGCCGAAGCCGAACGCCCGATGGCGGCCGATCCCACGGCGCAGGGCGGCCGCGAACCGGGTTGGATCGCGCACCGTCAAGCCGCCGCGCATGACGACATCGGGTCCGTCGATGGCGGTCAACGCACGGTCGCGGTTGCGTCGCAAAATTCGCGCGCGGCGTTGGGAGAGAACTTGAAGATTGTCCGCCGCCGCCACGCCAGCGCTTTCCAGACGTGCGACCAGCCACGCGCGATAGACCGCCTCGCGGTCGACCCGCGCGTCATCGGGCGCTGTCTCGATGGCGACCAGGAAGGCGTCGCGCTCGCGCGTGCGATCCCGGTCGCCGGCGCGATCGACCCGCCGGACAGGGCGTGCTCGAAGCTCGAAATCGAACCGTGCGCCGGCGGGGACGGTTTCGGGCATCGGTTTCGACGCCATGGCGGCAAGGTCGAGCGCGGTGGCAACCGCGGGATCGCCCCGGGTCGCCGCGAGCCGGCGCAAGGTGGCGGCATCCTGGTCCGAATAAGCGAGCAAATTCGGTGCGCCCCGATCGGGCTCGAGCAAACGGAAGGGTTGCGGCGCCGCCGCGCCGAAGGCCGCGCGCAGAATTGCGTGCCAGGCATAGCCGGGGTCGGCGCCGCCCCGCAGCAGACCGGCGCGCGCGGCCCAGGCCGAAAAGCCCGCCGGGTCGTGGTCGAGACGCAGCATGTGGAAGGTCATGGGCCATCTCCCCGCGCGTCCGTTGCCAGGGCGATGGGAGGCGCGCACCAGCCGACGACGACACGGCGGCGGCCGGCGTGGACACCGGCGCGCCAATCGCGCTCGTCGGTCAGCCAGATTTCCTCCCGCCGTAAGAGCCGGTCGCCCGCTTCCTCGGCCGCGGGACCGGGAAGCGCGACGCGCCAACCCAAGGTTTCGCCGCGTCGCCGCCTCGCGCCCTGGCCGGTATCGTCATCGCGGGCCAGACCGGTCGCGAGCGCGGCGAGCGCGTCGGGCGCGTCGACCAAACCAGCGAAAATCGGCGTCGCCGGTGGGCATGACTTGCGGCCGAGGAACAAGGGCCGCGCCGGCCGGTCGAGCGCCCGGGCGACATCGTCGAGATCGGGCTGGTCGTCCTCCTCGGCTGGATCGAGGCGCAGCGCGACGTGAACCCGGGCATCGGCCCAGAAGTCGCGAATGCGAATATAGGGTGACTTGTAGGTGTCCGCGCCGCCGTCGCGCGTTTCGACCCTGCCGAGCGTGGTCCAGCCGCTATCTTTCTTGCCAAGTTGCGCGGTCTGGAAGTCGCGCAAGGGCCGCGCCGCCTGGTCGATGACGGCGGCGAAGACGAGGCGCGCTTGAAGGCGCTGATGGCGCGCCGCCTCCCAGCGTCGCCAACCGAGCGCGTTGGCGATCAGGCCGGTGAGCATGGAGGCGGCGGGAAACGGCCGCACTGGGCCGTGCGCGTCCACCATCTCGGCGCCGAAGGCGAGCAGGGGCGCCTCGAGGCGCAGGATCGCGTGGCGTCTGGTCATCCCTCGCCGGGCTCCCTCCGCACGGCGTCACTGGCGAATCGCGCGAGAACGTCGAGGGAGACCGGCCCGTCGCTGCCGGCGAGCGCCTGGCCGTCGATCGATAGATGGCGGCGCCGCTCGTCGCCGCCATAGGCCGCGTCCATCTTTTGCAGATGGTCGTCGAGCGCCGCGACCGCGATAGCCATTTGGGGCTTGACCGGCTGGCGAAAGGCGTTGGCCAGGGTCCGAGGCTGGCGCGCGCCGGCCTCGATCAGCATCATCTCGGCATAGGCGTAAGGGGCGGTGGAGCCCAGCTTGGCTCCCGGCGAAACGGTGGCGATAAGGTGAACGAGATGCTCGACGACCCGGCCGGCGAGACTATCGTCGTCGCCCAGGTTGGCGATCAGAAGCGGCACGTCGACCACTACATAGATGTAATAGAGCCCCGAGGCGAGCTCGGTGTCGAAGATGCCGGCGGCGCCGGTCTCGCCGGCCGCGCGTGTCAGGTCATCGACTACGGTGAAGTAGTCGCTCTCGGTCTCTTCCGCGTGCACGGTGAAGGCGTGGGCGACGTGGATGGCGGCGTCGGTGTTGGCCTCGGGGTCCGACGTGACCATGCGGCCGAACAACGCCGCCTCCAGTCCTGCGTTCAAGCGGTTGGCGGCCAACATCGCTTTCAGGCTGGCCTTTTCATCCTTTTTGAACAGCGCGTCGATCGCCTTGCCGACGGCTTTCGGATCGTCGATCTCGGCGAGAACCTCGCCGGCGCGCCGGGTGAGATAGGCGATTTCGGGCTCGCCCAGCAACAACGCCTGACGATTCTTGACGCTCGCCCCATCCTTTCCATAGAGATTACGCGCGATGGCCTCGACGACGGCTTCGATGGTTTCATCATTGGCCGCGCCGGTCTCGCGCAGTGCCGCGCCGATGCGGCTTTCGGGCACCATGCGCGAGCGCACCGATCGCGGTGCGTCGAGATTGCCGAGGCTCCAGGCATCTTCCGCGACCCGCCAGTGGCGCTTGAGACACTGCGACGAGACTCGGGTGCGCATGGCGTCGCCGAAGGGCAGGCGTTTGGCGAGTCCGCTGTCGTCGCGGTTGAGGAGAGCGGCGGGATAGGACTGCAAGGCGTGGATCTGGATGAAGCGGTTTTCTGTCACGTGTCGTCTCCTGCGTTGGGCGGTGCCATGGGACGTCAGCCAGCGGCGGCCTCGGTCTCATTGGTGTCGTCGCTTTGAATTTCACGGTTTTGGGCGTGGCGCCAATAGTCGCGGGCGATACTCAGGCGCAGACGCTCGGCGCGGGTTTCGTGAACACCCTCGCAAAGGATCAGTTCGCCGAGCTCACGATAGGGCGCGCCGCTGGATTTATGAGCCACGAAGCGCACCAAGCGGCGAACCTGGGCGCGAAAGCCGTCGCCGCGCGCGGCGAGGAGCCGGTTCATGCGTACTTCCGAGAAGTCGGCGTCGGCGAGCGCCGCGCCCAGCGGCCGGCCGCTCCGCGCGCCCGGGGTCTGGGCCAGCATCCAGACCACCAGCCCCCAACGCCCGAAGCGATCGCCCGGCCGCTCGAGCGGATCACCGGGCGCGAGGGCCATCAGGCGGAAGAAGGCGCCGGCCCGGGGCCGGTCTGGATTGAGCCGGCGCAGGGCGGCGAGGTCGCCGGTGGCGCCGCGCTCGTCGAGCCGGTCGATCGCCCCGGCCAGCCAGGCGAGAACGGAGCCGACCCCGCCGCCCGGGCGGTCGTTTCGGCTATTGGTCGCGGTTTCAGGCGGCACGGTGATCCTCCTTCGGGTCGGGGAAGTGCTTGCGGAAGGCGCCCCGGAACGCGCCCTCGGCGCGGACCCGGGCGCGATAGGCGCGCAGAGCCGAGGTCGGCGTTTCGCGGGCCGCGTCGGCCAGAATGTCCATGGCGGCGACGCGCAGCTTCTCGATCCAGGCCGCGCGTGCCGACTGGGCGGCCTCCGCGTCGTCGTGGCGGTCGGCCTCTCGCCACAGATCGTCGAAGAAGTCCCGATCCACGAAATCGTCGAAGCGACGCAGGAACGGTTCGGCGCGCGCGCCCGAGGCTGGATGGGTCGGCGCGAAAGCGCTCCCCTCGGGGCCGTTCTGGAACAGTACCATCAAGGCATAACGCAGCACGCGACGGCGGAGATCTCCGGCGTTCTCGACCCGCTCGCCGGCGATGCGGGCGAGCGCGTCGGTCTCGCGACGTTTGAACAAGGCGATACCGCGCCTGGTGATCGGCACCTGGCGCTGGTGGATGCCTTCGGTCTTGCCTTGGCCACGGACGAGGGCGAAGCAGACCATGCTCAGTCCCTCGCTCGATTCCTCGGGGCCAATTTTCTGAAGGGGCGCGGGCGAAAAAATATCGTGTTTGAACAGAATGTTGCTCAGGCGGGCGTAGTGAAAACCGCGATGGTCGATGCTCAGCGACTTGCGACCGCTCTTGGCGGAAGCGTCGATCGGGGTCCAGGGGTCGCCGGTGAGCCCGTTCTGTCCCTGGCCCATGAGGATGCGCGTTCGCTGGGTGCCCGTTCGCTTCGCCACGATCACGCCGCGGGTGTCGAGCAGACGGACCCGGCGGCAGATCTCGATGTACCAGGGATCGAGGGCGTCGAGCGTAAGCTGGTCGACCCCGTTCCAGGGGCGCAGCCAGACGAGGCCCAGGCCGCCCGCCGCCGGGAAGACCTGGCTGTCGCGCAAGATATCCTCGCGCAGTTCGATCAATCGGGCGATGTCGCGCCGCACCCGGGCGCCCGGCCCGCCCGGCGGCGCGATGCCCACGCCCGGGCGATTGCCATAGCCACCGTTCATGCGCGAAATGCCGTTCAAGGACTTGCCGTCGTAACCGGCGCAGGTTTGCAGGGTGAGCAGGGCGAACAGCCAATGCTCGGGCCGGTTGACGGCCATTCGCGATTTTTTCACGTCATGGTTCCTGGCGGTGACCAGGATGTCGAGCGCATCGGGCGTTTCGCAACTCTTGTCGAGGATTTTGAACCGCCCTTCGGGCAGCGGCGGTTGCAGAAAAGCGGGCTGCGCGGGATCGGGCACGACCAGGCACCAGGGCGCGTCGTCGGGCACATCGGGCGCGAGCGCCCGAATGGCATCGGCCCAGTCCGCTGCGTCCCAGGCGTCGAGCGCGGTGACGTGCGCCGTGTCGCCGGCGCGGTGCAGGGCGAGCGCGCCGAGTTGAACCAGAAAGGCGTGCCAGGGGTGGGTCTGATGGGGGCGTAGGCCGGGAAAGGCGACGATCCGATCCGCCATCAGTCGCGTGTAGATTTCAGGGAGGGTCAGGACGACGCGCGAACCGCCGGCTTCGATCGCCTCGATAAATCGATCGTCGAGAATATTCCACGAGTTCATTCTTTTCCCTGTCGTTTTGTTTATAGAATTTATGTCTTGGTGAGGCATCCTCCGCCGCCGGACCGTGGGGCACCTCTTAACCATGATCCTGGCAGGGAATCTCACCGGTAGCAAGCCGCTGGGATTTTTCTCTCTATTGGGGTTATCATGACACACCAGGGTGTCAGACTCGGTCCTATTTGAAAGGGCGCCCGTTTGACGTCGCGACCCTCAAGCGGTCTCGAGGCCCAAAGGGCCATATCGAAAGCGATGCGCGCCGAAATGGAACGAGAAGCCGTCATCGGCGCGTTCCACATCGTCGGGCGGAATGGGAGCATCGGGTGGCGGCGTATCCGCGTCGCGCGCGCGCCACAGATGGGCGGGGATCGCCAGTCGGTTCACCGCCCGCCCGAAGGGACCCGGCGGCGGCGCGGCGAAGGTGACGATCAGATCGCGCGCGCCCAATCGTGTCGCCGCTGGCTCGTCGAACGGGAAGACAATTTCGGAAAGGGGCTGGTGCCAAGGTAGCAGTGCGTACGCCGCCTGGGTCGTATTCGCGGCGGCCCTGCCGCTGATCTTGGTGAGTTCATCCCGCCAGGCTGGATCATCCATTTCGTCGACCAGCGCGGCGAGCGCCTCGGGATGCGTGGCCTCCTCGACCAGAAGGCGGTTCATCGCCGGAACACGCCATACGCCATGGCGGTAGAGAAGCCGCCGGGTCGCGATCAACGGCGGTAAATCGGGGTAAGGACTGTTCTCGCCGCCCATGCCGTGGCCACGGAAATCTTCGGGGCTCTCGGCGGTCATCGGGACGAGAACATGGGCAACGGGTGTGGCGAAGTCGTCGGGACGGCCGCGCTCGTGCCGGTGTAGTCGGCCCAGGCGTTGGAGCAGCACGTCGGCCGGGCAGAGATCGGTGAACAGAACGTCGGCGTCGATATCGAGGCTTTGCTCGAGGGTTTGGGTGCCGACCAGGATCAGCCCGCCCGCGGCGCGCCCCTGGCCCAGCGCTTTTTCCACCGCATTGTCGAGCAGGCGACGGTCGACTGGCGCGAAACGGCCATGGTGCAGGGTAACGATGCCTTCGCAGCGGAACAGATCCGACCTGTCTCCGCCATCATCGCGCAACGCGCGTAGGGTGGCGACAGCATCTAGGACGGTGTTGCGCACCACCAGCACCCTTGCACCGCGCAGGGCGGCGTCGCGGGCGGCGGCGGCAAGCGCGACGGGATCGTTCTGGATGGTGACGGGGTGTATTCTTACGGCCTTGTCGCGCCCCGATGCGGCCACCGCACGGACAGACGGCTCGCATCCCGGCCCACCCGAAATTACCACCGGATAGGGATAGACCTTGGCCTCGTCGCACGGCGGTGGAACCGCGGCGCCGACGCTTGTCGGATCGAGAAGCCGGGTCCGCGCCGTCGCCCCCAGGGTTGCCGATAGGAGCATCGCCTCGCCACCCGCACTCGTGTGGAGGGCAAGAAGGTTGCGGAGCAGCGTTTCCATATAGCGGTCCGAGGCGTGAACTTCGTCGACCACCAGCAGCGAGCGCAAGAGCGCCGCGGCGCGCATATGGGCGTGGCGTGCCTTGATCGCGCCGAGGAGCGCCTGATCGATAGTGCCGACGGCGATGGTGGCGGCGAGAAACCGCTTGGGGTGTTCGGCCGCCCAGCGCGCGCGGTCCGGCTCGCCACCATCTTCCCGGTCATCCCACTGCACGGCGAAGTGGGGCCATCGTTTGCCGCTCGCATGGTCGGCCTGGATATAGCCCGGAACGGCTAGCACCACCGCCGGCCGGTTGTCGGGAGCGGGGAATAGTTTCTCGACCGCCGCGTATACGCGCTGGAACAGAGCGGTCGCCGCCGCTCGGGTGGGCAACGCGAAGTAGAGGCCATCCACCCGGCCTTCGGCGAACAGACGGGCGAACCGCCACAGCGCCGCCTCGGTCTTGCCCGAGCCGGTCTCCGCCTCGAGAAGGGCGATCGGCCCCTCCGCCTCCATGGCGGCGCGTTGCGCCTCGCGCGGCTTGAGCCCGGGCTTGCAGACGCAGGCGAACCGGTGAGTATCGGCCATGGTCGCGCGAAATCGGCTCGGATCGAGACCGATGGTACGGATAAAGCCGCGCGCCGTCTCGCGGACCCAGGCATAGCGTCGTTCATCGTCCGCGCCGTTGGCGAAGACGAAAACATTACGGTCCGATCCCAGCCAGTCGGCCAGCATGACGAGCCCGGCGATCACATGCCAGAACATGGGCGTTTGGGGAAGCGCTGGCCCGTTCCCGGCGAAGGCTTCGGGCAGGGCGGCGCATAGCGTCCGCTTTAGCTTTTCGAGCGCTCGGAACGGGTCGTAGGCGTCCTCCACCCGCCATAAGGGCTGGGCCTTGCCGGTATCGACCTTGATGTCGGGCGGCGCGCCGTGGTGGGCCAGCACGGACCATAGGGCGTTTTTGAAGTTCTCTTCGTCGTCACCGCACCAGCCGACCATGCATTCAAGCGGAAGCGCGGCGCAAAGACGGTCGACGAGCGTGGGATCGCCGCCACTGAACATGGCGGCGAGTGGCTTGATATGGCCACAACTTCGCGCCGTCGCGTCCCAGCGCGCCTGAAAACCGATGTTGGCCTTGCCGAGGTCATGCAGGAAGGCAAGAGCGGCCAGCCGATCCCTGGCGAGGTCGTCCAGGTCGTCTCGAGCGGCGAGCGTGGCGAGACGGCGTCGGATGACGGGAAGGTCGAGAAGGCCGCGCAGGCAGGCGGCCACATCGGCGGAATGAGCGGGCAGGCTGTGCCAAGCGATCACGGGCGCCGTGGCGTTCATGGCGGTGTCGGCGCGATGCAACTTGGCCCAAGCGGTGTCGTATGGCCTGTCCATACGGATATCCTAGCTGCTTCCCTTCACAGCGCGACAAGTGTTTGCGCGAAATGGCATTCGAGTGATGGTCAATGGAGCGGTTGCTTCGAATGCGACAATTTTTCGAATGCGACAATTACGCTGTCGCGGTGCGCGATGTTGGCCGGCCGGTCGGGGTGTATGCGCCGCAGCGCGCATCGTCACCCGCCAGGACGGCGTTCTGGAACCGGGATTGGACGATGTGGCGGAGATAGGCGTGGGTGTGGCGGTCGAGGGGGTGGTTGTTGGCGGCGAGGGCGGCGGCGAGTCGCCATTGGCCGCGCTCGTCGCGCTCGATCATGACGTCGGCGGGGGTGGGGCCGGTCCAGCGATAGAAGTAGGCGGCGCCGTCGAGCACCGCGCCGACCAGCGTGCCCAGGCAGTTGCCCATGCGCCGGCCTTCGGCGCGCAGCGCGTCGCCCGAGGCGATCGGTTCGAGCCCGGCGGCGGCGGCGATCGGCGGCGGCGGGAAGGGCAGCAGGCGCTCGCGGCGGCGGTCCCAGCGGTCGAGCCAGCGCGCCAGCGCGGCGGCATTGGCGACCCGGGCTAGGGCCTGGATGGCGCGCCCGTCCCAGGGCGGCGGCAGCTTCTCGATCAGCCCCGCGACGCCTTCCGCCAGGGCGAGCGGATCGGGGAGACCGGCGAGGACCTCGATCAGGCGCGGGCGGCGCGCGCCTTGGGGCAGGGCGCATAGAACCGCGATTTCCGCCGCGCCGAGGCGGTTCAGATGGCCGAGCGCCTTGACCGCCGCCGGCTGGGCACAGGCGCCGACGAGGCGGGCGTAGACCGCCGCCGGGCAGGGGCCATCGCCGAGCCTGGCCAGGGCCGCGCCGATCGCGCGCGACGGCCGCGCGCCGGCGAGCCCGCCGAGCAGGCGGTGCCGGCGGACGCGCATCATGGCCGCGCCGAGCCGCCGCCGCGCTCGCCGCTTGAGGCGCTCGACGCCGGCCAGCGCCAGGCAGGCGAACACGAACTGGCCGTGGTCGCGCACCAATTCGCCATCTAGGAATTGGGCGAAGCCGGGAAGCTGCCAGATCAGGTCGAGCGCCGCCCACTGGTAACGGCCCATGGGCGCGACCAGGCGGCGCGGGCGGGCGGGCACGGTGGCGAAGTAGCTCGCCAGGGCCACCACCGTCCGCCGTCGCGCCAGGGGATCGAGCCCGGCACCGTCGCCGAGCAGCGGGTGCCCGGTGCCATCGACCGGCACGGCGCAGGCGCCGCGCGCGCCCAGGATCGGCAGCATCGGCAGCATCTCGACGCCGCGTCCCGTCTCGGGATCGACCCGCCAGCAGCCGAACAGGCGCTCCCAGAAGCCATAGACGATCCTGGTCTCGCCCAGGTCCTCGACCAGTCCGTCGCGCGCGACCCGGTAACGCGGCACGACACAAGGGGCGCCCGAGGGGGTCGGCGACAGATCGAGGGCGAGCTGTTTCATGATCGGTCCGGTATCGCTGGCGGCCGATCGCGACTATCGCGCGCGACCGTGTCGGAACGGGTCACCCCGGCCGCGCCGGCGTCTCGCCGAGCGGTCGCGACCGTGTATGATCGCGGTCAGGTTGTACCGATGGGGGCGTGTCATGCGCTACGAGAAGGCCGAGACCATGCTGCATCTGGCGCTCGAGATGCAGGCCGCCCGGGGCGGGCTCTCGCTCGACGACATAGAGCGACGCTTCGGCGTCGGTCATCGTACCGCCCAGCGGATGCGCGATACCATCCTCAGGCTCTTTCCCCAGGCCGAGGAGGTGGCCGGCGACGGGCGCCGCAAGCGCTGGCGCATCCCGAGCGGGATGCTCGACCGCCTGATCGGCTTCAGCGCCGAGGAACTGGCCGATCTCGAGGCGGCGATCCAGCTTCTGGAGCGCGAGAACCTGGGCGGCCAAGTGGCCTCGCTCGAAGGACTGGCGACCAAGCTGCGCGCCGTGATGCGGCCCGATGTCGCGCGCCGGGTCGCGCCCGATCTCGCCGCCCTGATCGAGGCCGAGGGTCTGGCCATGCGGCCGGGGCCCCGGCCGCGCATCGGCATGGCCGTGGTCGAGGCCCTGCGCGAGGCGATCAAGGCCTGCCGCGTGGCGCGGCTCGATTACGCGAGCCGGGGCAGCGGTCGGCGCGGCTGGCAGCGGGTCAAGCCCTATGGCTTCATCTACGGCCACCGCCATTATCTGGTCGCCTGGAGCTTGCACCACCGGCCGCGCGGCTTTCGCCTCTACAGCCTGCCCGATATCCATGCCGTCGAGATTGGCGAGGAGAGCTTCACCCGCGACCCGACGTTCTCGCTCGACGCCTTCGCCCGGCGCTCCTTCGGGGTGTTTCAGGAGGACCCGGTCGACGTGGTCTGGCGCTTCGCCCCCAGGGCCGCCGCGACCGCGCGCGACTTCGTCTTCCACCCCGACCAGACCCAGGAGGATTGCACCGACGGCGGGCTGATCCTGCGCTTCCGCTGCGGCGGCCTTCTCGAGATGTGCTGGCACCTCTACATCTGGGGCGATGGCGTCGAGGTGCTGGCGCCGGACAAGCTCCGCCGCATGAGCGAGGATTTTCGCCGCCAATGGGAGGCCCTGCCGTGACCGGCGGGGGCCACGAGATCGCGCCCCGGCCGGGTGCCAACGTCTAGCGCAGCACGTTGTAGCCGCGCCCGCGAAGGCAGTTCCGGATCACCTCGATCTGGCCGCCGACGCCGTTCGCGGCGCCGCCCGCCACGCCCAGGGTGCCACCGTAGGCGGCGCCGGCGGCGGCGCTGGCGCCGCTGCCGATGCCGCTGTCGAACGAGCCGGTCACGGCGCCCAGCGCGGCCCCGAGCGCGGCGCCCAGCACCGCGCCGGCGATCACCTCGCCGGCGGGATTGACCTGCTCGGCATATTGGCGGCACGCCGCGAGATCGCGCTGGTAGCGCGCCTGGTCGACGCCTCCCATGTCGACGATCGGCTGATAGCTTTGCGCGCAGGCGGCGAGCCCGAGGGCGAGGGCGGCGAGCGCGACGGGGTTCTTCGACGGGACGGACATCGGCTGTTTCCTCCTTCCAGGGGCGGGCGCTTGTCCGTGGCCGGTGGGCCGGGGGACGGCGCCTCTTGCGGGGCGAGGTTAACCGGGGGCGGTGTCAGTTCCGGGCATGCTTTCGGAGCGGACGTCGCCAGTCGTCTCGGCTGGACGGGGGCGGCGATCCGGAAATCGGCGCGCCGCGTGGCGCCTAAGGAAGGGTGACCGGAACTGGCCGGTGTCCGCGCCACACTCGGGCCATGAAGCGACGCGCCCCTCATGCGTTTCGGCGCATCCCCTCTCTCGGGCGACCCGTTCTTTCGGCCGCCCGGCGCGCGGGATGGCGACAGAAGCCGCGAGGGGTGCGGCGTCGGCGGAGCGCGTCGAGACGCTCGGTGGCGGTTGGGTCGCGGAGGAGGCGCTGGCCATCGCTCTCTATTGCGCGCTGGTCGCCGAGAGCTTCGAGGACGGCGTCGTCCTCGCCGTC
>Ga0114931_10008303_pt1 | contig 12589 bp, 15 predicted proteins | sample 2SBtaG_FD_89579 | JGI IMG/M metagenome (GOLD analysis project Ga0114931, IMG submission 89579) | Deep subsurface microbial communities from Kolumbo volcano to uncover new lineages of life (NeLLi) - 2SBTROV14_V59a metaG | ecosystem: Environmental > Aquatic > Marine > Volcanic | place: Kolumbo...
AAAAAATACTAATAGTTAATGTTACAGTACTGTTGCAGTTCAGATCCAGTACTGTGACAGTACTGTAATATTTTGAGCTTACAAGGTATTTATATACTCTGCAAATGCTTTACTAACAGTCATAAACTGGTCTAGCGTAACACCCTTGCTCATTAAACAAATAATCAAGTGTTCATCACCTGTTACTATCCCACAGTCGTGCCAGTTTCCTGTATTGGGCCAATTACCTATTTTATGAGAATAATTTAAACCTGGTTTTAGGTGAACAGATATTCTGTCATCAAAACTTGTTTGATACATTAAATCAATGATATACTCTCTATTTTTCTTAGAAATATAGTTTGTAGTTTGTAGGTTTTCAAACAAAGTAACAATCTCTCTACTACTAGCACGATTATTTAAATAATATTCACCATTCGAATTTAGCCCCAAACCACTAAATGCATTTTTTACATTACTAAGACCGACTAAATCAATTAAATATTGTTGAGAATCATTGTTACTATCTTTAAGTAAATATGTTAACTGCCTTTTAATGTAATCTTGTTGTTCTTGTGATATATCATTTTGTTCTAAATATTTAACCGTTGCAACAGCAACAGGAACTTTAAAAAGCGAAGCAGCGTAGAAAACATAATCCCCGTTATACTGCAAAGAAGAAAAATCAGATTTAATGTAATATGAGTATGTTCCTGGTTGATCTTTAATATAAGAGTCAAAATCATTAAAAGTTACTAAATCATAAACGTTATTATTGGTACCAAGAACTGTTTCTAGTACATTTGTTCCTACTGTCTTACTATCACCACGCAAAAGATAAATTACAAAAATAACAGATAAAAGAAGTATTATTGTAATAATATAAAACTTTTTATAAGGCATATTTTAATTATAATAAATAATAAAAAGTTTTTCTTAACAAGTTTATGAAGATAACTAAAATATAGTAAATTTAGTGTGATATAATTACAGAACTCATGAAAGAAAAATCATTTATAAACAACCTAAACTGGAGGTATGCAGTTAAAAATTTTGACTCCAGCAAAAATATTAAACCAGAGGATTTAGATAAAATTTTGTACGCCATAAAACTGACACCTACGTCATTTGGCTTGCAGCCTTACCATGTTTATGTAATTAGTGATAAAGAAACAAAAGAAAAGATAAAAAAGCATTCGTATAACCAAAAACAAATAACAGATTGTAACTACTTGTTAGTATTTTGTGCAAAAAGTGATGTTCAAAAAAGAACAGGGGAATATATAAAGCTTGCTAATAAAGATAAAATACTTGATGAAAAAGCGAAAATGAAAGCCTTTGAAACTATGGTTAGAGGTTTTTTTGCAACAAGAATGACAAGTGGGTTTGCTTTAAATTGGGCACAAAAACAAACTTATCTGGCCCTAGGTTTTGCTCTTGCTGCTTGTAGTGAGCTTAAAATAGATAGTTGTCCGATGGAGGGGTTTTTGCCTAAAAAAGTAGATAAAGATTTAGGTCTTGATAAAAATACAAAAAGTACTGTACTTTTAGCTGTAGGAACAAGAAAAAACGAACCAAAAAAGCCTAAGATTAGGTTTAATGAAGAAGAATTGTTTACACATATCTCATAAATGTTAAATGTAAACGTGTAAATATTTAAATTCCAATACCTCTTCTTTGGTTCAATTTGACAACCCCACTATCCTTTCCAATTTATACTTAATACTTTTTATTTAACTGTTACAGGAACAAGTTAGAGTATTTATTCATGGTTCTCTGGCATCGTCTTTTTTGGTTAAATAATCAATAAGACACGTATAATTAGCAAGAATTTTTACTTAATACTAATATAATTACACTCACTAAAAGTAGTTGAACAATACATTGGTAAATATATTTAAGGTTTTTTTAAGGTTTTAAAAGTATAATTAATACATGAGAATACTGATTATTGAAGATGAAGAAAAAATATCAAATGCAGTTAAAACTGCCCTTGAAAACGACGGCCATGTTGTTGAACAAGAATTTAATGGAAGATATGGGTTAGATTTGGTTATAAACGAAGAATACGATTTAATACTTTTAGATTTAATGCTTCCCCAAATTACAGGCGAGCAAATTTGTAAAACAGCAAGAGAAAAAGGCAAAACTACGCCAATAATTATGCTAACTGCAAAAGGGAGTGAGGAAAATATAATAAATGGTTTAAACATTGGGGCAGATGACTATCTTAAAAAACCCTTTAGTATTAAAGAGTTGAAAGCAAGAATTAAAGCAGTTTCAAGACGCCCAAAGCAAGTAAATAATATAAAAATTAATTTAGGAAAAATTACAATTGATAACGGTACTAACAAGGTTTATAGAAATAAAAAAGAAATAGATTTGTCTAAAAAAGAATACATTATATTTGAATACTTAGCTTCAAACTCACCAAGAGTTATAAAAAAAGAACAGCTGTTAGATCATGTTTGGGGTTTTGATAGTGAGGTAACTGAAAATATAGTCGAGGTATATATTAATTTTTTAAGACGAAAACTTGGAAAAGAAAGTATAAAAACAAAAAGAGGGTTTGGTTATTATGTATAGTTTAAAAAAAGATATATTCGAAAGCGCAAGAGTAAAACTTACTTTTTTTTATGTATTAATAGTGGCTATAATAAGCTTATTTTTTAGTACACTTTCATATAACCAGATTGTAAAAGAAGTTAACAGAGGATTTAAAATGCAAAGAGTACGACTAGAGATGGGGAACGAGGGGATTTTACTTCCACCACCAAGACGACAGCAGATTTTACAAATATCAGATGATGTTAGAAAAGAAGTTAAAGAAAACGCAATAATTAATTTAATACTGCTTAATTCTGGAGTTATTATTGTTTCTTTTGTAGCAAGTTATTTGCTTGCAGGAAAAACACTAAAGCCTATTAAAAAGGCAATGAGGGATCAAAACAACTTTATTGCAAATGCGTCACACGAACTTAAAACACCAATTAGTGTTATAAAAATAGAAAATGAGGTTTTTTTAGAAGGTAAGTTTGGAATAAATAAAGCAAAAGAACAATTAAATAGTAATTTAGAAGAAATAAATAAGCTTAGTCGCCTTGTTGAAAATATTATTAACCAAGATGTTATAAGTGAAACAAATATTGATCGAAGCAATTTCAACCTATATAACTTAGCAGAACAAAGCATTAAGGACTATTTAAAAAGAGCAAATGATAAAAATATAAATATTAAATTATATGGAAATAATCAGACTGAAATTAACGCAGATAAAAATTTACTGATTCAAGTGTTTAATATTTTAATAGACAATGCAATAAAGTTTGCTGATAAAAACTCCTTTGTTAAAGTAACCGTAAGACAAAATGGTTTTTCGGTTATAAATACAGGAAAAACAATTAAAAAAGCAGATATAGAAAACATATTTAATAGATTTTACACAAGTGATAAATCGAGAAATAAGGGGATAAACAATGGGTATGGATTAGGACTTTCAATTGCAAAAGAAATTTTAAAAAAACACAACGGAGTAATAACAGCAAAAAGTAAAGATAGAAAAACAACTTTTAATGTTCAAATATGAAACTCTCTTTTTAAAAACGTTACTTAAGAGAGTGGCCTCCAAAAGTGTTTCTTAATGCTTGTATAATTTTTGCTTGGTAGTTAGGGTTTTTTTGTGAATAAATTCTAGCCTTTAGAGATTCTTTAATTACATTAAATTTAATTTTTTTGGTCTCTGCATCTTTTACTGCCCACAAAGCTTCACCACTGCTTTGTGCTTTTCCTCCCACCTCAATAAGATTAAAACCATACTTTAAATAAGCTTTTGATAAATCCTTAGTTAACTTAGATTCAATAACGCTACCGTGGTTATATGATTTAAGCACATCATTTAAATTTAAGTTAAATTCACTATTCTTTAACAAATCAAACCCTTCGGCTAATGACTGCATAAACCCATACTCTATTGCGTTATGAACCATTTTTACAAAGTGACCGCTTCCTGGGTTTCCTAAATAACTGTAGCCATTTTCTACAGAAAGATCCTTAAAAAGTGACTCATGCTTTTTATAAACTGATTTTTCACCACCCACCATCAACGAAGCACCATTTAAAGCACCACTAGGACCCCCACTAACACCAACATCTAAAAAATTTATTTTATGCTTTTTGAAAAGCTTATTGTTTTTTATAGAATCTTTATAAAAACTATTCCCACCATCAATTATTGTATCTCCCTTGGATAAGTTAGGAATTAATTGGACAATTAATTGATTAACTACTGTATTTGGTACCATTAACCAAATTAACCTTGGTTCTTTTATGTTTGAGGTTAGTTCCTGTAAAGTCTTTGCAGGAATAGCCCCTTTTTTAGATAAATCTTTAGCTTTTTGGTAAGTTCGATTATATACAACTACTTTATAATCTTTAGAAAGTAGCCTTAGGCACATATTAGTACCCATTTTACCAAGACCAATATAGCCAATAGTCATGTTTTTATTATAAAGTTATCCGATGTTTTTTTCTACTTGCTCCCAATTGATTATCTTAAAAAAGTTTTCTACATACTCGTTTCTTCTATTTTCATAATCAATGTAGTAAGCATGTTCCCAAACATTTAGACCTAAAACAGGGGTTCCTTTAACCAAAGCTTTCTCCATTAAGGGATTATCTTGATTTGCAGTGGTAGTAATTTTAAGGTCACCACTAGCATCAACAACTACCCATGCCCAACCACTTCCAAAAACGCCCATTGCAGCAGAGCTAAATTGCTTTTTAAACTCATCCACAGAGTCAAAGCTTTGATTAAGCTTAGTCATTAATGCATTGCTCGGATCTTTGTAGTTTGGTGTCAGAATTTTCCAAAATAGAGAATGGTTGTAAAAACCCCCACCGTTATTTTGTACAGTTTTTGCAACACTAGTATCTAAACTAGAAAGTTTTGAAAAAGCCTCTTCTAAGATCATATTTTCTACATCACTTCCGCTAACACCATCTTGAAGTTTTGCAAGATACCCCGCATGATGCTTATCATGGTGCAAAGTCATTATTTTTTGACTTATAACTGGTTCTAACGCGCTATAATCATAGGGTAAGTCTGGCAATGTTAAGTATGGTATATTCATAGTAAATTTTAAACTTGATAAGTATTTACGACTGTCTATATGTTTATATTACCAAAAATTAGGAAGCTTGTTAATGAATGGTATAATTAACCTATGTTATTTAACTCTGCCAGCAGTAAATTGTTACCCGAAACACTTAATAAATATAAAAATGATTTAGAACATTTTATAAACCACCTTGAACACGTAAGTAAAAAAAGAGACTATAGCTATAACGAAAGCTCTATTAACCTACCATTTGATAACAAAATGATTGAAGAAGCCATTAAATTTGGTGAGTCAAATAATTTTGCAGATACCGTTATTGTAATTGGGGTGGGTGGAAGTAATTTAGGAACGCAAGCATTATATGAAGCATTAAATTACTATACCAAGAAAATAAACTACATTTTTATTGATGATGTTGATGCAAATGAGTTTGACGCAATTTTTAAACAGGGTCTTGATTCTAAAAAAACTATTGTATTTGCTGTAAGCAAATCCGGAAAAACAACAGAAGCAATAGTAAATACAGAAATTCTTTTAAAAAAATACCCAGCCTTAAAAAAGAATTTATACATAATAACAGATAAAGCAACCAAGATGGAAAACCAAAGTAAAGATATGAAGATTAAGACATTTAACCTTCCAGAAAAAGTTGGAGGAAGGTTTAGTGTTTTTTCTAATGTGGGACTTATTCCATTGAGCATAGGCTTAGATATTGACAAACTTACAAAGGGAGCTAAGCAAGCGGTAGTGGATTATTTAGTACAAAGAGATATTGAGAAAAATTATGCAAGTATGAGTTCTATTAGCATTTTTAATGCGATACAGGAAGGATATAATGTATTAGACTTTTTTGTTTTCGACAAAAGATTAGAAAGAGTTGGAAAATGGTATAGACAACTTGTAGCAGAAAGTTTAGGGAAAAACGGAAAAGGTATTTTACCAACTGTAAGTGTAGGGAGTATTGATTTACACAGTGTTGTTCAATATTACCTAGGAGGACCAAAACACATTTTTACAAATTTTTTACATGTAGAGAAAAAATTTAATGAGTTTGATTTTAAAGTTGGTGAAGAAACTTTGTATAATTACTTGGTAGATAATATTAAACTTAGATCAGCAAGTGACATTAAGAGTGCAATTTATAGAGGTGTTGTTGAATCATACAAAAAAGCTAATCTTCCTTTTACTGAGTTTTGTTTAAAAGAGGTAAATGAGTTTGAGCTAGGATACCTAATGCAATTTAAAATGATTGAAGTGATGATTTTAGGATATTTATTAGGTGTAAATACTTTTATTCAACCTAATGTAGAAGAGTATAAAAGTGAAACAAGAGATATACTAAAAAATGAAAAGTAAGTTTGAAACTCCCACAATTTATATTGTTTTTGGTATTACAGGGGATCTTTTTAAAAGGAAAATACTTAAATCAATATACAGTCTTTACACCAAAAACAGTCTCCCTAAAAAATTTGTAATATTTGGGTTTGGCAGAAGAGATTGGGCAAACGAAGATTTAAGAAAATATTTAAAATCAGTTTTTAATAAAAAGGACGAAACTTTTATAAAACACTTTTTTTATACAAAAGGTAATTTTGACGATCTGGGTTCTTATAAAGATTTAAGCAAGCAACTTGGAATGGTAGATAACAAATGGGGTTACTGTAGCAATAAAATGTTTCATTTAGCTGTACCTCCAAGGTATTACGAAACAATAGTAAAGAATTTAAAAAAATCAAATCTTACAAAAATTTGTAGCGACGAAGAAGGCTGGGCAAGAGTAATTATAGAAAAACCTTTTGGAAAAAATGCAGCAACTGCAGAAAGCCTAGATAAAACACTAATAAAATATTTTAAAGAGGGACAAATATATAGACTAGATCATTACCTTGGAAAAGAAATTTTGCAAAATATTATATTTTTTAGATTTAGTAACACCATTTTTGAAAACAGTTGGAACAATAAATTTATAGAAAGAATTAATATAGTTAGCCTAGAATCAAACTTAGTGGATATGCGAGGAAACTATTACGATGGGGTTGGCGAACTTAGAGATATGGGACAGTCACACTTGCTTCAAATGCTAGCATTAACTACCATGCAAAATCCAAATAGTTTAAAGGGAGATGAGGTAAGAGACAAACGAGCAAATGTTTTAAAAGAGTTAAAAACTTTTACTAAAAGCAATGTAGAAAAAAACACAATAAAAGCACAGTATGCAAATTACACAAAAGCTAAAGGTGTTGAAAAAAATAGTAAGACTGAAACGTTTTTTTCTTTAAAAACAGAAATTAATAATAATACATGGCGTGGAGTTGAAATAAATTTAACAAGCGGTAAGGGAACAGTTAAAAAAAGTAAAAGTTATATTGATGTTATTTTTAAACACCCAAGCGATTGTTATTGTCCAATTAACAGTAATCATGAGTTTAAGAATAAAGTAAGATTTGAGCTTAAACCTGCAAACGAAATAAGGATTACAACATGGTACAAAAAACCAGGGCTTGAGTTTGATATTGAAAAAAAGCTTGTACAAATCCCACTTGCAAGCACTAAAGGTTCAAGCGAGTATGAAAAGTTAATATACGACTGTATAAAAGGTGACCAAACTTTATTTGTTAGTAGCAAAGAGGTAAAACAAATGTGGAATTTTATTGATCCTATAATTAAAGAGTGGGGGAGGGGTAAAACACCACTGTTTAAATACAAAAAAGGACAAACTCCTAGGTTTTTTAGTTAGTCTATAAATCATTACTCACTTGTTTGGTTGTAGCTAAAACTAAACATGGAAAAAGAAAAAACTTACTACTATAACTCTTTTTGATTGGCTGGTAATTTTGCAAGTGTCTTTAGGCTAAATCTAAATAAACTATTAATAATTAAAAGTACTATTAAAAGCACCAAATTTTCTTATACGGACTGTTTTATCAGTATAATCTTATTTTTTGAAGTATGTCCTGATTTAATAAAGATATCTTTCTTAGCAACTTTGAAAAATTTTGCTACAGTCTCTATAACGCTTTTATTTGCTTTGCCATCAATGGGTGACTCCTTTGTTTCCACAATCAAAACTTTTTCTTTTGTTTCAAAAGTAAAATCTGGTTCCCAGTATGCTTTATTTTCTTTTTTATGTGTTTTTACACGAAGACTAAGTTTCATAAAACCCTCCTAGTAATCTTTAAGTCTTTATCTACAACTTTAACAGTATTTATATACATCCAAAAATAGCATGGGAATTCTATAATAAAATTTTCTAAGTATCAACTATAGTCAATATAACTGGTTATTCTTTTTAGTGATTCATCCTTTCCTAAAAGCTCTAAAACATTTCCTAAAGGTGGAGTAAATGTTCTACCACTTACCACTATTCTTATTGGCATAAAAAACTGTCTTGGTTTTAAATCTGATTTTTCCTGTAAACTGTGTAAAGCACTATCAATATTTTCTGCTTTCCAATTATTTACACCATCAAGTAACAATTTAACACGAGACATGTGCTTCTTGGTAGCACTTGTCTCTAAACCACTTTCTTTATTGGCAAGTTTAATAATTTCATCAAAATTTTTTGGGGCAGTATAAAAATATAAAATTAAATTATCAATTTCTGAAAGCTTTCTTACACGCTCTTGTATTTGAGATAAAATATTTTTAAATTTTTCTTGCTCGTAATCTTTATATTTTGGATTAAACTGTACTACCCTATTATAAAAATCGTCTAAAGAAAGGTCTTTTATATATTTCCCATTAAGCCATTCTAATTTTGTTAAATCTAATTTAGGATTAACCGCACTTAAATCTTTTAGGTCAAAATTTTTACTAAACTCTTCAAAGCTAAATTTCTCAATTTGTTTTGGATGGCTCCACCCTAAAAGTGCAATAAAATTTATTAAAGCTTCTGGCAAAAAACCTTGATCTTTATACCAATCAAGGTTTGTTGAGCTATCTCTTTTACTTAATTTTTTACCCTGCATGTTGGTAATTAATGGGGTATGAGTAACTATAGGCATTTCCCAACCAAAGTAATCATATAAAAGTTTATGTTTAGGAAAACTTGGGATCCATTCTGGACCACGAACCACATGTGTAATCTTCATTAAGTGATCATCAACTACAACTGCTAAATGGTATGTAGGAAAACCATCGGACTTTAAAATAACCTGCTCGTCTATTGTATTTGAATTAAATTCTATATCTCCCCTAATTAAGTCATTTACAACTATTGTTCTGTCTTTTAGGACTCTCATTCTAATGACATATTTTTCTCCATCTTTAATTCTTTTCTTTGCTTCCTCTAAAGGTATATTTTCACAATGACCGTCATACATAGGGGGTTGTTTTTTTGCTTGTTGTTCTTTCCTTAATTTATTTAACCTCTCTTGTGTGCAAAAACAATAAAATGCGTGCCCGTTTTCTACTAGCTGCTCAGCATACTTTTGGTATATTGAAATTCTTTCGGATTGTTTGTAAGGACCATATTTTCCACCTTTTCTAACACCCTCATCCTCACTTAAACCTAGCCAATCTAGGGATTGATATATTTTGCTTTCCGCCTCTCCCACAAATCTTTTTTGATCAGTATCTTCTACCCTTAAAACAAATGTCCCACCACTGTGTTTTGCAAACCCTTTATTTAAAAGTGCTTGGTAGGCCGTTCCTATATGTGGAAATCCAGTAGGACTTGGTGCTATTCTGGTTCTTACTTGTTTGTTCATAATACACATAATTATAGTTGAAAGTTGGGGGTTAATAAAGTGGGGGGGTAACTTTTATACCCTAAGATATAATTGACATACTTGCTCTAATTATTTTAAACACTAACTATGCACCAATTACCAACCAGTATTTAGGGTTTGTTTTTTGGAATTTATTACTTAAAAATAGGCACACAAATATTTTTTGCTTTATTCACAATGACTGGTATTAGGAAAATATTGTATTGCTTAGTTTAAGCAACTAACAAAAGTAAATCTTGTTCGATTTGTGAAACTAGTTTTTTAACTTTTCTTTCGTAACCTTTAATATTTTTTGTTGCAAAGTTATGAGCGTTATCGCTATTTGTGTTTTTATCTATTTCATAAATAAAGGTGTGCTTTTCTGGGTGATTTTCAAGTTGATTTATACAAAACTCAACCACATGATTATGAATTGAAGATTTGGCTAAATGTATTATATATAACTTATCATCCTCAGAAAAATCCTCATCTAGCAAAAGTTTGGCTTCAAAAGTATTTATAGGTTTTATTCGTTCAAAAATGTAAGTCATAGTTAATTTGCTAGTGCTACTAAATTACTTTTTGAATCTATAGGACCTAAACCAACTTTAACATTACTTTCATCAATAAACAAAACAATTGCTCGAGATTTTTGAGAACCATCTACCATTTGTAAGTAATTCATAACCTCTGGACTACCACCAAAATTTTTTCCGGTCCATTGTGCAGGACCAACATCGCCAATAACGGCAACAATAGCTTTTCCATTTTTTGGATTATAAACTAAGACTTTTCTATACTTGTACCAAGGTTTTAAAGTAGGCCAGTCGGTGTTCCAGTTGGAAAGCATGTGTAGTGGAGCTGCTATGTAATATTTTTCTTGCTCAGCATTGTCAAAATACCCAAAAGCCCCTGTTGCAGGTGCTATACCATAACCTAAATATTACCATGACTCTGTAAATTATCTCCTGGCCACCTATATAAATGTTGCTCTTGACCAAAATAACCCCAAACTTGATTCAACCTATTACCACCAAGTGTTACTTTAAGAGAAATTCCAAATTTATATGAAAGTGCGTTTTCTACTTTTACTTCATCTGCAAGGGTTAATGGCGATGGGTCATTAAGTAACCTGTTATCAACTATTGAAACAAGTTTAGAATTGTTAATTTCTTTTAAATTTTCAGTGGCTTTTTTTTCATCACCAACTAGAGAAATAATCGAGTTTTTTGCAGGAAGAACACCGCCTCCGACTGTAGAAATACCACTTGCTAAAAGAGCCCCACCTAAAATTGATACAGTGTTACTCTTAGCACCACTTAAAGCCCTTTGCCGGGTTTTTTTAAGCTTCTTTAACGATTTTTTATGGTACTTTTCAAAAGACTTTGTTACCGACTTACTATTTTTAGGTTTAGATTTTATCATTTAGTAATTGAGTAGTTTGTAGCCGAAGACTTAATAACGGGTACCTCAATAAAAGTTAGCTTTACGGGTTTTTCAAACTTTGTTGAAAAAATTGTAGATAAACGTTCTAAAACTTCTTGATCTATTGAAACCTCACTTTGAATAGTAAGCTCTACATGAATATAGATATCTTGGTCGTTAGTTTTTGCATCAACTATTTTTGCCTCAGGGTAAACGGCCTTTGTTGTTTGAACTACAAAATTTTGCCTTGACTGATCGTGAACTAAAGACTTTGTAATTACTAAAAGTGGTATAAAAGTAACTAAAAGTAAAAGCAAACTCCATATAAGGTAACCTCTTCTGGCTTTTTCGCTTGTTTCGGTTGCCGAAGTAAAATAACCTTCAAGCATAAATACAGTTACAGATGAAAGGGTAATTGCCAAAAGGTTAGAAACAAAAAGTAAAAGAGAGCCAACCATACTAGCATAATCACCATTAACAATTGAAAGCCCAGATACGCATAATGGTGGAACAAGTGAAACAGCTATAGCAACCCCTGCCAAATTTGAAACAATTTTTTTACTGGATACTGAATAAGCTGCAACTAAACCTGAAGAAAGACCAATTAAAAGCTCAATAAGTGTGGGTTTTGTTCGGAAAATAATTTCATTACCGCTTAAATTAAGAGGTGTGATATAGCCAACAATAATTGAAACACCTAAAATTACTAGGAATGATACAAATAAAGTCCCTGACGATTTTTTAACTGTATAAACTCTTGCCCTTGTTACTGATACTGAAAAAGATAATACTGGCCAAAGAAGAGGGGCGATTAACATTCCGCCAATAATAACTGCACTACTATCAATTATTAAACCAAGTGTAATAATTATTGTTGATAAAACTGTTATAAAAAAATACGGGAAATTTCCTTTAGCATTATCGTTAATTTGAGTATAAACAGATTCTCTTTCTTGGGGAGATAGTTTAAAAAACTTTTTTACTATTTTTTTTGCAGAACTAACAGCAGGATCTACAACTTTTTTGGCTGAAGCTTTTTTACTATTTTTGGCAGGCATATGTAAATTATAAGTTATAAATGTAAAATGATAAATAAAAAATTAAATTACCTATATTAATGAGGTCTAAAATAGGTTATAAGCAACATAATAAATGTCATCAATTTAAACTAAAACTTTTAGGTGTTATTTTGAACAAACTACATAACTCATTATTTAGAACAAGATTGCCTAGAAAGGGAGTTTTCACATGTCAAACAGAAAATTATGAGTCACAGGGGGTTAAAAAAAGATAGAAAAATCGCGGCAGTTTGTTATTACATATATTTCAAGATAACCCGAAGAAAGTACTAATTCACCA
>Ga0114931_10008304_pt1 | contig 12589 bp, 9 predicted proteins | sample 2SBtaG_FD_89579 | JGI IMG/M metagenome (GOLD analysis project Ga0114931, IMG submission 89579) | Deep subsurface microbial communities from Kolumbo volcano to uncover new lineages of life (NeLLi) - 2SBTROV14_V59a metaG | ecosystem: Environmental > Aquatic > Marine > Volcanic | place: Kolumbo...
CGACCCAGAGCTCCGCCCACGCGTGCGGGTAGAGGCCCGGCGCGAGCCCCTCGTCCAGGTAGACCCATCCGGTCACCGGCCGGGCCGGGATCCCGGCGGTGCGCGCGAGCGCCACCAGGGCCGCGGCGTGCTCGTTGCAGTCGCCCTGCCCCGAGCGCAGGGCCCGCTCCGCGTCCGGCAGCCCAGGGCGCACGGCCGTGCCGATCCGCTGGTGCACGTGGTGCACGAGGGCCGCGATCCGCGCGCGCGCTCCGGTCGCCCCCACGAGCGCTGCCGCGGCTTCCTCGCGAAGTGCGGGGGTTCCCACCGCGATCCCGGGCTCGGGACCGAGCCACTGCGCGAGCGAGCGGCCGGGCGGCTCGGGTTCGCGTGGGATCTCGGCCGGGAGCGGGCGGCGGACCACCACCTCGCCGCCGGTGGCGCGCTGCCAGGGCGGGAAGTCCAGATCGGCCGCGGGCAGCCCCTGGACGTGCCAGGTCGCCTGCCCGGCGTGGCGTGCGCCCGGCCAGGGGGCCACCGGGATCCGCAGCAGGGCGAGCAGGTCGGGCGGCGACTCGGGGTGTGCCGGCGCCGCGACCTCGACCGCCTCCACAGTGCCGGCGCGGGTGCCGTGGACCCGACCCGACGCGTCGACCACGAGCACCGCGTGGGTGATCCCGGCGTCCACCGCCACCCGGCCGGGGCCGTCGGGGGCAAGCTGCGCAGTGGCCGCCTGACCGAGCGCGGGCAGGAAGGCCTGCACCTCGGCGGGCTCGCCTGCGCTCACCCGGCGCAGCAGGGGAGCCGCCTCGTCGAGCCAGTAGACCCGGGCGCCCGGGTCGGGCGTGAAGGGCCTTGGCGCGCCCGCCCGCTGCACCTCGACGCGACGGATCCGGCCCGCATCGTCGACCTCGCCGCGCACCGCGACCGACCAGGCGACCGCCTCGCCCCGAACCTGGACGCGATAGCGCTGCACGTGCTCCACCCGGGCCCCCCCGCTTGCCAGCAGCGCGCGCCGCACGGTCTCGCTGCCGATGGGCTCGCCCCGCAGCTCGATTGCGAAGTGGGCGATCGGCGTACCCGGTGGCCAGTCTCCCTCGTCCGACCGGGGCGCATGCCCGCAAGCGCCCACCAGCAGCAGGCCCAGCAGCCCGAACAGGCGCGGCGCACCCTTCCGTCGCCGCCGATGCGCCTGGGGCGCGCTAGACTTCCGCCGGGAGAGCGCATGGACATCGTCACCTCCACGATCTTCTCGCCGGGCACGGCACGAGACGCCGTGTGGCCGGACCAGATTCTGGAACTGCCCCGGCTGGGGCTGTTCGCCGTCGCCGACGCGCTCGACCCCGGCGACGAGGGCCGCGCGGGGGTGCGCATCACCCTCGAGGCCGTCCGAACCTCCATCGAGCGCCACGCCGACGTGCTCGACCGATTCCAGCGGCACCCCACCGACGAGCTCCGCGACCAGATCCTCGGGATCGTCGAGGACGCGATCACCCGCGCCGCGCAGGAGGTCTTCGCCTACGCGCGCCGCTTCGACGGGCTCCGGATCACGTTGGACGTGGTGCTGCTGCTCACGCACGAGGCCTTCGTCGGGCACGTGGGGGATGGTCGGGTCTACCTCGTCCGCCGGGGCCTGGTCCACCAGCTCACCGTCGACCACACCACCACCGAGGACGCGGTCTTCGCCGAGCCCGAGGTCCCAGGCGAAGCGAGCGAGGAGGCGTCCCCCGACGAGCGCCACGTGGTGCGCGTGCTCGGGCCCGAGCCCTCGGTGCAGGTCGAGTCCCTGTGCATGGAGCTCGGCGAGAAGGATCGGTTCGTCCTGTGCACCTACGTGCTGCACCACGGGCTACCCGAGGGCGTCCTGCACCACCACCTGCTCGCCGACCCGCTCGACACCCTCGGTCCGGGCCTGGTCGCCGCCGCTCCCGACCTGCCCATCGCGGCGGTCGCCGCGCAGCTCGGGGGTGTCGAGCCCGACATCTTCGACTCCGGACGAAGCCGCCTCGCCCTGCTCGCACCGATCCCGCTGTTCGCCCACTGCACCGAGCGCGAGCTGCGTGCGATCGCTGGCGCGACGCACCCGCGGAAGTTCGCGGAGAGCACGACGCTGTTCCGCCAGGGCGACCCGGGCACCGAGCTGTACCTCGTCATCCACGGGCACATCCGCATCGACCGCGACGGCGAGGCAATCGTGACCCTCGGACCCGGCTCGAACTTCGGCGAGATGGCGCTGCTCGACCAGCCCCAGCGCTCCGCGGACGCCACCGCGATCGAAGACTGCGAGGTGATGGTCATCTCGCGCGAGTCCTTCTTCGCCCTGCTCAAGAGCAACCCGGTCCTCGCGGTGAAGATCCTCTGGAACCTGACCCTGCGCCTGTCCGCCAACCTGCGCGCCACCTCGGCAGCGCTCGCGAAGGCCCAGGGAGCGGTGTCCGAAGAAGCCGTGATGCCCTCGGTGAGCTCCGAGACCACCGCCACCACCGTCGAGGAAGACGAGGACGGCGAGATCGTCCTCACCGCGCCGCTGGTCGCCGGGCCGCCCGAGCGGGTCGAGCCCGAGGCGCCCGAAGACGACGGCGACCTCGCGCTCCCCGACGAGAACGACGAGAACGACGAGAACGACGAGAACGACGAGATCGACCTGCTGGGCGACGCGCCGGCCTGACGAGCGCCAGGCCGAGCCCGGGACCTGCTCGTTACTCGTACAGCGAGTGGAACCAGCGGTCACCGCGGATCGAGCCGAAGCCGCCCGAGCACGAGTTCCACGAGAACCACACCACGTAGGCCTTGCCCTTGACCTGGTCGTAGCGGACGAAGCCCCACCGCCGGCTGTCCTCGGAGTGGTCGCGGTTGTCGCCCATGACGAACACGTTCTTCGGGGGCACCGTGATCTCCCGGGTGTCGGCGAGGAAGGTGCCCCCGGTGGTGCTCGTGAGGATGTCGTGCTTCACGCCCGACAGATCCTCCTGGTACTCCTGGCTCGGGATGTCCCGGCACTCGTCGTCGACGAAGGCGAAGGAGCCCGTCGGCGTGGTGGGCTGCTCGACACCGTTGAGGATGACCCGGTTGTCGCGCACGCGGATCTTGTCGCCCGGGATGCCGATGACGCGCTTGATGTAGGTGAGGCTCGGGTTGCGCGGGTAGCGGAACACGATGACGTCGCCGCGCTGCGGGTCGCCGAGGTCGAGCAGCTCGATGCGGGTCCACGGGATCCAGATGCCGTAGGCGAACTTGCTGACGAGCACGTGATCGCCGATGAGCAGCGTGGGCACCATCGAGCCCGACGGGATCCGGTAGGGCTCGAAGATGAAGGTGCGGATCAGGATGACGGCCAGGACCGCCGGGCCCCAGGTTCGGAGCAGCTCGCGGATGATCCCCAGGCCGGTGGGCCGCTCGGCCGCATCGGCCGCTCGCTCGCTGGCTCCACCCTTGGAACGACCCTGCGGGGTCTCGGGCGTCTTGTCGTCGATGTCCGGATCGCCGGGTTCGCCACTCACGAGCGCCTCTGAAGCGAAGGCCCACCCTATCGGATGCGACGGCGTGCGGCCAACCTCAGGACACCACGAGACATCGGGGCCCCGCCTCGCGCGTTACACGCTATCTGTGATGGCCTCCCTCGACGACATCACCCGCGTCCTCGAACGGCCGCCGCGCCGGGTCATCTACGAGGAGGCGAGAACCGCCGCCGTCGCCGCCCTCGTGACGCCGTCGCTCGACCTCGTGCTGATCCATCGCGCGACCTACGAGGGCGACCCGTGGAGCGGCCACGTGTCCTTCCCGGGCGGCCGCATGGAGGATCGCGACCCGAGCGCGCTGCACGCGGCGATCCGCGAGACCTGGGAGGAGATCGGCGTCCGCCTCGACCCCGCACAGGCCCTCGGGGAGCTCGACCCGGTGCCGACGATCTCGCCCCTGCCGCCGCTGCTCGTGCGCCCCTTCGTGTTCGCGCTCGAGGAGGAACCCGCCTTCGACACGAACGGCGAGGTGGTCTCGGTGCACACGGTCGGCCTGGCTCGACTCCTGCGCGGCGAGGGCCGCGGCGAGATGCAGCGCACCTGGGACGGCCACACCTTCACCCTCCCGAAGGTCGACTTCGACGGCGTCCGCCTGTGGGGGCTGACCCTGCGCATGGTCGACGACCTGCTCCATCGCCTGGACGGCCGCGGGATCGGACTGGAACGCCCGAGGCGCTGAGGGCACACTGGCAGGGTGCCAAAGGCGTCCCGGAGGGACCCGTTGCTCCTGGCGTTGCTCGCCCTGCTCGTCCCCGCCCTGGCGGCCCCCTGCGCGGTGCTCGACGCGCCTCCGCCCGCGGACGGGTGCCTCACCCTGGCCCTCTTCGACGCCGCGCGCCAGGGCGCGCCCTCCACCTGCCCGGACGCCTGGGGCGCCTCGGGGCTCGGCCCGCGGAGCCGCCTCCCCCCGGGCACGGGCCTCCCGACCCGGGCCGACAAGCTCGTGCGCGACAGCATCTCCCCCAACTTCAACGTCTACGAGACCCCCAACTTCGCGGTGAAGTGGGGGAACCTCACCGGGTTCACCGAGGCCGACGCCCAGTCCCTCGGCGCCGACTTCGAGGCCGCGTGGCAGGCCGAGACGAACACCTTCGGCTACCCGACCCCTCCGACCACCGACACCTACAAGCTCAACGTCTACGTGGGTGACTCGGGCGCTGGCGCCCCCACCTCCCTCGGGAGTGCCGGCTACTACTTCTACGACCACGACGGCTACCCGATGATCGTCGTCGCCGCGGACGTGCTGCCCGATCACGACCTGTCCGCGCTGACCTCCGCCCACGAGCTGTTCCACGGGGTGCAGGACAGCGAGGGCTACTTCGACTGGGACGGCACCACGAGCGACTGGTACGGCGAGGCCACCGCCATCTGGATGGAGGGCCAGGTCTACCCGGACGACTCCGGCTACGCCGCGTTCCTCTACTGGTTCGCCATCCGCCCGGAGCTGTCCCTCGACTACTACAAGTACCCCCAGTCCGGCGACCCCGAGGAGTACCATCAGTACGGAGCCTTCGTGTTCATCGACCACCTGTCGCAAAACGTCGAGGACCCGTCGCTGATCCAGCGCTCATTCGAGGCGGGCTACTCGGGGGCGGACGCGCTCGACCTGCTCGACGGGCTGATCGCCGCAGACGGGGGCAGCCTGCGGGACGCCTTCGCCGACTTCGTCGGTCGCAACGGTACGTGGGACTACGACAACGGCGCGTGGTACCGGCAGTGGATCGACGCCTACGGGGGCTACGACACCGGGAACAGCCACCGCCCCAGCGGGTACCTGCACGGGGACAGCGACTGGATCCAGCCCACCGAGGACCTCCCGCACGGCTGGGGTGCCAACTACTGGGGCCTGAACGGATTCACCGGCGACGCGGTGCTGCACTTCGACGGCACGGTGGACCCGACCCGGGTGCCCGACCGGTGGATCGCGACGGTCGCGGTGCGCGCGGGCGACACCCACCGTCGCTACCCCCTCGCGCTGGTCGACGGCCAGGGCACGCTGGCCGCCGCGGACGTCGGCGCCTACGACGAGGCGTGGCTGGTCGTGGCCCCCCTCGCCGCGCGCGGCACCCAGACCTGGCCCTACGCGGTGCGTATGGAGGTGCCTCCCCACGACACCGCCGACACGGGCCAGACTCCCAGGTCCTGTGGGTGCCGCGCCGGACCGGGCGGCGCGGCGCTGTGGTGGGTGCTGCTACCGTGGCTCGTACGCCGACGGCGCGCCGATCAGCCGTGTCGCAGCCAGGTGGCGACATCGGTGGCGTAGTAGGTCAGGACCGCGTCGGCGCCGGCTCGCCGGAAGCCGAGCAGCGCCTCGGTGACCGTCTTGCGCTCGTCGATCCACCCGTTGGCGGCAGCCGCCTTGAACATCGCGTACTCGCCAGACACCTGGTAGACCGCCACCGGGCGGCCGAACTCCTGCTTTACCCGCCACACGATGTCGAGGTAGGGCATGCCCGGCTTGACCATCACGATGTCGGCGCCCTCGTCGAGATCGAGCGCCACCTCGTGTAGCGCCTCGTCGCTGTTGCCCGGGTCCATCTGGTAGGTCTTCTTGTCGGCGCCCCCGCGCGGAGCCGAGTCCAGCGCGTCGCGGAAGGGGCCGTAGAAGGCCGAGGCGTACTTCGCCGAGTAGGCGAGGATCAGGGTGTCGGTCGAGCCCTGCTCGTCGAGCCGGGCGCGGATCGCCCCGACGCGACCGTCCATCATGTCCGACGGAGCGACGATGTCGGCCCCGGCCCGAGCCTGGCAGGCCGCCTGCTGCACGAGCGCGGCCACGGTGGCCTCGTTGTCGATGCGGCCGTCGATCACCACGCCGTCCTGCCCGAGGCTGGAGTACGGGTCGAGGGCGACGTCGCAGATCACGAGCAGATCGGGGAGCGCCTCCTTCAGCGCGCGGATCGCCTCGGGCACGATGCCGTCGTCGGCCCAGGCGGCGCGCCCGTCCTCGGTCTTCAGGGCGTCGTGCACCTTGGGGAACAGCGCCACCGCGGGCACGCCAGCCTCCCAGGCGCGGCCGCAGCGGTCGACCAGGGAGGGCAGGCTGTGCCGGAACATGCCGGGCATCGACTCGATCGGCTCGTCGGGGCCGTCGCCGTCGTGCACGAAGAGCGGCTGGATCAGGTCCTCCGGAGCCAGGCGGGCCTCGCGGACCATCGCGCGGATCGAGGGGCCCGAGCGCAGGCGCCGCGGGCGGTGGGTGGGGAAGCGTCCGAGGGGTCGTGTCATGGTGCCTTCCTGTGGGAGGAGTCCTATCCGGCGAGCACCGGATCCGCCTCGTGGGCGATCCCAGGCCCGTCGGAGGCGGTTCGGGGTCCTCGGGTCCCAGACTTTACCCATCGGACAATTGAAGGAAGCTCGATCCCCCGATACATTTCGCAGGTTCCCTGGCGGGGAAATCCATGCTCAAGCCGGTCATCTTGCTCGTCGACGACGAGGTGGACCTGCTCCAGGTGACCGCCGAGGCCGTGCGACGCGCGCTGCCCGGCTACACCGTGGTGGCAGCCCGAAGTCTCGAGGAGGCGGAGGAGGTCGTGGTCGACCTCGAGGCCTCGGCCCAGCCCATCGCGCTCGCGGTGGTGGACCACGTGCTCGGAGGCACCACCGGGCTCGTGTTGCTCGACGCGATCCGACAGCACTTCCCCGAGGCCCGGCTGATGCTGTTCACCGGGCGCGCGACCCCCGAGGTCGAGGACCGCGCCCGCGAGCGCGGCGTCCGCGTGATGTGGAAGCCGATCCGGTTGCGCCACCTGCTCGGCGAGATGAGCCAGATGCTCGGCTCCTCGGCCGTGTGATCCGGAACCCCGGGGCGTCTGTAGGGGTCGGGAGCCATGGTCGAACCCTCGGCCGCGTATACCATCTGTGGCATGAGCGAACCCGCCTACATCTCCCTGGCCGACTACGCCGCGACCTTCACGGAGCGGCGTGACGCAGAGGCGCCCGCCTGGGCGCATCCCTCGGGGCCTCCGGTGCTCCTCGGCCAAGGCTCGCCGTGGCTCGACCGCCTCGAGGAGGTCCTCGACACGGTGGTGGCGCTGCAGCGCTCCGAGTGGCTGCAGGACGGCGTGTACCTCGGGCCCCGCGCGCTGGGCCCGGTGTACCGCGACCTGCTCGAGTGCGCACGGACCCTCGAGGTCACCGTTCCGCCGGCGGTGGTGGCGGGCACGGCCGGCAGCGCCCAGGGCACCTTCGGCACCAACGATCGCCCCTTCCTGCTGCTCTCGAGCTTCTTCCTCGGGGGCGCCGACCCGCAGGAGCGCCGGTTCCTCCTGGGCCGCCTGTGCGGTCACGTCCGCGCGCTGCAGGTCACCTGGGGCACGCTGTACGCCCTGCTCGTGGACCACAACGGCCTGCGCCGGGTCGGGCGACGCTACCTGGGCCCGACCCTGGAGGTGGTGCTCGCGCCGCTCTCCCTGGGCGCCCGGCTCGCCCTGTCCCGCTGGCATCGCGCCGCCGAGATCACCGCCGATCGGGCCGGGCTGATCGCCACGGGCGACCTCGACGGGGCCCGGCGCGCCCTGCTCCGCCTCGCCCTCGGGGTGAAGCCCGATGTCGATCCGAGCGACTACCTCGACGCCCTGCGCGGCGCGCGCGCCGAGGACTCTCCGGCCCGGTGGACGGAGCTCCTCGCCTCGCAGCCGTGGATGCACAAGCGGATGCAGGCCCTGGACGTGTTCGCGACGAGCACGGTGTGGGCCGACCTCGGCGGCGAGGTCCCCGACCCGATCTCCCGACAAGAGCTCGACCGGCGCACCGACGCCCTGCTGCGGGTGGACTGATGGAGCGCGGGATCGAGACGGCCCTCGGGAGCGCTGGCGACTTCGCGGGCGCCGCGGTCTGGCGCCAGGCGTGCCGCGAGCTCGCGGGCGGCCTGCGCATCGCGATCCTCGGCGTCGACGCCGAGGCGGCCGGGCGCCTGGCGGAGCGGCTGCGCACCGCCGCCCCCCGGGTCACCTTCCCGGTCGTGGCGCTGGACCCGGAGGCCGCCGAAGAGGCCACCCTCGGAGCGCAGGACGCGCTCCTCGGCGTCCAGGCCGCGGTGTGGGCGACCCCGATCACCGCGGCGCTGGGCCACACCGAGAGCGACGCGATGGACCGGCTCGAGCGCCTCGTACCCGTGGAGCGGGCGGTGGTGCTCACCGACGTCCACCTGCTCCAGCGCCTCGCCGACGACCCGGAGGCGGAAGGTGCCGAGGTCCGCGCCCGCCTGACTGCCATCGTCCCCGCCGGCTGGTCGCTCGTGGATCTCCCGGAGGTAAAGGGGTGGGTGGACGCCCTGGCCGCCCGGCGCACCGCGGTGACGCGGGGCCGTCGTACCGCTGTGGCGCGGGTCCTGCTGGAGGACGCCCGCACCCGAACCGAGGCGGCCCTGCGGGAGTCGGTCGAGGCGGTGGAGCGCGCCGGCGCCCTGCTGGAGCAGGAGGACGCCGTGCTCGACGAGGCTCGCCGCCACGGCGAGCGGGTCGCCGCGCACCTCCTGGGGTCGCTCCGGGCCCACACCCAGCGTCTGGTGCTCGACCTGCGAACCTTCCTCCAGGGCCTCGACGCCGACCTGGGCGCCCAGGTCGAGGCGGTGGACGACCTCGCCACCGTGCGCCGGGTGCTCCCTCACTGGCTCGACCACGTGGTCGAGGTGTGGATGGACGAGCGCCTCGCGGCCTGGCGCAAGGGCGTGCTCGACGACCTCGCCGAGATCCGGATCGCCGAGGGCGAGGCCCGCCGCGCCGACCTGCTCCCACCTTCGCTGCACCCCGCCCCCCTGCGCGCCGAGGGCGGCTGGGGCCGGCGGCTGGCGGTCACCGCAGCGCTCGGAGGCGGTGCGGCGCTCGCGCTCGTCGGGCTGTGGGTCCCCGGGGCGCTCGTCGTGGGCGGGGGCCTCGCGATCTCCCTGCTCACCCGGGAGGATCCGTCCACCGCCCACGAGCACCTCGTGTCTTCCGCGCGGGGCGCGGTGCGGCGAATGGCCAGCGACGCCGAACGCCTGCTGACCGAACAGGTAGACCAGATCGAGGGGGAGTTGGCGAGCCTCGGCGACCGGGAGGCACGCAGCGCCGAGGAGGGCCGAGCGGAGCTGCGGGCGGGGGTGATCGAGCAGCGCGCCTGGCACCGCAACCGGGTCCGGGAGCTACGTCAGGTGCTCGAGGCCCTGGCGGTGCGGGTCGAGGCCTTCGGCGCGGAGGCGCCGTGAGCACCCTGCGGGACTTCGCCGAGCGGCGGCGACGCGGCGCGGACGTGCTGGACCGACTCGCAGCGGCCCTGGGCGAGCTGGGGGTCGAGGCGGCAGAGGCCCGGGAGCGCCTGGCCGCCCTCGCGGGACGCGCGCGGTCGGGGCGGTTCCACGTGCTGCTCCTCGGCGGATTCTCCTCGGGCAAGTCGACCCTGCTCAACGCGCTCATGGGCCAGCCGGTGCTCCCGGTCAAGGTCAACCCGTGCACCGCGATCCTCACGGAGCTGGCCTTCGGCGAGACGCCGTCCGTCGAGGTGCGCTTCGGCGACGGACGGGACCCGGAGACCCTGCCGCCCGCCGCGTTCCTCGAGCGGTTCCAGCTCGAGACCGCCGAGGAGTCTCGCGCCGGTGCCGAGGCCACCGACCGCTTCGGCGCGGTCGACCGCGCCGTGGTCCGCTGGCCGCTCCCGCTCCTCCGCGACGGCGTCGCCCTGCTCGACACCCCGGGGCTCGACGACGACGAGGTGCGCACCGCGCGCACCCTGGCCACCCTGCCCGAAGCGGACGCGGTGATCGTCGTGCTCAACGCGACCCGGTTCCTGTCGGATCTGGAGCGGCGCACCATCCGTCGCCACCTCCTGCCGCTGGGACTCACGAACCTGTTCTTCCCGGTCACCATGGTCGACCTGCTCGACGCGCTGTCGGACACCCCGAAGCGGGACCTGGAGGAGATGCAGCGCCGGGGCCGGTCCCTGCTCGGTCCCCTGTGCGAGGTGCGCGGGGAGGACCGGTTCGACGAGCGGTTGTTCTTCCTCGACGCCCGCGGCGCCCTCCTCGCCCGGTGGGACCGCGCGACGGGGCGCCGCCGCGAGCCGCCCGACGAGGCGGCCCTCGCCACCTCGGGTCTACCCTCCTTCGCCGAAGCGCTGGAGCGGTTCCTCGTGCAGGAGCGCGGCGAGGCACAGCTCGGCCTGCTGGTGTCGGCGACCGGCCGGATCCGGGACGACCTCGACCGGCAGGCGCGCCTCGACCGGGCCACCGCCTCGGCCTCGGTCGAGGAGCTCCGCGCGCGTCAGGAGGAGCTGGAGCCGCGCTTCCGCGAGCTGTCGGCCATCGCCGCCCGGGTGGCGCACACGGTCGACGACTTCGTGGACCGGCAGGCGCTCGACGTGTGGCAGGACCTGAGGGCCTTCCTCGCCCAGACCGAGGAGCGGCTGCCCGAGGCGGTCGCCGGCTTCGACCTCGGCGGCCTCGCCGACCTGGACCTGCTCACCCCCGCCGGGCGTATGCGCGTCGAGGACCGGCTGCACGAGGAGCTGGAGGGCTGGCTCACCGGCCAGGTCGCCGCCTGGCAGCGCGGGCTCGAGCCGCGGCTGGAGCGGGCGCTCGAGCAGCTTCGCGCAGAGGTCGCCGGCGACGCGCGCGACTTCGACCGGCTCGCCGCCACCATCGTCACCGACTTCGCCGGCGGCCTGCTCGAGATGCCCGAGTCCGGCACCGCCGAGGACGTCGACCCGGTGGAGCGCTGGTTCTCGGTGGCGGTCGGTGCGGTGCTCCTGTCGCCCGGGGCGATGGCCGCCGGGTGGACCGAGGGCTACGAGGGCGCGCTGAAGGGCGCCGCCAGCCGACTCGCCGCACGGGTCGCCGTCGTCGCGCTCGGCGCGCTCCTCGGGCCCATCGGGTGGATCGGGCTCGCGCTGTACGCGATCATGGACGCGGTGCTGCTGGTGCTCACGGGGGGCTCCCGCCTGCGTCGCCTCCGCGACCAGCTCGCCCGGGAGCTCTCGGGCAAGCTCGTCGCCCAGGCCGATGCGGTCGAGGACGCCCTTGGCGAGCGCGTGCGCACGGCGCTGAAGCCCCTGCGCGACGGGATCGTCGGCGCCGCCAACGCCGAGGCCGACGAGCTGCGGCGCCTGCTCGAGCGCACGATCGCGGCCCGCGAGGAGGCCGTCCGCACCGCCGCCGAGCGCGCCGACACGTGGGAGATCGCCCTCGGGGCCCTCGCGGAGGGGATCGCCGAGCTGGAGACCCTCTGACCGCCCCGGTCCCCGACCCGGTCCGCGCGGCGCTGGAGGCCGCCCGGTCGCTCGTCGATGTGACCTCCCTCGAAGACGCGCTCGACGCCTGGGGCGCCCCGCCCTGGCGAGTCGGCGTCGCCGGGCGTACGGGCGTGGGCAAGTCCACCCTGATCAACGCGGCCACGGGGCGCGCCGCGTGCACCACGGGGCTCGGCGGGGTCACCCTGGAGCCCGCCGAGATCGACGCGGGCGAGTGCCGCTGGGTGGACACCCCCGGCCTGGACGGGCCCGCACGCGACCGGGCCCCCCCCGCCCTGCGGGATGTCGACGCGGCGGTGTGGGTGGTGGACGGCCTGCAGCCGGTGACCCGCACCGAGCGTCGGGCCATGCGCGACGCGCTCCCCGAGGGCACGCTGCTGCACGTGGTCGTGGCACGCCCCGATCTCGTGGCGCCCGAGGAGCGGGCCGACGTGCTCGCCCGGGTCTCCGCGCTTACCGCGCCCTGGACCCCTCGCACCGTCCGAGCGGTCGACCTGCGCGCCGCCGCCCGCGGGCACGGCGCCGATCTCGCGGATCTCGCCGCGCCCACCCCGTGGCTCTCCCGACGCCGGCTCGGGGCCCTGGTCGCGGCCCTCGACGCCGTCGGCGCAGCCCTGGGCTCGCTCCCCGCCCTGCCCGATCGCGAGGCCGTGCGCCAGACGCTGCTCGCGGAGTGGCGGGAGACAGTGCTCGCGGTCGAGGGCCCGATCGTCACCGCCATCCGCGCCGGCAAGGTCGATCACCGGGTGATCGCCGAGCGCCACTTCCGGCGCGCCGCGGCGACGCCCCTGCGGACCTTCGTGGAACGAGCTCGCGAGGTCGCGGCGCCCCTCGCTCCGGAAGGAGCGCCCGCGCTCCCCGATCCGGTGCCC
>Ga0114931_10008305_pt1 | contig 12588 bp, 12 predicted proteins | sample 2SBtaG_FD_89579 | JGI IMG/M metagenome (GOLD analysis project Ga0114931, IMG submission 89579) | Deep subsurface microbial communities from Kolumbo volcano to uncover new lineages of life (NeLLi) - 2SBTROV14_V59a metaG | ecosystem: Environmental > Aquatic > Marine > Volcanic | place: Kolumbo...
CATGGCCAGCCGTGCTACCCAGCGTGCGAGATCGCGGCCATGCCCAATGCCGGCCCAGAACAGACTCACGACATTAGCCAGCGCCGGCGCGCCGGTGGCCAGCGCCACTGCAATGTTCAAGGTGACAGCGGGGACGAGCCCGGCATAGCCGCTTTTCAGCAAGACGCCGACCACACCACCTTCGACGGCGCCGATCGCCAACCCAAGCAGGGTCCAGGCGCGTAATTCCCGTGGGTATTGCGCACGCGCCATATAAGGCAAAAGGGGGCGCTGTTCCGGGCGAGCTTCGGGCATGGCGCTGAGCATAGCATCGAGCGATGCCCAAGGTGCTCGATCGCGATGACGTGTCTGTACAATGCCTTGACTTGCGGGTAATGCGCCCCCACTCTGAAACATATCCTTAGAGTTAAGGATCCAAATTAAAGCTATGGAGCAAAGCATGTCCGATATCAATCCCGGCGTTGAACGTATCAAGAACATCGTCCATTCCGATCGCGTGGTCCTGTTCATGAAAGGCGACCGCAGCCAACCGATGTGCGGGTTTTCCGCGCAAACCGCGGGCATTCTGGATCGACTGGTTCCCGAATACACCACGGTCAACGTGTTGGAAGATGAAATGGTCCGCCAGGGCGTTAAGGACTACTCCAACTGGCCGACGATTCCACAACTGTATGTGGATGGCGAGTTTTTGGGCGGATGCGACCTGGTCACGGAAGCCTTCGGCAATGGCGAGTTGCACGAGGCGCTCGGTGTTGCAATGCCAGCGCTATCGGAACCGGAAATCACGCTCAGCGATGCTGCGGCGAAAATGATTCGCCAGGGCGCGAATGCACAGCCCGAGGCGGTCGTGTTTTTCAGCATCGACGCACGTTTCAAGAACCAGCTCAGCCTGGGCCAAGCGCACGGCAAGGACGTGGCTGTGGAGACCAATGGGGTGACCTTGCACCTGGATCCGCTCTCCGCGAGCCGTGCCAACGGTGTCAAAATCGACGTCAGCGAGACTCCACAAGGCACGGTATTTGTGATCGACAACCCGAACGCGCCGGGCCAATCCGGCGGTGCACAATAGCGCTACGCAGCCTTGTTTTCGGCTGCGCCCCGGGTTTCTTGGCCGCGCGCCAAGATCATATCGGCCGCTTTTTCCGCGATCGCGATGGTTGGCGCATTGGTGTTACCGCATACCAGCGTCGGCATGATCGACGCATCCACCACGCGCAATGCATCGACACCGTGTACGCGCAATTCGTGGTCCACGACCGCCGCGGGGTCCTTGCCCATCTTGCAGGTGCCCACGGGATGATAAATCGTTTCCGCCCTGCGCCGGATAAATGCGGTTAAGGCTTCCGGCGTTTTGCAATCGGCGCCCGGAAACAACTCAAATTCGCGAAATTCCGCGAACGGCTTGGACGCGAGGATTTCCCTGGCGATGCCGATTCCGTGCAGCATCACGTCCAGGTCGCGTTTCTTGTGCAGGTAATTGGGCCGGATCAGGGGCGCCCGGCGCGGATCGTCATTGCGCAAAGTAATGCTGCCGCGGCTTTGTGGCTGCAGGTTGCAAACGTGCACGGTATATCCCGATCCGGGAAGGCGATTGCGGCCGTGGTCATCGAGCTGTGCCGGCACGAAATGGAACTGCAGGTCCGGGCGCGTGGTTTTGGCGAATCGGCTACAGGCAAACCCGCCCGCTTCCGCGACGTTGGAGGTGCCAATGCCGCGGCGCAACAGCCAATAATTCAAGGCGATCATCACGTCGTTTGTATGGTCGTAGGTGATGTTGCTTCGGGCCCGGTCGATCAGGCAAATATCCAGGTGGTCTTGCAGGTTTTGCCCCACACCCGGCAAATCTACGATGCCCCGGATACCGTGCTGGTGCAGATCGCGCACTGGCCCAATGCCGGACAACATCAGCAATTGCGGTGAATTGATCGCGCCGCCGCAAAGAATCGTATCCTGCGTCGCATGCGCCGTGTACAGTTTGCCGCGGCGCCGATAGTGGACACCGCTTACGCGCGTACCATCCAGGCATAAGCGTTCCGTGAGCGCGCCGGTGCGAATCACCAGGTTCGAACGGCCGCGGGCTTGCTTGAGGTAGCTGCTGGCGGTCGAGCAGCGCCGATGGTGCTTTTGGTTGACCTGATACAAGCCGAAACCGAGTTGTTGCCCGGCATTGAAATCGGTATTTGGCGGGTGCCCGGCGGTTATCGCGGCCTCGATAAACACATCGCTCAAGGGATTGTGATGGGCCAGGTTTTCCACGCACAAGGGGCCGGATCCGCCATGCCATTTATCTTCGCCGTTGACGTGGTGCTCGGCGCGGCGAAAATACGGCAGGAGCTGCTTGAAACTCCAGCCCGGGTTTCCCGCCCGAGCCCAGGCATCGTAATCAGCCGCGTGGCCGCGGATGTAGCACATGGCGTTGATGCTGCTGGACCCCCCCAGCACCTTGCCGCGCGGCCAGTACAGCCGGCGCTCTCCAAGCGCAGCTTCGGGCTCGGTATAGTAGCCCCAGTTCACGGAGCCAAATTGGGCCAGCTTGGCCAGGCCGGCGGGCATGTGGATAAACGGATTCCAGTCCCGGCCTCCGGCCTCCAGCAGCAAAACACGCGTATTTGGCTTTTCGGATAAACGATGGGCGAGCACGCAGCCCGCCGATCCGGCGCCGACGATAATGTAATCAAAGCTCATAGGGTGGTTGTTCTACTCGTTTGCAGAAAAAAAAACTTGAACGAAACGGGCAGCCGGTGAATGCTGAAGCCTACGTTGCCGATAGAAAAGGTTGAATCCATGATCAAGTGGTACGCATATCCGGCGGTTCGGCGCAGTCGTGAGGCCCGCATGTTGCGCCATTGTGTCTCACCAGGGAGGAGCCTGTAAATGCCGCCGCCCGCTTATCTGTGGATGTCCCCTGGTCTGGTGATATTTCGCGGCATCCTGCCGGATTTGGTGGAGCATGCCTATGCCAGCGCAACGCTGGTGTTGGCTGACGAGGCCAAGCTCGAAATTCCCGGCCACGGCCACGCCCGCGTGTGGATGATTGCCGCCGGCACGCGACACTCGGTACGCTTTGCGCAGCGCCCGGGCAGCGTCATTCTGATGGACATCGACACGCCACTGGCACGCTCGTTGTTGCAGGCTGTGCAACCGGAAGGATTGCGATCTCTGCCTGACGCCAAGGGCCTGCTGAAAATCTTGAACGGTATGCACGGCGGGAGCCGTGGCACGGCCTTACACACTGCCATTGAATCGATTCTCGGCGATCCCCGCGCACCACTCGATCCACGCCTTGCCCAGGTATGCGCAGGAATGCGAGCGCACCCGCAAGCCTGGCCGGGCGTGGCCGCATTGGCCGAATGCGCCGGGCTCTCCGAGCCGCGCTTGCAACACTTGTTCAAAGCGGAAACCGGCGTGACGCTGGGGCAATTCAAGACGGCTCTGCAAATGCGCCATGCGGCACAAGTGATGGCGAGCGGCAGCACCCTGACGGTGGCTGCGCATGCTGCGGGGTTTGCTGATTCAGCTCACTTCAGCCGACGTTTCAAGAAAATGTTTGGCGTGATGCCTTCGATGATTTTTCGCCAGTTGCAGCCATGGCAGATCCACGCTTGGAACTGAACAAACCGACACAAGCTCCCCTCATCGCGCACCATACGGGTGCACAATAGCACGCTTATCGCCTTGCCCGACGCGGATTAATGCGCCGATAGGTACAAGCCGGTCAACAGCAGGCCGACGGCAATCGCTTGCCATTTCACTCGCGACGCCATCAAAACGACACTGCGAGCTTCATCGTTTTCACCGCCGCGGCCCATTGAGATCAAGCCCCAAACCAGGCTGGTGACGGCTCCAATCAAGGCGAGAATCGAAAGCAAGACAAACCCATTCATTGTTTCGTTCCTCTGCAGGCAATCCCAGTTTGGCATGGGGGCAGGTAGAGTTGATTGATCGTGATCAATTCATGGGGTATGCAGTCCCCTGTTTGAGCAAATTGGCGACCGCATCCGCTGCCAGCGGTTTGCTGAACAGAAAGCCTTGCCCGATATCACATCCCCATGCGCACAGCAGCCGGCGCTGCGTATCTGTTTCAATGCCTTCCGCGACTACCCGCAGCGACAGGTGGTGGGCCATGGTGATCAGGGTGATGACAATACTGCGTGCATCGCCCTCGGATTCAATATCCTCGATAAACGAGCGGTCGATCTTCAACGTATCCAGCGGTACGTGCTGCAAGTGGCTTAACGAAGAGTAACCCGTGCCAAAATCGTCCAGGGCGACGCTAATGCCTTGCGCCTTCAACTCCACCAGGACTTGCCCGGCGGTCGTTTCGTTTTCCAACACGCTGCTCTCGGTGATTTCAAGCTCCAGGCGGCTCGCGGGCAGGCCGCTCGCGGCAAGCGCTGCGACTACGGATCGTTGTATTTGGCCTTTTTGAAACTGGCGGCTGGACACATTCACCGCTACCCGGGGTGGCGGTGCAATCGCGCTTTCCCAAGTTCGTGCGCAGTGGCAGGCCTGCGTCAAAACCCACTCGCCGATGGCGTTAATCAACCCGCAATTCTCGGCCACGGGGATAAATGCATCGGGTGCGATCAATCCACGTTGTGGATGTTGCCAGCGTATCAGGGCTTCCAGTTGCACGATACCCCCGCTCTGCAGATCCACCAGTGGCTGAAAATAGACCACGAATTGTTGCTCGTCCAGCGCACGGCGCAAGTCTGCTTCCAAATCGAGTTTTTCCAGTGCGGCAATTTTCATGGCTTCGGAGAAAAACTCGAATTCGTCACCACTCGTTCGTTTGGCGTGGTACATGGCGGTGTCGGCGTGCTTGAACAGGGTTTCCGCATCGCGCCCATCCTGCGGGTAGACGGCGATGCCAATGCTGGTCCCGACATGTACCGTGGCTTTGGACAACACAAAGGCTTCACGCAGGGATTCGCTAATGCGGGCGGCTACCAATCCCGCATCCAAAGGTGCGGACAGCGATTCCAGCAACACGGTAAATTCGTCGCCACCTTGGCGCGAGACGGTGGGTTTTTGGCCGGGCTCCCGACCTTGGGTCAAGCCATCGTGCGGACGCAGACAGCGGCGCAGGCGTCCGGCTACCTGCTCCAGCAGCTCGTCGCCAGCACTGTGACCATACACGTCGTTGACTTTCTTAAAGTGGTTCAGGTCCAGAAACAGCAGCGCCATGATTTGTTCGGGCTGCTCCTCCGCTTCGCTAATGGCACGCTGCAGGCGTTCGCGTAACAGTTGGCGGTTGGGCAACCCGGTCAGCACGTCGTAGTAGGCCAGATGGCGGATTCGCGCCTCCGCTTTTCGGCGCTGTAAGATTTCCACCTGCAGATTGCCCACCGCGGACTCCAATTCGTGCGTGCGGGTTTTGACTTCGTCATCCAGTCGGTCGCGTTGCCGCTCCAGACGTGCATCCCGATGCTGCACCTGGGTCAACATGTCATTGAAGGCGTCGATGAGCAGGCCGAGTTCGTCGTCGGCCGAATGTTCAGCGCGCAGGCTGTAATCTTTTTCCGCGGAAACCCGCCGGGACATTGCGACCAGTTGCAGAATCGGCGCGGAAATCAAGCGTTGCAAGCGGGCCGCGATCCACACTGCGGCGGCCACCGACACCGACATGACCAGCAGGGCGATGAGTAAGTAACGCTGCAAGCGCTGGTGCAGGGCAACCGCTTCAGCAACGACCAACAACGACCCGACTTTGTCACCGGCAACGATGATGCTGTGCGAATAGCGGATCAGCTTGCCGGAAAACACCGGTGCCGTACCCAGGCTGTTGTGTGCGGGGCACTTCGCATTGGCATTGGCGCGCACATAACCCGCGAACAAGTCATTATGGTCGTCAAAAAAGCAGGCGGCGCGCACCTGTGGCTCTGCTCCCAGCATGTTGAGATTGGTGCGCGCATCTTCGACATTGCCGAAACTCAGTGCCGCGGTGGAATTTCCGGCCACCACCGTGGCCAACGTGGCAATGCGGGTGACCATTTCCGCGCGGGCGGTGAACACTTCGTAGGCAGCGAAGCCGAAACTTGCCAGCAACAAGGCCAGACCGCTGCCGGACAGGGAGATCAGGATGAGTTTTTGCCGGATCGGTCGCTGGCGAAAAGCGAGATTCACAGACCGCCTCGCCCATTGTGGCTTCCGGGTTTGCTGGCCAGTCGCAACAATTGCGAACTGGGCAACAGGCTGGATGCCTGAAACGCCTGTCGGTTGACTTCGAACTGCAGTCTCCGCCCCTGCTTGAGCAGCGCAATCATGCCGCCGTGATCGAGAAAGGCCTGGCTTTCGCCAATCGTCAGCGTGGCCTGCCCGCGCAATCGATCGCCCAGTGCCACGATTTGACTGTCAAAAGATTGCTCCACGAACAGAACTTTGCAGCCGAGCAGCTTGTTCCCAGCCTCCAGGTGAAACACTTCCAGCGCATGTCCGTGTGCACTGCGGTGTTGCACGATCTTGCCGAGTTGCACGGCAAACACCCGGCTGGCCAGGGTGCAGATTCTTAGAGAAGACGTTGGCGGGCCCAGGCTGTCCGCTGGCCACTCGACAAAATGGGTAAATTTGTAAACAAAACTGGCTTTTAGCCGTGTTTCTGCCGCACTGCGTTCGCCCGCATTCGCCAGCGTCGGGCTCATGGCCAATAGCAGGCCCAGCAGCAAACCGATGGGTCGATAAACAGCAGCGCCAGGGACTGCGAAGTCAGCCCGCATGTTTCACATCAAAAACGCCAGTTGAGATTGGCACTGAACTGCCAATCCTGTTCCACTTGGGGACCATTGAGCCGTTGGTACACCGGCACGCCAAACTCCAGGTACGACTGCGCCTGCAACAGGCCGGCCAAGATGCCATCGTCATTGGCGTCGCGCCGGCCCAGCTCGACCCCAACAACCAGATTCACGCGTTCCCCACCGTAAAGATGGGGATCGGTTACCGGGGAGGGAAAAAACGCATTTGCGCCGACACCGATTTTCAATTCTTGGTCCTCGCCGTGAATACGGCCCCACACATGGGTCGCCAGCGCCAGTTTCGGTCGTAACCAGTCCACTGGCGCCGCCTTGATCCAGACCGAGGTGGTGAGCACATGGCCGAGGCGATAATCGCGGTCGTTATGGCCGGCGCGGAGTTTTCCATTCACGTCCAAACCCCAGTCCAGAGTCCCCAGCGAGCGCAGGCTGTCGCGTGTATCGCCGAACTGACCGCTGTACCCGCCCCCCAGCGTGACATCCCAAGTGCCCGAACCCAGTTGCATAGTGTAGGGGAGCTGATCGCGCCCTCCCGGCGGCGAACGTGGCGTGTCTCCTTTCTGGTTGATGGAACCGGTGGGTGCGCTGACCCCCAGTATCCAGTGAAACTGCCGGCCCGGAGATTGCCAAAAACGGTGCGTGGCGCTCACCGCAACATCGCCGATGCCGTCGGAAGCGATACGAAAGGCGGGAAATCCCGGCACGATGCTGAGATGATCGGTGCGTTGCCGGATGTAGGGCAGCATGAGACTCAGCACGGTATCCTCCAGCACATCGTAAGAGGCAGTAAAGGTGTGCGCCTGTTGCACGATCCGCCTTGGCAATACCGGGAACTTGCCAGGCGCCGGTGGCAGTCCGGTCGGGAAAAGGCTGGACATGGCCACACCGTGGGTGGAACTGCGATAGCCTTTGAACTGGTTGCGGATGTACTGGTATTTGAGGTGTAAACGGGGTCTTTCGGCAGGCTTTCCAGATTCGGTCGCGTCTGTTTCGGCGATGGTTACCTTGAGCAGGTCGGCCAGGCTCAGGTCAGGCAAGTCCACAGGCGGGTTTTGGGCCCAGGCGGCAAACGGGAAAATGACAAACAGCGCCGATCCGAGACAAGCGGATAATACGTGGGTTCGATACGCGCAATTGTAGTGACTTTGTAGTGAAGAAATCATGGGTGGGCGCAGGCTAGGTATGCGGATGCTTGCGCACCTTGTCCAGGGCGCGAAACACCTGGCGTCGCGCGTATCGCTTGAGGTCTTTGACTTCGGCCACCAGGCCATCGTGCGGGTTGTTTTTCTCGATCAGGCTGGACACGTATTTCGGGGGCATATGGTTTAGCGCGATGGCGGCGATATCGAGAATAGAGATTTCGTCGGCGGGAAAGTCCGGCTCGCGGGTTTCGATCAAGCGGTGGATTTCTTCGAACACGAGTTCTTCGGCGAGGTTTTCCAAATCGTCGTGGGGGTACATTTCCTTGAACATCAGGGGCTCCTATTGTGCGCCGATACGGATCAGAAACGACCACACGCCGTGATCTTGCCGGGAACACAGCAATTCGTGCCCGCAACGCTCACAGAATACTTCAAAATCCAGTTCCGCATGCGGGTCGGTGGCCGTGGTCAGGACGGTTTGGCCAGACTGCATTTCGGCGATTGCCAGCTTGGTGCGCAGCACCGGCAATGGGCATACGACGTTGCGCGCATCGACGCGCCGATCGGCCATCCGTGTGGCGGCGGCTGGATTTGCGGCGGCATCGTCTTGGCTCATGTGCACATGATACCGGGAAAACCAGGCAAGTTTGCGCAAACGAGTGGCGATTAAAAGAACACTGGATCCTCCGCGTCGGGCACATGGCAGCCACGCGGCCTGTCATGCTATCGTCTTGTCCGTGTCCAGTGGTTGCCTTTGAACATCATGACAAGATTTGCCAGCGCTGTGTTGCGTATGCTGCGCCTTCGATCCGGTCCCCAAGATTTACCCGCCGGGTTGTGGGTGGCGCTTATCACGGGTGGACTTTACATCGCCACGGGTGCCGCGGCGCTGGTTGCCGGCGGCGAAACGAAAACGGATTTGGCGATTAGTACAGACCTCGCCGGAATGCTGCTCGTGGTGCTGCTGGCACTGCGGATGACCGGGCGCCCACAGCGCGTCGCGCAAACACTGAGCGCCCTGTTTGGCTGCGGCAGCGTGTTCAATATGCTGGCAATACCCTTTCTCGCTACGATGGATCGTGGCGGTGACGCCACGGCAAGCCCGGATGGCCTGACCGCCCTGGCCTGGTGGGGCTTGTTTTTCTGGTCTTTATGGGTGAACGGGCATGTTTTGCGCCATGCCCTGGAGATTCGACTCAGTAGTGGCATTGCGCTCGCCAGCTTGATGTTTCTGCTCAGCACCTTGGCCTATTTGTGGGGCGCGTCGCTGTGAAGCTGCACCTATTGGGGATTTGTGGAACCTTCATGGGCGGGCTCGCCGTACTGGCGCGCGAGCTGGGTTACCGCGTGAGTGGCATGGACCAGGGGGTGTACCCGCCCATGAGCACGCAGCTTGTGGCACAGGGGATTGACCTGATCAGCGGTTATGACGGGCAGTTTCCCGCGTCCGACCTGGTGCTCATCGGCAACGCCCTGTCGCGCGGCAATCCGGCGGTGGAGCGTGCGCTCAATGCGCATATGCGCTACACATCAGGGCCCGCCTGGCTGTACGAAGCCGTGCTGGGGACACGAAACGTGCTGGCCGTGGCAGGCACGCATGGCAAGACCACAACCGCCAGCATGCTGGCGTGGATTTTGGACCAGGCCGGTCTTGCACCGGGTTTTCTGATCGGCGGCGTTCCCGGCAATTTCGGGGTTTCCGCGCGCCTGGGAAGCGGGTCGTGGTTTGTCGTCGAAGCCGACGAATACGATACGGCGTTTTTCGACAAGCGCTCCAAGTTCGTTCATTACCGGCCCCAGGTTGCGGTGTTGAATAACCTCGAATTCGACCACTCGGACATTTTCCCGGACCTGGCCGCGATCCAGCGTCAGTTTCACCACCTGGTGCGTTGCGTGCCCGGCACAGGCAATTTGGTCGTCAACGCCGACGACGCAAATCTGGCCAAGGTGCTCGAAGCGGGGTGCTGGAGCCGCAAAACGAGCTTTGGATGCGACGAGCGTGCGGATTTTTCCTTTTCGCTGGATCACGAATCCGGCAATTCTTTTTGCCTGCTCGAAAACGGTGAAATCACCGCAAGAGTGCACTGGGATATGCTGGGCGAACACAACGTGCGCAATGCGGTTGGCGCCATCGCGGCGGCACGGCAGGCCGGCGTAAGCGCAACGGCTGCGGCTGCGGCATTGGCCGATTTTCACGGTGTTACACGGCGTTTGCAGCGCATTGGATCAGTGCACGGCATCCAGATTTACGACGATTTTGCCCACCATCCCAGTGCCATTGCCGCCACCCTGGATGCGGCGCGACGCGGCGGGTTGGCCATCCACGGTCGGCTCTGGGCCATCGTGGAGCCACGCAGCAACAGCATGCGCGCCGGGGTTCACCAGGCGGCACTGCCGGGCGCGCTGGATGCCGCGGACCGCGTATTGATACAGCGCGATCGGCTGGACTGGGACGTGGATGGATTGATCCAGTGCTTGCAGGGTCGTGGCCTGGCGCTGGATGGTTACCCGGCAACGCTGGACATGCTGTCCCGGGAACTGGCGCCGGGCGACGCGGCGATTTTCATGAGCAACGGTAGTTTTGGTGGGTTGCCGAGTCAATTATTTCGCGCTTTGCGGCAAGCCTGAGGCACACACCTCACCCGCGGGGTCGGCGAGCAACAACCAATGATGAACCGATTGCCCGGACGCCACAAGCAAACGTGGTTGCAAGCCGGGCAGTTTGCGCGCAAGCGTTTCCAGTGCTGCCGTGCCTAACGCCCGCTCGCGGCGGAAGGAAAAGAAAAACAAACTGCGTGCTTGGCTTTGTCGTCGCAGAATGCCGGCAAACAAGGACTGGCCGTGGGTAGTTTGTCCACTATCCCAAAAGCGCAGCACCCAGGCCCCATCCGGCTCCCCGTGCACGACCACCAGGTTGGCTTTGCGCCCGTAACGAACCTGTGGCAGGGTGGGCAAATCGGCGAATTCCGGATCGGGTCGTATAATTTGCATGGCGTTTTTCCAATCAAAAGCCGGCGGGGCGATCCAGCCCGCAGACGTCAAGGCGGCGGCCAAGGAACGAATGGACCCGGCGTACAGCACCGAATCCGGACGCTCGCTGAGACCGGCCAGGTCGGGTCCGTCCATCGCGCAGTAGCGCGATAAAATGCGGTCCGGAAAGCGAAGCTTCTGGTCGATCTTGCCGATCAGCCCTGCGTAGTTGACGAAAGCGCCCCAAGCCAGGCCAAACACCACGAGTATCGAAAAGATCACCCGCAGCGGCCGGGCCAAAAAGTGCCTGCGGTTCCCGAGGCGGTAAGCGATGGCGACGGAATTGGTCCAAACCGCGGCGATAAACAGCCCCCCCAACAGGCTGTACAGGGACGCAGCGGCGAAGTAGAGCTGGGCAAGCAAGACCGGCATCCCCACCAGTGCGGCGCCCAGGTACGTGCTGAACCGCGGCCGCGTGGGCAATTGCGACGAAACCAGGGTGGCAAACAGCCCAAAGGGCAGTACCGCCTTGGCGCCGGCAAAACCCCACCATGGGGAGGCAAAAGTGGCGACCTGCCAGATTTCGGTGAGCAATACGCCGCCCGCGAGACCAAGGGTCCAGGCCAGTAGCGCCCGGGTGCGTCGGCGCCAAAGCAACCAGCCGGCCATAATGGCGCCGATTGCCACGATCACTACAGGCTCACCCAAACTGGCAAAGGCGGCCATGGTTCGGTCCAACACCGGGCTTTGCATTCCAGCCAGCACGTGCGAAGCCAAGCGGCTGGCGGGAAATCCACCCCGCCGCTCAATCACGACGATGCTCACCAGGCCGAGCAGCGCCAGCCAGCCGCCCATCACCAGGGGACCCAGAGAGCCGCTGTGTGGCCGCTTGGGGTCGTTCAGCCAGTGGGTGAACCGGCCAAACAGGTGATGGCGTTGCGCGCTGGCCAATAGCAAGCGCAGAAAGTCGGCAACGGGTCTGGCCAGGCCGTGCCCGGATAGCCGTAGCAGTTGTATGATCCCCCAGCCCAAGAGCGCGATACTCACCAGCAACATGCCCATGCGCAGAGCGACTTCCCCGGCCAGCTCCAGTGAATGTCCGAACACCACGCCCGGCAGGATATAGGCCGGGGACCAGAGGATACCAGCGATGATCATCACCGGAACAAACTGCCGCAACGGCATGTTCATCATGCCGGCCACCACCGGCAGTACCGGCCGGATCGGGCCGATGAAGCGCGCGATCAGTACCGAATAAACCCCGTACTCCCTGAAATAACGCCGGCCGCGATCGAGCAGCGCCTGGTAGTGGCTAAACGGCCAACGTGAGGGCAAGTGGTCCTGGTAACGCCGACCCAAAGCGAAGCTTGTGCTGTCGCCCAAAATGGCGCCCACCGAGCACCAGACCAAGGCACTGGTCAAATCCAGCGCGCCGAGTGCCACCAGAGCCCCCAGACCGAACAGGATCATGGCGCCGGGCACCAATATGCCGACCACGGCCAGAGATTCGCCGAAGGCAATGACGCCGACCAGCAGCCCCGCCCAGTGGGGGTGAGCCGACATCCACGCGATCAGGGCTTGCAGCCAGGGAGCATCCATGGACGCACATTATCGCGGAAACGATGTGATGCCGCGAGAGACACGTGGATTGGAAGTTTCAATGCAAGCCAAAGAATCGTCGAGGCCGAAAAACCCATGCGTGGGGCTTTTCAGGGCGGACCACCTAA
>Ga0114931_10008306_pt1 | contig 12588 bp, 11 predicted proteins | sample 2SBtaG_FD_89579 | JGI IMG/M metagenome (GOLD analysis project Ga0114931, IMG submission 89579) | Deep subsurface microbial communities from Kolumbo volcano to uncover new lineages of life (NeLLi) - 2SBTROV14_V59a metaG | ecosystem: Environmental > Aquatic > Marine > Volcanic | place: Kolumbo...
CCTAGCCCCACGCCTTCCACAGCAATGAGCCACCGCTACCGATCAGCAGCGCGCCGACCAGCATCAGCAAATGCGCCTGGCTGATGCCGACATGCACCCGGTGGCCGAGATACAACCCGAGCGCCATGACCGGCGCGGCGACCAGCAGGGCGCTCAGTAAATGCGTCTGCCAGAACAGGCCGGCCAACAAAAACATCAACAGCCGCATGCCGCTGTCGAGCAGAAAAATGCCCGACAGGGTGGCGCGGAAAGCGCTTTTGTCGTGGATGCGGTGAGAAAAATAGATCACATAGGGAGGTCCCCCGGTATTGAACAAGGCGCCGATCAGGCCGCCGGCAAATCCGGTCGGGTAAGCCCACAAGGTTGAGATCGGGCTGTTGCCGTGCAGGTTCAGCAGATTCCGGATACCGAAGATGATGACGAATATCGCCAAAGCTGTGAGCAGGGGTTCTCGGGGCAGATTGACCAACAGGGTCACACCCAGCACCACCCCGACGAGCGTGGCCGGAATGACCGGCCGGATTTCCTGCCAGCGGATCTTGCGTTTATCGTAACCACCAAGCAGTAAGGCAGCGCTCAGATCCAGGGTCATGACAAAGGGTACGACGAAGGTCAGTGGTTGGAAATGCGCCAGCAGGGGGACCGCAATCAGGCCGGAACCAAAGCCGGTAATGCCGCGGATCAGATAGGCAATGAATATGATGGCCAGAAGGCCGGCGGCTAGGCTGATATCCATCCAGGGTGTCCCGAAAAAGGTAAATTGTATCATTCGTTTTGGGGCTACCCGGCGGCTGATAGAGTGATAAACTGCGCTCAATTTTCATCAGCAGGAGAATCCCTATGTATGCCTTCGACGTGAAAGTGAATGACAGCTATGAAGACGCCATCGCCCGGGTCACCGAAGAACTGAAAAAAGAGGGCTTTGGCGTACTCACCGAAATCGACGTGGCCACCACCCTGAAGAAAAAGATCGATGTCGACCGCAAGCCCTATATCATTCTGGGTGCCTGCAATCCCAAGCTGGCCAACCAGGCACTGAACGAGGACCCGGATATCGGTCTGTTGCTGCCGTGTAACGTGGTGGTCCGGGTCGAGGACGATGACAGCGTCACCGTGGCCTTTATGGACCCCTCATCCGTTCTAAAATTGGTTGAAAAAGATGAGGTTGGCGAGCTGGCGGCCCAGGTGCGCGAAAAGCTGATGCGGGTGCGCGACGCCCTGGCGGCCTGATCGGGGCGGCTCTGGCCAACCGGCCGGTTTAGAAAACCGGCCGGGAATCCGCTAGACTCATTACAAGACCATGACAGGCGTGGAGTAAGCGGGTGAATCTGCCGAAGGTTTCGTTCAATATTCTCGAGGGTGGCGAGCCGCTGCGTAAACGCGCCCCCAGTCACGATGAGCACGGCCGGGTGGTGACGGATTTCATGATGTTGCTCCCCGGGCTGCGCGACAAACCCCGGCTGTTGATCAATGAAACCTTGCAGACCATTCATGCCACGCTGGCCTGTTTTTCCGAACACGTGGTGTTTGCCGAGCTGAATCTCAAACTCAATCTGCTGTGGATCTCCTGCAAGCCGGTCAAAGGCATGCGTAATTCCATTGCCGGCGCCATCCAGGACCGGGTGCCCGGGGCCAAGCTGGTGAGTCATATCTAGCGTTGGTTATCTCGGCCTCCCTCAATCCTAGGTGATTTCGAAGAGATCAAGGGGATGCTGGGAAGGAGGGTATTTGTCTAATTGGTAAAATTTTTCTAACGAGGTCACTCTGACATATCTTGACATTAAAACTGTCTCCAAAGATAATCAAAAAATAACGAACTAAATACTGATAACAATAAGATTAGAGGAATCACTATGATGGGTAGCAGTGCTCTCAGACTCCTAATTGTAAGCGTAATTTTGTTTTTGAACGTTGGATGTGCTGGTTTAGAAACCTTCCCTACAGCAGCGAAAGCCGGTGATACGATCTCTCTTGCCGCAGGATGGAAGCAAACTTTTTCGCCAGATGAACTTACCGTCACATTTTCTCCTTCAGTCGGTGACCCTGTCACCTATCTTCCAGGTGACCCTGCAGTTCGCGCCAGTATCAATTGGTACCCTGATCCTGTATCGAATCTGACCGTAGGTCACGCTTTAAATGTCAGCGGGTATTCTGGTGGTGACTCATACGGCGACGTCATTACCGCTATAACAGATGGAGACAGAGATTGGTGGCAGACTATTGTCATGCTGGATCTACCACCCACCCTTCCGGTAGGAACAACGCAGATCACCATCGACAGTGTTGGTGGTGAGTCCTATGGCCCAATTCCAGTGGAAATCATAGATGGCTCTGGAAGTGCAAATGCGTTTAATGCAGAGGGGTTGGGGCCTGTAAACGAAATGCAGTTAACTTCTCTGGGCCGTGCCCGACATTATGTAGTTTCTTTTTCAGGAACAACCATTCCTTATGCAATGGAAGTTTCTCTTTCGCATATAGGCAGCGAAATACATGTTGTCAATCCCCGGGGGGATATAAAAAGCCTTCAATGGAAGGATGATGGAACAATGCTAAAAGTCATACTCGCCCCATCAGGATCCAGCATTTTAAGAGATCTGAAAGATTTTAAATTCTATGTGGCGGGTGATTCTGTTTCAGACCTGATTGTAACTGATATCCAGGCGTTTGACAGAGATGGCTACTCTGTTACAGGTGTTGTACCAACAGTATCAGCAGCATCAACTTTTTAGTGGCTTCAAGTTAAGTCAGGGATATATAGAAAGTTGTTAATCAATAACTAAGTGGTGAGCAAGTATTATGGCCTCTCTGGTGAGATGCCATTCATTTCGTATAACAAACAGCAAGGTTGGCTTGCGCTGATGTGTGGCCTGAATAAATTAACAACATTACAACCTCGTAATTGGTGCCTCAGCCTGAGGTGGCCGTGTCTGTTGGTCTGGTTTGTGTCTATTCGCTTGGTTTATGCGGCAACATGGCCTATGGGAGATTTGGCACCTATCAATGATGCTGACAAAAAACTCAATGCAGCCGATGCTGTAATACTTCAGCGATTTATTATTGGTGATCTGGTGCCAACGCAGACACAAAAACTGATTGGCGATGTGGCGCCTCTGGGTAGTCCAGATGGTCAGATAAATGCAGGAGATCTGGTAGTTCTTATACGCGCCATTGATGGGGAAATCACATTGCCGGATGTATATATTGGCCCGGATAGCCCGGCTCTGGATGCTGTTACTTCACCTACAAATGACAACCCTTATATCATTTCCGGTTCTGGCGAAGCTAATACGGAGATACGGCTTTACGTAAATGGAAATCTAGTGGAATCAGCAGCGTCTGGCATTGATGGTTCTTTTAGTTTCAGCGTGGCGCTGTTTGATGGCGTCAATCTTATCCATGCAACAGCTTTTGATGGCTCGATTGAAAGTGAGCCATCGGAGATCGTGAGTGTTGAGTATCAAAATAATATTTCAAAAACTCAGGGAGGTAGTATTTCTCAGGACACAGTATGGACGCCTGGTGATGGTTCCCCCTACGTAATAACTGATAATTTGATAATAAATTCTGGAGCCCGATTTACTTTGCAGCCAGGTGTGGAGCTTCGATTCAGCAGCGGATCTTACCTGGGTGTGTCCGGCGTACTCACGGTGAATGGTACGGCAACAGAGCCAGCCATTATTACCTCGAATGATTCATTGCAGGCAGGAAGTTGGCAGGGTATTAAAGTTCAGTCTGGTTCGATTGAAACGGTTATTAAAGGCTGTGTTGTAGAGTATGCGGTCACAGCAATTTCCCTCAATGCAGGAAGTGTCCTGGATTGTGAGGTTAAAAACAATACGGTAGGTATTGCCATCGGGGGTGCGGGGCTACCTGTAATACAGTCTAGCGATATTTATCAAAATGATATGGGGATAACTCTGCTGCCTGACCTCATAGACCCATCTCTACCCAATCCAAAGATCAATCAAAATAATATTTACAACAATACCAGTAACTTCGTTGCGATTCCTTACTTTCTTCCTCCTGAAAAAATAACGGTGGTCAATGCTAGAAATAACTGGTGGGGTGATACCGATTCACAGGTAATAGCCGATTCAATTTCAGATTTTGCGGACCCACCCGGAGATGGCGGACAAATAAGTAAAACACTCGTTGATTTTGGTATATATCATGATGAATTTGGTGATATATACAATTCAAATCAGTTGTATGTAGTGAGCGATTCGCAAAATCTACAGTCGGGGGTGACCTACCAGGTTCTGGGTAATATTTACATTTTAAATGGAGCGCAATTGACAATTCCAGCGGGTGCAGATCTGGCGTTCAATGGTGGTTGGCAATGGTATATCGATAATTCTAGTCAGGTGACCATTAAAGATGGCGTCAATCTGGAGTTTCCTTCGGATTATGAATTTTTAATCGAAGGCAAGGCCATTGCGGCGGGAATCGATGGTTCGCCGGTAACAATGACCTCGCAAAATAATGAGCCAACTTCCTGGGTTGGCATCAAGGTTCAAACTGGCGGATCGTTGAGTCTTGATTATGCAAATATACGTTGGGCAAAAACAGGAGTTGAGGCAACAGCCTCAAATCTAGTAATCAATCAATCCGTGATTTCTGATTACAGTCAAGTAGGGATCAAGTTCGCAGCAGCTTCAACAGGAAGCATTCAAGCATCAACTATAGATGCTGGTGCAGCAGCATCTTCAAGATCAGGTGCTTATATTGATGATGCGTCCCCTCAACTTTTAGGAAATATCATACGTAACAACGAATGGGGTATACAGATACGTAACAGTGCTGCACCTGATATCGGTAATGGCAACGAAATAAGCCTTAATGACTATGGAGTATATGTAACAGGGACAGGGCTTGTGGGGGGTAATCCGACTCCAATCGTAACAGGCAACTGGATTCATTCGAATTCTATGTATAACTATTATGCTGATAATTTTTATGATCCAAGCGTAACCACCCTGGATGCCACTCTTAATCGCTGGGATAGCGATTTTGTGACTGAGATCGATGCAAGCATCTTCGATGCAATTGACAACCCTGCCTCTTCACCAACCGTAGAATATCGCCCCATTGATTATGTGATGTCGCCACCCCGGCTGGATGCAATGCCGCCCTATACCACGACGGCCGGGTTCAGTCTAAGCGGAGTATCCGGGCCGAGCCTGGCAGTGGATATTTATGTGAATGGGGCGCTGGGTACAACGACGACAGCGAATACTGAGGGGGTATTCACGGCGACGGTATCGCTTTCGTTAGGCGCCAATGAAATCCATGCGATTGCGCGGCGTACGGATACCGGCGAGCAGAGTGACCCCTCGGCGTCTGGCTATATCAGTTATGATGCAGTTGCTCCTTCGGTCGTAGTGGAAAACCCACCAGATGGCAGTGTCACCAATCAGTGGGAGCAGACCATCGACGGTTATCTGACCGAAGCTGGCACGCTAACGATCAACGGCGCCTCAGTGCCCGTCGATGCGAGTTACCGGTTTAGCTATGGGCCTGTCACTCTGTCAGAGGGGGGTAACAGTTTTCTGCTTGAAATGACCGATCTGGCAAGTAATGTTGCAACCTCAACCTTGACGGTCATTCTGGATACCACCAGTGAGTTATCGCCTGAGCTATTGACGTACGCCGAGGATACGGCGGGCAACATTACCGTCACGGGTAGTGACGGTAGCACCTCAGCTGGTTCAGAGATCACTTTGGTTAATGACAGAACAGGCGAGACCGTCTCCGTCTATGCCGATGCGAGCGGTGCTTTTGCATTAGTGATAGGTGGTGCAGAGGGCGATCATATTTCCGTGCTTACAAGGGATGATCTAGGCAATAGTTCGGACTGGTCCAGCTATACGGTACAAACGGCCGCACCAACACCCGTGCTGAATGTGCATGTTGATTCGCCATTGGATGGTGCTACCATCCAGTCGCCTTATACCAGTGTCTCAGGCCTGGTCGAAGGCCCCACGGGGGTGGGTGTCGTGGTCAACGGGCACCTAGCCATCATCAAGGATGGTCGATACTACGCCAACGATGTCTACCTGGAAACCGGAAGTAACGATATCGTTGTGACAGCCGTGCAACCGGACGGCACCTATTTGCAGCAAACCATTACGGTTACACGACCAGCCGGTGAAGACTTCGCGGTTGATCTATCGCCGGTCGAGGGCGCGGCCCCGCTGGATATCGAGCTGTCGGTCGATGGGCTGAATATCCAGGCTATCTACGTCGATTATAAGTCTGACGGCATAACCGACGATAGCGTGAGCGGTACTACTTTCCAGGCTAGCCATCGTTATAGCAGCGAAGGCATTTACACCATTGATATCACGGTTATCGATAACAGTGGCATGAATTACCGCTATCAGCCTTATGTTGTTGTGACCACCCTGGAGGCAATGAGCGCCCAACGGCGACAACCTTATCTCAGTATGCTGGACAGGCTTGGCGCCTCGGATGTCGATGGAGCGCTCCCTTATCTCACGGGTGGCATACGCAGCCGTTTCCAAACACTATTTGAGGCGCTGGGGGCCAACCTGCCAACGGCTATAACAACGCTGGGCGTGATACAGGGCGGCATGCTGGGGGATGACTTCACAGAATTTTATGTTGCCCGGGACAATGGTACTGAAAAGCGCGTTTATCCCATTTATCTCATTCGCTCGGAAGATGGTGTCTGGCGAATTGGCGCCATGTAGGAATTAAGGAATAAACAATGAGGCATTGTTTTAAAAAAGCTGGACTTTTTTTGTTGTTGGTTTTGCTTCTAACTGGGTGTGACTATATTGTCAATTGGCCTGAGATCAGCTGGGAGGTGTATGACAAAGAAACCGGCAAGCCGGTGGAAAATGCCTTTGTTATTGCAACCTGGTGGGCGTACTGGGGAGGCACAGTAGGTGGCGGGACCACGGGGTGCATGCATGCAGAAGTGGTGCGAACAGATGCGAATGGCAGGTATGCAATACCTGCATGGAAAAACGCTTCGGACACGAAATGGTTACAGGATCAGCGCGCGCATTTATACAGCTATGCGCCTGGCTATCGTTTGAGTAGTGCGGGCTACAAGCAGGGAATGGCCTCGACGCAGGATTTCTCGCTGTTGCCCGGTTCTGAAAAAAAAGAAGCGAGACTTGATGAGCTTAGGAATAGTATGCAGGCGGCCGAATGTTTTCCATTGCGATCTGAAGGGCCGGATGCCGATTACCCCGAATATGATTATGCAATTAAACAATTAGTTCAAGTATGGAGAGCTATCTTTAAAGAGGCTTGCTCATTAAACGATGCTAGTAATCTAAGATTTACTCAGAGACAGGAAGAGTTTAGCCAAGCGATTTTGTTTGGCTTTTTAATAGATATTTATGGCGATCAATATGCCTATGAAAATTATAAGAATGGTTGCGATTATGAATGGAATTAAGCTCTCATGGTGGTCATTAGTAATGTTAATGCTGGCAAGTGAGGCTTCTTCCTATGAATTATCTACCCACGGCTTATTGACGCACAATGGTTATGAGCTATCTGTCTTATCTACAGATGAGGCTTTACTAAAAGGACTAGGGCTGATAGATACAAGATCGATAGATGCTCCATTTGGGACTGAGTATTACGAGCTTACCTCTGGGGGTAATATTGATTGGACCGTAGATCCTGCTTTCGAGGATCAAGTAATTCGTCAAATAAAACCAAAAGAAATCTTTCAAGATAAGCTGAAAATCCCTGGCTGGCTAATGCGCGGAGCAGTACGGGAGGACGATTACAAATCCGGTATTAAATATGGGGTCTGCTATTTGCCCAGAACTAACCCTGACAATTATGCAACGATCATGGATCGACCTCTAAATCACTTTTTTGACCCGATTAATGATAAAGGTATGCTATTAGGAGATAAATCACCGGATTGGGGGACAGGGGCAGAGTCGGCTTTTAGTTCGCCTCTTATAAAAGATAATGATGGTTCGGATAATCACTTCTCTATCTTTCAGGCACGAGAGGCGCAATACAGGGCGCTAGCGGGTTTTGATGGTGTTGGCAATCCCATTTCGCCATCTGATGTCGCTACCAGCAATAAATACTGGGCAACCTTGTTTCGGTCTCTTGGTGACTTGGTTCACCTGATACAGGATATGGCGCAACCACAGCATACACGTGATGATGCCCATTCTGGCGCTTGTCTGGATGGCGGTGTCTTTTCTGGGCATAAAAGTGTGTATGAGGAATACATGGAGCAGATTGTATTGCAGCCAGATATGTGGCCAGAAAGTTTGTCGTGCTTTACAAGAAGTCTACTGCCCCCATTGAACACTTACCCCGTTCCTCGCTTCAATGACTATGCCTCTTATTTCAGTACACGCCATCTGGATGCCGAGGGGCTGCGGCGCGGTATGGCAGATTATTCGAATTATGGTTTTTTTAGTATCGGCACAAATATGAATAATAAATACAGTGCACCGAGCAATAATGCGGTTAGTTATACGGCAGTGTATATTAATCCGCCATGCATGAAGCCAGGATATTCTATAAAGGAACTACAGAGTGACGTGCTTGACCAACAAGAGCCAGGCTATGCGGCCGCAAACGTGCCCTTAACAACAGAGAGTCTTTGGTTCAATTCAGGGGTAACTTTTGCAGGAGGCATAACAGAATATACATTAACGAGAAGTAATTACGATGCTATGGCTGCATATTTATTGCCGCGAGCAGTCGCCTATTCAGCGGGTATCATCAATTATTTCTTCCGTGGCCGCCTGGACTTGCAGGTAGATACTTTTTCCTCCTCAAACGTATCCGTGAAGTTCCGCAATAATACCTATAACGAGGTGCTTTACGGTCAAAGGGATGATGGGACTGGTACAACATCGCCATCGTCACTCATGCTGGTTTATGAATACACTGACGAAAGCGGACAGGTACAGACCGGGTTCGCCGATGCGCCCAAGCCGATGGATGAAACGGTTATAGTACCTTTCGGTGAATGGGATGCTACTTCTTATACTTTCGATTTCACAAACGACCCTATTCCTTCAGGTGTGACAGAAATCCGTTTCCGTCTGATTTTTCGTGGCCATCTAGGAAATGAGTGGGACGCTATCGCTGTTGGCTATGTTGATGCCACTTCACCTGGCTTTGTTTTCACACCCACGGTGACTCCAAGTGATGGTATTGGCGGCGGCCGTTGGATGTACAAGGATCAGGGGAAATGGACGCTGGATACCGAACTCACAGGATTGCAGGGTGGGAATATCGACTGGAAAGGGCGGTATGTCGATGGAGTTCCCAGTGTGGTACTTTCCTGGATGGGGCCAAAGGGCCGTTCTATCCCTGAGGTACTTGACCAAGGGATCGAACCCAGTTCGTTTGGTGTGAATGTTTACAAGGACGGAGAGCTTTATGCCGTGTCACCTTTTTCTGTGCATGGTGCTTTAGTCTATACCGATTCTCTTGACTCGGATTGGTTGATCGCTATTTGCCGGGATGGTACAGATGACGTGGTGCTCAAGAAGCCCAATATTCAGAACACTTCTCCTGCATTCTATGATCCGGAAACGGCACCTAACGGTTGGCAGGAAGTGAGGCGTTTCAACCGGCAGAGCGAAGTTTCCGCTGACGGCTATGTTTCTTTAGTGCCGGATCAACCCTGGTTGGCCAATGGTAGCGGTACGGAAGCACAGACCACATGGCTTGTCCGGTCACCAAGTGCGGGCCGGGAGGGAGCTGATCTCTATTATCGTGCGCGATTAAAACTGACTATTCAGGATGGTTCGGCAACACCAGAATTCATTGACCCCATTGGAGGACAGGATATTGTTGCGGGTAAGGCGCTTATTGCGATTGACTATTTTGATAATGAAGAGCTTCGGCTGGAAATTGATGAGAATCTCTGGTTGACGGTCAACGGGATACCGCTTATTTCCGATCCTGGCCTTGTTAAGGTAAAACATTTTAATCAGTACCCTGAAAGTATTTCTTTTGTTGAATCAACCTCACTTACAGAGTTGGGGCTAAATTCAGCTGATTACAATAAAGAGGAAACTACTGGCGTCTATGTGACGATTTATTATATCGATCTACGTAATAGATCGGTTGGAATGTCTGTTTCTAACGCTTTAGGTGATGTAGGGCTACCAACATCAGGGAAAAGGTATCTTCTTAAAGATGGTAAGGTAAAATCTTTTGATGAATGGGCGAATGGTTCTTCATTTGATACTGATGTTGTTTATACTATTGGCTTGGGGTCGCCAGATGAACAATTCGGTAAATATTATTTTACGAATGGTTGGTTTAATGATTACGGCATGGCGACGCCCAGCATCCCTAATTGTGCCGTTTCCCGGGAAGGCTCACTACTTTGTTCGACCAGCGCTTCCTATGGTGTACTCAATTATCTCGAAGGTGGGGATGCCGAAAGTACAGTTGGTGTTCCGGATGGGACGCTGCTACAGAATATAAGTCCCAAATAATCATGTTTACCTTATCGCTCACTATCGGAGCTGTGGCGTTGGGATTATCTGGTACGGCTATCCATATTAACCTGGACGATGCGCCTGTACGATCCGTCAATGCCTGTGGTGATAGGGCCGAGGTGGTTCGTGAGCTGAATTTCCAGCCCTCGGTCGGTAATAAGCAACTTATATTCCATGGGGATGGTATCAATCCCGATCAGTTAGAATTTGAAATTTTCACCGATGAAAATGGAAAAAAGACCGCTCCTGTTGATTTGACTCAAATCAGTGAAAACACGTTTCTGCTGAAGAAGACCTTCAGCCAGAATGAACGTGTAACCGGAAATATTCGCCATCCGGCTCTTGGTGTAATAGTGAATTCATTCAGAAGGATGTCTATCCAAAAGGATACTCCCAAAGCAAAACTGGAGACACTGGCGCTGGTGTCGCAACAGTCCGGTCAAGTATGGCGAGATGTGGATGTGACCTATTCGGCTTCCTGTAGTAGTAAGGCGAAAATAGACGATGGGAAAGGTGAGGAGGTGGATAAACTACATGTACAACCAGTATTAATGCTTCCCCAGCGCAATTCAGCGCTAGAACATTTCAGAATTGACCGTATTGACATTCCCGGTAACGGTAAAGCTGCCACTTTCATCCTTAAGGAACAGAATGTTCTTGTTGAATGGCGCCGCAGGATCCAATTGCCTATTCAGAAGCACCCTAAAATCTTTATTTCTATACCAGGTGGTGATATTAAAAGTGGGCGTTTCCTTGTTAAAGAAAAAGGAATCCGGATCTTTGAGAGCCGGGGTGAGTGGGTGGGCAACTCGTTGGAAATCCCTATGGGCAGTGATAACGAGGTTAAAGTTCTATATCAAAGTCACCGATCGAATTCAGGTAAAGAAATAATTGAGGTGGTTGTGCGAAATATGAGGCCGGTAGATCTCAGTCTTGAGGTTGTTGACTTACTTCTTCCCACAAGGAAAGGTAGCCCTGAAGTAAGTTATCTAGATGGCTTCGAATCAATGACGGGCGATGTGGTATCGGATGGTAACACCCTTAAGTGGAGAGTGGATCTCAGAGCTAATGAAAACAAAATATTTCGATATTCCATAACGCAGTAGCTTATTATGGGTATTTGATGTGGCTATAGTGTTTGAGCCAGCTCTTGATACAACTCAAGACTTTGAAAGTAGCTCGCTGCTGGCTTACCTGTCAGGGATTTTGTTGCTGATGCTGCTATTCGGCTGTAACCGTATTGTCGAATGGCCGGAGATAACTGGGACAGTTTAAGACAAAGAAACCGGCAAGCCGGTGGAAAATTCCTTTGTTATTGCAACTTGGTGGGCGTACTGGGGAGGTACGGTAGGTGGCGGGACCACGGGGTGCATGCATGCAGAAGTGGTGCTACACTTCATGTGCGTGCTCAATGGATTAATTCATTATGAAACAGAATATTACCCTCTCTCTCGATAAGAGGTTGCTGCAGAAGGCGCGAGTACTGGCAGTAAAGCGCTCGACCTCGGTCAGTCGTTTGCTGAGTGATGAACTGGCCTCCATCGTGAAGGAGGCAGAGCAGTATGAAAAATCCAGACGGCGTGCACTGAGTGATCTGGAACAAGGTTTTCATCTGGGCGGAACACCGGCTTTCCGGGATGAATTACACGAGCGGTGAAAAGCTTTGTTGATACCAATGTGTTGATCTACGCCTATGATCTCGATGCAGGCGCCAGGCATGAACGGGCGAAAGCTGTGCTGAAAGATTTGTGGAAGTCGGAGCAGGGTGTTGTCAGCACGCAGGTATTGCAGGAATCCTATGTCAATGTGACGCGCAAAATGGCCGGCCCGCTGTCGTTCGTCGATGCGCGGCGGATCATGGAAAATTATTTGTCATGGCCAGTATCGAAGGCGTTCTGATTCAGAACCCGTTTACGACTGCTCGCTGAACATCGCATCCAGCAGGTCGAACATAATCTGGTTGGCGCGCAGGTATCGTGATTCGTCCCGTAGTATCTGTTCGGCGGACTGGATGGTCGGCCCGGCGACCAATTCATCCGCGCCATGTTCGCAGAGATCAGTTGCTCCCAGTGGTGTCATCTCCGGGTGAAACTGCAAGCCTATGAGCTGGTCG
>Ga0114931_10008307_pt1 | contig 12588 bp, 9 predicted proteins | sample 2SBtaG_FD_89579 | JGI IMG/M metagenome (GOLD analysis project Ga0114931, IMG submission 89579) | Deep subsurface microbial communities from Kolumbo volcano to uncover new lineages of life (NeLLi) - 2SBTROV14_V59a metaG | ecosystem: Environmental > Aquatic > Marine > Volcanic | place: Kolumbo...
CGCTGGTCGTCACCCCCACCACCCGTCCCTCACGCAGGATCGCCTCGCCGCCGAACAACGGCGCGTAGCCGTCCACCGTGAAACAGCACAGGCGCCGCCGCACGCCTTCCTCGCGGATCCGCGCGAGCGCCGTTCGGCCGTTGAAATCGCCCTTGTCGAGCGCCACGCAAAAGCCGAGACCCGCCTCGTAGGGGTTGTAATCGGGCGTCAGATCGGCGCCCCAGTAAAGATAGCGTTTCTCCAGGCGCAGGCTTTCGATCGCGCGGTAGCCGACGTCGGTCACGCCGAGGTCCGCCCCCGCCGCCCACAGTGCGCGGTAGGTCTCGGCGGCGTATTCGGTGGGAAGGTGCAACTCGTAACCGAGTTCGCCGACGTAGGTCACGCGCAGCGCGAGTGCCGGCGCGTAGCCGAGCCGCAACTCGCGCGCCGCCATGAAGGGCAATTCGGCGTTGCCGATCGGCTGCTCGGCGATCCGTGCCAGCAACTCCCGTGAATCCGGGCCGCACACGTTGATCACCGCACGCGCCGAGCTCACATCGCGCAAGTGCACCGAACCGTCGGCCGGGAGATGCGCTCGGATCCAGGCGCCGTCATGGGTCGCGAAGCCGCTGCCGGTGATCAGATAGAAACGATCCTCGGCGAGCCGCGTAATCGTCACGTCCGCCTCGATCCCGCCGCGCCGGTTGCACAACTGGGTGTAGGTGACCGCGCCCACCGGTTTGTCCAGGTCATTGGAAGCGAGCCATTGCAGGCAGCGCAACGCGCCCGGCCCGTCGATCTCGAATTTGGAGAACGAGGACATATCGATCAGCGCCACCCTTTCGCGTACCGCGCGGTGTTCCGCGGCCACCGGCTCGAACCAGTTGGGGCGGTCGAAAGACGGGCGTTCCAGCGCTTCGACCCCGTCCGGCGCAAACCAGTTGGGGCGCTCCCAACCGAATTTCGATCCGTACACGGCACGGTGCTCGCTCAGAACATCATACAGGGGACTGCGCCGCGCGCCGCGCGCCGAATGCGCCTCTTCGCCGGGCGGATGCAGCAGATAGTAGGCCCCGTAGGCTTCGATGGTGCGCTCGCGCAGGTAGCGCCGCGAATTGTGATGCGGTCCGAAGCGGCGAACGTCGAAGGCCCACAGATCCATGCCCGGATCGCCGTCGACGATCCACTGCGCCATCGCCCTTCCGGCGCCACCGCAACCGGCGATCCCGGCCGTGAAGCCGCAGGCGACGTAATAATTATCGAGTTCCGGCGCCAGGCCCATGATCGGCTCGCCGTCGACCGACACCGGGATCGGCCCGTTGATCAGGTTGCGCACCCCGATCTCGCCGAGGATCGGCACCCGTTCGGCCGCCGGGACCGCGATCGACTCGAAGCGCTCGTAGTTCGAGGGCAACAACTCGCGCCCGAACTCAAAAGGCACGCAGTCCTCGCCGAACGGTACCGCGTCGAACTCCCAGCCGCCCACCGCGATCCCGCCGACCTCCGGTTTGAGGTAGAAGTTATTGTCCGGGTCGCGGAAGGTCGGCAACCCGGCGGGCAGATCGGCGGCCTTCTCGGTGACCAGATACTGATGCTCGATCACCCCGGCCGGCAGGCTCAGGCCGGCCATCGCGCCGATCTGGCGCGCCCACATGCCCGCCGCGTTGACCACCCGCTCGGTGCGGATATCGCCGTGGTCGGTGAGCACATGGGTCACCCGCCGACCGGCCGTGCGAAAGCCCGTGACCCGCACCCCCTCGTGAAAGCTCACGCCGCCGGTCCGCGCACCCTTGGCCAGCGCCTGGGTCAGGCTGCTCGGGTCGACGTACCCGTCGGAAGGAATGTAGGCCGCGCCCTCGACCCCGTCGATGCTCATCAGCGGGAACAGATCGCGAGCCTCGGCAGCGGTCACCAGTTGCAACTCGAATCCGAAACTGCGCGCGGTGCTCGCGGTCCGTTTGATCTCCCGCCAACGCGCCTTCGACGACGCCACCCGCAGGCTGCCGACCTTCTTCCAGTCGGTCGCCTGGCCGGTCTCGGTCTCCAGTCGATCGTAGAGTTCGACGCTGTATTGAAGCATGCGGGTCAGATTGCGCTTGCCGCGCAACTGGCCGATCAATCCCGCGGCGTGCCAGGTCGAACCCTGGGTCAGCCCGCTTTTCTCAAGCACCACCACGTCGCGCTTGCCCAGTTGCGCCAGATGATAGGCGATACTGCAACCCACGGCCCCGCCGCCGATTACGACGATCTCGGCGCTGTCTTTCATGTCACGGCCCTCCCCGACCTGCGCAATTCAACCGCGTTATTATGCCCTATCACCGGTCGTACCTAACGCGCCCCGAAGCCAGACAATACTGCGGCTGCGGGATCGCTGCTCGCGACTTCCCGCCCATGGAAAGCCCCCCGAAGCAGGGTGATTAAGGGTCATGCCATGGGCCGTGATCCACTCCGCGGCGGTACGGATCCCCCGCGTTCGGTTGCCCAGAACAACGGTCTCGTACGCGACCCGATCGCGTGGCTCAGCGCACGGGATCGACGCCACTCGATGGGATAAACTCCGCGCCTTTCCGGGCGGCCGTCCACCGACCGGCTTCAGCCCGATGGCACCGTCATGCTGCTTGTTTCGCGCCCTGCCCCGACCGAGGGTGAAAACGTCCAGGCCGGGATCCTCTGGATGCTCGCCACGACGCTGTTTTTCGTGAGCCTCGACGCCACCGCGAAGTATCTGCTGGCGCGCTATCCGCTGATCGAGGTGGTATGGGCACGCTTCGTTTTCCACATGCTGTTCGTAATCGCGGTGCTTTGGCCGCGGCTGCGTATCCACGCCCGCGCACAGCGTCCGTCGCTGCAACTGCTGCGCTCGTCGCTGTTGCTCGCGACCACGATGCTGTTTTTCGTCGGGGTGAATCTGCTTCCGCTCGCCGATGCGAGCGCGATCATGTTCACCACCCCGATCCTGCTGACGGTACTCGCCATCCCGCTGCTCGGCGAGCGGGTCGGGGCACACCGCTGGACGGCGGTTGGGCTGGGTTTCCTCGGTGCGCTGATCGTGGTACGACCGGGTATGGGGGTGATGGGGACCGGCGCAGCGGTGCTGCTCGGCGCCGCCTGCTGCAACGCACTCTATCAACTGATCACGCGCAAGCTACGAGTAGTCGATCACCCGCTCACCACCCTGTTGTACACGGCGACGGCCGGCTCCGTGCTGCTGGCGCTGGCGGTGCCCGCGACCTGGGTCACCCCCGAACCCCTGCACTGGCCACTGTTCGCGCTGCTCGGCGCCTTCGGCGGACTCGGCCATTTCACCCTGATCAAGGCGTTCCAGCGGGCCCCGGCAGCGGTGGTGGCGCCGTTCTCCTATGCGAGCCTGCTGTGGGCGACCGGCTACGGCTTCGTGATCTTCGGGGATTTGCCAGATCTCTGGACCCTGGTTGGCGCGGCAATCATCGCTAGCGGCGGCCTCTATATACTGCACCGCGAACGTATAAAGCGAGTCGGCGCATTGGATCCGGCGGTAAATCCGACGGCGCTCGCGACCGAAGAGATGGATCGCGACAGCACCGACTGAAGGGCGATACGAAAACCGCCGACCCACCCCGCTCGCCACGCCTGCCCGCCAGGAGTACCCTGTTAACCAGGCAACAACCCTGGCTCGGGACCATGAGGTACCTAGCGCTTGTCGTCGTCGCGCTCCTGCTGATCAGTCCGCACGCCGCCGGACAGGAGACCGCGCGAACCGAGGTGTTGCTGCTGAACGTCAACGGGGCCATCGGCCCCGCCGTCGGCGACTTCGTCAAGCGCGGTATCGAGCGCGCCGCGATGGATCATAACCAAGCCGTGATCCTCCAGATGGACACGCCTGGCGGACTGGACACCTCGATGCGGGTGATCGTCAAGTCGATCCTGGCTTCACCGGTTCCGGTCATCGTCTTTGTGGCGCCGAGTGGTGCGCGCGCCGCGAGTGCCGGCACCTACATCCTCTACGCCAGCCACTATGCGGCGATGGCGCCGGCGACCAACCTCGGCGCTGCGACACCAATCCCGATCGGTCCCGGCATCACGCCGCCGAGCGGTGGCGATGCAAATCCCCCCAAGAAGCCATCCAAGGAAACCGGGGGCGGGAACCGCGAACCGGTCTCTCCGCGGAAGGCCATGGGTCGAAAAGTGGTCAACGACGCCGTGGCCTACATCCGAAGTCTCGCGGAATTGCGCGGTCGCAATGCCGACTGGGCGGAGAAGGCGGTGCGCATGGGCGCCAGCCTGAGCGCCGAGGAGGCGTTGGCGCGCAAGGTCGTCGAGGCAATGGCAAGCAATGTTGACGAGCTACGGGCGAAACTCGACGGCCGAAAGCTCAAGGTCCGAGGTGCGGAGATCACGCTCCATACCGCGAACTGGACGATCAAGACCCTGGCGCCGGATTGGCGCAGCCAATTGCTCGCGGTGCTCACCAACCCGAATATCGCCTACGTGCTGATGCTGCTCGGGATCTACGGACTGATGTTCGAACTCTACAGTCCCGGGGCCGTCATTCCCGGGATCGTCGGCGCGATCTCCCTGGTGCTCGCGCTCTACGCATTCCAGATGCTGCCGGTCAATTACGCCGGAGTCGCGCTCATCCTGATCGGCGTCGCGTTGATCGTGACCGAGCTTTTCCTGCCAAGCGTCGGCGCGATCGGGGTCGGCGGCGTAGCCGCCTTCATCATCGGTTCGATCATCCTCATGGATACCGAAGCCGAAGGCTACACCGTTTCCATGGCACTGGTGATCACGATCGGAATCACGGCCGCGGCGCTGTTCATCGCCACCGTGTTACTCGCGGTTCGCCAGCGCAAGCGCCCGATCGTCTCGGGCCGCGAGCAAATGATCGGCGCGACTGCCGAGGCCCTCGAGTCGTTCACCGACACCGGTCGGGTGCGTGCGCACGGCGAAATCTGGTCGGCGCGGGCGAACCAACCCGTCACCGCCGGCGAGACGCTGCGGATCAAGGATATCGACGGCTTGATTCTCGAGGTCGAACCGCTTCGAGAGGAGGAATGACATGATTATCACCGTCTACGGTCTGATCGCCCTTGCGGTCATCCTCATCGCCTACTTCGCGATATTCATCCTGCGGGAATACGAACGCGGCGTGGTGTTCTTCCTCGGGCGCTTCCAGTCCGTGATGGGCCCCGGCTTCGTGGTCATGATTCCGGGCGTGCAACAGATGGTACGCGTCGATCTGCGCACCCGCGTGCTGGATGTGCCGACCCAGGACGTGATTACCCGCGACAACGTATCGGTCAAGGTCAATGCCGTGATCTATTTCAGGGCCTTCGATCCGGAGAAGGCCATCGTCCAGGTTGAGAACTTTCAGGCGGCCACCAGCCAGCTCGCGCAGACCACCTTGCGCTCGGTCCTCGGGCAGCACGAACTTGATGAGCTGCTCGCGGCGCGCGATAAACTCAACACCGACATTCAGGAGGCGCTCGACAAACAAACCGACGCCTGGGGCATCAAGGTCTCGAATGTCGAGATCAAGCACGTGGACCTCAACGAGACCATGGTCCGCGCCATTGCCAAGCAGGCCGAAGCCGAACGCATGCGGCGGGCCAAGGTGATCGCCGCCGAAGGCGAGTTCCAGGCGTCGGAAAAGCTCAAGGACGCCGCCAAGGTACTTTCCGAGCAGTCACAGGCGCTGACCCTGCGCTATCTGCAAACCCTGCTGGATATGTCAACCGAGAAGACCTCGACAATCCTGTTCCCGATCCCGATCGATCTACTGGCGGCCTTTAGGGATCACATGAGCCGGCGAGGGGAACCAGGAGAAACGCGCTAGCGCCAGATTGTCCCGTGCCTCTTCAGCGAGGCCGATGATCCGTGTGACCGCATTGGCAGCAATGCGCGACCGGCCCGGCGTTCACCGCAACGCACGCAGCCCCTCGCGCAAGGACCACTCCATTGCCGGATCGAGTACCCGATAACGGCTTTCCGGATCCCGGAATGCGAGATCTCGTTCGAGCAGGACCGCCAGCGCCTGCCCGACGCTGGTGCTGGCAACGCGCGTTCGCTCCAAGAACGCGCGCCCGCGTGGCTCGGCGGTCGGTTCGGCCGCTATTGCCGCCAGCACCGCGCGCTGGTTGGGGCTGAGCGAGACCAACTCCGAGCCGATCCGCGCCGCCTCCTCCGCGACATACGCCCTCCAAACCGCCGCGACCCGCGCCGCGCCCGGCACCCGGGGCTCGCGCCACAAGCGCCCGCACAGCACATTCACGTAGTAGGGGTGGCAGGCGCTGAGGTCGAGAATCCGCTCCACCGCCGCAGCGCTCGGTTGGGCGTGCCATTGACGACGTGCGGCGCTTTTCAGGTAACTCCGGTACTCGCTCGCCTTGATGCGCTCGACGTTGAGACGTTCACACAGATGATAGAGAGGGCGCGAGGCGTCCTCGAACATCCGTGACAGCATCCGCCGGTGGCTACCCGAAAATACGTAGCTCACGGCCTGCGCGCCCTGAGCCGCGTGTCTGATCGCACCCTCAAGCGCGATCCCCTCATGAAGACCCGCGACCTGCTGGAACTCGTCGACCACCAGCACCGCGCGCACGCCGCGCGAACGGGCCACCGCGTCGAGCCCCGCCAGCGCCTCCGAGAGTTGCTCGGACCGCTCACCACCCGGGTTGAAGCGCACCCGCGCGCCGCTCGTGTCGATCACGAACTCCGGGCGCAACCCGCCGAAAAAACGCCCGAGCGATCGCAGCGCCCGGGTCGGTGAGGGAAGGATGCGCGCGGTCAGCCTGCCGACCGCGGCCAACACCAAGTCGCGCACCGAGCGCAGATCATGGGCGAGCAGCAGGTCCACCTGTTCGGAATCGATCGCCGGGCCGTCCCGCCCGAGATCGAGAAGCACCTGGTGGATGAGGCTGGTCTTGCCGTAGCGCCGCGGCGCCATCAGCCAGGTATGGCGGCCCGCGAGCAGCGCAGCGCCGAGTCGTTCGCGCTCGACGCGACGGTTACAAAACGCGCGGCCGGTAGCGATTCCGAGTGGAAACACGAGTCATCTCGTTCTGCGTCATAATTTTATGGCACCGCATTTTATGGCGCATAACACACTGACGCAAACACCTGTCGCCGAGCCGCATCCCGGCACTCGGAAACGCAGTGAATTCTTGCCCCACGCAACGGATCCGCGGGACCGGCTCCAAGCCCGTGCCTCTGCGGCTGGACCGATGATCCGGCCGACTCCCGAATAGTGGAGCCCGACGTGGGCGGCGATCGCCGCTCACGAGTTTTGCAAGCGGCTCAGTTTATCGGGAGTTCTCATTGAACCCCTGGTTTTGCACTGCACCGGAGTTCGACCCGAATTCGAACAACCCCTTGAGTCCTTTGCCGACGCTTTCCACGATGTTCTCCGCGCGTTTCCGGATGCTTACCTTGGATTTCGGTTTGGCGGGTGGCGTTGACGGCTGTCGGGCGGCCCGCTGTTGCGTCCCGCGCGCGAGGCTGAGGCAGGGGTTATCGTCGCCGCTGCCGAGGTCGGCGAAGGCGGCGATCGCGGCGGGCGGAAACACCACCAACCCGACGAGCCCGCCGATGCGGCGCGCCGCGGACAACTTGTCGGGGGTGAAGCGGGGGCTCGCCAGGGTGCCGCCGATCTCGACCGGCAGCGAGGCATTCAGGGTCGCGGATTTCGCCTTGGGGGTGATCTCCAGGTCGAGTGTTTCGCGACCCAGGTCGACGTGGCCGCGACCGATCACGGTGGAATACCGGGTGTCCACCAGCATGACCCTGCTGGTGGCGATACCGTGTTTGATGCGCCACGAGCTGGCCGCGCAATTCACGCGCGTCATCGGCGAGTTTCCGGAACTCAGCATCCCGACAACCGCCGTGACGCCGCCCACCGCCGAGTCGATGGCGCGGGTTCGGGCGCGCCCGCGACCCATCAGGATCCGGGACTGCCCCTGCAAGCCGGCCATTAACTCGGCCATCGAGCGGCCGCGCGCGGCGACGTCCACGAAGGCGTCCGCCGTGCCTTCGAGGGTACCGGCGAACCGGGTCTCACGCAGCAAGCGGGCGAGATTCAAACCCGGGGCCTGCAACCGGGCTCGGAGTCGCGGCGGATCGGCGGCGCCATCCAGCGATACGGTTCCGGTCACCGCGCTGCTTGCGACCGTCGCGCGCAGCGGTTCAAGCCGTAAACGGCCATCGCGCAGCGACAGCTCGAGCGCGATGCGTTCGGCGCGCAGCTTGGGTGCGACCAGCGCCTTGACCTGGAGCTTCAGCTTGGCATCGAATGCTTTCAGAGCCCCGAAAGCCAGCGGATCTCTGGCGAAGATCCGTGCCCGCGCTCCCGCCGGCACGGTACGTAGAGGGTGAACCGCCGGCGGAAGGAGTTGCGTCAGGTCGAGCCGGCCGGCGGTCAGGTCGGCCTCCACCCGCGGTCGTGGCGCGCCCAGGTCAACCGCCAGGGTGCCGGCGAGATCGATGTCGCCGAGCGACAGTGCGAGATCATTCACCTTCAGAAGACGAGCCTCGCCGCTCAGCCGGCCATGGGCCCGCACGGGCAGCCCCGGTGCCAGCTCCGGGACCAGGAACGCTCGCAGACCCGTGAGGTCGGCGCCGTTGAGATCGAACTCGAAAGCGAAACCGGATGCCGCTCGCGGTTTCTCCACCGTGCCTTGAATATGGCCGGTAAGCCCTGCCGCTCGCAGCTCGAGATCAACGGGATAGGGACGGATTCCGCCGAATAGCTCACTGATCGTGCCAAGCTGCGCCGTAACCGCTAGCGGTAAGCCGTTCCAGCGCGCCTGCAGCTTTCCCTGCAAGCCGCGCTTCCCGTCGAACGAAGCGGTTTCGACCAACATACGCTGCAAGATGAAAACAGTCTGCCGGCCGCTGATGGCGTCGCGATAGGTCACCCGGCTGTCGGTCACGGTCACGGCGTCGATCTCCGGCACCAACGGTGTGGACGTTTTCTCACCCCCCGTGCCCAGCACCCAGTTAGCGGCGCCCGCGCTGTTCGTTTCCAGGAGCAGGTTTGCACCGTCCAATGAAACGCGCGCGATCTCCAGGCGTCCGGCCAACAGCGGCAACAACCGGATTTGCCCCTCCACGTGGCGGAACGAGAGCATCAGCGGGCGCGTCCCCCACGGTGCGTTGGCGAGCGATACATCGTCGGCGCGCACCTTCAGGCGCAGGCCGATATCGAGCCGCATGGGGCCGGAAAGAATCAGTTCGCGCCCCGTAACCTGCTTTATGGCGTCGGCTATCTGGCCGCGGTACTGGTTGATATCCAGGCTAAGCAGCAACGCGATGGCGATGGCCCCGACCGCTACCAGCACCACCAGCGCCAGCGTAGCGAACAACGTGGCTTTCAACCTCGTTGACCGCTTCGATCTCATAGCAACCGATTGATATGAAAGCGATTGGTTTCAATTGCTGTGTTCAACTTCCGGGGGGGACCACGCTACGGGGTGAATCGCACGCCGGCGACGGCGCAGGGCGGCCAACTCACGGGGCAGCCAGCGCTTTGCAAAAGAAGTCGCGGCGACGATCGGCCGCAGGGTGGAGACCAGACCGTCTGGATGACCATGAAGGCCGCTTGAAAAAAAATCCATCCCCGTTCGCTCACGGGCGTCAAGGTGCCCGCTACCACTCCAGGCGCGGCTGCGTCCCGGCCGGGGGAAGCATCGGATCATCGTCGAAGCGGTCGAGCCAAGCGCGCCGCCGCTCAAAGAACTGCTCGACGCCAAAACGTTCCGCATCGCTGAGGTCGGGATTCCAGACTTCGAAGATGAGAACGATGCGCTCCTCGCCGCTCCGATTCCAGGCCTCGTGATTGAAGCTGTCATCGAAGGCGAAAACCTTGCCCGGCTCCCAACAACGCGTTTCTTCGCCCACCCGAATCCCGCACTCGCGGGGTATCTTCAAGCCCATGTGAACCGTCAAGCGAACGTTCAAGATGCCGAAGTGCGGTTTGATATGCGTACCTGGCCGCAGCCTCGAAAAGAAGAGTTCCGGGCTATTTTGACGAATGTGCGGAAAGGGAACGATTTCGGTCAGGCTGGCCGTGGTCGGGCACTGCTCGCAATTCGCCGGAAAACGTTTTCCTTTTCGGTACAGATGGAAGGCGTTCCATTCCATCGATCCCCGCAATGTCGCCAAACTCTCGTCCCACGTGCGAGCCCCATCGCCCGGCAGGTAGGGCGAAAACGCTGTATCGGATCGTAACAGCGCGTCAAGCTCCGATTGAATCGCCGGATACAGCGCCTCCGCCGCATCGATCCAGGGAAACATTACTCGGTCGTACCAACCGCGCGCGGGCAGTCCGGGCATATAGAATAACGCCGGATGTTGGTTCTTTTCGGCGTCGCCTTGGTTCAGCCTCCCAATATTCTCAATCGCCGGTTTCAGCCTGGAAAGATCGGCGCCTGGATACTCCGAGACGACCGAGTCCAGCGTGCTTTCGATAAAGTCATGGCGAATTTGATTGAGACGATCGAGCGCGACCTCCATGCTCTTGCGCAGTGGCACGGGCACCCGCGCATCTTTAGCGTATGAGCCCATCAGGGGCGCCAGGATCTTGGCTCGTTGAAAGGAACTCAAAGCCAAGTCCCGGTTACCCGCTTCAAGGCACAACATGCCATGATTCAGATGCAGCACGATGTTGGCCGGGTCGAGACGAATCGCTTCGAGCAACTGCTCGCCCGCTTCCTCGAATCGCCCCAAAGAGGAAAGCACCTGTCCATAACGGATGCGGAACTCCACATTGCCGGGCGACCCGGTCACCAGGATCCCGAGTTCCTTTGCCGACTGATCGGGGTGGCCGCTCTGGAATAAGAGCAAAGCGAGTCGATAGCGCGCATCGCGATGTGACGGTTCCATCTCGAGAACCTCACGAAATCGCGCGATGCTACGCGGCATGTCGTTGCGCTCCTGGGCCAGGCAACCATTCTCGAACAAGGTCCTGACCGTAAAGTCATTCATCGTAGCCTGCCAATGGATGCATCAGTCTTCGCATATCACCACCACTTTCCCGCGCGCTGCTCGTATTTCGAACCACCCGGCACGCAGTGCAAGCCGATTTCGCCGGTCGCATGGACACGTTGAAGCTAAGCAAGCGAGCCTCATTGCCAACGGTTGATTAGATCCAGTGTGAATGCTCCACCGGCTACAGAGCCGGGGGCTTCAAGATTACGGCTGATAAGCCGGATTGATCGGCCAGCCGGCCGATTGTCTCCCTCTCCCGAAACCGGGAGAGGGCCGGGGTGAGGGTTCATGTTTCCGCTTCGACGCCCATCACCCCTCACCTCAACCTTCTCCCCTCCAGCAGGGGAGAAGGAGCAAAGAGCTAATGCCGCCTGAAGGCGGGGGATTGTTAATCCCCTATTCAAGACTTTCAATGCGCTGAAGTCGCGCCTGTCGCGGGTTGCCAGTTCGCCTCGGTTGACCCTGGCGACGGCCGCGATTATGGATCCGGCGCAGATAAGCCGATTCCGGCCCTGAACGCTTCGTCCAACAGTTCGCCATAATCCAGAGCGGCCCGCTTGGTAAACGGAAAGATCCGCTCAGCGAAACGACCGCGCCAAGCATCCAGCCTATCCTGCAACGGTGCGCAATGCTCGTCGGGGCGGATCTTGGCGATGCCGAATGCGATCTCGGCGATGGTAATCGTCGGAATCGCCAACGATTCATCGTGCATTGCCAACCACGCCATCACGTTGTCATCCGAGTGTTTGCGAAAAGTCTTCGAAATGACGTTGGTATCCAGAAAAATCAAAGCTAGAGTCCGGTATGGGCCCGACGAATGGACTGTACAACGCTTCCCAGATCCAAATCGGTTGCGCAGTGGCGATTCGACGCCCGATAGAACTCGGCGGCCGGCGCCCGACCGGTTTGGTGCGCGGCGTACGCTTCGAGCGCACGCACAACCATTTCAGCCACCGTGCGGCGCTCGCGCTTTGCCAGACGATGGGCCAATTCCCTGGCACGGGCGCCGCGCACGGATAATTGGGGTTCAGGCACGGGTGAGTTCCTTCGCTACGGTAACGCGAACAAAATCATATCGCCTGGCCATCCAGATGGCCATCGCTCCCTTTTCACACTCTCCGCTCCGAAGCACACGCCCTCTTCCCGACCAAGCCCGTACCCCTCCGCGATTCTTCCGAGTCGGGAACGGGGTCACTCCACCATGTAAATGCTCTAGCGGCTAAAGGGCCGGCGGTCTCGGGTTACGCCAAACCTGGCTCAGCGCCCCGGCAACTTCAATTCTCAGCGGTCTGGCCCTGGCGGACAGCTAACATGAATTTAGCCGTGCGAGAACTAAAACCCACCCTCCGGCGAGCGTGTGATGTTTCGAGACCTGCCCCGCTCCCCCTGCTCCCTGCTTTTCCGCCGTTTCCGCGCAGTCCGCAGTAGCGTGGGGACACGATTCCCCATCGTGTCCCCTTCGAGGCCGAGCGGCAGCAGTTCGTACGCGGGAGTGTGTACCCCGATCACCTCCATGCGAACTAATCCTTAAATAAGCGTGATTTTGCGTTTACTGATGGAATTCGGCTATAAGCTGTTGAAGATACTTGATAAAATACCCCCGTCGTTCGGTGCGGCCATAGGAAAAGGGTGGATTTCAGGTGAAGA
>Ga0114931_10008308_pt1 | contig 12588 bp, 12 predicted proteins | sample 2SBtaG_FD_89579 | JGI IMG/M metagenome (GOLD analysis project Ga0114931, IMG submission 89579) | Deep subsurface microbial communities from Kolumbo volcano to uncover new lineages of life (NeLLi) - 2SBTROV14_V59a metaG | ecosystem: Environmental > Aquatic > Marine > Volcanic | place: Kolumbo...
CCTGATTTTGCTGGATATCAATTTACCCGGCATGAACGGTTACCAGGTGCTTAAATACCTGCGCGAAGAGGACAGCACCCGTGAAATACCGGTAATAGCAGTAAGCGCCAATGCCATGCCGGATGCCATGGAGCAAAGTATGTCTGCGGGGTTTGATTACTACCTGACCAAGCCTTTCAGCCTGTCGGACTTTAATCATATTCTCAGCAGCTACGTTTAGGCACTCACTCCGGTATCAACTGTATCGCGCGCTGCATGACCACGACTGATGGCCGCCCGATAAGCCGAAGGCGTCATGCCCACATACTGCCTGAAGGTTCGGGAAAAGTGCGAGGGGTCGTTAAACCCTACGGCAAACACGACTTCAATGATGGAAACATCGGGTTGCTTGAAATGTCCCAGGGCTTTGCTGATCCGGTATCGGATGAGGAATTCACGAAACGTCAGGCCGTGGTCCCGTTTGAACGCACGACTGAACTGATACGGCCCCATCCGACACAAGCGGGCCATTTCACCCAATAGAATTTTTTCGCCGTAATTTTCATTTATGTGGGCAATGGCCGCCGAAGTACTCGATAGGCCGTTGCTTAAATTAAGTGATTCTATTTGAATGGGCACGGTTTGTTGCGGCATATGGATATCCCTGCCCAGGATATCCCGCTGTGAACACGCCACATCGGTAAACCGTGACAGTGTATGCAGGCGCCCGCAAAATTCCCGCCGGTTGACCGGCTTGACAAAATAGTCCCAGACACGGGTGCGCAAGGCCCAGAGAACCAGTTCTTCCGAGTGTTGTTCGGTCAGCATCAGGATGGGTACTGAAGGATGCTTGAGCTTGATACTTTTCAGCGCTTCGAGCCCTTGCAAGTTCGGGCAATCAAAATCGAAGCATACGAGGTGGGGGGGTCGTTCATTGATCGCCGACGCAATTTGGCTGACCGATTTCAGCCGTTGCACAATAAGCGATTGGGGAAGCGTGTCGAGGAACTTGTTATGACACACATCCGCCGTCAGATCGACCCATAATAAACGCATGGCCGGAAGAATCGCCTCCATATTCCCCTCCCTCCAAACTTATTTTATTTGCGGCCTGGAAATACGTTGCCGGATACCACGCACACCTGGCACCGGTGTGGTCCGGCAAATCTAACCGATAACGCTTTCGATTTAAACCCCGCGCACAAACTGTGGCCAATTGGCGACACTCGATCGTGACGCAAAATATCTCTACTTACGCAACCTTATCCTAGAAGCACCGCCCAATGTCTGGTCTGCTATATCGCGTGTAAAAAAACACTGATTGTCTCACACCGATTACCTTACGTATCTTTTATCACCTACTATAAACCTGGAGGATCAATTCAGTGAATTCTCGTAACCCGTTAATCATCTTGATGTCATTGCTGTTTGCTCTGTCATTTTCCACGACCGATACCTTTGCCGGCGGCAAAGATCGAGACAAGCAAAACCGGAAAGACAACAAGAACATTGTCATCGCAGTTGTCAGTCCACCCGTGGTCGCCAATGGCACCATAGCCGGGGGGCCAACTGAAATTATCACCGTTCTGAACGCTCCGGGTGTTGATAACAATCTGGCAGCCGACCCGAATAACTTCGGCCACTCGATTCCCGCCGGCGGTCGCATGGAGGTCGTCCTGGGTGGCAGCTTCGAACGTAACGGTGTCGACAATGATAAGCCCTTTGTTCCTATCGGCAGTAATGCCAACTTTGTACTGGTCACCGGGCTTCCGCAAATGCCGATTACTGCGCCGGCAGGCAGCGGTGTGCAGCACGGTAATTACAGCATTGTGGACGATGGCGACAAAATGATAACCGTCATTCCTAATGGGAAAGACGGGCTGGAGAATGCGCGCGCCGAAGAAATCGGTTTCAAGATTGTTCATGTTCGACCACGACCGAACACCAACGCCGGCCCTTCACCTTTTACCAATGGTCCGGCCGGCTCCATCGGTACGGTTGAAATCAGCATCCTCAACAAAAAAGGCAAAGTCGTGGAACAGGGTTCGGGATCGGTTATTTTCCCGCCGTCACTCGGTCGCCGCATCGGGCCGACCAACGTCGGCCTGGCCACCGGCGGTCAGGGTAGTCCGAACACCACGACCGCCGAACTGGTGGAATCAGTGACTTTTCAACATGTCGTCCCCGGCACCTCCCTGGTCAATACAGTGAAAGGCGCGACCTTCTCCGACGGTGCACCCTATGCACCGCGTTTCCTGATGTTTGAGGAACAGGCAAAACAGCCGGATGCGTTTATTCCCATGAAGGGGATCGCCAATGTCGGTTACGTCGTCAATCCTGACAAACCTTGGCTGGCGACCGTTATTGAAGACAGTAACGGCAATGGCATACCGGACCCGGATGACAACAAAATCGGCGCCATTAAATTGAAAGGGCCTGAAGAAGACGCAGCGGGCAGTATCCTGAACAGCAGTGCACTGACCACCTCCGGCGACGGTATCACCGGGCCAAATGGCAGTGTGCTCAACGTGCCGGTGCAACTGGGCGACGAAGACGGCGTCTACACCGTTACCGTTTCACTGGATAACGGCAATGCCGCGGTAACAACTATCGTCGCTGACGACGACTGACCGTCGGCTATACGCGACCGGGCCCGGAAGAATGGGCCCGGCTCGTTCACCGCATTTCGGCCAAGCGTATTTCCCGTTGCGCCGGCGGCATTTTGCCGATACGCGCAGCCTCGGCATAGAAAGCGGGGAAATCGCCCTTTTGTCGCTCTAACATGGCCAAAAATGCCGAGACGTAGCGGTTATAGGCCGCGACAGCACCCAGCTTGGAGTTGTTTAACCCCACAGAAAACCAGGCGTCGTAACCGGGATCGAACGGCATGCTTTGACGCAGGGCCTGATATTGCCGCTGCAATGCTTGCAGATAACGGCGCTTGCCGGCACGCATGACTTCGGGGCGCAGATCCTGCCCATAAAGTGCTTGCAGTTGGTTACGCCCTTCGATAATCAGTTCGACAACCTGCCGACGGTACGACCAGTAGTTGCGATAGTGTTCGACAGCGGCCCGGTCACCGCTTCTTTCCAGCCAACGTTCAACGCCTAAGCGCTCTACGGCTGTCGCAAATGATTCATTAAACACCGTATCGCCTTTGACGTAGAGCTTCTGGTGCGCGAGTTCATGAAAAATAAGGCCGGCAAGCTGTGGTTCCGGCCAATCCAGTACCGTATTCAGCACGGGATCGTCGAACCAGCCCAATGTCGAGTAAGCCGGCACCACTGCGATGTAGGTTTCGTAATCCTGGTTCTGGAGCTCTTCGGCGTAGGCGGTCAGCATCGGACGATCGAAGTAGCCGCGATAGGCCGCGCATCCGACCACGGGATAGCACCAGGTCTTTAGATCGATGGAAAACTCCGGCGCAGCATACAATCCGAGGACCGCGTATTCCCGATCCAGATCGGCATATTGGGTATAACTACCGGTATCCGGCAAGCCTAGTTCCCGAATGGCGAAGGCGCGTAACTCGCTGACGCGCGCCAGACGTTCGCGGAGGTGCACATCCTGCCCAACGTCGGTGACCAGGCTATCGATGGCCTGCCGTCGATTAACGATGTCCAGCTGCCCTTCGATTGACTGGCGGTAATACTGCAACTCGCTACAGGCGCTCAATAAGGCCACCAGGCCCAGCAACGCAAGTCGGGCCATGCTTATGGCCAAGCCGTTCCCCGGCCGCTCAATACATCCAAACCGAGAGTTCGATACCGTCATACGTCCAGTCTGCTACGATTTCGGCGTTCACGTCAAACGTCCATAAAAAACCCCCGCACTTTGGCGGGGGCCTGGATTCGATTTGCCGGGAGGGCAATCAGATACCGAGTTTATCTTTGATCGTTTTCACGACAACGTCGCTGGAGGTTGCATTAACACTAACCAGCTTGCCTTCATTTTCGTAGTAGTCGACCAGCGGTGCGGTCTTTTCGTTGTACACGTCGAGGCGGTTGGAGATCGCTTCCTCGGTTTCATCATCGCGCTGCACGACGGCGGCGCCGCATTCGTCACAAACGCCTTCGACTTTCGGCGGCTTACTCTTAACGTTATAGATGGCGCCACAACCGGTACAGGTCCGCCGGGTGGTCAGCCGATCCAGGATGACTTCGCGCGGTACGTCCAGATTGACGGCCATATCCAACTCGATACTGAGGCGGGCCAACAGCGCCTTCAGCGACTCAGCCTGAGGGATGGTCCGTGGGAAACCATCGAGTAAGAAACCTTTTTCACAGTCAGGCTCCTGCAGGCGTTCTTCCATAATCCCCATGATCAGGTCGTCGGGGACCAGGTCACCGGCGTCCATAAAGGCCTTGGCTTTTTTACCCGTCTCGGAGCCGGCGGCGACGGCGCCGCGCAGGATATCGCCGGTGGAAATCTGCACCGAACCGTCGACATCAGTCAGCATTTTGGCAACCGTTCCCTTGCCGGCACCCGGCGCGCCTAAAAGTATTAATTTCACGAAACCTACTCCTCTGAATCAATAAGAAATCCTGTGCGACACCCGCCTATCGCGGCGCCAATAGCAGCCGGCTATTCTGCGGCACTCTACATCAGCAAGCAAACACTTAGACAACCTATTGAAATTACGTATTTTTTGAGCAGTGTGGTTCCCAGATGAGCAGCTCAATCCGATCGCCCGGAGTATCGACCCGCTTCCAGCGCATACCCATACTACGCAGCATGGGGTAAAGCAGCACCGGCTCCATGGGGAAACGCACTCTAAGCTTATCGCCCGCGGGCAGGTCGGCCAACGCGTCCAATACCCGCTCGATTGGCTGAGGTGGCGGAAGATCCGTTACATCGAGCAGACGTTGCTCGTCGGTTTTTCGCTTCACCCGCCTGATGTCCCGCTTGCCAGACAGGCGAACTGTTCCATCTGCGGGGGCATTGATATACACCTCCTTTGATCATCTCAACACCAGCGGCCATACTAGTAAGCCCGACTGTCGCTGCCTTGACTTTTGTCATCCACAGTCGTTGGGGATGGTTTGATCTATATCAAGGAGTCAATTCGCCAGCCGTCCTAGCGTGGGCGCAACCGTCTGATACGATCATGCTCATGACTTTTCGCAGCCTGTTACTGATACTGGCAGTGGTGCTGGTACCACCGTGGTCGAGCGTTGCCCGCGCCGGCGACGGGCCGGATGTGCTGGCGCTGGCCCAGGCCATGTTTCCAACCGCTGATCGGGTTGGTGAATTCAGCGGCATGCCACCGGCGGCGCGTGTCCAGCAAAACAACCAGACCATCGGCTACGTTTTCTTCACCGACGATGTTCTGCCAATCCCGGCATACTCGGGCAAACCGGTCAACTGTCTGGTGGGCTTTGACCGGCACGGGCGCATTCAAGGCGTACATATTGTCCACCACGAAGAACCGATCCTGGTCGTCGGCCTTTCCGACACCGATCTGGCGCGCTTTACCTCGCAGTACCGGGACCTGCCTATCGAGCAGGATATCCGTATCGGCGGACACCCCAAACCGGGAAGATCGATTATCGATGGCATCAGTGGCGCCACCATCACCTCCATGGTGATCAATCGCACCATCAACCTGGGTGTTAAAAAGGTCGCTGCCAAGCGTGATCTGCTGAAAAAATCGTCCGATGGCATCTTAAGCTTCGAACAGCCGGAACCCCTGTGGAAACAATTGTGGCAGGCACGTGTCCCTCATATCGCCATACTTGCCACCGGATTATTTACCCTGTTTTGTATTCTGCTGTTTCAGGACTGGATTGCGAGCTACCCGGTCCTGCTGCAACGACTGCGTACTGCTTACCTGTTATTCACCGTCATCTTTATTGGCTGGATCGCGGCGGGACAGCTGTCGATTGTCAACGTACTGACTTTCACCAACTCGCTGCTGCAAGGCTTCAAGTGGGAGAGTTTTCTGATGGACCCGGTCCTGTTCCTGCTGTGGTCGTTTGTCGCACTGACCATGCTGTTATGGGGCCGGGGCGTCTATTGCGGCTGGTTGTGCCCGTTCGGTGCGTTGCAGGAACTGCTGTTCCGCCTGGCCCGTCGCCTGAAACTACCCGAATGGGAACCGCCGGACATTCTCCACGAACGCCTGTGGGCACTGAAGTATCTTATTCTGCTGGCTTTGTTCGGCCTGTCACTGCAATCGTTGGCACGCGCCGAGCGTTTTGCCGAGGTGGAACCGTTCAAAACCGCCTTCTCCCTGCACTTCTGGCGCGACTGGCCCTTTGTGCTGTACGCCCTGCTGATCCTGGCGCTGGGCCTGGTGGTGCGCAAGGCCTTCTGTCGCTATCTGTGTCCGCTGGGCGCGTCACTGACCTTCCCCAGCCGTTTCCGTATCTTCGACTGGTTGCGACGGCGCAAAGAGTGTGGCCACCCCTGCCAGACCTGTGCACGCGAGTGCGAAATACGGGCGATACGCCCGACCGGCGATATTATCGAGAATGAATGCCACTACTGTCTCGACTGCCAGGTCACCTACTGGAACTACAATAAATGCCCACCGCTGGTCGAAAAACGTAAAAAGCGCGAACGCGCCATCCGGCTCAGCCAGCCCGATTCTTGATCTGAATCAATAACCGCCATCTGGTTGATGATTAGTTGACTTATATCAAGGTCGCTCCCCGGCCGGCTCCTACACTCACTCCTACCGCGACCCGTTTGCCCCTAAGTCCGAACAGGAGGGACTCCGTATGAAAGCCAAGTCGATCGGCGGTGTGTTCGCATTGTCATCAATGATACTGGCCATGAACATCGCCATGGCCACCGAAAGTGGGCACCCCGGCACACCCGAGGAAAGCCTGCGCTACGAAGGGGCCCCATCTGGCACCAAACCCGGCGAGGCCAAAGATATGGTGAGTACCACCGGTCCTGCCATGACCAAGGCTGAATTTGACCGCGCAAAAAAAATCTTTTTCGAACGTTGCGCCGGCTGTCACGGTGTACTGCGCAAGGGTGCAACGGGTAAGCCATTAACCCCCGACATTACGCGCAAGCGCGGCAGCGTTTATCTCAAGACCTTCATCAACTTCGGTTCACCGGCGGGTATGCCGAACTGGGGCTCCTCCGGTGAATTGAGCGAGGCCGATATCGACCTCATGGCCAAATATCTGCAACATGAGCCACCGATGCCGCCCGAGTACGGCATGAAAGAGATGAAAGCCAGCTGGAAAGTGCTGGTCCCGCCGGATAAACGCCCCAAAAAGCAGATGAACAAGCTCAACCTGCAAAACGTCTTCTCCGTAACGTTGCGCGATGCCGGCCAGGTCGCCCTGGTTGACGGCGACAGCAAAAAAATCATCACCACGATCGATACCGGTTACGCGGTACATATTTCACGCTTATCGGCTTCCGGACGTTATTTGTTCGTCATCGGGCGTGACGCCAAACTCAACATGATCGACCTGTGGATGAAGACCCCACAGACGGTGGCGGAGATCAAAACCGGTATGGAGGCGCGCTCGGTCGAGACGTCGAAATACAAGGGCTGGGAAGACAAATACGCCATCGCCGGTACCTACTGGCCACCGCAGTACGTGATCATGGACGGTGAAACGCTCGAACCACTGAAAATTGTCGCGACACGCGGTATGACGGTGGACACGCAGGAATATCACCCTGAACCGCGGGTTGCGGCGATTGTGGCGTCACACGAACACCCTGAGTTTATCGTCAACGTAAAGGAAACCGGCAAAGTACTGATGGTGAATTACTCCGACCTCGACAATCTCGAAGTGACCACCATCGACGCCGCACGCTTCCTGCACGACGGCGGCTGGGATTCAACCCAACGCTACTTTATGACCGCCGCCAATAAGTCAAACAAGATCGCCGTCGTCGACTCCAAAGAGGACAAACTGGCGGCCCTGGTCGACGTTGGCAAAATCCCTCATCCCGGTCGTGGCGCCAACTTCGTCGATCCGAAATACGGACCGGTATGGGCCACCAGTCACCTGGGCGACAACAGTATCGTACTGATCGGCACCGACCCGGCAAAGCACGCCAAGAGCGCCTGGAAAGTAGTGCGCAAACTGGATGGACAGGGTGGCGGTTCGTTGTTCATTAAAACCCATCCCAAATCGGGGCACCTGTATGTCGATACGCCATTAAACCCGGACACCAAAATCATCCAGACGGTCGCCGTGTTCAATATCAAGAGTCTGGACAAGGGCTTCAAGGTATTACCGATCGCCGAATGGGCCAAACTGGGTGAAGGACCCAAACGCGTCGTCCAGCCGGAATTCAACAAAGCCGGTGATGAAGTCTGGTTCTCGGTCTGGAACGGCAAGACTGAAGAGTCCGCGTTGGTCGTGGTGGATGACAAGACGCTGAAACCCAAGAAAGTCATCAAGGACAAACGCCTGGTGACACCGACGGGCAAATTCAACGTCTATAACACCATGCACGACGTCTACTGACCGGGTCCGGCACGTGCGGTGGACGACCGCCGCACGTGCCACCCCTCATAACGCTCCAAAAAAAGGGGGATCGTATGCCGCACGCGGGAAAGGTTTATCTGGTAGGCGCGGGGCCGGGAGATCCGGACCTGCTGACGGTCAAGGCACTGCGCCTGATGCAGACCGCCGACGTCGTCGTCTACGACCGCCTGATCAGCGATGCGATTCTCGACCTCATACCCAATGGCATTTCAAAAATATTTGTCGGCAAGGCCAACGGCCGTCACAGCTTACCGCAAGTCGAAATCAACGATCTCCTGGTGGGTCTGACGCGCCACAAGCGACGCATTGTCCGGCTCAAAGGCGGCGACCCCTTTGTGTTCGGTCGTGGTAGTGAAGAAGCGCTGCACTTACGCAAACAACGTATTGACTTTGAAGTTGTTCCGGGCGTGACCTCGGCCGCCGCCTGCGCCACTTATGCCGGCGTGCCGCTTACCCACCGTGGCCTGTCGCGCCAGGTGCACCTGATTACCGGCCATTTCCGTAACGATGAGCCGCTGGACCTGGATACCCGCGAGCTGACCGACCCCGAAGCCACTCTGGTGATTTACATGGGGCTGGCCAACCTGCCGCGTATCAGTCAGTCACTGATTGAGGCCGGCTTGTCGGCAACCACGCCGGCCATGGCGATTCAGAATGGCACCACGTCCGAGCAACAACGGATTACCGCCAATCTGGCCGAGTTACCGGCCGCCGTAAAAGCCGCCGGTCTGCAACCACCCGTCCTGCTGGTGATCGGACGCACGGTAGCGCTGAGCACCGAACTCGATTGGTTCAGCCCGCAACAGGAGCCCGACGATGTCGCGCTGGATATTGGCGTCGGTACTTAGCGTACTCGGTACCGCGGCACTGGCCGGTGGCCCCCTGTCCGATGCCCGTCGCACCGAACTGCACGACCTGTTGATAGAAGACTGCGGCTCCTGTCATGGCTTGACCCTGCACGGCGGACTGGGACCGGCGCTGCTACCGCAACGGCTGCGCGACCGCTCGCGCGAAGCGTTGATCGACACCGTGATGAACGGGCGACCGAATACCGCCATGCCACCCTGGGCCCCCTTGCTCAGCCGCGATGAAGCGGCCTGGCTGGTCGATCAAATACAGCAAGGGGTAACGTCGCCATGAATCATTTCCGATGCGGCGGTGTCTGGCTCATGATCATTCTTTTGCAGTCGGCGACCGCGGTTGCCGCTACGCTGCGCGGGACCGGCGACCTGGCCCTGGTGGTGGAACGCGCATCCGGGTCCGTACAAATCGTCGAAACCAGCGGCAATACCAGCCTGTGCCGAGTCGAGGGCCTGGGTGACCTGTCGCATGCCTCGGCGGTATTCTCCCGCGACGAGCGTTACGCCTTCGTTTTCGGCCGCGACGGCGGCCTGAGCAAGGTGGATATGCTCACCTGCAGACTGGTGGCGCGCACCGTGCAGGCCGGCAACAGCATCGGCGGGGCCATCTCCCAGGACGGCCGCCTGGTGGCGGTCTCCAACTACAAGCCGGGCGGTGTCCGCGTGTTCGACAGCGCCACCCTCGAACCGGTGGCCGACATCCCCGCGACCATGGCCAACGGCCGGCGCTCCAAAGTCATCGGTCTGGTCGACGCTCCCGGACAGCGCTTCGTGTTCAGTCTGTGGGACGCCGGCGAAATCTGGATAGCCGAGTTGCACGACCCAAAACACCCACAGCTAACGAAGTTCCACGCTATCGGCCGGAATCCCTACGACGCCCTGATTACGCCCGACGGGCGCTATTACATCGCCGGCCTGTTCGGTGAAGACGGCATGGCGCTATTAGACTTGTGGAACCCGGATGGCGGCGTCAAACGTATTCTACCGAATTATGGTAAGGGTGAAAAAAAACTGCCGGTGTACAAAATGCCGCACCTGGAAGGCTGGGCAATTGCCGGCAGGCGTGCCTTCGTGCCGGCGGTTGGGCACCATGAAGTACTGGTGGTCGATACCGATAACTGGCACCTGCTGAAAAAGATTCCTGTCCACGGCCAGCCGGTGTTCGTCATGGCCCGTCCCGACGGCCGCCACGTCTGGGTCAACTTCGCCGTGCCGGATAACGACACCGTACAAGTGATCGACACCCAAAGCCTGGCGATGATAAAAACCCTGCAACCCGGCAAGGGTGTCTTGCACATGGCGTTCGAACCCCGCGGCGAAGAAGTTTGGGTCTCGGTTCGAGATCGCGACCAACTTCAGGTCTACGACACAAGCACCTTCGAGAAACTCACCACCCTGCCGGCGCAAAAACCCAGCGGTATCTTTACTACCGACCGCGCCCATCGGATCGGATTGTGAGCGAGTCATTGAGATGAACACCGCAACCCTGCCACTGTCACTCACCGAGCAGCGTCTGCTGGACGAGTTCCAGGAAGGTTTTCCGCTAAAACCACGGCCGTTTGCGCATATTGCCGAGCGACTGGGTATCAGTGAAACCGCGGTGCTCGACAGCCTGCGGCGTTTGCACGACGCCGGCGCCGTCAGCCGGGTCGGGCCGGTACTGCAACCCAACCTGGTCGGGGTCAGCACCCTGGCGGCGCTGGCGGTACCGGCGGAACACCTTGACGCGATCGCCGCACTGGTCAGCGAATATCCGGAAGTCAATCACAACTACCAGCGCGAACACCGTTACAACCTGTGGTTCGTGGTTACCGCCCCGGACCAGGCGTGCCTGGATGCCGTACTCGCCGACATCGAAACGCGTAGCGGACTCAAGGTGCTCGATCTGCCGATGCTCGAAGATTATTTCATCGATTTGGGGTTCAAGCTGCAATGGACATGACCGTCACACCCCACCCAGCCCTCGGCGATGCGCTGAATCGCGCCCTGCTGCAGGCGGTTGAAAACGGTCTGCCGTTGGTGGCCGAGCCTTATGCCCTGATCGGCAAACAACTCGGTATAACAGAGAGCGCGGTCATCGAGCGATTGCGCCATTTACAAGAACAAGGGGTCATCAAGCGCCTGGGCATTGTTGTACGCCACCGCGCTCTCGGCTATCACGCCAACGCCATGGTGGTCTGGGACATACCCGACGAAGAAGTGGCCGCCACCGGCTGCTGTCTCGGCTCGGTTCCCTTTATCACCCTGTGTTACCGCCGGCCGCGGCGCCTGCCCGATTGGCCTTACAATCTGTTCACCATGATTCATGGCCGTGACCGTGAACAGGTACTGGCGCGAATCGAACACCTGATACGGCGTTGCGGCATGGACGATATCGACCACCAGGTGCTGTTCAGCCCGCGCTGCTTTAAACAACGCGGCGCACGCTACACAACCCTTGATACCCGGATGAAATCCGCGCTATGAGCCCGCTGAATCCGCTCGAACGTGCTTTCATCAACCGTTTTCAGGGCGGTTTCCCGCTGACCGGGCGCCCATTCACCCGGGTCGCGGAAAGTCTCGGCACGCGGGAGGCCATCCTGATCCAAACCATCGAAGCACTACTGGAACGCGGACTGCTGAGTCGCTTCGGCCCCTTGTTCGACGCCGAACGGCTCGGCGGCGAGCTGACGCTGGCCGCCTTGCAGGTGCCTGATTCAGACTTCGAGCGCGTGGCCAGGCAGGTCAATGCCGACGCACGCGTGGCCCACAACTACCGCCGCGACCATCGGCTCAATATGTGGTTCGTGGTCGCCAGTGATCAGCCTGGCGGTGTGGCTGAAACATTAGCGGCTATCGAGCGGCATACCGGACTGCCGGTGTATAACTTCCCCCGGCAGCAAGCCTTTTATCTCGGTCTACGCTTGCGACTGGGTGCCGACGGACAAATTGACACCCTGCCTATCGACCGCGCCGGTGGCAGCGCCACCCACAATCAACTGGATGACTTCGACCGGCAACTGCTACGTGCCACCCAGGCCGGCCTACCACTGTGCCCCGATCCCTGGGCGACACTCGCGCAGCAGCTCGACAGCCATACGACGACCGTCCTGCAACGTCTACAGCTCATGCGAGCCGGTGGCGCCATTCGGCGTATCGGTGCCGTGCCTAATCATTACCGGTTGGGGTTGCACGGCAACGGTATGAGTGTCTGGGACGTACCCGACTCCATGGCCGAGACACTGGGCCGGCAGATCGGCCGGCTGGATTTTGTCAGCCATTGTTACCTGCGACCCCGGCAC
>Ga0114931_10008309_pt1 | contig 12587 bp, 19 predicted proteins | sample 2SBtaG_FD_89579 | JGI IMG/M metagenome (GOLD analysis project Ga0114931, IMG submission 89579) | Deep subsurface microbial communities from Kolumbo volcano to uncover new lineages of life (NeLLi) - 2SBTROV14_V59a metaG | ecosystem: Environmental > Aquatic > Marine > Volcanic | place: Kolumbo...
CAAGCTGCCCGCGAAAAGACCCGCGCCGCGCGGGGCGGCCAACGCGCCACGCCAGCCCCGACGACCGCCCGCCGCCGCCGCGCGACCGTTACCACGCCAGACAATGTTTGCCGCTGGCTGGGCGAGCCGTTGGATTTGCTGCCCGGTTGCGGCTGCCAGAATCCGCCGCGGCTGTACGAATGCCGCTGTGATCAGGTGGTGGCCGATCGCACGGTGCTGCGAGCCCAGCAGCCACACGAGAAAACCATGTCCCTGCACGGCGTGACAAGCTGCGCGCGGTGCCTGTTCCGCCAGCTTCCCGCTCCCAACGTGACGCCCGCGCCTTGCCAGTGGGCCGTCGCCGTGACGGCGGCCAAGCGGCCGGGGCACAATCCGCTCAGACGCTGCTTGACCACGCTGGCCCAAGCCGGCTGGCCCGATCCGCTGGTGTTTGCCGATGGCGCCGATTGTGAAGTGCCCGCCGGAGTGCGCACGATTCGCCGGCAGCAACGGGCCGGAGCCCTGCCCAATTTCTATACCGCCTGCAGTGAGCTGCTGGTTGCCGAACCGACCGCCGACGCTTATTTGATCGTCCAAGACGACACGGCCTTCTGCCGGCAGATCCGCCATTACCTGGCCCGCAACCCCTGGCCCGGCACGCCGGCCCTGATCAAGCTGTTCACCGATACGAAGATCAAGCCGGACAACAAGCCAGCCGAATGGCACGGCTGGTTGGAGATCCTGCACCAGTTGCAAATGCGGGGCGCGCAAGCGTACATCTTCCCGCGGGCCATGTTGGAGCGTTTCGTCGCTTCGCCGCGGACGCTGCAGCAGCGGCGGGGAACGTACCGCCAGGACAACGGGATTGATAACGTCGTGGCGATGTGGGCCCGCGATGAACACCTGCCGCAACTCTGTCATTACCCTTCGCTCTGCCAGCACACCGGCCAGCACAACAGCACGCTCGGCCACGACATGCCCGAAGCGGTCAGCTACCCCGGCGACAATTTCAACGCGCTGCAAATGGCGCCGCGGCCGCCGGTCGTCACGGCCGTGATGATCACCGGCCACGACCCGCGCCGCCGGCCGTTGGCCTTGGTCGCGATTGAAGCGTTCCGGCGGCAGAGCTACGAATACCGAGAGCTGCTGATCGTGAACGAGGGCGAGCCGCTGCTGTCGGAGTTGGACCAGCAAGAAGGATCCGCGCCGATTCGCGAGATCCGCGTCGATCGCGGCCAGTCGCTGGGCGCGTTGCGGAACTTCGCGATCGACCACGCCCGCGGGCAGCTCGTGCTGCAGTGGGACGATGACGATTTCAGCACGTCGGACCGCATGGCTCGGCAAGTCGCCGCCTGGCGGCCGGGCAACGCGGTCATCTTGCGGCGGCAGATCCGCGTCGATCTGACCAGCGGCCAGACGCTGCACTATGACGGCGGCGAACGGGGCATTGAAGGAACGATTTTGCATGAGACGAAGACCGCCGCCCGTTACCCCGACCAACCGAAGGCCGAAGACACCGAGTTCGTGAAGCATTGGCGGGACAGCAAGAAGCTGATCGTGCTGGACGCCGAACCAACGCTCTACGTCCGCACCTATCACGGCACCAACACGTGGGACCGCAAACATATCATGGACCGCAAGCCGGCTGCCTTGGGCTGGGACGATGCCATGCTGGTCGATAGCGTGCGGCTGCTCTACCCGCTGCACCCGCTGGACCGCTGGGCGATTTTATTGCCGCGGATTCACGGCTGGGCAGCGCCTGCGTTCTGTAATCTGCTGGTCCACCTGGCTCGCTTCCAAACCGAGCGCGGCTTGCGCGGTCCCGTGCTGGAAATCGGCGTGCATCACGGCCGGTCGCTGTTCGGGATGGCCGCCGCCGCCGGCGACGCGGGCGATCGTGTGTTAGCCGTCGATCCGTTTGTGGGAGCCTGCAGCCACGAGCTGGCGCCCGGTGAGACCTGGCACGATACGATTAGGCCGGCTGACGCCGACCCGTTCAACAATCACGACCGCCGCCGCGCCGTCTTCGATGGCCACACGTCCGCGATCTTCGGCGGCGTGCCCGACTTCTTGACCGTGTGGGAAAAGGACAGCGGCACGCTCGCGCCCGGCGACTTCCTCGACTGGAGCGATGGCGATAAGTTCCGGCTGATTCACGTTGACGGCGATCATCGCTACGCCACCGAACTGCACGATCTGGAAAACGCCGCGGCGATCCTGGCCGAAGGTGGTATTTTGTGCGTGGACGACATTTTGAACGAACGCTATCCGGCCGTCGGCCCCTGCGTCTGGGAAAATTGGCGCCGCTGGGGTCTGATCCCGGTGGCGTTTTTCACGACCAGATTGATTTGCACCAACAACCAGCACGCCGCCACCCCGCTGCTGAATTTCATCGGCCGTCAGAAAGGACGGATGAAGACCACGAAAATCGGCGAGTTCGACGTGCATGTTTATTCAACGAGTTACCAAAAGTAGAACCGTCATGGCCAAAGCTGGACCACCGCCCCGCTTACCCGGTGAAAGCCCGGCCGACTATTCGGCGCGGACGGGAGTGCCGCTGCAGTTCGCCGTCGCGGTGGGCGAGCAGCTCGACTTGAGCGACGGGCCGCCGGTCGCTGTCGGCGGCCAGCAGCAAACGCCGCTGGCCTTCTATCCGCCGGGCAACTTCACCGTGCCGAATCGTCCGCCCGCGCCACACATCGACCAGGTAGCGGCCCGCTCGCAACTGCAAATGATCGACGAACTGGCCGCCGAAACGGGGAGCATCCCGGCCGCGGTCCATCGCCGCGTCGTCGACACGATGAACGAAGCCCTCCGCCAGACGCTCGTTAAGCTCGGCTGCCAGCCCCGCGGCAAGACGCACTCCCAACTGCTGCACGATCTGACGGACTGGGCCACCGAGCGGCGGTGCTGTCAGCGAAAATCGGACACAGACCCGCCAGGGGCGAACCTGCCAGAGTCACCTTGACCTCTGCCGCCTCTTTCGCGGACCATCCCCAAGCGATGACTGACCAACCAGATCGCCGCTGCTGTATACACCGCCGCACCTGCGGCGACGACCGGCAGGGCCCGCCGCGGCATCAAGTGTTCACCATTATCGCCTTGGCATTGCTGGCCACGTTCGACGTGACGCTGCTGCTGGCCGGTATCACAATCCTCCACCTTATGACGCATTGACATGACCACGCCAAAACGACGATTCGCTTTCCATTCCGCTCTGCTTCTGGGCTGCCTGGTTTACCTGCTCTGGTTCGCTGGCTTCCTCCGTGCCGCGGAGCTGTGGCATTGGACGGCCGACGCGCCGCACCATGCGGCGGTCGTGCAGATCACCTGCGGCAGCGCGGGCGGTAGCGGCTGCTTGATCGCCCGCGACGAAGCCGGCCCCGGATTGGTGCTGACCGCGGCCCACGTGGTCGAGGCGGGCGGAGCACTGACGATTCGCTGGACCAGCGGCGAGCAGGCCGCCGGCCGGACGCTGACCGCCGACCGCAACGCCGACCTGGCGATCATTCAAACCAACTCAACCCCGCCGCACGCTGTGACCGTGCCGCCCGGCGACCAACCACCGCCGGCGGGAGCTGTCGTCGAGATCAACGGCTTCGGCGGACCGGGCAACCACCTGCGACATTTTACCGGCGTGGTCCGCAGCGACAGCAGCGGCCAGCAACTCAAGGCCGACGCCTGGTTGCTGAACGGCGACAGTGGCGGGCCGATCATCTACGGCGGCCACGTCATCGGTGCCAACAGCGGCGGTTATGAAATGGTCAACGTCGGGCTGGTCGATCGCAATGGACACAACTGGCCGGCCCATCGCCCTGCCCTGGCCGGCTGCACCTATCCGCTCCGCCGGCTGCTCGCCCAAATCAGCCAGCCTTGGGCGAACCACCTAGCCGGCTGCGGCCCGCGCCGCGGGAGCATCCCGCGTGGCGGCGGCAGTAGCCCGCAGTACTTCCCGCCGGCACCGGCTCCGCAGCAGCCGATTCCCGACCTGCCGGGCAGCACGTGAAACGATAAGCCCGCGCCGCCGGTGGCGGCCGCGATCGACTATGACAAGCTCGCCGCGTCATTGATCAAAGGGGGCCTGCAAGGTCCACGCGGGCCAGCCGGTCCGCCTGGCCCCGCCGCGCCGCCCGCTGAGCTGCCGCCGATTACCGTGCGAACGATCGACGACGAAGGCCGCGTCCGCGACAGCGTGCAGGTGCCGTTAGGCGGCACGCTCAATTTGCAACACAAGATCCGGCCCTAGCCGGTTCGTCCCACGCCACTTTTCCACGCCAAGAGGTAAACACTGATGGCAAGCAATGTAGACGAAGGCAACTTGAGCGTTGCCATGACAGCTTTGGCGAACGAGTTCGGAGCGTCGGCGGCTCGCCGCGCCAACGGCGCCGACCAACTCGCCAGCGACTCGCAACGGATGTGGTCCATCGCCATGACGAGCCCGACGGTGATGGCCGCGCACGGGATGCGGATCGCCAACGAGAGCGGAGCCGGCCGCACGCGCGCCGAAACGAACAACCCAACGAACACGGCCGCGCCCGGCGCCTAGCCCATGACGTGGCAAGACGCGGTTGAGCGCGTCCGCCAGGCGGACCGGGAAGCGAATCGCTCCGCCGCGGTCTTCGCGCAGAATCCCGAGGATTTTGAAGCCTACTGGCGCGAGCAAGCGGACCTTGCTAAGCGCCGCCTGGAGAACATGGCCCGTGCAGCCCCAACCGCCCCCGAATCGCAAGCCGATGGAGGAAATGGCCAACGACGTGGCGAAGGGGGCCGGGCTGAAGATGGCGGCGTCGGCAATCGGTCTAGCGAATCACAAGCAAATGCTGGACAGCCACGCGCGGCGGCTGGAGGACAGCCACCGAGCACAACTGAAAGCGGCGGGACTGGTGCCTGATTTCGAGCCTACCAATGCGGAAAGCGAAGACGTGCCTGGCGACGTGAACGTAACCGGCGATTCCTGGAACTACTACCAGCAGGCCACGCCCGCCAAGAAAAACAATCTGGCCACCGCCGCACTCGTCGCGGCCGGGCTGGCCTCTGCCGGCGGCGTCGGCGGATTGGCCACCTGGCTACTGAATCGCCAACCGGCTCCCACCCCGCCTGCCGTGACGCCGATCGACACGGACACCGATACCCATTACGAGCTGCGAATCAGCAGCGGGGACGAATTACCCCAATGAGCAAATCGCCCGCCAAGAGCCCGCTGGCCAATCCCGAAGCCGCCGCGATCGTGCTGGCCGTTGGCTTCATCGGCGGGCTCGGCTTTTGGGCTAGCGGTTGGCTGTGGGTCGGTTCGCTGTGGTTTCTCTGGAATGTCTTGCGATGAGCGAAAACGAGCTGCTGGCCCGCTGTAAGGAACTGGGGCCGTGGTATCACAATACCCCGCTGCCGCACGGCCGCAGCACGTGCCCGATTCCGGGCCGCTTCAATCCGCAACTCAAATGGAACCGGCTCGCCAAGATTCTGCCGGCCAATATGTCGGGGCTCACGACGTTGGAAGTCGCCGCCAGCTCGGCTTACTACTCCACGCAAATGGCCCGCCGCGGAGCCCGCGCGTTCGCCTTCGACCAATACGAGCACGCCGTCCGGCAAGCCAACTTCGTGGCCGAGCAGTGGGACGTGCGAATCGATGCGCGGCAGGGCAGCGTCTACGACCTGGCCCCCTATCGCAAAACAAGCTTCAGCTTCGTGTTGTTTCTGGGGATTCTCTATCACTGCCGCTACCCGCTCTTGGCGCTCGATTGCTTGTCTCGCCTGCACTGTCACACGCTGATCTTGCAGACGATGACGACCAACCATCACAGCCGCGGCTTCCCCGAACTGATCGACCACAACGACCCGGCCTTTGACAAGCCGAACTTTCCAGGCTGCCAATTCATCGAAGGCACGCTCCGCGGCGACTGGTCGAACTGGTGGAAGCCGAACGCTTCGGCCGTCGAAGCCATGCTGCGGGCCGCCGGCTTTGACGAGATCCAGCGCATTGGCCCGGAGTGGTGGACCGCCCGGGGGACCGACCGGCAGCCGAACGAACAGTACCAGCAGCTCGCCCGCGCCGAGTTATCGCGCCTGCCACCGATCGGACAGCGGCCAGCATGACGGAAACGAAATACACCCCCGCCGCGAAGCCCGAGCATTGCACCGCCGACGATTGCACGGCGCCGATTTACGACCGCTTCCACTTCCGCTGGCTCTGCCAAGAGCATTACGAGCGGGCGGTCCGGCACTGGGCCCGCGATAAAGTATGCCAGCCGGCGTTCGACGGCACCGGCGTGCATCAATACACCCGCCCCTACACGCCCCGCAAACACCACCGCAAATGATTGCGACCGCTCTGCTCTTGCTCGCCGCCGCACCCGCCGAGCCGCCGCTGGTGGAGCGCGTCGACAGGATTGAAATCAATCACGTCTACGATCACGACGGCGGCTTGATTCTGGACCAGATCATCCTCTGGGATTGGAACCCGGCGGAGAGCCGCTTCGATGTTGTGGACTGGTCGATCCTCCGCGACTGCCGCCAGGAAGACGCGGCCGACTGCCGCCGCTGGCAGCGGGAGCATCAAGACGGCCCGCCTTACGTGGGCCGCTTCACGCCCGGCGACCCGCTGATTGTGCCGGTCCGCGGCGGCGGCTATCTCGACTTCTCCCACCCCACCCGCCGCATCACCGCGCCCATTTTGCTGGAGACCTGGACCGACCACGACCGCGAAATGTTCGAGCGCGCGATCTTGCCCGAGCTCTCCCGCCGCCCCCTCCGCGGCGGCTCGCTGCGGAAGCCCAGAGGCGTGCGATATTGAATCAATCTGCCGGAAATGCGGCGTATTTTGCTATATTTCCGGCATTGCTGGGGTAGCGGACCGCCGGAGGGCGGGCCGATGTGGACTCTGTGGCTGCCTGTCGGCCGCGCGGTGAACACCCACGCGGCCCGCCTTCCGACCGCCCGCTCGGCTTCGCGTTGACGCGCGCCCGGCCGCTGTGGCATAACGTGCCTGTTCACCGCCGCAACTGCGGCCCGCCGACAGAATCCAGCAGCCGCTTCGCAGGTGGTGTTGCCGCGACTGCCCCGATCTGCCGACGACGAACATGCAGCCGGCACTCGGATCATTGGCGTGGGACGAGCGGCCGGCTGCGGCTTTTTCCCCCGCTTTGGCTTGCCAAACGCTGCCGCTTCCGGCAAGCTAAAGCCATGCATCGCCACCACTTTTCGACGCAGTTCGCCTTGGGCAAGCTGCCGAATCTGCCGTTTCGTGACCCGACGACCACCACGGTTAGCCGCGTGATCTTCGTCCGCGTCACGCCCGCGGAACTGAACCGGCTCGTTGCCGAAGCCGGTATCTTCGCGCCGTCACTGAACCAATACGCCCGCCGCTGCTTGGGTCTCACCGACCAAGCCGGCCGCCCCAATTCCCCCGCCGCCATTCTCGACCACCTCCGTCAGCACTTTTCCACCACCCCCACCAACCCCAGCAATGTCTACCAAACCACGCCCGAATCCTCGGACTGTCGATCCGGTGGTTGCGGGTTCGAGTCCCGTCGGCCTCGCTGAACCGAACGGGTTGGTGTGCGACGCAGTTCGCTGCTTGTCGCCTGACGTTTACTTGACACAAACGCCACCGGCCCGGGCCCTGGCGGTGCGTCTGCGCCGCCGGGGCTTGGTTTTTGAATCGTGCTGCAATGTGGTGTAGAGTGATGCAGAGTGATGCAACCTAACGAGCCAACGCCGACGCCCGTTCAATCAGCGCCGCCGATATTGGACTATCAGCCGGCCCCGCGCCGCCGCGTAAGACATCGCAGCCGCCGACCGAAACGCCGGGCAGCTCGCCGCGTTGAGCCTGCCATGCGGATGGTGGCCGTGCTGCTGAACATTTTCACGGTTCCCGGTCTGGGTCAATTCGTGCTGCTGCGACCGACAGCGGGTTGCACCTTCTTGCTTCTGCACATTGTCGGCGTCGCCATCGCAGCGGGTGCCGGCTACGCATTCGGCCTGCCGGGCCTATTTTTGCTGGCCATTCCTATCGTCAACTGGGTGGCCTCGCTGATCGACGCATCGGCGAATTAAAAATGCGCGCAAAACTTGGTTGACTTTTCTATCGCCGATCGATTATGTTGTCGCCTGTCAAGTAAATGTGTGCCGCATGTGGCACGGAAAGGCGACAAGATGATCACGAACAATCAAGTAGCTCGCTGCTGCTTGACCAGCCAGTTGGATTAAAGCCCTGGCCACGCTTCTGTTCTCTTGTTGCGACTGAAGTGATGCCGTGGTCGCCTTCGGCGGTCTCGGCCTAACCAACTGGAGGCCCCGCGCCCGCGCACCGCTGTTCATGCCAGCGGTGCGTGCTGCGCGGTGTCGGGATGTTGTGGCGACGCGATGGTGCAGCGCACCTTTTTTGAGCGGTTCAATAAATCCGAGCGGACTCCCGCCGCGCAGCCGGTGCGGACTTCGATCGCCGCGGCCGAAGCCATCGCCGACATAGCGCCGACCATTCGCGGCCGCGTCAAAGAGCTGCTGCCGCCCGTGGAAGGCAAACCGAAAACTCACCGCCGCCTCGGTCTGATTTACGACAGCGGCGAAACTCGCGCCGGGTCTTCCGGCTGTCAACAAGTTGTATTGAAGGCGAAACGCTGATGTTTTTCGTGATCGAAGTTACGGAAGATGGTCGCTGGCGGCTGTCGAGCCCGGCGCGGATGCGGATTGTCGACGCGCTGACGATCGCCGGCGGGTTGAACAAACAGTACGTGAATCGGCAATTCATGGTCGTCGGCTCGACCAAGACGCTGCGGCGGGCGGCGTTTGCGTTGCTGAACGCGACAGAAGGACTCGAATGGTGGCAGCCATGAAAAACAGGAAAAGTGCAGTGACGCGAATTAAGCTAGGCGTCCGCGTTGTGAAGCACCGCGGGCAGTGGGCAAGCGGGCTGTCACAGCCGGCATGGCGGCCGTTGATTCTCACGGAAGGCGAACAGCAGCGGTTGTGCGTGGTAGCACGGAGACCGGCCGATCTGCTGGGAGCTTCGCACCATGATCGAGCAATGTTTCACGGTTACGTTTCGGCAACAAATCAGCATGGCGGAGGGTGGTCTTTCAATCAGGGAGGGCGGCGCGATGGTTGCGCAACCGAAGGAACGGATCGAGGGACCGAGATTGCTGCGGTTCCCGGGCATGGAGGTGATCCCTGCCGCACCGCAGCCGCAACCATCGCTTTTGAGTTCCCAGACGCCGCGGCAGTTTTGGGAGCAGCACGTCGCGACCGATCGGCGGTTGAGCAAAAGCACGCTGTCGGAAAATCTCACGAGCCTCAGTCATTTCGAGCGGCTGGTCGGCGATGCGTTTCCTCTCGCCCGCGTCGACAGCGACCTGCTCGATCAGCTTGCCGGCGGCAGACTTGCCCCCTCGGCCCGCCGCAAGCTGTTTGTTTTGCTGCGGAAGCTGTTGCGGCTGGCGGTGCGGCGGAAGCTGCTCGCCGGCCTGCCGGAGTTCCCGCCGCTCGATTCTCCACCACGACGCGGGGCCGGCTTGGCCGTGTCGCTGGCGGATTTCGAGAAGATGTTTGCGAATGCAGCGGCGGCGACCTGGCCGGTCCGCGGCTTCGATGGGTTGACGCCGACATTTATCTGGGAGACGTGGCTGCTGCTGTTTTGGTGTTACGGCGCGCGAACTCAGGATTTCGTGGCCTACAAGTCGGCGGATTTTGCCGGGCTGCTGTGGGAGTCGGTGCGGTTCGAGCCGGCTTGTCCGATTCATTTCGATTTGCGGTGGCCGCACGGCTGGCTGGACTTCACGCCGCGGAAGACGAAGCGGAAGTCGGCGGCGCGGGTGGTGGTGCCGATTCACCCGCTGTTACGGCCGCGGCTGCAACGGTTCCGCGGCTGCGACCTCGAGCGCGTCTTTCCCAACGGCCGGAACAAGCGGCAGTTCGCCGCGAGTTGGTTGCGGATTCGCGAAGCGGCGGGCGTGACGGCCGACGTGACGATCGCCGCGGCCAGCAGGCCGAGCATCCGCCGGAGCTGCAACCAGAACTGGAACTCGCTGTTTCCGGGTCTCGGCGGTTACGTGCTCGGCCATCGGCCGGCGGACGTGAACGCCGGGCATTACGAGAACTTCGCGCGGCGGGCCGTCGAGCATATCGGCGAGCTCGTGATGCCGGCGGGGGAATGAAAAAACTGCCAGCGACACTACCTCGCTGTTCGCAATCCTTGCGGGAGCGGTCGCCGGTCCTTGGCGTTGGTGGTGTCGACTGGCAGGGCCACGCAAAACTTAGCACAGCGGGCCGCGGTGACGCAAGAAACAACGGGGAATCCGCTAGCGGCGCGACCCCTCCAAACCGTAACCCCCGGACGATGTGTCCGGGGGTTTTTTCGAACTTTTGCCACCCAGAATAAGGGGTTTACGCGATGGAAGTGATGGAACAGAGCGGCGCGGTGCGGCGGTTGAATCAGTTGGCGAAGTTGGTGATTCAGACCCGTGTCGCCCAAACGGCTTACTTCAACCAAAAGACACACGACCGGTTGCTGGAAGCCAGGCGGCTCGAAGCGCAGGTCGACGCAGCGGCGAAAGAGTCGTTGGAATTCTTGCAGACATTGGAAGCTTAAGCCCAGCGGTGTGGTGCCGCACACCAGCAGGGCTGTTTTCAGTTTGTTACAGCTCTCGGCCCTGCTGGTTCCCATTTTCCCGGCTCGGAAGCCGGACGATTTTACGAAAGGATGCGTGATGCTGATTTTGTCGAGGAACGTAAACGAGCGGATCATGTTGAGCGTGAAGCAAGACGCGGTGCTGGCCGAGGCGGTCGAGCTGACGAAGGATTGCCCGGCCGACGAGGCGGTGATTTATCGAGCGGGCTACCTGTACGGCTATTTGGCGGCTTGCCAAGTGGCAGTCACCGTCGTCGGCGTCCGCGGTACGCGGGTGCGGCTGGGTATCGACGCCCCCGCCACCGTCGCCGTTCATCGCGAAGAGGTTTATCAGCGGATTCTGAGTAAAAGTGACGAACAAAATCGATGAATTCAGAAGCAACAAAGAGCGTTGATCCGGCGCAGGTCGAGTCGACTGCGACGGGGCGGCGGCGTTGTGCGTCGCCCTTGGTGAACGGCAGCAACCGCCGCTACCGTTGACCGATTTGTTATACGCCTTGGGAGTTGAACGATGGTTGAATTTGCATGGAGCGGTGGAGAGTTGTTTTATCGAGAACGAAGTTTTCAAGTCGATTCTTCTGGTGCCTTTTGTGCTGTGACGGAGTTTGGCGAGTGGAAGAAAGTTCCGACATTGCATGAGTTTCCGCCGCAAGAAACCAGTGAGTCTCAGTCCGTATAACGCTTGAGATCACCGAGCGGCTAACGGAGAAAACCGTTGATTGACGAACAAACCACACCGAAGGAAACGACCCCGAACGGCGAGACAGTTGCCGCTTCGGTGCATCGTTTTGTTCATCCTTCTTTGCCCATCGATTCTATTGTCTGCGGGGACAATTGCGACGTGCTAGGGACGTTCCCGCGCGAGTGTATTGATTTAGTTGTGACGAGTCCGCCATACGACGACCTGCGGACCTACGGCGGGCACGAGTGGGATTTCTACGGCGTGGCATGGCAGTTGTGCCGCGTGTTGAAGCCCGGTGGCGTGATCGTGTGGGTAGTCGGCGACCAAAGCAAGGATGGCAGCGAAACCGGCACAAGCATGATGCAAGCGTTGCATTTCAAGACGCTTGGGCTGCGGTTGCACGACACGATGATTTACGCGACCAACAAGCCACCGATGAACGACCGGCGTTATCAACAGTGCTGGGAATATCAGTACGTATTGTCGAAGGGTCCACCAAAAACAGCCGAGTTGTTGACCGAGCGTTGCGCCTATGCTGGGTCGCCGACGGCCGCGAGGTATCGGCAAGCGGATGGCGATCTTCGCGACCGTCACGGGCCTGGCGTGATTGGTGAGACAAAACCCCGCGAAAACATTTGGTGGTTTCCATCGGGAAACGGCAAGCAGGAAGCTGTGAAGCATCCCGCACCGTTCCCGTTGCGATTGGCAAGCGATCATGTCGCGACGTGGACGGTGGAAGGTGACACAGTGCTGGACCCGTTCAACGGCAGCGGGACGACAACAAAAGCCGCCCACGAGTTGGGGCGCCGATACATCGGAATAGACGTGAATCACGAGTATTGCGAGGAAGCACGCAAGCGGCTTGAGCAGCAATTGTTGCCGTTCGATGCCGTGCCCGTGAGTGGATGAACGCCCAAGGTAACCCGCGTGCGGACCACCTGAGATGACCTTAGAACAACAAAACGCGTTGACATCCGAGCCAGCGGAAAACGAATGCAGCGGTAGCACGTCGGGTTCACCGTCTTGTTCTACGTCGTTGTTTGATGTGGCAACTTTGGATGATGTTCGTCAGGTTCGGGCCGAGTCTGCGGGCGAGGCAGTTCTGAAGTTTTTCTCCGATCTTTGTGAGGTTCAAGCGGCCGTTGGCACCTTTTACCGTGTGCGCCAGAGGTCGTGTGCATGTGGCAGCGATTCGGTCGAGCAAACCAAGCAAACCTGCTGGTTCCGGTGCAAGGCGTGCCGTGCCAAATGGCGGTCACCGTGGAAGTTTGGGCTCTCGGAAGAGATGATTGAGACGTAGAACGA